>Ga0209709_10001111_pt1 | contig 25160 bp, 21 predicted proteins | sample ArcticOcean_MG_C_2_FD_187435 | JGI IMG/M metagenome (GOLD analysis project Ga0209709, IMG submission 187435) | Marine microbial communities from western Arctic Ocean - ArcticOcean_MG_CB4_136 (SPAdes) (version 2) | ecosystem: Environmental > Aquatic > Marine > Oceanic | place: Arctic Ocean...
TAATGAAAAGTCTTTTAGTCATTATCTTTTTTTAGAAGGTGATATTTTGATAAATTCTCAAAACATTAATTACTGGATTTATTCAAGAAATATTTTAAAAAAACATAAAATGATACCCTCATTTTTAAGATATGAACTTTATAAAAAAAATATGCATTCAGTAGACAATCCTAAAATAATAAAGATTAAAAACACACCAAAAATAATATCTGTCTCAAAAAATTCTGGCTTTATAAACTTAAAATATCCATATCATGCCGCATGTTTAATGGATCGTGAATTAATGAAAGAATATACAAACAGCAATTTAATTAGCATTGACTATGGTTTTCATCATAAAATTATGAGAACTCTTTACCCAATAAAAGAATTGGCTAATGTCATTATTGGATATATCAATGTCCCAGCTGGATTTCATAATCGTTATTTTTTACCCTTTATCAATAAAAATCAAATTCCTAACTACTGTTTAATTAAGCATCTAGATAATAAATATTCTAAAATGAAAACCTGGCATTATGGCAACATTAAAATTAAAAAACTTTTAAATAATTAATCATATGAGCTATATTTTTATATATTTTTATGCTTCTTTATTAACCATTTCGATTATTGGTTATGGTTTTTTAATTTCAAGAATTATAAATAAAGATCTCTTAATTCTTAACATTGGCTATCAGGGGTTGTTTGGAATATTTTCACTAACATTTATTTCATATTTAACAATTTTTTTTATGAAACATAATTATTTACATAATATCACTATTCATTTTATGGGTATTTTTTCATTTATATATTTTTTTGATACAAAAAAAAGATATCCAGAATTAATAAGATTATTTTCAATTTTTTCTATTTTATTTATTGGATTGTTAATAATCAGAAATCATGATGATTTTAACTATTATCACTTAACATACTCACTTGGATTAACCGAGAACAAAATTTTTTTTGGTCTTGGTCAGTTCATGCATGGTTACAAACATCATTCGTCACTTTTTTTATTTAATTCAATTATTTATCTACCATATATAAAGTATCACTTATTTCATTCACTTGGATGGTTTACTTTGCTATTTGTAAATTATTTTTTGATTAACTATTTATTATTCGAAAAGATAAAAAAATTAGATTTTAAATATTTTTTTTATTTACTAGTTATTATGTTTATTAATATTAAGTTTAGTCGTATTGGTGGTTATGGAACTGATTTATCAGGGCAAATTATTTTATTGTCTATTTTTCCATTAATTTATCAAAGTCTAAAAATGCAAATAGATGACCCTAACTTTAAAGTTAATTCATCAGTTGTAATATTACTAATTACTTATTCCATTACATTAAAATCTTTTTTTATTTTGAATTTTTTATTTTTTCTTTCTTTAATATTTTTATTTAATTTTAAGAAAATTATTAAGCATATTTTATTTACTAAAACTTTTATTGTATCTTTTGTTATGATAGCTCTAATGGTTACGGTTAATATAGCTTATACTGGATGTGCAGTTTACCCAGTAAAACAAACTTGTATGGATGATAATTTAAGCTGGTCTTTATCTAAAAATCACGTAGAAAAAATGAACAATCATTATCAACTTTGGGCTAAATCTGGGTTTGGTCTATCTGAAGAGGAAATGGGCATGGAACCTGAAATTTTTATAAAAAAATTCAATTGGGTTTCAAACTGGTATGAAAAATATTATAAATATAAAGTTAAAGAAACTATAATTGGACTTGGATTAATAATATTAATTTTATTTTTCTGTTTTAGGGGTGGCAACAAAGAAACTCTAAATAAACAAGATAAATTATCCATATCTATATTATTTTTTATTACCTTAGTCTTATTTTTTGAATGGTTTTATAACCATCCTGCCTTAAGATATGGAGGCTATTATCTATTGTGTATAATTTTTTTCATACCTATATCTTTATATCTTGGATTAAAAAATTTTAACTTTGTAAATAAAAAAAATATTATTATCTCATTGATTATATTTTCATTTCTTTCATTTAATATAAGAAATGTCATAAGAATTAATAAAGAATTTAGAGTTGTTCCAAATAATGATTTCCCTTTTTTCTATGCACCCATACAAACTTCTCAAGAATTTATCATAACGGAGACCTTGGATCAATCTAAAGACTCAATAAACAAAGGCACTAATGCTAAAGTTTATTTACCTAATACTGATAGTTGCTGGGTATCAAAAACACCTTGTATTGGTGGTGGTGCAGGAAATTTTATTGTTAAAGAAAAACTTGGCTTTAAGATTTTTATCAGCAATCGAAAAGAAATTAAGAAATTAAGAAATTAGTATTATCTAGAATAATATTCGATTACTAAATTTGGCTCCATTACAACTGGATAAGGAACTTCTTCAAATTTCGGTATTCGTACGAATTGAACTTTTTTATTTTTTTCGTCTACTTTGATATACTCAGGAACCTCTCTGTCTTTACTTGCTAATGCAATATCAATAAAAGCTAATTGTTTAGACTTATCTCTTATCTCAATTGTTTCTTCTTCCTTTAATTGATAACTTGAAATATTAACTTTTTTCCCATTAACTCTTACATGACCATGGTTTATTAACTGTCTAGCAGAAAATATTGTAGTAGATAGTTTTGCTCTATAGACAACGGCATCTAATCTTCTTTCAAGTAAACCAATCAAGTTTTCAGAAGTATCTCCTTTTAACATTGAAGCTTTTCTATAAATATTTCTAAATTGTCTTTCGTTAACATTACCATAGTATGCTTTTAATTTTTGCTTAGCTTGCAACTGTATCCCGTAATCAGATTTTTTCTTTTTACCTGCTGACTGTCCATGTTGACCAGGCGGATATGCTCGAGTATTAAATGGACTTTTAGGTTTACCCCATAGGTTTACACCCAATCTTCTATCTACTTTGTGTTTAGAATTTAGTCTTTTTGTCATTTAATAGAAGGCTTTATAGACGTACTCATAAATTTGTCAATCAACCTTTTTTGGCTAGACTTGCAAATACACTTGATAAAATGCGTGTTTCCTTTTCAGAAAGCTCCATTTTTGAAAAAATACTTCTTAAGTTTTCAAGCATAATAGGCCTCTTCTCTAGAGGTTTGAAAAAGCTCTTTTCTTCTAATTTTTTTATACATAAATTTGTCATTGCTTGAACATCCTTTTTACTTGCAAGAGACACTTTTTTTGATTTAGAGTATTTTGTTCCTTCTAAACTAATAATACTAGCTACCATATGTGCAACGATAATGACACTATGAGATAAATTTAATGATTTAAATTCAGGATTAGTTGGTATTTGCATTGTATAATTTGCGTAACTAATTTCATTATTGGATAGTCCAGATGCTTCAGAACCAAATAAGAAAGCTACTTTCTTATTAAAGTCAATTTTCTTTAAATCATTCAATCTTATATGTTTAATATTTTTATTTCTAAATCTTGCTGATGTAGCAATAACATAATCAACTTTTTTTATGGCAGATTCTAGAGTATCGTAAACTTTAGTATTTATGATTAAATCTTTAGCACCAACAGATGTTGCTAAAATTTTATCATTAGGAAAAATTGGCTTTGGCTTCACAATTACTAATTTTTTAAATTTAAAATTTTTTATTGCTCTGGCACAAGCACCAATGTTTTCAGATAACTGAGGTTGGTGTAAAATAAATGAAATATTATTAAAAGTCATTACTGGTTCAATCAATCTAATCCGTGACTTCTACTATAACTTGATATTTTTGAGGTAGCTAAATCTTTAAGAAGATCTTGTGGCACAGATAAAATTGAAACTTTTAATGGATAACACTTAACATTATCTGAAGAGTGTTCTGATCCACAATCACCACCAGGACATGTTGATAAAACACCAAGTAAATCTGTTTCCGCAAAAAATTCTAAATAATCACCAGGTCTTACTGGGCTAGATTTCATAAAATATTGTTTAGTATCGTTAGTAAAACCAGTACACATAAAAACATTTAAAACATCATGAACTAATTTTTCGGCTTCATCAATCTTTATTCCTTTTTCATTAACTAAAGCCCTTGTTAAATTTGAATGACAACAATAATGATAGTCATTATCTGAAAGTAGCTTAGAGGTATACGGGTCGCAACGTGTTCCAATAACATCGTGAACAGATCCTCCGTCCTTATCATATCCATACCAATCCAATGTGTCCCAGGTAATTGTAGCTAATGACCTTAAATAAGGAAAACTACTTAACATCTTATCTCCTGTTGAAAGATGAGTTCCATAAAGAGCTCTAGTTTTGCCAGAATAAAATTTCTCTTCTAAATTATTTGCTTGAAAAATATTTAAATCTCCAACCTGAGGTCCTTCTATGCTTTCAATTCTAAAAAACTGTCCCTTTTTAACCTCAAAGGTTTTCGCATCTCTCGGAGGTATCATAATTTCACTAATGTTTTTTAAATTTTTCCTAACATTGTGCAATATAGGTAAATTGGTTTCTTTTAAGTTATCTGTTGGGTAGCATATAGTAGATTTAACATTCATTCTTTCTTTGGCATCAGGGGGAGCTATAGAATACCTTTTAGTTTTCATAATTATTTGCTTGCAGGAGCCTTATCTTTAAATAGTTTATAATCCAAACTATCTACCAACGCTTTAAATGAAGCATCAATGATGTTTGCTGAAACACCGATAGTAAACCAATTTTGACCCTTTGAATCCGTACTTTCTATTGAAACTCTAGTTATTGCCTCTGTTCCAGTATTTAGAATTCTAACTTTATAATCAACTAATTTGAGGTCTTTTAAATATTTAGAATATTTATTTAATTTTTCCACATTTTTTCTAATAGCATTATCTAAAGCATTTACAGGTCCATTACCTTCACCTTCACAAATAATTTTTTGTCCATCTACTTCAAGTTGAGCTTTTGCTGATGAAACTATTTTTCCAGATGAATCTTTTTTAACAGAAACATCATATTCCTTAATCAATATATATCTTGGTATTTCACTTATAATTCGTCTTGCTAACAACTCAAAAGAGGCATCGGCACCATCGTAACTGTATCCAATAAATTCTCTGTCTTTTACTTCATCTAAAAGTTTTTTAATTTTCGGATCATTTTCTTTTATTTCAATTCCAATAGTTTTTAATCTTGAAATAATGTTTGACTTTCCTGATTGATCTGAAACTACAATATTTCTAGAATTTCCAACTTCTTTAGGATTTATATGTTCATAAGTCTTTGGGTCTTTTTGTACTGCGGATACATGCAAACCACCTTTATGGGAAAATGCTGCAGCACCAACATAAGGTAAATGTTTGTTGGGTTTTCTATTTAATATTTCATCTAATAGTCTAGAGCATTGTGTTAAATTCTTTATATTTTCAATTTTAATTTGTAATTCGAATTCGGAAATAAAATCTTTTTTTAAAAAAAATGTAGGAATTAATGTCATTAAATTAGCATTACCACATCTTTCACCTAATCCATTGATAGTTCCTTGAATATGTCTTACGCCAGCCCAAACTGCAGCTAAAGAATTAGCTACAGCATTACCAGTATCATTATGAGCGTGTATTCCTAAATTTTCACCTGATATAACTTTACAAACCTCAGTAACTATTTTTGTAATTTCGTGAGGTAAAGTACCACCATTGGTATCACATAGAATTATCCATCTTGCGCCATGTTCAAATGCAGCTTTAAGACAAGACATTGCATATCTAGGGTTAGCTTTATATCCATCAAAAAAATGTTCTGCGTCAAACATAAACTCTTTATTTTCTTTAACAAAATGTTTGGTACTTTCTCTTATATTTTCTAAATTTTCTTCATTAGAAATACCCAATGCAATATCGACATGAAAATCCCAAGATTTTCCAACTAAACAAACTGCAGGTGTGTTTGAATTTAAAAGTGCAGATAACCCAGGGTCATTATCGGCGCTACGACCTGTTTTTTTAGTCATTCCAAATGAAGTTAGTTTTGCGTTAACAAAGGTATGTTTTCTTTGAAAAAACTCTGTATCGGTAGGATTTGCACCAGGCCATCCTCCTTCTATATAATCTACACCTAAATTATCCAAAGCAAGGGCAATTTTAACTTTATCATCTACGGAAAAATCCACACCTTGAGTTTGGGCGCCATCTCTTAATGTTGTGTCAAATATATAAAGTCGTTCTTTGCTCATTTAAGTTTCCAAATAGTTTTACCATCTTTATCTTCTATTAAAACACCTTTGTGTAATAGTTGATTACGAATTTTATCAGCTTCATTGTAATCTTTATCCTTCCTTGCTTTGTTTCTTAGTTCAATCTTTTTTAAGATATCTGCCTCACTAATTAATAGCTTTTTCTTTTTAATAGATTGCCACTCTTCTTTAGTTTTATTTAGAATTCCTATGAAGTTACAAGCTAAAACAAATAGACTTTTATCCCTATTGTTTCCTTTTAGTGCTTTGTCATAAAGTTGATGTAAATTTGCTATATAGCCAGGAGTATTTAAATCATCATATAGTGGGGATAAAATATCTTCATTGAGTGAAATCTTTTGATCAATTGATAAATATACTTCATACCATTTTTCAATAGTATTTTGACAATCATTTAAAAGTTTTGTATTCCAATCTAAGGGCTGTTTGTAGTGAGCACTCATAAGAGCAAGTTTTAAAACTTGGCCATCAATATTTTTTTTAAAATCTTTAATTTTTAATATGTTGCCAGTTGATTTAGCCATTTTTTCATTCGACATAGTAATAAAAGCATTGTGAATCCAATAATTTGCAAAAGATTTAGTATTATTTGCGCATCTTGATTGAGCTATTTCATTTTCATGGTGTGGAAAAAGTAAATCAACACCACCTCCATGTATATCAAATATTTTTCCAAGATATCTTTTTGACATAGTAGAACATTCTAAATGCCAACCAGGTCTTCCATTTCCCCATGGCGATTCCCAAAAGGGTTCGTCATTAAATGATGGTTTCCATAAAACAAAATCTTCAGCATTCTTTTTATTTTCTGAGACTTCTATTCTTGAACCAGCTATTAGATCTTCTAATTTTTTATTTGATAGTTTACCATAATCTTTAAATTTATTTACTTCGAAATAAACATGACCGTTTTTTTCATAAGCAAAATTTTTTTTTAATAATGTTGAGATCATCTCAATCATTAAATCGATATGATCTGTTGCTTTTGGCTGCTGATTAGGCTCATCTAAATTTAAGTACTTACAGTCTTCATTAAAATCATTAATTATATTACTGGTTAATTCTAATATTGAAATATTTTTTTCTTTTGAAGATTTTATTATTTTGTCATCTATGTCTGTAATATTTCTCACATAGTTTACTGCGTTATTTCCATATTTAGATTTTAAAACTTTAAATAAAATATCAAATATAACTAGAGGCCTTGCGTTACCTATATGCGGATTGTCATAAACAGTTGGTCCACACACATACATTCCAATTTTTTTTTTATCTAAAGGAATAAATTCTTCTTTTTTATTGCTTAGATTATTTGTTAGATAAATATCATTTTTCATTATATTAAAATTATACTTTAATTATAGATTTGTGAATCTATTAGATTAATTGGGAATCTTACAAACTGGAATTGGTTCCATTTTATGCAAGTTCCTCTTTCGTATTTTTTCATATTTTTCTCTATTTGGTGAATTTGGATCACTCATAGCATCTTCTAGTTCCTTATATTTAAGACCTAATTGACCTTCGTCTGTTCTTCCATCATCCCAAAGTCCGTCTGTAGGGGGTGCGTCTATTATTTCTTGCAATATATTTAATTCTTTTCCCATTTCCCAAATTTCAGTTTTATTGCAATCTGCTATTGGTGATATATCAACTCCGCCATCTCCATACTTAGTGTAAAAACCCACCCCAAAATCTTCTATTTTATTTCCTGTACCAACAACAATACCTTTTTTTGCTGCAGCTACCTGGTAAAGTGTTGCCATTCTAAGTCTAGATCTTGAATTTGCCATTCCTAATTGACTATTAAATTTTAATAAACTGTTCTCAAATGTTTTAAATAATTTATCCAGATCTACTGTATGTGCTTCAACATTTTTAAAATTCTTAACTAACCACTCTTGGTGTTTAAGGCTTAAGTCATGTTGTGAAGATTTTTGTTTAATTGGCATTGATAAAACAATTGTTTTCAAACCTGTCATGGCACTTAATGTGCTTGAAACAGAGGAGTCTATTCCACCTGAAACACCTATAATTAGAGCTTTTGCCTTACTTGGCATTTCATTAACATAACACTTAATCCAATTAGTTATAAAGAGCGTTTTTTCTGAAACTTTCATAGATGTAAAATTTAAACGAAATTGTATTTAATACAATCGTTTAAGATGCCACTTTAATATTATTTTTTGAATATGTTGCGTTTTTTTTAATTTCATCAGAAATTAAAAAGGCTAATTCTAGAGCTTGATTGGCATTAAGTCTTGGATCACAATGCGTGTGGTATCTGTCAGATAAATCTTGATCAGATATCTTTTGAGCACCACCCGTACATTCGGTTACATTTTGACCAGTCATTTCTATATGTAAACCACCAGCATAACTTCCTTCGCTTTGGTGACACTCAAAAACATTTTTAACTTCATTAACAACATTATTAAATGGTCGAGTTTTATATCCAGAGGTAGCTTTTATTGTATTACCATGCATTGGGTCACAAGACCAAATTACATTTAAACCTTCTTTTTTTATAGATCTAATTAATTTAGGTAAAAACTTACCTACATTTTCATGACCAAATCTAGAAATTAATGTAATCTTACCTTTTTCATTGTTAGGATTAATTCTATTACATAAATTAATTAATTCTTCACTCTTTAATGTGGGACCACATTTAATGCCAATCGGGTTTTCAATTCCTCTACAAAACTCAACATGTCCTCCATCTAACTGCCTAGTTCTGTCACCTATCCATACAAAGTGGGCAGATGTAGCATGGTGTTCGCCAGTTGTAGAATCTATTCTTGTCATTGACTCTTCAAATGGCAGTAGTAAAGCTTCGTGTGAAGTCCAGAAATTTACAGTTTTTAATCTTCTATTAAAATCTGAGTTAATTCCACATGCATCCATAAATGCTAATGCATCAGCAATTTTATCTTCTAATTCTTTAAATTTTTTAGCTGCTGGCGTCTTTTTAATAAAACCTAAATTCCAAGTATGAACTTTTTTAAGATCGGCAAATCCACCGTGAGAAAATGCTCTTATAAGATTAAGAGTTGATGCTGATTGAGAATATGCTTTAAATAGTCTTTTTGGATCTGGAATTCTTGATTTTTCATTAAATTCTATACCATTTATATTATCTCCTAGATAACTAGGTAATTCTACACCATCTATATTTTCAATTGGTGAACTTCTTGGTTTAGAAAATTGTCCAGCTATTCTTCCTAATTTAATAACAGGTAAAGATGCGGAATAAGTCAAAACTAATGACATTTGAAGTATTAATTTAAATGTATCTCGAATATTATCAGGGTGAAACTCCGCAAAACTTTCAGCGCAATCTCCTCCTTGTAATAAAAATGCTTTTCCATCAACTACTTGAGCAAGCTGTTCTTTTAAATGCCTAGTTTCTCCAGCAAAAACTAAAGGTGGAAAATCTCCAATCTTTTTGAGCACACCATCTAATTCTTTTTTATCTGGATATTCCGGAATGTGTTTTACTGGATAATTTCTCCAGCTATTGATTTTCCAATTTTTCATACTCAACCTAGAAGTGTTCTAGCAGAATTTATTAATTATTCAACTGTAACTGATTTCGCCAAATTACGAGGTTTATCTATATCATAACCTTTTTTAAGGGCTGAAAAGTAGGCAAGTTTTTGTAAAGGAATTGTTAATAAAAATGGGAGTAGATCATCATTAGTATTTTCAACTTCTATAGTTTCCCAAATATTCTCTGACATTACTTCGTCTTTACTTTTATTTGTAATTAGTAAAACTTTTGCACCTCTTGCTATAACTTCTTGCATATTTGAAATTGTTTTTGGATAATAATTGTCTCTTGGAGCTAAAACTACTACTGGCATTCCATCTTCAATTAAAGCTAATGGACCATGTTTCATTTCACCTGCGGGATATCCTTCTGCATGAACATAGGCTAACTCTTTTAACTTAAGAGCACCCTCTAAAGCTATAGGGTAAGAAAAACCTCTTCCTAAAAACATTGATCCTTTAGCATCAGTGAAAGTGCTTGAAACTGTTTGAATTTTACTTTCAGTTGACAAAGTATCTTCAACAAGTTTTGGTAACAATTTTAAGTCTTTAATTTTATTAACATACTTATCTTTTTCTAAATCTTTTCTTAATACTGCTAATTTTAAGACAAGAATATAAAGGACAAGCATTTGTCCCAAAAAAGCTTTTGTTGAAGCTACACCAATTTCAGGGCCACAATGAATTGGCAAGACGAATTTAGAATTTCTTGCTATTGAGCTCTCAACAACATTGACTACACTGCAAGTTTTCATATTATTTTTATTACACAAATCTAAAGCTGCATAAGTATCGGCTGTCTCACCAGATTGTGAAACAAAGATATAAAGATTTTCTTTTTTAAATCTATTTTTTCGATATCTAAATTCTGAGGCAATATCAATTGTAACATCTAATGTTGTATTTTCTTCAAACCAATATTTTGCAACTAAGCAGGAATGATAAGCAGTTCCACATCCTATCAAAGTTATAGAAGAAATTTCTGTGATGTCCCAAGGAAAATTATGGATATTAATATTATTATTAATACTATCGACATATTCATTGATACAATTTTTTAACGTTCTAGGCTGTTCCTCAATTTCTTTTGCCATAAAATGTTTAAAATCACCTTTGTCATAATCATGTTCACTAGAAGATAATTCTAAAACTTTTTTATTAATCTTAAGACCTTCTTCGTCGAAAAATTCAACATGGTCTTTTTTTATAATGCAAAATTCTCCATCATTTAAATATGATATTTTATTTGTCATTGATTTTAAAGCATATGAATCAGAACCCAGATAATTTTCATTAGGGCCGTAACCGACTGCCAATGGAGATCCTCTTCTTGCACCAACAATTAAATCTGGTTGATCTTTAAATATTATACCTAATGCAAAACTTCCATGAAGTTGCTTAAGGACTTTAATAATAGAGTTCTTTAGATTATTATCTTTTAAATATTCTGTGATCAAGTGAACTATTACCTCAGTATCAGTTTGAGATTTAAATACATGACCTTTATTAATTAGATATTTTTTTAAAATTGTTGAGTTTTCAATAATTCCATTATGCACAATTGAAACATTTTCAGAAGAATGTGGGTGGGCATTAGCAGTATTTGGTATTCCATGGGTTGCCCATCGAACATGTCCTATACCAACAGAACCCGACATGTTTTTAATAGCTAAATTTTTTTCTAAATTTTCTACTCTACCCTCAGATTTTATTTCATTTATAAGTCCGTTAGACAATGTTGCTATACCTGCAGAATCATAGCCTCTATATTCCAATTTTCTTAGCGAACTTATAATTGCTAAAGAAACTGGTTTGCTGCTAGTGATGCCTATAATTCCACACATAATTTATATTTTTTTTTTGTAATTTTTTATTTCAATTTGAGTAGCTCTAGTTAATGCAAGAGATTTTTTTTTAACATTTTTTGTTATAACCGAACCGGCTCCTATTATACTATTTTCATTAATTGTAATTGGAGCCACTAAAGACGAATTAGAACCTACAAAAACATTATTTTTTATTTTTGTTTTAGTTTTTTTAAAGCCATCATAATTGCAGGTAATTGTACCTGCTCCAATGTTAACATCTTTTCCTATTTCACTATCACCAATATAAGACAAATGATTAACTTTTGATTTTTTACCAATTATACTTTTTTTAATTTCAACAAAGTTGCCAATCCTAGAGCCGTCTTTTAAAACAGTTCCAGGTCTAATTCTCGCATAAGGACCTAACTCAACTTTATTTTCGATTTTACAATCTTCTAAATGGGAAAAAGAATTTATTGTCACATTATTTCCGATTTTAACTTTTTTCCCCATAACAACATAAGGATTAATGGTTACATTTTTACCAATTTTTGTATCAATTGAAAAAAAAATTGTTTCTGGGGCAATCATTTTTACTCCAGATTCAATAAATTTATTACGCAACTTAATTTGAATTTTTTGTAAATTTATTTGTTTCATTTTAAAAAACCTTTATAGTATGAATTAGATAATCTTAATTCACAAATTATTTCTTAAAAATACTTTATTAATGACTCAAAAATACACAATTTTATTCGACCTTGATGGAACATTGGTTGATACAGCTCCAGATTTGATGAATGCGCATAATCATGTAATGAAAAAATATGGTTATCCAACAAAATCTACTGATGAAATTAGAAATCTAGTTGGGCAAGGTGCTGGTGCAATGATTGGAAGATCTATTTGGGGACAAGCAAAGAAAGAATTTGGAAAAATTGATGATCAAAAAATTAAAACTGAAATGGTTAAAGAATTTGTGAGTTTTTATGGAAAAAATATCATTAACGAAAGTACTTTAATCAATGGTGTCAAAGAATTTTTAAAATGGTGTAAAGAAAAAAATATTTCAATGGCTGTATGCACCAATAAACAAGAGCATTTGGCAATTGATCTTTTAAAAAAAATCGGAATTTATGATTACTTTGAGTATGTTGCGGGTCACAATACATTCGACTATTGTAAGCCTGACCCAAGACACTTAACAAGTGTTATTGAAATATTAGATGGTGATATTAAAAAAACTCTGATGTTTGGTGATAGTGAAGCTGACGCAAATGCTGCAAAAGCAGCATCTATACCTGTCATTCTCTTAGAAAATGGCTATACAGAAAAAAATACCCATGAAATTTACCACAATCATCTAATTAAAGACTTTATTGGTGTTGAAAAAATTGTTTCTACCTACTTAAAAGATTGATTTAGTTTTTTTTCTTATTATTAATACCCCCATAGAAAAATAAGGAGAAGTTCTGATTTCACATAAAGTTAAAGTTTATCCATCTAAAATTCGTTTACCAAAAAAAAACCAATTGGCCTGGAAAATTGCTGAGATTGCATCAGACAATGCTAAGTTAGATAAAAATTCAATTGAGATGGTCATCAATAGAATAATTGATAACGCCTCTGTAGCAATTGCCTCTTTAAATAGAAAAGCTGTTATCTCATCTAGAGAAATGGCACTAAAACATCCTAGAAAAAATGGTGCAACATTATTTGGTATTGATTCAAAATTAAAATTTGATTGTGAGTGGGCTGCTTGGTCTAATGGTACTGCGGTTAGAGAACTTGATTTTCATGACACTTTTTTAGCAGCAGACTACAGTCATCCGGGAGATAATATTCCACCACTACTAAGTGTTGCTCAGCAAACTAAAAAAAGTGGCTTAGATCTTTTAAGAGGAATTATTACTGCATACGAAGTTCAAGTGAATTTAGTAAAAGGCATTTGTCTTCATGAACATAGAATTGACCATATCGCTCACTTAGGGCCTAGTGTTGCTGCTGGCTTAGGTACAATGCTTAAATTAAATACTGAAATAATATATCAATCTGTTCAGCAAGCTTTGCATACAACTATATCAACTAGACAGTCTCGAAAGGGTGAAATTTCTAGCTGGAAAGCTTTTGCACCCGCTCATGCAAGCAAACTTGCTATTGAAGCAGTTGATAGATCAATGCGAGGAGAAGGTGCACCAAGTCCGATATATGAAGGTGAAGATAGCGTTATTGCTAGAATCCTAGATGGTAAAAAAGCTTTATACAACGTTCCTCTACCTAAGAAAGGTGAAAGTAAAAAAGCTATTCTGGAAACTTATACGAAAGAATATTCTGCTGAATACCAAGCCCAAGCGCTGATTGATATTGCTAAAAAATTAAATAAAAAAATCTCAAATCTTAATCAAATTAAAAAAATTGATTTATATACCAGTCATCATACACATAACGTAATTGGTACGGGTGCAAATGACCCGCAAAAAATGGATCCGAATGCAAGCAGAGAAACTTTAGATCATTCTATTATGTATATTTTTGCTGTTGCTCTAGAAGATGCAAATTGGCACCATGTTAAATCTTATACAAAACAAAGAGCTAACAAAAAAAGTACTATTAAGATCTGGAAATCAATTACAACTCATGAAGATAAAATGTGGACTAAAAAATATCATGACCCTAATCCAAAAAATAAATCATTTGGAGCAAAAGTAGTTGTTACATTAAATAATGGTAAAACAGTTATAGAGCAACTTGATAGAGCAGATGCTCACCCTTACGGTTTACGTCCTTTTAAAAGGCAAAATTATATTCAAAAGTTTTTAACACTTACAAATGGTATTTTAGATAAAAAAGAAAGTTCAAGATTTCTAGAAACTGTTCAAAATCTTAAAAATTTAAAAACTGGTGAACTAAATAAATTGAATATTCAGGTAAAAAGAAGTCAAGTGAAGAAAAATACAAAAAAAGGAATTTTTTAATGCATTTTGTAGATAAAGAACCCAGTCAAAAAAGAGCAGACTTTGTAAATAAGTTAAAAACTAATAAAATTTTAAGAGTTCCAGGTGCCTACAATCCTTTGACAGCAAAGTTAATTGAGGAAATTGGTTATGATGCAGTTTATGTGTCAGGTGGAGTTATGGCAAATGACTTAGGATTTCCCGATATTGGTTTAACAACACTACAAGATGTGAGTACTAGATCTTATTTAATATCAAGAGTTACAAGCCTTCCAACAATTGTTGATATAGACACAGGTTTTAAGTCTTGTGAAGAAACCATTAAAACTTTTGAAGAATTTGGTGTGGCTGCCGTTCATTTGGAGGACCAAGTAGAACGTAAAAGATGCGGACACCTTGATAACAAAGAATTAATTTCAACTGAGGCAATGGTTAAAAAAATTAAAGAATGCGTTGCAGCAAAACAAGATGAAAATTTTAAAATTATAGCAAGATCTGATGCTAAAGGTGTTGAGGGATTAGGTAAAATGATAGATAGATGTAAAGCTTATATTGATGCTGGGGCTGAGATTATTTTCCCTGAAGCACTACAAGATGAAAAAGATTTTGAAAAAGTTAGAAAAGAACTTTCGTGTTATTTGCTTGCTAACATGACTGAATTTGGAAAATCTAAACTTTTTAACTACAAAGAATTGGAAAATTTTGGTTATAATATTGTAATATATCCAGTAACCACACAAAGATTAGCCATGAAAAATGTGGAAGATGGACTGAGAGACATTTATACAGATGGACATCAAAACAATATTATTGATAAAATGCAGACTAGAAAAAGACTTTATGAGTTAGTTGAATACGAAAAATATAACTCTTTAGATGAAAAAATTTATAACTTTAGTACAGAAGGGCATGAATAATGAGTGATCATATCAAAAAAGGATTAATGGGGGTAACAGTTGACGAAACTGCAATTTCAAAAGTTATGCCTGAAATTAATTCTCTAACATATAGAGGTTATGCAGCTCAAGATTTATGTTCACAATGTCAATTTGAAGAAGTTGCTTATTTAATCCTAAATGGTGAGCTACCAAATAAAAAACAATACAAAAAATTTCTTAAAGATGAAGTAGGTGAAAGAACACTATCAAAAAATCTTATCAATATAATTAAAAAAATGCCCAAGAAATCTCATCCGATGGATGTAGCTCGAACAGCTGTTAGTTTTATGGGATTAGAAGATAAAGAAACTACAAACAATACTCCTACAGCCAATTTGAGAAAAGCTATGAGAATATTTTCTAAAACACCAACAGCACTTGCAGCATTTTATAGATTTAGAAAAGGAAAAAAAATTATTCCACCAAAAAAAAACCTTACTTTTGCTGAGAATTTCTTTCACATGTGTTTTGGTAAAGTTCCTAACAAAGATATAGTTAAGGCTTTCGATGTGTCTTTGATATTATATGCAGAACATAGCTTTAATGTTTCAACATTTACCGCAAGAACTATCACAAGTAGTTTATCTGATATCCATGGAGCAATCTCTGGGGCTATAGCTAGTTTAAAAGGTCCTTTGCATGGTGGTGCAAATGAAGAAGTTATGCATATGATGAGAAAAATTAAAAAACCTGAAAATGCATTAAAATGGATTAATAATGCACTAGACAACAAAGGTGTTGTCATGGGATTTGGTCATAGAGTTTATAAAAGTGGAGATTCAAGAGTTCCAACAATGAGAGAGTATTTTGGTAAAGTTGCTAAGATTAAAAAAGATAAAACTTTTGAAAAAATATATGACATTGTTGAAAGAGTTATGATTGAAAGAAAAGATATACATCCAAATGTCGACTACCCTACTGGACCTACTTATCATTTAATGGGGTTTGATACTGATTTTTTTACACCGATATTTGTAATTTCTAGAATTACGGGTTGGTCCGCACATATTATGGAACAACATGCTGCTAATAAACTAATTAGACCTCTTGCAGCTTATAACGGCAGTAAACACCGAAAAGTGTTAGAGCTTAATCAAAGGTAGTTTTTTTAGCCAGGATATTCTCTTTATCTAGCTGAACTATATTATAATTATTTTTAATTAATTTATTTTTGATTTTATTTAACTTCGGACCTTCATTAAATGTTCCATCAAAATGTTTGGATTCAAAAATTATTTTATTAATTTTAATACTGTAATCTATTGAATTTAGTATTGCAAATTCATATCCTTCTACATCAATTTGTAATTTGTCTATTTCAGAAATTTTATACTTTTTGATTAAATCCAAAAAAGTTAATGTTTGAATTTTAATTGAATCAATATCACTTTCTTGAATTTTAAATCTTTTAGTTCTGTGTTCTAAAATATGTTTTTTACTAAATGATCCAATTCCACTAGCCCAATGCTTTCCTAGCTTATGTATTGAGTCACCTTTGACAAAATAAAAATCATTAATTTTTTTTTTATCACCAACAGCACATGGATCAATAATCACATTTTTATATTCAGCTGTATTTTTTTTAAGTTGTTTTAAATTATGAGGCACAGGCTCAACTAATAAAATATTTTGATCTTTATAATCATTAATATCTTTAAATAGATGAACACCTATATGGGCACCAATAATAACTAAACCAAATTTTTTCAATTTATTAAGAATCTAAGATACCATATTGGGTTTTGATGTAAATATAGATAAAAAAATTATATATTATTAATTAACTAAAAGCTTCCGTCCAAGTTCCTTGGGTAGATGCTTTAGAGTATTCGGTTGAACGTCCTTCAAAGAAGTTCATATGCTCAACAGCATTCAACATAGAATCTAGCCAAATAAGTGGATTTTTATCTACTTTATATATTGGATCCAGTCCAAGTTGAGAAAGTCTTCTATTAGCAATAAATCTTATGTAAAGTTTTACATCTTGCGCTGTAAGACCTTCCATTGGACCCATTTCAAAAGCTAAATTAATAAAAGCATCCTCGTGCTCTATAATTGTTCTGCATGCTTTATAAAGTTCTTTTTTTAATTCAGGATTCCAAATTTCAGGGTTCTCATGGATGAACTCTTTAAACAATCTAATCATAGAATTGCAATGAAGTGTTTCGTCTCTTACAGACCAAGTTACAATTTGGCCCATACCTTTCATTTTATTGTGTCTTGGAAAATTAAGTAATATTGCAAAGCTTGCAAATAACTGTAAACCTTCAGTAAAAGCACTAAATACAGCTACAGTTAATGCAATGTCTTTTTTTGAACTCATGTCAAAATTTTGCATATAGTCATATTTGTCCTTCATTTCTTTATACTTCATGAACGCCGAATATTCAGATTCAGGCATTCCAATGGTATCAAGCAAGTGAGAATATGCAGCAATGTGAACTGTTTCCATTGAAGCAAAAGCAGTCATCATCATTAATACTTCTGTGGGTTTAAATACGGTTGTATAATGTCTTAAATAACAATTTTGAACCTCGACATCAGCTTGAGTAAAAAATCTAAAAATTTGAGTTAGCAAGTTTTTTTCAGACTGAGTTAGGTTTTTTTGCCAATCTCTTACATCATCGCCAAGAGGCACCTCTTCTGGTAACCAGTGAATTCTTTGTTGAGTTAACCATGCATCGTAACACCATGGGTATCTGAATGGTTTATAAACTGGGTTTTCAACTAGTAGACCCATTTTTTGTGGTTGAACAATTTCATTTTTTTTTTGTTGAACGATTTTAGGCTCCATTTTTTCTACTGACATGATAGGCACTCCTCATATTCTGGTTGTTCAGTTTTTTGTTGTTTTGATTTATATACGTTTGCGGTAACATCTATTGCTTTAGTGTCATTCACATTTTCTGCACGTTGAATTGATTTTGATCTACAGTAATAAAGGCTCTTTAAACCTTTTTTCCAAGCATCAAAATGAATCTTGTGTAACTCTCTTTTATGAATATCTGCTGGTACAAATAAATTAATTGATTGAGCTTGAGAAATATAGGGTGTTCTGTCACCACTTAATTCAATAATCCACTTTTGATCTAGTTCAAATGCTGTTTTAAAAACATCTTTTTCTAAATCGGTCAAAAAATCTAAATGAGAAACTGATCCTTCGTTTGTGGTAATTCCAGACCATACTTCTTCAGTATTTTTCCCATGCTTTTCTAGTAATTCAACCACATATCTATTTCTAACATTAAAAGATCCAGAAAGCGTTTTGTGTGTATAGCTATTCGCTGCTACTGGCTCTACTCCAGGTGAGGCACCACCACAGATAATAGAAATAGAAGCTGTAGGTGCAATAGCTGTTTTATTAGAAAATCTTTCGTTATATCCATAATCAGCAGCATCCGGACATGCTCCTCTTTCATCTGCTAAATCTTTAGATGCTTGATCAACATTTTCTTGTATGTGTTTGAAAATTTTTTTATTCCATACTTTACTCATTACGGATTCAAGTGGAATACTATTTTTTTGTAAATAAGAATGAAAACCCATAACACCTAAACCAACACTTCTTTCTTTTTCAGCAGAATATTTTGCATCATCAAATTGTTCGGGCGCTCTGTCGATAAAATCTGTTAATACGTTATCTAAAAACCTCATAACGTCATTAATCATAACCTTGTCATCTTTCCACTCATCATACTTTTCTAAATTTAAAGATGACAAACAACAAACAGCTGTTCTATCTCTTCCATTTTTATCTATTCCTGTAGGCAAAGTTATTTCACTGCAAAGATTAGAGGTTTTAACAGTTAAGTTTGCAAGTTTGTGATGTTGTGGGATTTGTCTATTAACAGTATCGATGTAGATGATATAAGGCTCGCCAGTTTCAATTCTTGCAGTTAATAACCTGATCCATAAATTTCTTGCAGAGATAGTTTGTTGTACAGTTCCATCAGCAGGACTTTTTAATGCCCATTGTTCATCTGTTTCAACAGCTCTCATAAATGCATCTGAAACTAAAACCCCATGGTGAAGATTTAAAGCTTTTCTGTTTGGATCGCCACCCGTAGGCCTTCTCATTTCAATAAACTCTTCAATTTCAGGATGATCAATTGGAAGATAACATGCTGCAGACCCTCTTCTCAGTGAGCCTTGACTGATTGCCATCGTTAGAGAATCCATAACTTTAATAAAAGGAATTATTCCAGAAGTTTTTCCAACTTTACCGATTTTTTCTCCAATAGATCTAAGATTGCCCCAGTAACTTCCAATCCCACCGCCTTTTGCAGCTAACCAAACATTTTCGCTCCACAAATCAAGTATTCCATTTAAGCTATCTGATGCTTCATTCAAAAAGCATGAAATCGGTAATCCTCTTTTTGTTCCACCATTTGATAAAACTGGCGTTGCTGGCATAAACCATAAATTACTTATGTAGTTATAAATTCTTTGAGCATGTAAATTATCGTCTGCATATGAGCTGGCAACACGTGCAAATAAATCCTGATAAGATTCATTTTGACCTAAATATCTATCGTTTAAAGTTGCCTTACCAAAGTCAGTTAGCTTTGCATCTCTAGATCTATCGATCTTAATGATAATCCCTTTTTCATTCTGAAATAACTCAGTATCGTTAGTGAGTGAAAATAAATCAGGTCTTTTTTCTTTGGTTATTTCGTTTTTGTTAGGGCTGTATTCGGAGACAGCTTCCTTTAGTGCCTGAGATAGAATTTTGTTCATTTTTTATATTTTTTTAAGTTAATTTACATAAAACAACTATATGTTGTATGTAATAAGTGTTGATATACTATATAAATCTTAAATCAACAGAACATATATAGAACATTGTAAAAAAAAAACAATAAAAAAATTAAAATAAATGTAAAAAACATAAGTAATGACAGGAAAATTAAAAATAGACCCATACGGTTTTAGAGAATACGACGCAAGATGGATATATGAGAAAGACATAAACCAACTAGGAATAGAGAATCTAGGTAAAGGTTTAGGAACCCAAATTATAAAAAATACAAAAAATAATAATCCAAGGGTAATTGTTGGTCATGACTATAGGTCTTACAGCGAAGAAATAAAAGCTGCTTTAAAAAAAGGGTTAATTTCAACCGGTTGTAATATCGAAGATATAGGATTGTCACTATCACCTACAGTTTATTTTGCACAATTTAATTTAGATGCTGATGCTGTTGCTATGGTTACAGCAAGTCATAATGAAAATGGTTGGACAGGAGTTAAAATGGGCATCAAAAAAGGTTTAACTCATGCGCCAGAAGAAATGAAAGAGTTAAAAGATATTACATTAAATCAAAATTTTATTGAAGGAAAAGGAAGTGAAAAAAAAATAAATAATTTTCAACAAATTTATAAAAATGATTTAATTGATAAGAATAAAATTAAGAAAAAGATTAAAGTAGTTGTAGCTTGTGGAAATGGAACCGCTGGAATATTTGCCCCTGATATTTTAAGAGGCATTGGATGTGAGGTTGTAGAGTTAGATTGCAACCTAGATTGGACATTTCCTAAATACAATCCAAATCCAGAAGATTTAGAAATGCTACACGAAATAAGTAAAGCTGTAAAAGACAACAATGCAGATATAGGATTTGGGTTTGATGGAGATGGAGATAGAGTTGGAGTTATAGACAATAAAGGTAATGAAATATTTTCAGATAAAGTTGGATTATTAATTGCTAGAAATTTATCAAATACACATAAGGGGTCTAAATTCATAGTTGATGTTAAATCAACAGGTTTATATGCAACAGATAAAGTTTTAACTGACAACAACTGTAAAACTATTTATTGGAAAACAGGTCACTCACATATAAAAAGAAAGGTTAATACTGAAAAAGCCTTAGCAGGATTTGAAAAGAGTGGTCATTTCTTTTTTAATCAACCACTGGGGTTTGGTTATGATGATGGAATTAATTCAGCTATTCATGTGTGCCATCTATTAGATAATCAAAATAAAACAATGAATGAAGTTATCAACGAATTACCCAATACATTTCAAACACCTACCATGGCACCTTTTTGTAAAGATGAGGAAAAGTATCAAGTGGTTGAAGAAATAGTTAAACAAATAAATACTATTAAAAACAATAAAACTAAAATCGATGACCAAGAGATTACTGAAGTTCTGACAATTAACGGTATAAGATTTTCTTTTAAAGATGGCTCCTGGGGGTTAATTAGAGCCTCATCCAACAAACCTTCTTTAGTTGTTGTAACTGAAAGCCCTACATCTGATAAGAGAAAAAAAATGATCTTTGAATTTATTGATAATTTACTTCAAAAAACTGGAAAAGTTGGTGAATATGATCAAAAAATATAAATTTGTATTAATATTTATGGTACTTATTAATTTAAAAACTCACGCATTAAGTCCTGAATATGAGAAACAGTTGTATATAGGCTGTTACACCAATTCAAAAACATATATTGGCACTGATAAAGCAAAAATCTACTGCACATGCACAGTTGGTAAGTTAAATAAAAAGTTTTCAGATGAAGAGATGGATTTAATATTTAAACAAAAACCTGAAGAGATAATGAAGGCTACTGAGTTTGCAACAATTGAGTGTGAGAATAATAAATAAATTTTTTCTATGACCCTAAAAAGAAGGCTAGCTAGTAATCAATATTAAGGGTATTTAACAATTATGATGACTCCTCGAGATTACATTTCTCTATATTTACTCGTTATTATTTTAACAGTTGTTTCAGTAAATTTTCTATATCGGTTATATTTTTAAAAAATAAAAAATATTAAATGGCAATTAATAACTTTATTTTGTTTGGAATTACTCTTTTTTGTTGGTCTCCAACTTGGTATATAATTAAGTTTCAATTAGGTTATGTTGATCCATTAGTTTCTGTTTTTTATAGATTTCTTACAGCTTCAATTATTATTTTTATTTATTTAATAATAAAAAAAAAAAATTTAAAATTTTCTTTTAGTCAACATATCTGGTTTTTATTTTTTGGAACATGTCTTTACTCTGTAAATTATGCTTTCTTTTATATTTCTAATACTTATTTAGTGAGCGCTTTTCCAGCAATTGTTTTTTCAACAGTTGTAATAATGAATATTGTAGGCGAATGGTTCTATTTTAAAAAAAAACCTACTATCAAAACTTTAATTGGGGCTGTTATTGGTATGATGGGAATCCTCACTATATTCAATGAAGAAATTTTTAATTTTAGCTTTAGTAATAGTATGCACATTGGTTTATTTTTAGCTTTACTTGGTACTTTCTGTGCGTCTACTGGCAATATGGTTCATCAAAGAAACTTAAATAATAACTTCCCTTTAATTGAAACAATCGCTTTTGCAATGCTGTATGGTTCTTTGATCATGTTATTAATTACACAATTAAATAATACTGAATTATTATTTGAATTTACCTTCAAATATATTGCATCGTTAGCTTATCTTTCAGTGTTTGGTTCAATATTTGCTTTCATTTTTTATTTAAAATTATTAGAAAAAGTTGGACCAGGTAGAGCTGGCTATGTAGGTGTAGTTATGCCAGTTCTTGCTTTGTTAATATCAACAATATTTGAGAATTTAGAATGGCAGTTAGATTTAATTATTGGATTACCAATTTTGTTGGTTGGTGCAGTACTTGTGATAAATCAAAAAATTATATCTAGTTAGGCTTGGTCCAGTATCCATAAACACATCTTGTACCTCCTCTAGAACAATCGTAAGTATCGTGAAGAATTCCGTCTTTAACGACTGTAATATGTTTTGAACAAGATACTAGTAAAGTACCATTTGGTAATTCATCTTTCTTTAGATGAACTTTGCAACCTTGACCAACAAACATTGTGGGTGTCCAATTCCAACCTAATTTTTTAAGGTACTTTTTAAGAACTATACGATGTGTACCTGTTCTTGGGCTGTCATTTTTTTGTTTTAAGCTTCTTGAAAGTTTAGTTTTAGAAATAATTCTAAAGTTTTCATTTGCTTCATAAAGATCATTGTAAATTTTTTGATAAGAAAGATTTGTTACAATTGCTATAGATCTAACAACGCAATCACCTGCTTTTCCCCTGTATCCTGCTGCAGCTCTTCCACCATCATTAATTTGTAATTCTAAATCACTTCTTGAGAATAATTTTTTTAAAAAATTCATTATCAATTAAATTTTAAAAAATCTAAAAATTTTGATGAAAGATATTTTGATGTGGATAATTTAAAGTGACCTATATCTGTAAAAAAATCTTTGTATTTATTTGAATTGCAGTTATTATTTTGACACAGGTGTTCATAGGGATCAAAAATTAACAAATTATATTTAGTTTTAAAATTTTTTAAGACTAAAAAGTAATCATTTTTTTCTTTATTAAATTTGTCAAATTTTTTATCATTTAAAAAAACTTCAAGAGTTGGATGAGGATGTACAAATATTACTGTTATATCCTTTGGTAAATCTTTTAAGATATTTTCTATTTTTTTTTTGGAGATTATGTTTGTACTTAGAGAAATTATCAAAAAAATATTATCAAAATTTTTTGAAGTTTTTTTAAATCTTTTTAAAATTTCATTGATTTTGTTATTGCAGTTGGTATTATCAATATAACAATTTTCAAATCTAGCTTTATATACTGTGGATTGTTTATTCATTGTATAAACAGTAGGAACAAAATGATCTCCATAACTATTACCGAGAATATAATACAGAGTACCATCATTGCCATCAGTCACACAATTGACACGAACATCCCAAGAAAAATTTTCATTTTTATTGTTGCAACTATCAAATTGTAAAATCCAATTATCATTAAGGCTCAAGTTTGAATTGTTTTTATCAATATCAACTATTTTAGGATGTAGTTTAATTAAATTTTTATAAAAGTTATCTCTTATTTTGTAAATAAATTCATAGTTGAAAAAAAATACGATTGTTAACAGGGTAATAAATAGGATAAAAATTTTAAGAAGTTTTTGTAATATGTAATCATATTTGCTTCTTTGATTTAGCGGTAACTCAATAAACTTGAATGTAATATAAGAAATTATAGTGGTAATCAAAAATGAAGTAATAAAATTAAAAGTATTAGCATTAGAGCTTAATCTAACAAGTGAAATAATTGGTAGATGCCATAAAAAAAATGAATAAGAGATATTTCCATAAAATTTAAAAAAATCTGTAAAGAAATTTAAATTTATTTTTTGGTTAAAAATTAAACAGAAATAAATAGGTACAACAAAAATCAATATAGCTATTCTATAATCCAAGTGATATGGCAAAAAATTTACTAATGCTAAAAAAATTAAATATACTGTTATAAAAAAATTAAAATTTATAATTTTTAATTTTTTAAACTTGTACAAGTATAATGAAGAGCCAAGAAAAAATTCCCAAAATCTTGCTGGCCCAAAATAATAACTTGATAAATATTTACCCTTACCAAAAATAAAGAAATAGAACGAAATAAAAAAAAGGATAATTAAACAAAGTGTAAAAATTTTTTTTATTTTTACTCCTTTTTTAATGTAAACAAGTAACGCAATTAATGCCCCATAAAATACATAAAACTGTAATTCAACACTTAAGGACCAGGTGTGATTTAGCCATTTAATTGTTTCACTAAAATACTCTAAATTCACATTTAAAATATAATAAAAATTAGATATTCCAAAAATTGTAGTTAAACTTGAAATTATTGTCTCAAAATAAATTCCATCA
>Ga0209709_10001114_pt1 | contig 25055 bp, 24 predicted proteins | sample ArcticOcean_MG_C_2_FD_187435 | JGI IMG/M metagenome (GOLD analysis project Ga0209709, IMG submission 187435) | Marine microbial communities from western Arctic Ocean - ArcticOcean_MG_CB4_136 (SPAdes) (version 2) | ecosystem: Environmental > Aquatic > Marine > Oceanic | place: Arctic Ocean...
CATAATGAATTCCTTAAAGTGTAAAATTAGTTTACCCAATAACGGAGTGAATATGAAATATAGAATTGAAAAAGACACAATGGGTGAAGTGCAAGTGCCTGCCGATGCCCTATGGGGAGCTCAAACTCAACGTGCATTAGAAAATTTTCAAATCAGCGGGATTAAGTTTGCTTTTCCATTTGGGAGGAGTTTTATTGAAGCCTTGGGCATCATTAAATTTTCTGCTGCGTCAGCTAATCAAAAATTAAAGTTACTCGAGCCCAAAAAGGCTAATGCAATTAAACTATCTTCCAAAGACATAATTTCAGGAAAGTTCGATTCACAATTCCCATTAGATATCTTTCAAACTGGTTCAGGAACAAGCACTAACATGAATGCGAATGAAGTGATTGCTAATCTTGCATCAAAAAAAGCTCGAATCAAAATTAATCCAAATGACCATGTGAATATGAGCCAGAGCAGTAATGATGTTATACCTACGGCAATATGTATTTCTGCGCTTCTAGACACTCAAAGATTATTGATGCCGGCTTTAGAGCTCCTTATTAAAACAATTGATAAGAAAGGAGTATCTCTCAAAGGAAAGGTAAAAACAGGTAGAACACATTTAATGGATGCTATGCCCATAGATTTTTCACAAGAACTTTCTGGCTGGAGCTCTCAGCTGCAAGCTGCACGCAAATCAATTCTCTCAGCATCAAAGGAATTATCAAATTTGCCTCAAGGTGGGACAGCAATCGGAACTGGAATCAATGCGCATAAAGATTTTGGTAAGATATTTGCTCTAGAAGTTAAAAAACTGTCTAAATTAGATGTGAAGACTTCTGGAAACTACTATAAATCTCTTAGCTCACAAGATGCAGCAGCTCAGTTATCTTCAAGCGTTAAAAATTTAAGCCTAATTCTTATGAAGATATCAAATGATCTCAGATGGATGAACAGCGGTCCATTGACTGGCTTAGGAGAGATAGAGTTAGAGGCCTTGCAGCCTGGAAGCAGCATTATGCCGGGCAAGGTCAATCCAGTCATTCCAGAAGCTGTTGCAATGGCTTGCGCAGATGTAATAGGTAATGATGTAAGCGTATCTATAGGGGCACAATCTGGAAATTTTCAGCTCAATGTTATGTTGCCAGTGATTGCCTATAATCTCCTTAAAAGCATTAACTTGATGGCAACCTCTATGCCACTTCTTGCAAATAAAGCTATTAAAACTTTTAAAGTTAACGAAGCAAATATTGCTGAGTCCCTTGGCAAAAACCCTATATTAGTAACTGCTTTAAATAGAGAGATTGGCTATGAAAAAGCTGCTCAAATTGCCAAAAAAGCTTACAAAGAAAAACGAGCAATTATTGATGTGGCTCATGAAGAAACAGGAATATCTCTAAAGCAATTAAAGCTTTTATTGGATCCATCAAAACTCACCAAAGGTGGCATATGAGCAGTCTAGCTAATCAAGCTTGCGAGGCTTGTGAGCTTGGAGCTCCACTTGTGCCCGAGGGTGATCAAGCTAAATTATTAGAGGAACTGGACGGATGGGAAATAGATAATACCGCAACATCAAAATTAGTTTGTAAATACAAATTTCTTTCATACAAAGAAGCATCAACATTTGTAAATCTCATTGTTGATTTAGCTGAATCTGAAGATCATCATCCTAAAATCACTCTAGAATGGGGCTTAGTTCACTTGGAGTGGTGGTCTCATAAAATTCAGGGACTTCATATGAATGATTTTATTTGTGCTGCTAAATCTAACGAACTATTTCAATCACTTTGAAAGATAAAATTATCCTTATCCTTTCGGGTGGAATGGATTCATTTACATTGTTGCATCATGCTCTAGATCAGGCCTATCATGTCGATTGCATTACCTTTGATTATGGCCAGAGACATATCAAAGAAATAGAATGTGCTCATTTAATATGCAAAGAAAATAATCTCACAAACCTGTCGATTGAGATAGCTAATGTGGAATCTATTTTTGCTCAATCTGCATTAACATCGAATGAAATTGAGATGCCTCATGGAAGCTATCAGGCGGAAAGCATGCAAACAACCATTGTTCCAAATAGAAATATGTTGTTTATTTCCCATGCTATTGCATACGCTATATCTCAAAATATAGATAGAGTATGGTATGGCGCACATTCTGGAGATCACTTCATCTACCCCGATTGCAGGCCTGAATTTTTATCTGCAATGAACGCAGTTGCGCAAACATGTCACACATTCCCTATTAGAGTAGAAGCACCTTTTTTAAATTTGACAAAAGCAGAGATTATTGAAAAAGGCTTAGAACTAGGAGTTGACTACTCCAAAACATGGACTTGCTATGAGGGTCAAGAGCGAGCATGTGGGCAGTGCGGATCCTGCAATGAAAGACTGGAAGCTTTTGCGCTTAATAATTCTATTGATCCACTTCTGTATAAAGATTGATGTATAAAATTAAGGAGATATATAAAACAATCCAAGGGGAGGGTGCTCAAGCTGGCAGAACTGCATTATTTGTTAGATTTACTGGCTGCAACCTTTGGTCTGGAAAAGAAAAGCATCGTGAAAGTGCTATATGTAAATTTTGCGATACCGATTTCGTAGGAACCAATGGTGTTAATGGCGGAACTTATTCTGCCAAAGACTTAGTATTAATACTTAATAAATTATGGGGAAAATTAGAGAATAAGCTTATTGTATTTACAGGCGGCGAGCCAATGCTCCAACTAGATGAGGAGCTAATTAAAGAATGCAAAAATAATTACTTTGAGACAGCAATTGAAACCAATGGAACAATTCTCATAAATTTTGATATTGATTGGGTTTGCGTTTCTCCAAAATATGGATCTAAATTAGTTGTAAAAAACGGAGATGAATTAAAGGCCGTTTTTCCTCAAGCAGGTCAGAACTTAGATGATTTTTTAGATTTGGACTTTCAGCATTTATACCTCCAACCAATGGATGGTATTGATGGAAAAACAAATACTGCCAAGACTATCCAATATTGTTTAGAACATCCTGAGTGGAAACTGAGCATTCAGCAGCATAAGTTCATAGGTATGCCATAAAATATCTTTTTTTCAATTTCAGCTTGGGCTATAATCTGTTATGGAAAAGATCAAACTAAAAGCATTAACGTTTGATGACGTCTTGCTTCTCCCTCGTTATACAGACTTCTTGCCTGCCGAAGCAGATCTTGCAACCAGAATTTCGCGAAATATTACTCTTAAAATACCATTGGTATCAGCCGCTATGGATACCGTGACTGAAGCTAGAATGGCTATAGCGCTGGCTGAGAATGGCGGCATAGGAATAATTCACAAGAATAATTCTATTGAAGAGCAAGCTCAACTGGTGAAAGCTGTAAAGAAGTATGAGAGTGGTGTCGTTAGAGATCCAACTACTATCAAGTCAACCAAGACCATAGAGGAGTTAATGCAGTTAACAAATGAATTAAGCATCTCTGGAATGCCGGTCGTTGATGATGGCGAATTAATGGGTATTGTGACAAGCAGAGATTTTAGATATGCAGATAATCCATTAGACCCTGTGTCCTCAATAATGACTTCAAAAGATAAATTAATCACAGTTATAGAAGGTACTGATCAAGAGGAAGTAAAGAAATTGATGTATAACAATAGAATTGAAAAAATCCTTGTTATTGATTCTATTGGCTCTTTAACAGGCCTTGTGACTATGAAGGATATCGAAAAATCTGCTGAACACCCATATGCAACCAAGGATTTAAGGGGTCAATTACGAGTTGGAGCAGCGCTTGGCACTGGAGAGGATACTCTGGATAGAGCCAAGGCGCTATCAATGGCAGGAGTTGACTTATTTGTTGTAGATAGTGCGCATGGCCATTCAAAAAATGTTGTGGAAACAATTAAACTCATTAAGCAAGAATTTAAAGATATTGACGTGATGGGAGGAAATGTAGCCACTCCTGAAGGAGCTATTGCCCTGAGAGATGCAGGAGCTGATGCAATTAAAATTGGAATGGGACCAGGATCTATTTGCACCACTAGAATCATTGCTGGGATGGGCGTGCCTCAAATTACAGCTATTCTTTCAATTAAAGAGAAATTTACATCCAATGACGTTCCACTGATAGCAGATGGAGGGATTAGATTCTCTGGAGATGTCGCTAAAGCTCTCGCAGCTGGGGCTGATGCAGTTATGCTAGGCGGAATTTTTGCAGGTACAGAAGAAGCTCCTGGAGAGGTTGAGCTTTATCAAGGCAGAAGCTTTAAAACTTATCGTGGCATGGGGTCTCTTGGTGCCATGTCAGAACGAAATGATGTAAACCGCTACTCCCAAGATGGAGTTGAAAAAGAAAAAATGGTTCCTGAGGGCGTGGAAGGACGCGTACCTTTTAAAGGTTGGGTTGTAAGCGTTATTGATCAGCTAACAGGTGGTATCAAGCAAAGTATGGGGTATGTTGGTTGCAAGACTATCACTGAAATGCAGCAAGATACTCAATTTATTGAAATTACTAATGCAGGCATGACGGAAAGTCATGTTCACGACGTGATGATTACCAAAGAAGCCCCTAACTACCAAAGAAGTTAAAAAGCAATGTCATCAATCTCTACAATTGGGAATGCTACTCTAATTGCTTATGATGAAGCAGCCCCAATTTTATCAACAGATCCATGGTTTGGAGATGAAGATCATGCTTATTTCGGTAGCTGGACTTTAAGTCATGAGATCCCCGCCAAGTACAAAAAGGATATTTTACACTCTAAATATATTTGGTTCTCACATGGACATCCAGATCATCTAAATCCTCTATCGATAAAAAGGCTAGAGGGTAAAAATTTATTATTGCCTGATCATATTGGCTCTAGAATTTATCGGGATTTAACCAAGCAAAAAAAATATTCAATAGAGATTCTTCCTGATCGGACTTGGGTTCAATTAAGCAAAAAAATTAGAGTCATGTGCATTACGACCATAATGCAGGACGGAATTTTACTGCTGGATGTGGCTGGAAGATTATTTATTAATTTAAATGACGCTGGGACTAGAGGTGCAACAAAATTTATCCAACAAGAAGCAAGAAGTTTTCAGGATGTATATCTATTAAGCTTATCTGGTTATGGTGATGCAGATATGATCAATTGTTACGATAAAGATGGAGTCTTTATAATTCCTCCAGCAAAAAACAATACAAGGGTGGGGGAGCAGCTTAGTATTTCAGCTAAATCAGTTAATGCAAATCACGTTATTCCATTTAGCTCCCATCATCAATACCAAAGATCTGATTCAATTTGGGCTCAAGAGTATGTCACTCCAATACATGCTTATGATGAAGGTATGCACAAAGATATAAATTTCATTCCTCCCTTCGTAGATGTAGATTGTAATTCAGGATCATATAATGAAATTAAGCCGCTTGCGCTGTCTCCAAAAATTATGCATCCGGAAGATTTTGATGATAATTGGTCAGATGAGCTTATAGGAGAAGATCGGCTTGCAATTAAAAAATATTTTAGTGAAAAGGAAGTTATTCATAAAAGGTTTGGCTTTATTGAGTTTTTGGTTGGTGGAAAAAATTATTCAGTTAACTTAAATAAGCGCCTTCCTGAAAGAGGCATCCGCTTTGAATTACCAAGGTCAAGCTTAATGAAAGCAATCAATTTTGAGATTTTTGATGACTTATTGATTGGAAATTTTATGAGAACTACCTTTTTTGGCATCAATTCATTATATGATCATGATTTTAACCCTCTCTTAACCAAGTATGCTGACAATGGGGGAGCTAAAACAGAGCAAGAGGTCCAAGCATATATTGCAGAATATAAAAAAAGAGTAGGAAGGAGATTTATATTTGAAACATTCTTAGATAAATCTGCAAATATACTGAATAGATTTCTGACCAATAGAAATTCGAGATCTCGAAGACTCTTAAAGTCGCTTTATTATAAAATTAAATAAATTTACTATGACTCTCTCTACTACATTACCTATTGGTGAAAAAAAAATAGATACTATTCTTGTTCTTGATTTTGGGTCGCAATATACACAGTTGATAGCAAGAAGAATTAGAGAACTTGATGTATTTTCTGTAATTCTACCTTGGGATATTTCTAAAGAGAGAATAGAAGCGCTTAATCCTACCGGCATTATTCTTTCTGGCGGGCCAGAATCAGTAACAAACAATAATACACCTAGAGTTCCTAAAATTATCTTTGATCTAGAGATTCCTATTCTGGGTATCTGCTACGGAATGCAAACTTTAGCAGAGCAATTTGGTGGACAGATAACCGCCTCTAAAACAAAAGAGTTTGGGCATGCATCCATCAATATTGAAGAATCCTGCATTCTATTTGATGGCTTTGATACTGTATCTTCAATAGATGTTTGGATGAGTCATGGCGATCATGTGTCCTTGCTGCCAGACAAATTTAATCTTATTGCATCAACTCCATCGGCTCCAATTGCTGCTATGGCGCACACTGAAAAACCTATATATGCCCTCCAATTTCACCCAGAAGTCACTCACACTAAAGATGGTATTGTTATCTTAGAAAACTTCATCTTTAAAATCTGTAACTGTAAGGCTCAATGGAAGATGGAAAATCTAATTGAGCAGCGAATTATTGATATTAAAAAAACAGTTGGAAATAAAAAAGTGTTGCTGGGTTTGTCTGGGGGCGTTGATTCTTCGGTGACAGCAATGTTATTGGACAAGGCTATTGGAAAAAATTTAATCTGTATGTTTGTCGACAATGGATTACTTCGAAAAAATGAAGCTGAAGACGTGGAAGAATTATTCAGAGAGAAGATGGATTTAAATTTATTAGTTATTGATGCCAAAAAAATCTTTCATCGACATCTAAAGGGCGTATCAGATCCAGAGCAAAAAAGAAAAGTTATTGGTAGAACTTTTATTGATATTTTTGATAATGAATCTGCAAAACTAAAGGATGATATTAATTTTCTTGCCCAAGGAACAATTTATCCAGATGTAATTGAATCCTCTGACTCAGGGTCAAAGGAAGCACGAGTTATCAAGTCTCATCATAATGTTGGTGGCCTTCCTGATGATATGAAGATGCAACTGGTTGAACCATTAAGGGATCTCTTTAAAGATGAAGTAAGAAAAATGGGAGCTGAATTAGGCCTACCGCTTGAAATGTTAAATCGCCATCCATTTCCCGGACCTGGCTTAGGAGTGAGGATTTTGGGAGAAATTACTCCTGAAAAAGTTATCACTCTTCAAAATGCAGATGCAATATTCATTGAGGAACTCATTAAAGCTGATTTATATTATCAGGTCAGCCAAGCCTTCTGCGCATACCTCCCAGTAAAATCTGTTGGTGTAGTTGGTGATGAAAGAAGATATGCTGACGTTATAGCAATCAGAGCAGTTGAAACAGTAGATTTCATGACTGCTACTTGGGCCAAACTTCCTTATGACTTTCTTGCTCATGTCTCAAATAGAATTGTTAACGAAATTGAAGAGATTAGCCGTGTAGTCTATGATATTTCTAGCAAGCCTCCCGCGACTATTGAGTGGGAGTAGCTTTTCTAGTGTAGGCCATTGAATTATTTATATTAATGACTTACACACTAGTTTCACACTCGCAAATCAGTCATTGATTTCCTTAATCTTTTTTCTTACAGTTACACAAAACGTTGCACAAACGTGTGACTACTGAAACTCGTGGTAACTCAGAGACTAAGATTCGGCACTGAAGAAACAGCACTTTGCTGAAGGCGAAATAGCAATATTTGACGAGGCTTGTATCTACAAGCGAGGTGAATATTGGCAGTTTCATATGTGGTTGCCAAAAGAAAACAAGTAGGCACTTAAAAGCCTAAGCACACGCAGTGAAGCTACTGCTATTGAAAAAGGTAAGGCTGCGTACTTAGAGATTTACGCTAATCTGCAGCAAGGCAAAGCCTACTTTTCCATAACCACAAAAGGCGGCAATTGAATTAGTTTAGCAACTATGGTTTATTAGCTATCGCAAGTAATGCTCTTTCTTGTGAAAACTTAATGAATTTATTTTTTTTGTGTGTCATGGGATATAGCATACAGGCAACATTAGCTATAACTTTCAAAAACGGAAACTTCCATATAATCGGTAGTTGAATTAAAGTCTGACAATATTTAACTTCAAATTGAGCCATTTTTAGTGCTGAAGTTAAGCTGGATGAGGTGAAAGGAGTCTGATGGGTATATTCTTCGTAGAAAAATTTATAAGTCCATTTCCAATCTGGCGTGATAACTATTAAATTACCTTTTGGTTTCAAAACTCTTATGGCTTCTGATAGGCAGTTAGAAATTTCTTTTATTGTCAAATGTTCTATTACCATTTTAAAGAAAATTAAATCATAACTATTATCTTCAAATGGCAATGATTGGCTGGCCATGTCACACTTTTGAATATTATTTAATTCATCATTATTGTCAATGTCAACACCGTAATAGGTAAAATTAGAAGCTTCAAAAACACTTTTAAAACTTCCTGTTCCGCAACCCAAATCTAATACATTTTCGCCTGAGTTTATTTCTCCTAACTCTAATATGTATCTGATTAGTTTGAAATCATATTGGTTGGAGAATTTCTTATGAGCATAATTTGTTTGAAGATAATTTTTTTTCCCTTTATTATCTAAATGGCTTGATTTTTGCTCTCTCTCTCTCTCCCTCTCTCTCATTGCGTCTGTCATTAGATGTTCCTTTCATTCTATTGTGTAGGCATTGATTATACGTTTAGCAAGTGTTTGTGGGAAGCGAAATAAGCTGCCCCAAAAGTTGTTTCAGCGTCCTCACAACTTTGGAGTGCGAACTTCGCAGCACATTGCGTAGGTTGCTGCGTGTAAAATGTAACAAAATCAACGGCTTACACTTTTTTGTATTGCGTAAATACACTTAAAAAGTTGCACAAAAGTTACACACTCACTTTTTGGAGGCGTAAGTGCTTGAAAATAAACAAGAAAAAACATACGTTGTTATTGAGTGGGAATAGTTTCAAATAGAAAAATCCTCATAAGACAAGGCTTTGAAGTAATATAAAGTATGATAAAGCTTGTTAAACCAATGAAAGAACAAGGATTCCAGAGCGCTACAAATAAAAATGTAGCAAACTTAACAAAGGTTTATCACTCTCAACAGCTTAAGAAATAAGATATCCCTTCACCCCAATTAATTATTTTTGCACTATAATTACGTTAAATAACACTCAGAAGAAAATTGAACCCTATACTAGATTTACTACAGCCTATTTTTCAAGAAGTATTTGATGATGATCATCTTATTATCACATCTTTAACTGCTGCTGCCGATGTGGACGGGTGGGATAGCTTGGCCCATATCAGACTAGTTGTTGCCATAGAAAGAGCTTTTGATCTCCGCTTCTCAGCATCGGAAATTTCTGAGCTTAAAAATGTAGGTGAAATGTGCGAGCTCATTATTTCAAAATCCCCACCTTCTTAAGTAACTATGGCTTGGAGCGATTACGAAGAAGGTCTTAAGTTTTCATGGAATTTTTCTTTTCGTGAGCCTGATTTAGTAACATTTTCTGCTTTAAGTGGGGACTATAGCCCTCTGCATTTGAACTCTTCTTTTGCTCAATCCAAAGGATTTGATGCTCCTTTAATCCATGGTTTACTTCTTTCAAGTCAAATGTCCCGATTGATTGGTCAAGAGCTGCCAGACAATAACGCAATCTTGACTGGCCTTCAGGTAGAATTTATGCAGCCTTGTTTTCCGGGTGATGAGTTATGTTTTCAATCAGAAATAACCCTTAAATCTGATTCTACTTCATCCCTTGAATTTAAATGTTTTATTTCTAAGCAAGGTTTAGATGTATGTCAAGGAAGAGTAAATGCATTATGGCGTTCATGATTCCAGTAAATTATTTCATAGTATCTGGGGGAGCAGGCGGCATTGGCTCTGCTGTATCTAAGCTACTACCCTCTCTAGGTATCGTGCCAATAGTATGTTTTAACTCTAATGCCAAAGATGCCAAGCAACTTGCAAAAGAAACAGGGGGTTTTGCAGTGCAGTTGGATATGATGAGCGAGCAATCGATCTCTCGGGGAATCTCAATGATAGAGAATACATTGGAAGATCATGATCTATTACTTGGTCTAATTTTAGGTGCCTCACCTCCACCAGATTTACTTCCTTTCTCAAAGCTAACGCAGAAACATTTTTTAGATCAGTTTCAAGTAAATGTTACAGGCCCTCATTTTTTACTTTCTAGTTTATTAAACAAGTTTTTTAGAAAAAATAAAACTGGACAGGTTATAGGAATACTCAGCAATGCGATTGGCTCTGATTCCAAGCTTCCAGCAACTGGCATGGGCGCCTATGTTGTTGCAAAGTCTTCAATGCAGAGTCTATTAGCTGTATGTTCTGCGGAGTATCCTTGGCTAGATGTTACCTCCATTAGCCCAGGCTTCACTAAAACTAAGATGCTAGAAGTGTTTGATGAGAGGTATATCCAATTAATTGCTGAAAAAAATCCTATAAGTGACCCTGAAGATATAGCTAAAATAATTGTTCATAAAATCAAAACTCAAAACTAAAAATGGATAACTTATTGGAAGACTTATTGTGGTTGCCAAGCCCTCCTGAAGATTTTATTACAAAACTAGGTGAGGCTTCCCATGGAGACGACTTAAGGAAACTAGCACAGTTCTCATTGAATGATAGTCAGCTGACTCGGCTATCCAAGAAATTTAAAAAAATTCATGATAGTAATGGCGATTTATCAAGTTTAGTACCATTGTCTATGGGAGTAATTAGTAACTCCACTACCGATTTAATAGTTCCAGCAATAACTGGAACAGCTTTACATTTCGGGATTGCGTTGACAGTGGTTGAAGCAAAGTTTGACCAGGTAATGCAAGAAACATTCTCTGATAATTCCTCATTCGCTCATTGCTCTCTTAATGCTCTGTTGGTTGCGATTGATTTTAGAGGTTTGCCAGTCTCACCTTGCCCCGGTAATAGTGAGCTCGCTCATAAAAATGTTAAACACTGCATTGAATACCTTCATAATATCTGTGACGCTCTGAATACAAAAACAGGAGCCAAAATAATCCTTCAGAATCTTGCGCGACCATCTGAAGCAGTCTTTGGTAGTCTTGAGTCAAGACTACCAGGCACACTTGCTTGGATCACCAATAATATTAACGCTGGTTTGAATTCAATAAGCAGCGAACATATATCAGTATTAGATATTGATACGCTATCTTCCAGCATTGGATTAGTGCATTGGCATGACCCAACTCTATGGAATATAGCGAAACTACCATTTTCTCAAAAATATACTCCTTTGTATTCATCTCATATCTGCCGGGTGCTAGCTTCTCAGATTGGAAAAAGTAGGCGGTGTCTCGTTTTAGATTTAGATAATACCCTATGGGGGGGTGTGATCGGTGATGATGGAATTGAAGGAATTTTACTGGGTAATGGCGACCCAACTGGAGAGGCTTATACACATATTCAAACAATGGCTCTTGAGCTTCGTGAAAGAGGAGTGGTCTTAGCAATTTCCTCAAAAAATGAGGATAAAAATGCTAGACAACCCTTTGCAGAACACCCTGATATGGTGCTGAAAGAAAATCATATTGCTGTCTTTCAGGCTAATTGGTCTGATAAAGCCTCTAATATTAAAGCAATTGCTGACACTCTCTCATTGGGCTTGGAGAGTATAGTATTTCTTGATGATAATCCGGCAGAGCGAATGCAGGTAAGGATGGAGCTACCAGCAGTTGCAGTGCCAGAGCTGCCTGAGGATCCAGCACTATACGTAAGAACGCTCATTGCTGGGGGATACTTTGAAGCGACCTCATTCTCGGTCGAGGACTCTCAACGAGCTTCTTTTTATCAAGGTAATGCAAGGCGATTAGAGATTTTAAATCAATCTTCTGATATGAACTCATATTTAGCATCCCTAGAAATGAAAATAAGTTTTAATGAATTTGATAAAATTGGTCGTCCTCGTATTGCACAGTTAATCAGTAAGTCTAATCAATTTAACTTAACAACCAAGCGTTATGATGAGTTGCAGGTTAAGGCCCTCGAAGAAGATAAATCACTATTCACGCTCCAAGTAAGATTGCTAGATCAGCTAGGAGATAATGGTATGATTAGCGTCATTATCTGCAAAAAAAACCAAAAGACTTGGTTGATTGATACATGGTTAATGAGCTGCAGAGTTCTGGGGAGAAGGGTGGAAGAAGCTGTTTTACAGCATATAATTACCCATGCCGCGCAAGAGAAGGCAGTCTCTCTAGAAGGGTCTTTCATCCCAACAACCCGAAACGGAATCGTTAAAGACCATTATAAAAAATTAGGTTTTAAGAAACTATCAGTAAAATCTGATGATGGGAGCGAGAAATGGGAGCTGGCGATCAAGAATTATCAATTTAAAGATCTACCTATAGCCTTCTAAAATGCTCTTTAATTCTCTTGAGTTTATTTTTTTATTTTTACCTGTCTCCTTGGTAAGCTTTTATTTTTTAGCAGCCAGAAGTCATACAGTCGCAATAGGATGGCTTGGGTTTGCATCATTATTTTTTTATGGGTACTGGAGTCCTTATTCCCTTCCAATATTAGTAATTTCTATTTGTTGCAACTATTACCTTGGATTAAAAATCTCCGATATTAAAATTCATAATCGTCATGTATGGTTATTTTTTGCCGTTACCCTTAACTTGATATTATTAGCCTATTTTAAGTATTTTAATTTTTTTATTGAGAATACTAATGCCTTAAGAGTTACCTTTGGCTTGCAGCCGATTGCTTTTTTGAATATTGTTCTACCCATTGGAATTTCTTTTTTTACCTTCACTCAAATAGCATTTCTAATGGACAGTTTCCAGCACCAGGTGCAGGAAAAAAGTTTTTTAAACTATATTTTATTTGTTAGCTTTTTCCCGCATCTTATAGCTGGACCAATCATTCATCACAAAGAGATGATGCCTCAGTTTGCAGATCGATCAATTGGTAGATTGAATTATTCTAAAATCTCCCTTGGAATAGTCATTTTTTCTATAGGCCTCAGTAAGAAAATATTGATTGCTGACCCACTGAGTATATATGCAGATATCCTGTTTGATGGCGTTCAATCTAATTTAGTGCCCGAGCTATTCTTATCATGGTTAGGTTCTTTAGCGTATACATTTCAACTATATTTTGATTTTTCAGGGTATTCAGATATGGCAATTGGCTTAGCTTTATTATTTGGTATATGGCTTCCAATCAATTTCAACTCTCCATTTAAAGCATTAAATATTATAGATTTCTGGCAGCGCTGGCATATGACATTGACTAGATATATCAATATGTATTTATACACACCAATAACTCTCAGATTTGCAAGAATAGGAGCCAATTACTCGCATACATTTGGATTAATATTCTCGTTAGTGATTCCAACAATTGTAATTTTTCTTATATTAGGACTATGGCATGGCGCTAGTTGGAATTATGTAGTTTTTGGTGCAATGCATGGCTGTTTTGTTGTATCAAATCATCTCTATAGGATGCTCCTTTCACCATCCAAGAAGCGCAATACATCTCGCCAGAAATATTTCTTTCTTAAACAATCTGCATCATGGGCATTAACTTTTTTAGCTGTGAATGCAGCATTTGTAGTTTTTCGAGCAGATAGCCTTAGTGATGCAGTAAAAATATTTCAGGGAATGGTAGGTTGGAATGGCTTCACATTACCTATGTTTATCTCACCTTACCTTGGTTCCATTGCTGAGTATGGTAATTGGTTGCAAATTCCAGCAGTATTTTCAAGTTTTACTTTGCTGTCTCTTTTGTTTATGTCTTTCGCCTTGGTCTTGCTTGCACCAAATACCGCTAGTTTATCTGAAAGTGCTGATGCTAGATCTCCTAAATTATCATATCTGAACCACCCCATATCAGCATTATTACTTGGCACACTATTTGCATTATGTATTGCAAATTTCTCTAAAACTAGCTCTTTTCTATATTTCCAGTTTTAACCATGACTGATCCTATAAAATTTATTAAATTTTTCTTAATCGGCACATTGCCAATTGCCTCTATCTTTGTTCCATACTACTTTCTTGCTCTCTCGGTTGGCGAAATTAATATTGATAGAGTGATTGATAAACAGCTTGAAGCCTCTGAAACAAATAATGTTCTTTTTAGGAGCGGCTTAAATCAATTTGCATTTCCATACAAAACTAAGTTAATGAAAAGAGTGAAACCTGAGATTGTGGTGCTTGGATCTAGCAGATCCACTCAGGTTCGCCAGCAATTCTTTCAAAAAGAATTTGTTAATTTAGGCGGCGCAATTCAAGGAGTTACAGATATAGAGGACTATGTAATTTTTTTAGATGATAACTTACTGAAGCCTGATCTTAGCATTCTATTTATTGATCCCTGGTGGTTTAATGAGATAGTTTCAGAAAATGGTGGAATGCATCAACTTGAATATCCTAATGGGGTTTCTATAGACCATCTTTTTGAAAGTCTTAAACTTTTAAAAAAGGGAAACTGGATTAATCTTGCATTTCAAAATAATAACCAAGGAATTGCAGCAATACTTACTGAGGAGGGCTATGGTCCTGATGGCAGCAATAACTATGGTAAATATGTCACTATAAATGGACGTAAATCTGATGTGCAGTTCAAAGATACAATTATGAGAATTAAAAATCAAAAATATCCATTTCAATTAATAAATAACCCTACTCCTGATTTAGTCATAAGAGCTTGCTCTGCAATTAAAAGCATAAACCAAAGAACAAATAATTTAATCCTTGTGGCTCCGCCTTTTGCACCAACTGTTTGGAGTAGTATTTCCAATAACTCTGAGCTTTCATACATTGATGAGGTGTATTATGAGCTCGAGCAGTGCCTTGGGTTTGAAATACATAATTATATGGACACTAACATCTCTGATGATTGTGAGTTTTTAGATGGATTTCATGGAGGAGATACCACCTACGCTAGAATTATTTTGGACATATTTTTAAATAAAAAAATTAATTATCCCTTTGCTGATGTTAAGTTCCTACAAACATTTATTCAAAATGAGTCCGGCTTTGCTTCTGGCTTTACAAGACATCAATCTAAAAAATTTTCAGAAGTTGATTTTCTTGAGCTAGGGTGCTCTAAGTAATATGATGACTATATGAATGTTACTGATGCAGTTTTATCTCGTTCCTCTATTCGAGCATTTCTTGATTTGCCTGTACCAAATGACCTCATTAAAGAGTTGTTGAGTAAGTCATCCAGAGCTGCATCAGGTGGCAATCTTCAGCCCTGGAAAATATTTGTTTTAAATAATGAATCAATGACGCATTTTCTTTTATCCCAAAAAGAGTGGGTTCACCCCGAAACACCTGCATATGATATTTACCCATCGAAACTAAAGGAACCCTATAGAACTTCAAGGTTTGAATTGGGAGAGGAAATGTATAAATTATTGGGAATCGGGCGAGAAGATAAAGACTCAAGGCTTGAACAGGTTATGAAGAATTTTGAGTTTTTTGGAGCTCCCTGTGCTTTTTTTTGCTTTGTAGATCGTCAAATGGGCCCCCCACAATGGTCTGATTTAGGGATGTTTCTCCAAACATTTATGTTGCTAGCAAAGGAAGCAGGATTAGATACTTGTGCGCAAGAGGCCTGGTCCATTAAGCAGGATAGCGTCTCTCAATTTGTTAATGCAGATGATGATGATTTGTTATTTTGCGGCATGAGCATTGGCTACAGAGATCCTAAGGCAATAATCAACTCTCTGGTCTCAGATAGAAGACCAATTGAGACTTGGGCTAAATTCATTTAGATAAAAATAATAATTCTGACACTGAGATTAAGATTGAAAATGATAAAATTTAAATTAGTCTTACCTTTGGTATATGTAAATGACTAAACTGAGTTTTCTTGTTCTTGGTGCTGGAGCAATAGGTCAGCGGCATGCTAGCAATCTTTTGGAACTCGGCTATATGTGCAAGGTTGTTGCGTTTCGAGAACTTCTAGACCTTAAGTCTATTCTGAGACAAGGATCCTTTGATGGTGTCATTGTTGCTACAGCAAGTCAGGTACGTTCTGAAGTTCTCTCCCCATGCTTTGATCTAAAAATACCAGTTTATATAGAAAAACCTATAGCCTATGATCAAAAGACTCTTGATCATATTTTTAGCTTGCCAGAAGACTATTTAAAAAAATGTTATGCTGGTTTTATGATGCGCTGTCACCCAATGGTGTTATTTTTACAGGAATTGGATTATAGCGATGCCTATAATTTCTCGTTTGAGATTGGTCATGATGTCACTCGGTGGAGGCAGAATTGGAAGTTTTCAGATAGTTATGCAGCTAACCCAGACGGCGGAGGGGTCCTTCTCGACTTATGCCACGAAATAGATCTCGCAAATATATTATTTGCTCCTCTAACAGTTCAAGAAGTTGTGAGCTTAGACCATCAAGATTTTACCAAAGTTGATTTTGCAAGCACTATCACTTTTTCTAATCAACTTAATTTAATTGGTACAGTTTCTATGGATTATTTATCCCCTATAAGCCGCCGCAGGTTGGTTATTAAATCTACCCAATATGTTGATGAGATTGATTTTTTAACAGGAGAGTATCGTCGTGTAACTCCAGATAATACTACTGTTAAAAATTTAGCCTTCAAAAGAAACAATATGTTTTTAGATGTATTGTCACTTTTCTGTAAGTCGATTTTGGGGGAGGAAAACCCTTTGCTATTGCAGCCATCATTAGATAAGGTCAAAACTAGTTGTGAGTTAATTGTTGATTCTTGGGAAAATCGGAAGTTTGTCGGCTCAATAAAGGGAGATGTTTGATGATTATCGGTCACATAGGGGTTCGTAAAAATAGCAAAGGCGTAATTGGAAAAAATTTTAAGAAAATAAATGGTAAGCCGCTTATAGATTGGTCTCTAGATCAACTGCTGCGCTGTGAAATGATTGACCATGTGGTAGTGTCAACAGACTGCAATGAGATGCATCAGCACTCTTTAGAAAAGGGAGGATTAGATATCGGATTGAGACCAAATTTTTTGGCAAATGATACGGCTGCTAAATGGGATGTTTGGAAACATTCTCTGTGTGAGGTGGAAAAAATACTTGGTTCAGTCGACTTATTTGTTGACTTGGATTGCACATCCCCAATGAGAGAAGATCAAGACATAGTTAACGCAATAGATCTTTTCCGAGAACGTCAACCAGATATGGTGATGTCCTGTTGCGAGGCCAAGAAAAATCCTTACTTCAATTTGGTTGAGCCTGATCAAAATGGTTTTTTGAAGGTTTCTAAAAAGGTAGAGGGTGGAGTTGTAGCTAGGCAATTAGCACCTTTGGTTTTGGAGCATGCCGCATCAACATATGTTGTTGATCCTAAGTATCTCCAAAATTGTTCAAAATTATTTGAAGGTAATGTTTTGCCGTATATTATGCCCACGCAGCGTTGTATAGATATTGATTCTGAGTTGGATTACAAGATAGTCGAATTTTTAATGAAGGAGAAAATTTAATGCAGATTGATCTTACAGGAAAAATAATTTTTATTACTGGTGCAGGTGGACGTCTTGGTATCACGTACATAGATCAACTGACAAAATTTGGGGCTGTTGTCATTGGTACTGAGTTACCTGGGCCACGTTTTGACAATTTAATAGACCTCTATGCAGCAAATAGAAACGTATCTTTATATGAGTTAGATGTATGTGACGAGTTGCAGGTAGAAGATGTATTCAAACGTATGCTAGAAGATGGCTTGCTTGCAAATGTCTTTATTAATAATGCAGCAGTAACTGGTGAATTACTTATGGGTGAAGGAAAAATTTTTCCTGATCTAGCAAACACTTCACTGCTCGACTGGAGTTCAACCGTAGATGTTAACCTTACAGGCGCCTTTTTAATAGCTCGCCAAATTGATCGAGATATAGCAGGCAGATATCCAGCGTCACTCATAAATATATCAACAATGTACGCATTAAAAGGGCCTCATCATAATATTTATGAAGGCATGCCATTTAAAAGTTTTAGTGCTTACTCAGCCTCAAAAGCTGGGCTTCATGGTCTTACATTGTGGCTTGCAAGTTACTGGGCAAAGCAAGGAATCAACGTCAACACCTTAGCGCCGGGTGCAGTTAATAACAATCATTCTGAAACGTTTAAGTCCAAAGTTAGTGAGCTAATAATGAAGGGAGCAATGGCAGAACCAGAGCAAATTTCTGATGTTATTGCATTCTTATGTTCAGACCTTCCTTCCTATATGACAGCTCAAATAATTAACGTTGATGGGGGATTTAGCGGATGGTAATAGTTTATTGTTTTATCCAGTCTTATTGGACATATAGATTAGAAAATGAACACCATATTATCTCTAAGGAGGATGTTCAGTATTCTTTTAATATTGAATCCCGTGCTTTTCTTAAGAATCCTGTCCTAATAGATTGTTGAAATCCTTGCTTGCAAAATCAGGTCGTTCGGCCTCAGGCGGAAATCTGCAGCCATGGAAGATATATGTCTTAAATGGAGAAAGTATGAAAAGCTTCTGTAGTTGATTTTTCTTCAAACCAATCAAATGGAAAACTTTTCAATTGTTTTTATGGAGGCAGCGCTTCATGAAGCTAATACAGCATTTTTATCACAGGAAGTACCTGTGGGATGTGTAATCACCAAAAATGGTGAAATTATTGGCTCAGGTCACAATCAAGTCATCAAAGATAATTTAGTTTCTTCTCACGCGGAGATAAAAGCAATTGAAAATGCTAGCCATGAATTAGAAAACTATAGATTAATAAATTGTGACATGTACGTAACTCTGGAACCTTGCCACATGTGTGCAAAAGCAATAGTAGATGCAAGAATTAGAAACTTATACTTTGGTGCATTAGAACCCAAAACTGGTGCAATCGTGTCTATAGATAGTTTTTTAGATGCCAGCCATCTGAACCATAAGGTTAATTATAGTTCGGGTTATTTAGCATCTGACGCAGCAAATTTATTGAAATCTTTTTTTAGATCAAAGAGATCTTAGCCTGAATATATACAGCCTGATGTGCAAGTTTCCATGATTTCAATTTCTAACAACTGAGGCAAATCTTCCTTCAGTTTATTCCATAACCATATGGCAATATTCTCACTTGTTGGATTTTCTAACCCATCAATTTCATTTAAGTAGGAATGATCAAGTGCTTTTATCCATGGATTGCATATAGCTTTTAAATCTCCAAAGTCCATAACCCATCCCAATTGATTTATGGGGCCTTGAATATAGATTCTTGCCTTAAAGCTATGGCCATGCAATTTAAAGCATTTATGGTCTCTAGGGACTAGTGGTAGCTTGTGTGCAGCTTCAAATGTGAAATCTTTAAATAGTTTCATTTTAGTTGAATCCATACAGGGCAATGATCAGATGGTTTTTCCATGGCTCGGGCTTCATAATCAATTCCAGTAAATTGCATTGCAGGCATTAAATTTTCTGAAATCATAATATGATCAATTCTAAGGCCTCTTTTGGGGTTGTCATCAAACATTCTCGAACGATAATCAAACCAAGAGTAAATTGAGCCCTCATCTGGGTTTTGTTCTCTCCAGGAGTCAATGAATCCAAGGTCCTTGATGCTATTCCACATATCAATTTCTTCAGGCAAAAAAGCAGTTTTGCCTTCTTTCAGCCATCTTTTTGCATTAATTTCCCCAATGCCGATATCTAATGGAGATGGCGCAACATTGAAATCACCCATCACAATTACATTTTTCTCAGTCTTTTGAGTTTTTTTAATATGTTTTTTGAGATCAGCATAATACTTAATTTTTTTTGGGAACTTGGTTTCATGGGACCTATTCTCACCCTGAGGAAAATACCCATTCATAATCGTTATACTTTGCTTGCCCCACTTAAATTTTGCCTGAATAAACCTTTTCTGGTCCTCATCAGTATCTTTTGTAAATCCTTTTTGAACCTCAATAGGTTTTTTTTTACTAAGAATTGCCACTCCATAATGACCCTTTTGACCCCAATACTCTGGATGATAGCCAATCTCTTTGATCTCATCTATCGGGAATTCTGGATCATTAACTTTAGTTTCCTGAATTCCAATAATATCTGGATCCAGCGTATCTCTTAGATGAACTAGCTGATGTGGTCGAGCCCTAATACTGTTCATGTTAAAGGAAACGATTTTCATATTTTATGCTGCCTCTGAAAGTAATAAACTAGTATTTAGGTAAAGGTAATCTGAAAGAATAAGCATACCTTCGTTTAAAAGATAGTCATTTTGAAGATCAATATCAATACCATTGTCTTCTTTATTCTCGTTAAATTCTTCAAGGTCTTCAAATGTCTTGAATATTTCTAAGTTCTGAGCGGCTCTTCTTTGATTTTCAGTGGTAAGCAACCAGAGCTGTCTGTCTATTTTCTCAGCTCTTCTCGTATCAATATTGATTGAAATAGATGTTTTTTCTTGCTGCGCATCATATCTTTTTCTGATGTTCAAAATATATTGCAGGTCTGGACTCTCGAGCATCCTCTTCTCATGAGCAATTTTTAATTTATCTAGAGCACTTTTATTAAGCTTAAACTTTCTAAATGGAGTGGGGCTAATTTCATCCCAGGGTAGGGCAGAGTCTAATGAACTTTCACCGCTTTCTTCTACATCCCATGTTGAAGGAAGAGTTATGTCTGGTTCTACTCCTCTATTTTGCATGCCTGAGCCAGTCACTCTATAAAATTTTGATTCTGTGAGCTTTAGTTGACCACTAGTTAGACCATCTAATTGTTGAACTGTGCCTTTACCAAATGTCTTATGTCCAATAATTAACCCTCTTTGATAATCTTGTATTGCGCCTGCAAAAATCTCAGATGCAGATGCAGAATATCTATCAACCATAACAGCCATTGGTTTTTTCCATACTTGAGTTACTTTAGAATCTCCCCATGGTCTAATATCTCCATTGCTTTCTTTGACTTGCAGGGTGGGCCCTGAAGATACAAATAAACCAGTTAATTTATTAGCCTCATACAATGAGCCTCCGGAGTTGCCTCTTAAGTCGACTATTACCGCATCAACATTTGCTATTTTAAATTGATTCAAGATATTCTCTACATCTTTTGAGCTACTTCGAAAATTAGGATCTCTGTCCCGCCATGCATTGAAGTCAATGTAAAATGCAGGTAAATCAATAATACCTATTTTAAAATTATCCCCTCCTTGAGGCGAATCAATGATTAGAGATTTGGCGGCCTGCTCTTCAAGTTTTACTTCTTCACGAGTTAGTAAAACCCATTTTCTATCACTTAGGTCTTCGGTCTTAGCAGGGATAATTTCTAGCTCTAGCTGAGTTCCAGCCTCACCTCTAATAAGCTGAACAACCTCGTCAATCCTCCATCCCACTACATCAACAGGGTTTACTTCGACTTCTTTGATCTGCTTAACCTTAACTATTCTGTCATCAGGATTTATTTTCCCCGATTTTTCAGCGGGGCCACCAGGAACTACGCTCACAATAATTGGATAATCATCTTCTGTGGTAAGCAATGCACCTATTCCTTCTAAGTTCAAGCTCATAGTCATTTCAAAATCTTCTGCGGATTTAGGAGACATATATGAGGAATGTGGATCAAATAGTCCAGTTAGATTATTCATTACTATAGAAAAAATATCCTCCTCGTTCCTCTGCGAGATTCTGCGCAGTCTATTTTTATAGCGTTTAGAAATCAGCTCTACAGCCTCATCTTCACTTTTGTCGGTGAGCATAGATGTCAATACATCATTTTTTGCTAGCTTTACCCAGATCTCTCTGAGACCTTGGTTAGTCTCACGAAATTCCTGAAGATCATTGTCAATGAGAATATTTTCAACCTTATTAAAGTCAAAATCTTTTTTTTGAATTAGTTTAATTTGATATCTAGTAGCTTCAATCAATCGATTAAAATATAAATTAATTAATTCGTAGCTGGTAGCAATTTCCACATCATCAGACGAAGATTGAAACTTATTTGTAAAATATAAAATCTCATTTTTAGTAAAATAAATTTTTTGAGAATCTAATTGCTTGATAAGGGCCTTGCCTAATCTTGGATTGATATTTTTCATAGCTTGATCTTGAAAAAAGTGCTCTTTGCCAATCTTTTTATTGATCTCATTTGCTAAGTTATATTTAGCAATACTAGCCTTGATATTTATTTCAGGCTCAGTGGAGCAGCCAATACAAATACTCAGGATTATTGCTATGATTTGTATGTTTTTTGACAAAATTGTTAATTTAAAATATTTATTATATGAAAAAATCTAATTGTATAGAATTCTACTTTGACTGCTCAAGTCCTTGGACTTACTTAGCATTCGTAGAAATTTTACCATTATCTCAAAGACAAAATGTAGAAATTATTTGGAAGCCAATCCTTGTGGGTGGAGTTTTTAATTTAGTGAATCAAGATGTTTATCAATTTAGAGAAAGCCCAAATACATTAAAGTTAGATTATTCTGGTAATGATTTAAACCTATGGGCAAAACATAGAAATATTAATATTTCTAAGCCACAAATTTTCCCCGTAAATTCAGTTAAGGCAATGCGAGGATGCTTATTTGCCATACAGAAAAATTGTTTACCATTATTTGCTCAAAAGGTTTTTGATGCCTACTGGGGAAGAGGATTAGACATAAGCGACGAAGCTATCATTACGAAGATTGCAGAAGAGACGGGGTTGCTCCCTCAAGATTTCAAGCAATACATTTATTCTCAAGAGGCAAAAGATTTGCTTATGAGCAACTCATCACAGCTTATAGAAAAAAAAGGATTTGGTTCCCCAACTTTTTTTTATCGGGATCATATGTTCTTTGGTAATGATCGCTTGCATCTTTTGGAGGAAGTTATTCGCAAAGAGCTAATTTAGAGTTGAGACTGCATGGCTTCTTCTCGCACCAGCTCAGGTGATCCAAGTATTTGACGATTCACACCTATTCTCTTGAACCAGTAATGTAATCCAAGCAGGTCTGTGAATCCCATGCCGCCATGAACTTCGGTTGCTTTTTTTGCTATACCTTTGCCCATTTCTGAAACATGTGCCTTGGCATGACAAGCCATAAGCTTAGATTCATCGGGAGAACTATCGTGACAATGAGCTGCATGCCATACTAATGCATAGCAAGGCTCTAGGTCAGCAACCATTTCAGCACACATATGTTTCACTGCTTGAAATGATCCAATAGCTCTTCCAAACTGCTTTCTTTCCTTCGCATAATCAACCGCCTGATCGATCATGGCTTGAGAGGCTCCCAAGGTATCAGCTGCCAACATTATTCTTCCGGCATCAATACTTTTTGATATGGGATCGGTAGATAAGCAAGAAAGCTCTAGCAAGTCCGCAGGAACATCCTTGCATATAATCTCAGCATATTGCCTTGTTTTATCAACTGTTGTCAGAGTAACAATTTTAATGCCAGAATCTTTGGCATCCACAATAAACATTTGACCTAAGTTGTCCGCAAGTAGAAAATGCGTCGCAACCTGAGCATCCATCACAAACATTGCACGTCCCTCTAGAAGACCATCAGTAAAAGTTAAACCAGCATCATTCCTACTGCCAATAAATTCTGAAAAACCAACTCCTACTAGAATCTCATTTGATGCAATCTTTGTCAGATAGTTTTCTTTTTGTGCTTGGTTACCTGCGGCCATAATAGCGGCAGGCGCCATGACATAAGGGGCTATATATGGCACTGGTCCAACACAAGCTCCTAAGCTTTCCGAAACTACCGCAGCAAATAATAGATCTAAGCCAAGGCCGCCAAATTCTTCTGGAACAAGCAATCCATTTACCCCAAGATTCAAAAAGCCCTGATGAATTTCTTTGCCGATATTTGTCTCATCACCATTTGCAATCTTCCTGATTTGATCAAGAGAAGCATTATCTTCTAGATATTTTTTTACGTTGTCTTTAAAAAAAGACTGTTCTTCTGATAATCCGAAATACATTTTATGCTCCTTGAATTTTAGGTTCTTTTGGCATGCCAAGACCGCGTTCGGCGATGATATTTTTTTGAATTTGACTGGTTCCTCCGCCAATTATTAGCCCCAGAAAGTACATATAGATAAATTGCCATGTACCATCATTTTTTACATGAGGACTCTGTTCATATAGGGTACCAATTTCGCCCATTACATCTATGGCTAGACCTTCAAGCTCATGCCTTAACTCTGTACCAGTTAGTTTTTGAATCATTTTTCCAATTTTTACATCTGTACCAGGATTTAATTTAGCGGATAAAAGCCTCAATCCATGGGATTGTTGAGCTAACACTTTTCCTTGAATTTGCATTAAACGATCCCTGTATATTGGATGTTCAATTAAAGGCTTGCCGTCAAGAGTTTCTTTTTTCATTAGATGTATCAGCATATTTACTCTATTCATGGTTGCATCTGGTGGAGCAAGAGAACCTCTTTCATGACCTAGGGTTGCATTTGCAACAGCCCATCCTTCACCTCTTTTTCCAATAATATTGCCTTCAGGAATTTTGACATCCGTAAAAAATACTTCGTTAAAACCTGGCTTTAAAGTCATATCTACCAAGGGTCTAATTTCAATTCCAGGAGTATCCATTGGAATTAATAAATAACTAATTCCGGCATGCTTTGGGGCATCTGGCTCAGTTCTTACAAGGCAAAAACACATTTGAGAGAACTGAGCGGTGCTTGTCCAAATTTTTTGACCATTAATTATCCATTCACCATTAATTAGTTCACCCTTGGTTTGAAGACTTGCAAGATCACTCCCAGCGCCTGGTTCTGAATAGCCTTGGCACCAGATCATTTCTCCATGAAGAGTGGGTTTAATGTATGCTTGTTTTTGTTCCTCAGTACCCATTTCTAGAAGAGTGGGAACCAACATATCTATTCCTTGGCCTCCCATTGGTGCAGGAGTCTTAGATTTTGAGAATTCTGCTGCAATAATCCTGCTTTTCAGCATATCAGCTTCACCACCATAACCCCCATATTCCTTTGGTACCGCTCTAGCAAAATACCCATGCCCTATTAAAATCTTTTGCCACTCTGTTCGCAACATCTTTGGCCCATCAGACA
>Ga0209709_10001116_pt1 | contig 25026 bp, 19 predicted proteins | sample ArcticOcean_MG_C_2_FD_187435 | JGI IMG/M metagenome (GOLD analysis project Ga0209709, IMG submission 187435) | Marine microbial communities from western Arctic Ocean - ArcticOcean_MG_CB4_136 (SPAdes) (version 2) | ecosystem: Environmental > Aquatic > Marine > Oceanic | place: Arctic Ocean...
TTTTAAACACTTGTTTTATATTGCGATTGGTTTTTTTTTTATCATATTTTTTTCATCATTAGAAAAAAATGATTTATTTAAAATCTCTTATTTTTTGTTTATAATTTGTTTAATATTATTAATATTAGTTCCGATTATTGGTATAGAGGTAAAAGGATCAAAAAGATGGTTAAATTTTCCTTTTTTGCCTCAGTTTCAACCTATAGAATTATTAAAGCCATTCATTATAATAATGATCGCGACCGTTTTATCCTCAAAAAAACAAAATAATATTTATTATAAATATTTTTTAAGCTTTATTGTTATTGTCCCAATTATTTTTCTTTTAATAACTCAACCAGACATTGGTCAAACACTCCTAGTTTTTCTAACTTGGTTAAGTTTAATATTTATATCTGGAATTAATTTAATTATTTTCTTTTTATTTTTTGGGTTAATACTTTTACTATTAATGTACTTAATATTTTTTATACCTAAATTTAGTTACATATTAATTCGTCTTAAGTCATTTTTTGATCCCAGCTCAGGAAATAACTACCAGTCAGAAAAAGCCTCAGAGGCTATTAGCAATGGAGGTTTTTTTGGCAAGGGGATAGGAGAGGGTGTTTTAAAAAATAGAGTTCCGGAAGCTCACACAGATTATATTGCATCAGTAATTTCTGAAGAATTTGGAGTCATTATAATAATTATTTTAATGTTTATTTTTTTGTTTTTTATTTATCAAGTATTTAAAAAATTATATCTTGAAAAAAATGACAAAATAAAATTAATTCTTGTAGGATCTATTTCCATGATATTGTTTCAAGCGTTAATACATATTGGTGTTAATATTGGATTGTTACCAACCACAGGTATGACGCTTCCATTTTTAAGCTATGGTGGATCATCGATAGTGGGTATTTCAATTTTATCAGGAATAATTTTAAATTTGACAAAAAGAAGAATACATTAATGAAAAAAAAAATTCTAATAAGCACTGGAGGATCAGGTGGGCATGTAATCCCAGCTCAGATATTTTTTGATCATTTAAAAGGTCAGTTTCAAATTTTTTTGACATCAGATATGAGAGGTAAAAAATTTTTGAATTTAAATAATTATTCTTTAACCATTATTGATACGCCACAAATAACAAAAAATTTATTTTTGTTACCTATAAAATTTTTATTATTACTATATGCTTTGATTAAATCTATTTTTTATTTAAAAATTAACAAAATAGATATTTTAATATCAACAGGAGGATATATGTCGTTACCCTTATGTGTTGCTGCAAAATTTTTAGGAAAAAAAATTTTTTTATTTGAACCCAATTTAGTTCTTGGTCGAGCCAATAAATTTTTTTTACCGATATGTAAAAAAATATTTTGTTATTCACATAAAATTATAAATTTTCCAGAAAAGTATAAAAGAAAAATTCAATTAATTAATCCATTACTTAGAAAAAATTTTTATTCCTCAAAATATAATTACAATAAAATTATAGAAGACAAAGTAAATCTTTTAATTATAGGTGGAAGTCAAGGAGCTAAATTATTTGATACGAAACTTAAAATTTCAATAATTAGCTTATCTAAAAAATATAATATAAAAATATTTCAACAAACTAATTTCTCTAATTATAAAAAATTAAAAGATTTTTACACTAAGAATAACATCGAAAATGAGTTATTTGATTTTAAAACAGATATTCAGAATACTATTTCTAAAGCAAATATATGTGTGACTAGAGCAGGTGCATCAACATTGTCAGAGTTAATTTTTTTGAATATACCATCATTGGCAATCCCATACACTTTTGCAAAAGATAATCATCAATACGAAAATGCATTATTTTATAAGAATAAAAACTGCTGTTGGATGTTAAAAGAAGAAGAGCTTATAAATGATAACTTAACAAGTAGCCTAGTTAACATAATAGAAAATAAAGATGAATATTTAAATAAAAAAAAAAATATGCAAAAATTTAGTTATCAAAATACGTGGATTAATATAAATGAAAAACTTATAAACACTATTAATGAAAATTGAATTAGCCAAAACTGAGATTATACACTTCGTTGGCATAGGTGGAATTGGAATGAGTGGGCTAGCCTTAATAATGAAAGGTATGGGATTTAAAGTCCAAGGTAGTGATATTTCAAACAATAAAAATATTGAAAGATTAAAAAAAAATAAAATTAAAATCTTTATTGGTCATAAAAAAAAAAATATAGAAAAATCAACTATTTTGGTCATCTCTTCTGCAATAAAAAATAACAATATTGAAATAACTGATGCTAGAAATAAAAATTTACCAATTTATAAAAGAGGGGAAATGTTAGCGCATATAGTTTCGTTAACAAAAAACATCGTAGTTGCAGGGTCTCATGGCAAAACTACAACAACTTCTCTGGTAGCTGCAATATTCTCTAAAACAAAATTAGACCCAACAATTATAAATGGTGGTGTTTTAAACTCATTTAATAATTCAGCAAGACTTGGAAAAAGTAACTGGTGTATTTTAGAAGCGGATGAATCAGATGGAAGTTTTATAAAAATACCTCCAACTTATTCAATTATAACAAATGTGGATAGAGAGCATATTGACCATTATAAATCTATGAAGAATTTAAAAAAAATATTTACAGACTTTATAGAGAAAGTACCTTCATTTGGGAAATCTTTTATTTGCCTAGATGATAAAAATAATAAAGAAATAATTAAAAAAATTAAAATAAAAAATTTTTATACTTACGGAACTAATATACGAGCCCAATTTCATATTAAGAATATTAAGCAGTTAAAAAAATTTTGTGAATTTGATTTAGACATAAAACTTCCAGGAAAAAAAAATGTAATGATTAAAAATATTAAAATACCAATTCTTGGTCTGCACAATATTAGAAATGCAACTGCAGCTATAGCGGTAGCGGTTACAATAGGTATTTCAAAAAGTATAATTAAAAATGGATTAAGAAATTTTAAAGGTGTTCAGAGAAGATTTAATAAAATATTTGAATATAAAGGTACACCTTTTTATGATGATTATGCACATCACCCAACAGAGATAAAGGAAGTACTCAATGGGGTAAAGAAAGCGTATAAAGAAGAAGAAATAATTTGTATTTTTCAACCACATAGAATTAGCAGACTAAAAGATTTAAAAAAAGAGTTTAGTCTTTCATTTAAAAAAGCAGATATTGTAGTTTTATGTCCAATTTATACCGCAGGAGAGAAAATAAAATTAGGATTTGATTATTACGGATATGCAAAAGAAATAATTAAAAATTCAAACGTTAAAGTTTTTATTGTTAAAGACCAGTTTGAACTTGCTAAATTTATTAAACAAACAATCAATGGAAAAAAAATTGTAATCAGTATGGGTGCTGGTTCAATATCAAACTGGATGAAAGAATTACCCAATTTAATATGAAAAAAAAAGATTTATTAGAAGATTTTTCAAAAAAAATAAAAAGTAAATTATTTTTTAATTATGAATTAAAAAAAACCAATTGGTTTAACATAGGTGGAAAAACAAAAGCTTATTTTAAACCAGATAATTTGTCAGATTTAGTTTTATTTTTAAAAGAATTTGGATACGTAGAGAAAATTTTCGTTCTAGGTGCTGGCTCAAATTTGCTTATAAGTGATAATTTTTTTGATGGGGTAATTATTAAATTAGGAAAAAATTTTTCACAGATATCAGTACTACCAGATAAAACAATTATAGCAGGAAGTGCTGCGAGCGATAAAAATCTATCTGAATTTGCAAGTGATAACAATATTGGTGGCTTGGAATTTTTATACTGTATTCCTGGAACTATAGGTGGTGGATTAAAAATGAACTCAGGCTGTTTTGATAAAGACTTTAAGGATATAGTAGTTTCCGTTCAAGCAATTGATAGAAGTGGAAGAGTTTTTTCAATTCCATCATCGAAAATAAAATTCAATTATCGAAAAAGTGATTTAAATCCAGAATTCATATTTTTAAGCGCCTCTTTTAGAGGTCAGAATGTCAAAAAAAATGAAGTTGAAAAATTAATGCAAACATTAAAAAATAAAAAAAATCTTACACAGCCAACAAAAATTAAAACTGGCGGTAGCACATTCAAAAACCCAATTAATCAAACAGAAAAGAAGGTTTGGGAATTAATTAAAGAATCCGTACCTCTAGACAAAAAATATGGCGATGCTGCAATCTCTCAGAAACATTGTAATTTTTTTATTAACAAAAAAGATGCTAGATTTGAAGATATGATAAAACTAATTAAATTTGTGAAAGAAAAAGTAAAGTCTAAAACAGGAATTGAGTTAGAAACAGAAATTGAAATCATTGAATGAATAAAAAAATTATAATATTGGGAGGGGGCATCTCTAAAGAAAGGTTGATTAGCTTAGAGACAGCAGCTGGTGTTTATAAAGAACTTAAGAAGAAAAAGTATAAAGTAATTATATGTGAACCAGATAAAGATCTAAAACAAAAAATCAAAAATTTTAAACCAGATATTATTTTTAATGCACTACATGGTCAATTTGGTGAAGATGGATATATGCAAACAATACTTGAGACTTACAAAGTTAGATACACGCACTCGGGAGTTATGGCTTCGTCTATTGCAATGGATAAAGAAATTTCAAAAAAACTATACACAAAAAATAAAATACTCACACCAAAATATATTAAATTTAAATTTAATGCCAATAATTTTATAGATAAAAAAATAATAACAATAATAAAAAAAAAAATTGGTTTTCCAGTTGTTATTAAACCAATTAATGAAGGATCAAGTGTACATGTTTATATTTGCAATAAACTAAATCTTATTCGCAACTTAAAGAAAATAAGTAACTATAAAGAAGTTTTGATAGAAGAGTTTATAGGTGGTAGAGAAATTCAAGTTGCTATTTTGGGTAAAAAAAAATTAGGTGCAATAGAATTGAAACCAAAAAGAAAGTTTTATGATTACCAGGCAAAATATAACCTTAAAGCCAACACAAAGCATATTATACCAGTTGATTTAAAAAAAAATTATCTTGATCAAGTAATGAATATTGCACTCAAAGCACATAATTTAATAGGCTGTAAGGGGGTTACAAGGTCTGATTTTAAATTTTATAAAAATAAATTTTACTTATTGGAAACTAATACTCAACCAGGTATGACGCCACTTTCCTTGGTCCCCGAAATTGCCGCTTATCATGGTATGAGTTTTATAGAATTAATTGAATGGATTTTAAAAGATGCTTCAATCAATAGATAAAAAAAAAAGAATTATTTTCTATATTTTATTATTTATTTTATTATCAACCATAAGTCAAAAATCGAAAATTTTAAAAAAAAATTCGTTATTAAAAATTAAGTATATTACAGTATATGGACTTACCCACGAAAAAAATATTGAAATTTACAATGAATTAAAGATTATTTTATCAAAAAATATTTTACTTGTAGATAAAGATATTTTTAAGAAAGTACTTATAAAAAATAACTTAGTGGAATCTTTTATTGTAAAAAAAAAATATCCAGATTCAATTTCAATAGACATAAAAAAAGCAGATTTATTGGCTGTCATAAGTTTAAATTATAATCTTTTTTTTATAGGATCTAATGGAAAATTAATTGATTATGATGAGAATACAGCTCGTAAGAAAAAGCTACCATTTGTATTTGGCAAACCTAATAATCTAGACTTCATTAAATTTAAAAAAAATATAGATAAATCTATTTTTAATTATAATGATGTAGAATCAATTTATTATTTTATCAATAAGAGATGGGATATAAAAACAAAACAAGGAGTACTAATAAGATTGCCAAAAATTAATATTATAAAGAAACTAAACCTAGCAAATAAAATTATGAATAGTAAAAAATTCACTAAAAATAAAACTATTGATTTAAGAATTATAAAACGAATAATAGTGTCAGATGAATGAAAAAAACTTTGATGTTTATATAGATTTAGGCTCATCTACAATTAGAGCAGCTTGCTTTAATAAACATATTGGCACTATTATTTTCTCTACAGAAGATAAGTGCTCTACATATTTAAAGCTTAATAAATTAAATTTTGTAGAAACTGAGCGTACAATAGAAAAAATTATATTTGATATAGAAAAAAAAACTGGCAAATATTTAAACAATGTAAGTTTAATGTTAGATACGTCTGATGCTTTTTCTATTTCACTTTCTGTTGCTAAAAATAATGAAAGTGAAGTTATCACCAAACAAGATATTCAATATTTAATACAAGGTGCCAAACAAGAAATATTAAATTCTAATTTAGATAAAAATATAATTCATATTATAGTTAATAATTATAAAGTGGATGATAAAGATTATGATTTTTTACCACTAAATTCAAAATGCAAAAATTTTTCTATAGATATTATTTTTATTTGCTTTCCAAAAATGCTAATTAAAAGTATCGAAAAATTATTTCATAAGCATCAAATTTTAGTAGATCAATTCATATGCTCTAGTTATGCAAAGTCTTATAATTATAAAAAACATTTTGATGAATACAGTAAAATTGCCTTCCTTGATATAGGCTATGAAAAAACATCTATTATTTGTTATGAAAAAAATCGGTTAAAATCTTTTGAAGTTTTGTCAATCGGAGGTCATCATATTACAAAAGATATAGCAAATATTTTAAAACTCGATACTGATCTTGCAGAAAAAATTAAGTCTAACTTAAATAAAAATATTAATTTTTCAGACATCGAAAAAAATAATGAATTATTTGATAAAGATTTTTTAGCCAAAATTAATAAGAAGGAATTATCTTTAGATTTAATTAAAAAAATAATTTTTGCTAGGATTGATGAAACATTAACTCTCAGTTTTAGTTTAATAGAAAACAAAAAAAATGAAAATGATAAAAATCAATTAAAAATTATTTTAATAGGTCAAGGTGCAAAAATTTTAAATAATATGCACATTAACATTGCAGAAAAAAAACCTCTAGCTAAAGAAATTGATTTTTTTGAAGAGTCGATTATTAACATATGCCAATCTGGGTTAAGGTTAACACAAGGCATTAATAAGCAGGAAGTTCTTTTTGTACCCAAAAAAATAGAAAAAAAAGGTTTATTTGAGAGATTATTTTATCTTTTTAAATAAAATTGTATTTTCTTGTAATATTAGTTGTTTTTAATTTTTTTTATAAAAAACATATAAATTATGTAATGTCTGTTTTAAATCAAAAAACAATTAAAAATTCTTTTAAATTAAAAGGTGTCGGTCTTCACAGTGGAAAGTTAGCTAATATAAAAGTTTTACCTTCCGAGCCTAATACTGGAATAATATTTAAAAGAACAGATTTATTGAACAACAACTATGTAATTCCTAACCTTTTCAATGTATGTAATGCAACTTTATGTACAACTATTTCAAATGAATTTGGAGTAAAGGTTTCTACCATTGAACACTTAATGGGTGCGCTATATGGAAAAGGTGTTGATAATGCTGTAATAGAAATTGACACAGAAGAAGTTCCAATTTTAGATGGTTCTGCATTAATTTTCATCAATGAGATTGAAAAAGTCGGCCTAAAAGTAAGTGAGACACCTATTAAAGTAATTAAAATTGAAAATAAAGTTTTTTTTGAAGATGGGAATAAAACTATTTCAATAGAGCCAAATAAAATTAGTTTAGATATAGATTTTGAAATTAAGTACAATAATGAGCTAATAGGCACTCAGAAAAATTTAGTAAATGTCTACGAGTCAGATCTTACAGATATTTATAACTCTAGAACCTTTTGTCTTTACGAAGACATAGAAAAGCTTAAATCAATGAATCTTGCTAAAGGTGGAAGTTTAGAAAATGCAATTGTTGTCAAAGATAACAAAGTTTTAAATAAAGATGGACTTAGAAATGCAAAAGAGTTTGTAAACCACAAAATTTTAGATTGCATGGGTGATCTTTACTTGTCAGGATATAAGATTATAGGAAAAGTTGTTTGTTCACAGGGTGGTCATAAACTAACTAACCAGCTATTAAGAAAGGTTTTTGAGGATAATCAAAACTTTTCAATACTAGAAATCAAAGGAAAAAACATTCCTCACGCATTTATTAATAGGAATTCTCTTAAATCAATAGCATAATTATTTACTGTTTTTTAAAATTTCTGATAGAAATTTTATATTAGTTTATGCAAAAATTTATTATTATATTATTAATCTTAATTGTTAGTGGATGCTCAAAAGAAAAAAATCCTCTAATAATTAAAGAAAAAGATTTAGAACTTCAAATGATCGATTCCTATCGCGATGGAATAGAAAATTTAGAAAAAGGAGATGGATTAACTGCTGCTAAAAAATTTAATGAAGCAGAACTTTTATATCCGCAATCTTCTTGGGCAGCAAAATCTGCTTTGATGGCTGCTTACTCGTATTATTCTTCTGCTTATTATAGAGATTCTATTAATGAACTAGAAATGTTTATTAAAAAATATCCAAGTAATAAAAGATTAGATTATGCACACTTTTTATTGGCCATGAGTTATTATCAAAGCATAGTAGATGAAAAGAAAGATATAGAGCCCCTATTAAAATCTAGAGAGAAATTTATATATGTAGTTGAAAATTTCCCAAATACAGATTTTGCCTTAGATGCAAGATTTAAACTAGATTTAATATTAGAAATATTAGCCTCAAAAGAAATGTATATTGCAAATTTTTATATCCAAAAGCAAAAGTGGATTGCCGCAATTAATAGATATAAAGTTGTTATTAATGATTATCAGACAACAGTTTTTGTAGAAGAGGCCTTACATCGTTTGGTAGAACTTCATTATAAAATTGGTCTAGAGTCTGAAGCCAAAAAATATGCAAATTTATTAGGTTATAATTATAAGTCTAGTGAATGGTATGAAAATACTTATAAGATATTTAACAAAGAGTATAAATTAGCAAAACCAAAAAAAAGAAAAAACGAAAGTAATTTTATAATTAAAAAATATAAATCTATATTTACTAAAAATGAATGATAATGAAATTTACAAAAAATATCTAAACAAAATTAAATTAATTCAAAAATACAATGAACTTTATTATAATAAAAATTTATCATATATTAGTGATTTTGAGTTTGATGAGATTAAAAAAGAAGTTTTAGATTTAGAAAAAAAATATAATTTTTTAAAAAGTAAAAAATCACCATCTAATTCTGTTGGATTTAAACCATCTAAAAATTTTAAAAAGGTTAGCCATAGAGTCCCAATGTTATCTCTTAGTAATGCTTTTAATGAGGAAGATTTAATTAATTTTGAAAAAAAAATTTTTAATTTTCTAAGTTATAATAAAACAGATAACATTGAATATAGTGCCGAACCAAAGATAGATGGTATTTCTGCCTCCCTTATATACAAAAAAGGAAAATTTATAAAAGGGCTTTCTAGAGGAGATGGAAAAGAAGGAGAGGATATAACTGAAAATTTAAAAACTATAAATGATATACCAAAATTAATAATTGCAAAAAATTTTCCCACTGAAATTGATATAAGAGGAGAGGTGTTCATTCAAAATAATGATTTTAAAAAGATAAGTGAAAAGTTTGCCAATCCTAGAAATGCAGCTTCAGGTTCGTTAAGGCAAAAAGATTCAGCTATTACCAGCAAAATACCTCTAAAATTTATTGCATATAACTATGGGTATTCTAATGGCATAAAAATTAACACCCAAGTAGAGTTTTTAGATAACTTAAAATTATGGGGCTTTAAAATAAACCCGTTTAACAAAAAAATTAAGGGAGTAAAAAATTTGATTTTTAATCATGAATATCTAGAAAAAAAAAGAAAAGAAATTGAATTTGATATAGATGGCATAGTTTATAAAGTAAATAATTTTGAATTACAAAAAAGATTAGGTTTTGCAGCAAATGCACCAAGATGGGCAATTGCTCATAAATTTTTAGCAAACAATTCCACATCTGAAATTTTAAACATTGAAATTCAAATTGGAAGAACTGGAGCTCTAACGCCAGTAGCTAAAATAAAACCAGTAAAAATAGGTGGAGTTATAGTTTCTAACGCCACATTACATAATGAAGATGAAATAAATAGAAAGGATATAAGAGTAGGTGACATTGTTACAGTTGAAAGAGCTGGAGATGTTATACCCCATGTTATTTCCGTAGATCTAAATAAGCGAAAAAAAAATTCAAAAAAATTTATATTTCCAAAAAATTGTCCCTCGTGCAACTCTAAAACTATTAAGGATTTAAATGAAATAACAAAAAAACAAGATGCTGTTAGAAGATGTATTGCAGAGGGTTATGTGTGCGAGAAAATCGCTATAGAGAAAATAAAACATTTTGTTTCAAAAGAAGCTTTTAATATAGATGGATTCGGTAAAAAAATTGTTGAAAATTTTTGGCAAATTAATCTAGTTAAACTTCCACAAGATATATTTAAACTTGATTATGAAAAAATTAAAAGACTAGATGGATGGGGAGAATTGTCAGCATCAAATCTTAAATATTCTATAGATAATAAAAGGAAAATAGGCCTTGAAAAGTTTATATATTCATTAGGGATAAGACATATAGGGCAAGAAAATGCAAAACTAATTGCAAGACATTTGAAATCTTCAGATAATTTTCTTAAATTAAATATTAAAAAAAATATGAACGATTTAGTGGATATTGATGGAATTGGTGAAACGCAGATTAATTCTATGAAAAATTTTTTTTTAAATAAAACAAATTTAAAAGTTTTGTTAGAATTAAATAAAGAACTTGAGATATTAGATGTTTCTCTAGTTAATAAAAATGGACTATTAAAAAATAAAACTTTTATGCTTACAGGAAAACTAAGAGGAATAAGTCGAGCAGAAGCCAAGTCATTGATTGAGCTAAATGCAGGTAAGATTATAAACAATGTAAATAAAAAACTTGATTATTTAATAACAGGTGAAAAACCAACTGCAAAAAAAATTAATAATGCAAATGTATTGAACGTTAAAGTGATAACACAAGACGCATGGTTGAATATGTTAAATAAGACTAGCTAACCATTTTTTTTCTTTTAAATCCAAAAATTTTGAATATTTTGAGTAAATATCTAGATGGTATTTAAATAAATAATTTTTCTCTTTTGTTGTAAGTAGCTCATAATTTATTAGGTCATTATCAATTGGTGCCAAAGTTAAGTTTTCAAAATATAAATTATTTTTATTTTTCTTTATATAAACTAAGTTTTCTATTCTTATTCCGTAATGATTTTTTTTATAGTATCCAGGTTCATTGCTTAAAATCATTCCCTCTTTAAGTATAATAGAATTATATTTGGAAATAGCTTGTGGACCTTCATGAACATTTAAAAAGAAACCAACACCATGACCCGTTCCATGAGAGTAATCAAATCCATCTTTTTTTAAGAACTGTCTAGCTTTAGAGTCAATTTTTTTACCTGTATTGAATTTATTCAAATCTATTTGAGCTACAGCTATATGACCCTTTAAAACTTTAGTGAACATATTTTTAATTGATTTTTTTTGTGGAGAAAAACAAATAGTTCTTGTTACATCAGTTGTGCCAAATTTATATTGCCCACCTGAGTCACATAAAAAAATATCACTATCTTTAATGATTTTGTCAGATTTTTTTGTTGCCCTATAGTGAACAATTGCACCATTAGATCCTGATCCAGCAATGGTATTAAAGCTAGGAAATAGATAGTTTTTATTTAATTTTCTAAATTGTTCCAATTTATTTTGTGCCATTACCTCTGTTATTTTTTTTTTTTTATTATTTTTCATCCAATAAATAAATTTAGTTAGCGCTAAACCATCCTTGACATGAGTGTTAATCATATTTTTTATTTCAAATTTATTTTTTATTGATTTCATAATATAACACGGGTCTGTTCTTAGCTTTATTTTAAATTTTTTTGCTATAATTATTTCATTAGCAACTGAACACGTCATCTCATCTACACAAAAATTTTTTCCACTTAAGTTATTTATCACATTAGAAAAGTCTTCATATGTACAATAAATAAAATTTTTATAATTGTTATTTTTTTTTATAAAACCTATTTTTTTAGGACATGAGAAAAAAAATATCTCTTTTTTATTTGTAAGAATAATTTTACAATTTGGTATTGGACTATTGGGATTATCTTTTCCTCTTAGATTTAAAAGCCAAGCTACATTTTCTGGTGCACTTATAAATATATTGTTAATATCTTTTTTTTTAATATGTTTTAATAATCTTTTTATTTTTAATGTTGTTGTTTCTCCAGTGATTTTATTACTTAATTCATAAAAAGGGTTTACATTTCTACTATCTTTTTTTTTAAAAACTTTATCTATTAAATTTTCATTGATTGGTATTAATGTAGCAATATTTTGAAATCTTTTTTTTATTGATTTATTTGTAAAAAGTTGTGGGTCGAATCCTAATAATAATTTTTTATTATATTTTTTAATTTGATTTTTTAACGTCTGTTTAGGTATTTCAATTATTTTAAAATTTTTACTAGATTGATTTTGAGCTTGAATTGTATATCTACCATCAACAAATAAAAAATTTTCTTTTTTTAAAATTATTGCAAAACCTGCAGATCCGTTAAAATCAGAAATGTTCTTTAATCTATCTGGATAAGCAAATTCTGAAAAATAGGCATCATTCTTAGGTACAATATAACCATCAAGATTATATAAATTTATAAATTTTCTTAATTTTAAAATTCTTTTTTTAATCATTTAATTCTTTTTTGGTATCTAATCCACCCTGGGCTTCTTGTTCCCTCATCTACCTCAAAATCTTGATTAAATTCAAAATCATCCCCCTCTTGCTCATTTTCATCAAAAAAACTATTTTTTTCTAAATTTTTTTCAGGTAATTCTTCAATAAATCTTGAGGCCATGCTATCTATCCAATCTCCTTGATAAAACCTGTTCATAGAAAATGATATTATTGCTTTTTTTTTTGCTCTAGTAATACCTACGTATGCAAGTCTTCTTTCTTCTTCAAGTCCATTTTGTCCTTTTTCCTCTATAGATTTTTGATGTGGAAATAAGCCTTCTTCCCAACCGGGTAGAAAAACTACGTCAAACTCAAGACCTTTGGATCCATGCATAGTCATCATATTAATCTTTTCACCTTCCCAATCTTGATCAATCGAGGTAGCAAGGGCCACATGTTCCAAAAAACTCTCTAAAGTATCAAATTCTTTCATCGCACTTAAAAGTTCTTTAATATTTTCTAACTTATTTTCGTTATCAATGTCCTTTTTATTTTTAAGCATAGCTGAATACCCGGACTCATCTAAAACAAATTGCAATAATTTTACATGACTAATTTTTTTAATATTTATGTCATTTCTCCATTTCTGCATTAAAAAAAGAAAAGAACTGAGTCCTAATTTAGTTTTTGGCTTAATTAAGTTTAATTCAATTAATTTTTTTGAAGATACTTCTAAATTTACAGAATTTTCTTGTGAATGTTGATGAATTAATTTTATAGTACTTTCACCAATTGATCGTTTAGGAATATTAACAATACGACCAAAAGCTAAATCATCTTTTTCTTGATGAATTAATCTTAAATATGCAACACAATCTTTAATTTCTGCTCTTTCGTAAAATTTTGTTCCACCAAGAATTCTATAAGGAAGGCCAATTTTAAGAAACCGTTCTTCAAACTCTCTTGTTTGAAATATTGCTCTAACTAAAATTGCAACATTATTAAAAGAATATTTGTTTTTAAGTTTTCTCTCTATTTCATCTGAAACCCCAATAGCTTCATCTCTTCCATTTTTAAAACAATTAAGTTTTACTAAATCACCCTCTTCCATTGTTGTTTTTAAAGTTTTTCCAACTCTATTTTGATTATTTGCAATTAGATTTGAGGCAACAGATAAAATATTTTGCGATGATCTGTAGTTTTCTTCTAATCTAATAACCTTTGAATTTTGATAAACCTGATCAAATTCAAGAAAATTTTTTATTTCTGCACCGCGCCAACTATAAATAGATTGATCATCATCTCCTACACAACAAATATTTCTATGTTTTTCAGATAATAGATTTAACCATTTACTTTGAATAAAATTTGTATCTTGATATTCATCTACTAAAATATATTTAAAATTATTGGAGTAAATCTCTCTAATATCTAAATTTTTTTCTAAAATTTTTACAGTATGCAAAATTAAATCACCAAAGTCACAAGCATTTAAGTCTATAAGTTTATGTTGATATATTTTATAAAGTGGCAAAACTGTTTTTTCATATATATCATTTCTATTTAATATAACTTCGTTAGGATAAAATCCTTTATTTTTCCATCTGTCAATAATTGATAGGATGTATTTTGGAGCTAGTTGTTTAATATCAATATTTTCAGCTTTGCATATATTTTTAATTAATCTTGATTGATCGTCCGTGTCTATAATTGTAAAATTTGATGTTAATCCTACTGCCGATGCGTGTTTCCTTAAAAGTTTTGCACAAATAGAATGAAATGTGCCAAGCCAAGATAGTCCAATTGCACCTGATTTTAAAATTGTGCTCACTCTATTTTGCATTTCTTTAGCTGCTTTGTTGGTGAATGTTACTGATAATATTTGATTAGGAAATGCTTTTTTTTCTTTAATAATGTGTGCAATACGCGATGTAAGAACTTTTGTTTTCCCGGAACCAGCTCCAGCTACAATTAATAGGGGACCATCAAGGTGTAAAACAGCTTCTGTTTGTGCCTTATTTAGGTTATTTAGATATTCAGAGTTTATCATTTTTAAATTATCATTATAAGTCAATTAAATTTAATGAAAAATATCAAATTAATAACAAATAGTATTGAAAAATACTTTATATCAAAAATTAACTTATTAAGCATATATTTTAAATTAAAAAAAAATAAACAATCAAATAAAAGAGACAAACTTATAATTAGTAGCTTTAATAAATATTTAATATTTTTAATTAGTTTATTATTTTTATATTTGTTTTATTTATCCATACCAAGTTTGTACGATAAAGGAAGACTACAAAAAGACCTTACACAAAAATTACTATTAGAATATAAACTTAATGTTAGTTTTTCTTCTAAAATAACATATTCAATTTTACCATATCCAAATATATTAATAGAAAATGCAAAGTTATTTGATGATAATGATAACGAACCAAACGAACTTGCTCAAATAAAGAAGTTAAAAATCTTTATATCACAAAAAAATTTATTCAATCAAGATAAGCTCAAAATAAAAAATATTGTAATAAACGAAGCTAATTTTTCAGTACAAAAAAATAATTTTACTTTTTTTAATGATTTTATAGAGACAAAATTTTCCAAAAAGAAATTGAATATTAAAAAAAGTAACATTTTTTTAAAAAATAATAATGCTGATGTAATATCAATAATCTTTATTAAAAATTTAAATTTAATTTTTGATGAAAAAAAAATGTCTAATCAAATAGATATAGATGCAAAAATATTTAAACTACCATTCAATGCTAGTTGGACAAAAGATTTTAATAATAGAAATGCTAAGTTTCTTTTTAAAATAAAAAAATTATTATTTGAATTGCAAAATAATCGTTCTGTAGAAAATGAAGAATTTGTTTCAATAAACAAAATTAATATTAGAAATTTAAAATTTTTATCTAAAATTAAATTAAATAAAAATTCAATTTCATTTAAATCACAAGAACTTTCAAGCCAACAAAATAATGCAAACTATAAAGGTGATATTGAGGTAGATCCTTTTGATTTACAATTAAAAATTGATTTAAATAAAATTAGTCAAGATGACTTAATATATCTTGGTTATTTTTTTGAAGAATTGTTAAATACAGGCTTAATATTTAATAAAAATATAAATTCAAAAATATCTATAAATGCAAAAAATTTTCAAAGAAATAAGTTGTTCGACTCTATTAAGTTGTTTTTTAATATTAATAATGGAAAATTAAACTTTAATGATTCAACTTTAATTAATCATAAAATTGGATTTGTTAGATTGATTGACAGTGAAATTAAACAAGTTGAAGGAGAAGTGGTATTTTCTGGAAACTTTATCTTTTCAATAAAGAATCAAAAAGAATTCTATAAAGCCTTTCAAGTCCCCAAAGTTAATAGAAAGCAACTAGATACTATTAATTTTACCTTACAATACAATATGTTCAGAGATGAATTTAACTTTTTAAGTTTTAGACTAAATGGAATTCAAAATGACAAAAATTTATTTGTTGAATCTATTTTAGATAATTTTGAAAAAGACAAAAAAAATAAAATTGATAATTGGATAGATTTAAAAAATTTTATAAACAAGCTAATAGAAGCTTCTATTTAGGATAAATCATTTTTTTTGGATCCACAATTCGATCGTAATCCTTTTCTTTAATTAAATTTGTTTTTAAAGTTTCATATTTTAAGGAGGTGTTATTTTTCAAAGCTATTTTAGCAATTTTAGCAGCATTATCGTAACCAATATGTGGTGCTAAGGCTGTAACTAGCATTAGCGAGTTATCCAAATGTTCTTTAATTCTTTTTTTATTAGCCTTAATTCCCTTTACACAATAAATAGCAAAATTTTTTGCACTATCAGCAATGAGGTCAATTGATTGTAGTACGTTGTGCGCGATCATTGGTTTGAATACATTAAGCTCAAAATGCCCATGTGATCCTGCAATTGTAATTCCAGTATGATTGCCTATTACTTTAGCGCATACCATAGTTACAGCTTCACATTGTGTCGGATTGACTTTTCCTGGCATGATAGAAGATCCAGGCTCATTCTCTGGAAGTATTAACTCTCCGTAGCCCGCCCTAGGTCCTGAACCCAAGAATCTTACATCATTTGAAATTTTCATTAATGCGACAGCACATGTATTTAAAGTGCCTGAAAAATTTACAATAGAGTCGTGAGCGGCTAACTCTGCAAATTTATTTTGAGCAGGCTTAAAAGAAATCTTAGTATATTTTGCTATTTCTTTAACAATTTTTTTATCAAAACCTTTTCTGGAATTAATTCCCGTGCCAACTGCAGTGCCACCTTGTGCAAGGAAATATATTTCTTTAATGGCATACTCTATTCTCGTAATACATTTTTTTAATTGAATATGGTATCCAGAAAATTCTTGCCCTAGAGATAAAGGTGTAGCATCTTGTAAATGAGTTCTACCGATCTTAATAATATTCATAAATTTTTTAGATTTTTTTTTCAATTCTTTTTCTAAGCTTTTTAAGCTCGGTAAAAGTTTAGTAATAGTTTCTTGAGCTATGGAAATATGCATAGCAGTTGGAAAAACATCATTTGTAGATTGAGATTTATTTACATGATCGTTTGGGTGGACAGGTTTTTTTGAACCTTTTTTTCCACCCATTATCTCAATTGCTCTATTAGCTATAACTTCATTAACATTCATATTTGTTTGTGTACCAGAACCAGTTTGCCAAACCTTTAAAGGAAAATTTTCATCAAGCTTTCCTTTAATTATTTCCTCCGATGCTTTTATTATTGAAGCAGTAATTTTTTTTTCAATTTGTTTTTCATTAAAATGCACTATTGCAGCTGATCTTTTTATAATAGCGATTGATTTTATTATTGAAATATTAACCAGGATTTTTCCAATATTAAAAAATTTATTAGATCTTTGTGTTGATGCTCCCCAGTATTTATCATCTGGTACATTAACACTTCCTATGCTATCAAATTCTTTTCTTAATTTCATTTACTAATATATAATTAATATTTTATTATACATATACATTAAATTTTAAAAACTTACAGGAGCTAAATGTCAAATTTTAAAAAAGTAAAAACTTTCATGGAAACCTTTGGTCAAGAAGTTAAGAATAAACCTTCATTTAGCTCAGAAAAAATTAATAACCTTAGATATGATTTAATCAAAGAGGAGCTTGATGAGTTTAAAGAGGCATTGGAAAATAAAGATTTATTAGAAGTCGCAGATGCTTTAACAGATATACTATATGTTGCATACGGGGCAGGGCACGCATTTGGAATAGATTTAGATAAATGTTTTGATGAAGTACAAAAATCTAACATGAGTAAATTAGATGAGTATGGTGAGCCAATTTATAATGAAGTAGGTAAGGTTATGAAAGGACCCAAATATTTTAAACCAGATTTAAAAAAATTTATTGAATAATTAATCTTTAATCCAGTTTGGTTTTTTTATTTTTAATATAGAATCTCCACTCTTTAATTCTGTTTCTTCATTAAAATTATCGTCAAGATATTTGACTAAAGCAAATGGATATTCACTATTAATCATAACTTTTCCTATCTCTACATTGTTAATATTAATTGGAGCACCATCGCTTAACTTTCCTTTAATTAAGTGAATAGGAAAAAGCCTTTTTGTAAGTTTATTTTTTAATTTGATTCTCGCTGTATTTTCTTGACCAACGTAGCAACCTTTTTTAAAATCAATTCCATTAAGTTCTTCAAAATTACACTCAATACCAAATAATTTATTTTGTAACTTGTTCATTTCTCTTTGTGGAATTCCAAGTTCATGACTAAATTTATAGTATTCTTGAATTTTAGAATTTTTTAATTCTAATTTTTTTAAAGATAAATAAAGTTTTTCTAAATTTATAACAAGTCTTGCACCAAGATTTTTATTTCTAGGATCTAGCAAAATAGAATCCTCTCTATACACAATTGTATTTCCAGGAATATCTTTTGCATTTTTAAAAGTTAAAAATTTTTCTCTACTGAAAGCTGCAATTACAAACTCGTTACTTAAATTCATAATTTCAACGTTAGATCTAAGTTTATAAATGGTAAGTTGCTTAAAAAGAGCTTCAATTTGAGATTTTTCACAGTCTATAAAGTATCCAGATTTATGTTTTATGATAATAAAGGCAAATAAAAATTTTCCTTGAGGGCTTAATAATGATGCAAAACAACTACTAGCTTCATTAACCTTGTTAATGTCATTACTAATTATATTTTGTAAAAATTCTTTAGTGTCTGTTCCATTTATATAAAGAATGCCTCTATCTTCTAAAATATATACATTTTGAATATTCATAATTGATTGATGTTAGAATATAATATAATTACTTTTTTCATAAATGTTAGATCTAATAATTAAAAATGGTTCATGCTACATAGATAAAGATCTTAAAGATCAAGATATAGCAATTAAAGATGGTAAAATTATAGAAATTGGAAAAATTGAGATTGAATCAAAAGAGATATTTGATGCAAAAGGTTTGATAGTCTTGCCAGGATGTATAGATACTCAAACTCATTTTAGAGAACCTGGATCAACTGATACAGAGGATCTTCATTCAGGAAGTAGAGCTGCAATTGTAGGAGGGATAACAAGCGTTTTTGAAATGCCAAATACGAATCCCTCAACTTCAAATAAAATAGAATTTCAAAAAAAATTAGATCTCGCAAAAAATAGAATGTTTTGTAATTATGCATTTTATTTTGGAGCAACACCAGATAACGCAATAGAACTAGCAGACTTAAATGGCTTAGAGGGGTGTTGTGGAATTAAACTTTTTGCAGGTTCTTCAACAGGAAATTTACTAGTTCAACATGAAGCTGATATTGAAAAAGTATTTAAAAGCAGCTCAAAAATAGTTTCTGTTCATTCTGAAGATGAAGAAATTTTAAATATGAGAAAAAAATTAATTAAAGAAGGAGATGTTCATACGCACCCATTATGGAGAAGTGATGAATGTGCAATTTCATCAACTAGAAGAATTGTAAGAATAGCTGAGCGTTATAAAAAGAAAACACACATTCTTCATGTAACAACAAAGCAAGAGATTGACTTTTTATCACAGCATAAAGGTAATATTACTTTTGAAATTACACCTCAGCACTTAACTATGTATGCTCCTGATTGTTACGATAAACTTGGAACTTATGCACAAATGAATCCACCTATAAGAGATAAATCTCACTATGATAGATTATGGTACGCTGTAAAAAATAATCTTAACGATACAATTGGATCTGATCACGCTCCACATTTAAAGGAAAATAAAGAAAAAAGCTATCCAAATTCACCATCTGGAATGCCAGGAGTTCAAACACTTTTACCTGTAATGCTAAACCATGTTAATGATAAAAAATTAAGTCTTGAGCAATTAATGAATTCAATATGTGAAAACCCAGTTAAAATTTTTGGGATAAAAAACAAAGGTTTCATTAAAGAAGGTTTTGATGCCGACTTTACAATTGTGGATATAAATAAAAAAATTTTAATTAAAAATGAAAATATTGAAAGTAAGTGTGGTTGGTCACCTTTCGATGGTGTTGAATTTAAAGGAACACCAGTATCAACAATTATAGCCGGGAAAATTAAAATGAAAGATGGAAAAATTTTAGGTAATCCTAAAGGGAAACCATTATCATTTGACAAGTAGAAATTATTATGAAAAAATTTTTAGATCTTGGAATGCAGCCACTTGCAAATAAATATCTCACAAGTAAAGATTTAAAAAGTAAAAAAAAAGAACAATTTTATCATTTAGAAGTTGGTTTTGATGATAAAACTAAACTAGTCTCAATTTTGAATAAAGTTCCATCTCAAAAAATGTTTGATAATAACTATCCCTATAGATCTTCAATGTCTAAAACAATGACATCATCTTTTAAGATACTTTCAAAGAAAATTATGAAAGTTTATAACCCAAAACTTATTTTGGAAATTGGAAGTAATGATGGGTCTTTGATTGAAAATTTTAATAAAAAAAAAGTAGTTTGTGTTGAGCCCTGTAAAAATTTAGCAATCATTACAAAAAATAAAGGATATAAAACATACGCAGAGTACTGGAATATGAAATTAGCAAAAAAAATAAGATTAAAATATCAAAAAGTTGATTTAATTTATTCTGCCAATACATTAAGCCATATATCAGATCTTGATTCAGTTTTTAAATCTATTAGCCATATACTATCTAATAAGGGTGTCTTAATAATTGAAGACCCTTCTTTACTAGAATGCCTTAAAAAGGTTGCTTATGATCAATTTTATAATGAGCATATATATGTTTTTTCATTATTAGGAATTAAAAACATTGTGAAAAAATATAATCTTGAAGTGTTCAATATTGAAAAGCTAAAAACACATGGTGGTTCAATTAGATATTTTATTAAAAAAAAATTAAATCATAAAATAAAGATTAATGGAAATGTAAAAAAACAACTAAATGCTGAGTTAAGATACCAAATGAATAAATTTAGTACATACATTAGATTTAAAAAAAAAGTAGAAACATCAAAAAAAAAATTGATTGATATTTTTTCTAAAATTAAAAAAGACAATAAAAAAATAATTGGATACGGCTCTACAGCCAAATCTGTTACAGTTTTAAATTATTGTAAAATTAAAAATGAAACATTGGACTATTTTGTAGACACAACTCCAGATAAAACAAAAAAATATATGCCAGGTACCCATATTTATATTGATAGATATAAAAAAAGTTTATTAAAAGATGTAGATTATATTTTTTTAGGTGCTTGGAATTTCAAAGATGAAATTTTTAAGAAGGAAAAAAAGTTTATTAAAAAAGGTGGAAAATTTATTACTCATATTCCTATACCAAAAATTATATAATGTTTAGATGAATTTTGCTTTTAATGAATTAACAGTTATAATAGTCCTTTTTGAAGAAAAAAAAGATCTTCTTTTTAAATGTTTAGAAAATATAAAGAATTTTAAGATAATTATTATAGATAACGCTGGAAATTCCAATCTTAAATTAGAAGTTGAGAAAAATTTTTCTATACAAAAATATATTTTAAATAAAAAAAATTATGGTTTTACCAAAGCGGCAAATCAAGCAATTAAATTATGTAACACAGATTATATTTTAAATATTAATGCGGACTGCTTTATTAAAGAAAAAGATATTTTATTATTGATTAAGTCTCACCAAAATTATAACGGTTGCTTTATTACGTCACCAACCTTTTATGATAATAATTTAAAATTAACTTATAATGCAGGGTGTTTTGATGAGAAAAATTTAGACATAGAAACTTTAGATTTAGATGGTGATGTTTGTGTAGATAAAGTTCTAGGCTCAGCAATTTTATTTAAAAATAAGGACATAATAGAAATAGGATTTTTAGATGAAAACTTTTTCATGTACTATGAAGATGATGATTTATGTAGAAAAATAAAAAAAAAAAATATGTCTGTTATTCAAATTTATAATGCCAAAGCACAACATATGCATGGACAAAGCAAAGTTAAGAATCCACTAAAGAGAACTTTTATTAGAAACTATCATTTTACATTTGATGAATTGTATTATTATTTTAAAATAAACATGCACCAAAAAAAATATAAAAATCTAAAAAAAAAATTACCAAATTATATTGTTAAATTAATAATTAATTTTATTATCTTAAGATTTAATAAAGGTGTTTATTATTTTTCTATTATTAAAGCATTTTATGACTTTAATAAATTAATTAATAAATAAACAATTATTATAATTATTTTAAGATATTATTTTTAATTAAATCTTCTTTTATTTCTATTAATATTGCAGGATCATCAATTGTTGCCGGTATTTTATATACTTCTTTATCGGCTATCTTTCTAATTGTTCCTCTTAATATTTTACCAGATCTTGTTTTTGGAAGTCTTTTAATGACAATAACAACTTTGAATGCTGCTACTGGTCCAATTTTGTCCCTAACCATTTTAATACATTCTCTAGAGATAGTTTCATTGTCCTTTACAACACCAGATTTAAGTACCACCAAACCTATTGGTAACTGCCCCTTTAGTTTGTCTGCAACTCCTAATACAGCACATTCAGCAACGCTTTGATGGTCTGATAAAACCTCTTCTATTGCACCGGTTGACAATCTATGTCCTGCAACATTTATGACATCATCTGTTCTAGACATAATCCAAATGTAACCATCCTCATCAATATGTCCCGCATCATAAGTTTCGTAGTACCCTTGATAATTAGTCATATAGTTATCTTGGTATCTTTTATCTGCGTTCCATAAAGTTGGAAAAGTTCCAGGAGGCAGTGGAAGTTTTACCACAATATCCCCCATTTCATTTGGTTCTGCTAATGTTTGATCTGGTCTCATGATTTTAACATCATAGCCAGGAACTGCTTTGCAAGCTGAGCCATATTTTGTTTTCATCATTTCTATTCCAGTGCAATTAGAACTAATTGCCCAACTAGTTTCAGTTTGCCACCAGTGATCAATTACAGGAACTTTTAATAAATTTTCTGCCCATTTAATTGTATCTGGATCTGCTCTTTCTCCAGCCAAAAATAATGATTCAAATTTACTTAAATCATATTTACAGAAAAATTTACCCTCTGGGTCTTCTTTTTTTATAGCTCTAAAAGCAGTTGGTGCAGTAAAAAGAGATTTTACTTTATAGTCTGAAATTATTTTCCAAAAAGCACCAGCGTCAGGAGTCCCAATTGGTTTTCCTTCAAATAATACTGTGGTGCAACCTTTAAATAAAGGAGCATAAACAATATATGAGTGCCCAACAATCCAACCAATATCACTTGCTGACCACCAGACATCATCAGCATCAATATTATAAATATTTTTCATAGTCCATTTAAGAGCAACTATGTGGCCACCAATATCTCTAACTATTCCTTTTGGAACACCAGTAGTTCCTGAGGTATATAAAATATAAGCCAGATCATTTGAATTCATTTCAACGCAATCTACTTCTTTTGCATTTGAAAGTGCTTCACCCCAACTAATTTCTTTTGGAGAATTAAGTTCAACTGTATGATCTATTCTTTGAAATAAAATCATCTTATCTATTTTATGAGATGCCATTTTAATTGCTGCATCAACCAATGGTTTATATTCAACAGTCTTTCCAGGTTCAAAGCCACATGAAGCAGTTACTATTACTTTTGCTTTACTATCGTCAATTCTACTAGCAAGTTCATTTGAAGCAAACCCCCCAAACACCACAGAGTGAATAGCTCCAATTCTTCCACAGGCCAACATTGCAATTACAGCTTCGGGTATCATGGGCATATAGATTATTACTCTATCACCTTTATTTACTCCTTGGTTTCTAAGAGCTCCTGCAAATTTTGAAACTTTCCCTCTTAATTCTTTGTATGTGAATTGCTTTTTGTTTCCAGTAATTGGACTGTCATAGATTAAAGCAAGTTTATCACCCCTGCCTTCGTCAATATGAATATCCAATGCATTATAACAAGTGTTAGTAACACCATCTTCAAACCATTTGTAAAAAGGTGGATTAGATTTATTTAGAATTTTTGTAGGTTTTTTAAACCAAAAAATGTCGTTAGAGACTTCTTGCCAAAAATTTTCAGGATTTCTTAAAGAATTTTGATAAATCTCATTAAATTTATTAGCCATTATATTTGATTCTTTTTGTTATTTTTTCGAATTATTAAATTTTAAATTGTATTAAAATTTAAAAAGTAAGTAAAATCAACCTAAATTAGACATAATTAAACCTTCTAAAAACTAAATAACTTTGATAGTTAACCCTCAACATGACTTGAGCATTAGTTTAAGTCTAGTTTATATAAACTAAAGTTAAAAACTAACATAAGAGGGATTTTTTTATGAAAAAACTAAAATTGTTTGCTCTTACAGCTGTAGCCCTAATAGGCGCATCAGGTGTAGCAAACGCAGAAACTGTGTTGTTAGCTTCTGACGACTTTGTTGGAATCTCGTTTTGGGTGATTTCAATGGGGATGTTAGCGGCAACTGCTTTCTTTTTCTTAGAAAGTGGAAGTGTTGCAGCAGGTTGGAGAACATCAATAATTGTTGCTGGTCTAGTAACAGGTATTGCCTTCATACATTACATGTACATGAGAGAAGTATGGATCATGACTGGTGAATCACCAACAGTATATAGATATATTGACTGGTTAATTACAGTTCCATTACAGATGGTAGAATTTTATTTAATTCTAGCAGCTGTAGGTAAAGCAAATTCTGGAATGTTCTGGAGATTGTTAATTGGTTCAGTTGTAATGCTAGTTGGAGGATATTTAGGAGAAGCAGGTTACATTAATGCTATGCTTGGTTTCATTATCGGTAT
>Ga0209709_10001117_pt1 | contig 25003 bp, 24 predicted proteins | sample ArcticOcean_MG_C_2_FD_187435 | JGI IMG/M metagenome (GOLD analysis project Ga0209709, IMG submission 187435) | Marine microbial communities from western Arctic Ocean - ArcticOcean_MG_CB4_136 (SPAdes) (version 2) | ecosystem: Environmental > Aquatic > Marine > Oceanic | place: Arctic Ocean...
CGATGGTACGGCAGTATTAGCTAAATAACAAATTTTCATTAATTATTTTAATTTAAATTTAATTGATGTAGAAAAAAAATAACTTTTTATATCTTGTATAAAAAATTTGAAACTTATCGCATCTAATCTAAAATCTTTAATATTTATCATAATTATTTCTTTCAAGTTTAGTGGTCTAAATCCGTGTATATTTAAGAATTTTTTTAAACTATATTTTGAAAAGCAATTCAAATGTTCTAGGGGTTGAACTGGCCCCTTTTTAATGAAAAGAATATTTTCTTTTTCTACTATTTCATTTCCATCCGGTACAGAAATGTAAAAAATACAATTTTTTTTTCCTAATTTTTTTATTATTTTTAGTGTTTCATTGGGCTCATCAAGGTGTTCTAATACCTGATCTAATCTTATGTAATGAAAAAAATTTTCATATCGACTTATATTGTCAAAATTTAATACGTTTATTCCATTAGATGTTAAAAAAAGTTTTCTACTAGGTGATAATTCAAAGGCATAGGAATTATAAAATGAACTTGGTCCAGACATTAACCAATGCCCCCAGCCTGCCCCAAAATCAAGCATATTAATTTTTTCTTTATTAAAATTACGTATGATTTTGTTGATTTCTTTGTTGTTACTATTTTTTTGATTTTGATATTTTAACTTACTTTTTTTTAAGCTCTGTTCATTGTCTATTATATTTTCATATAAATCAATACTGAAGTTTTTGTTGGGTATATTCTTTTGCCATACAAATTTACAGTCTTTGCATTTCAATAATTCATAATTAGTTGCTTCTAATTTATTTTTAAAGTTTTTATACTTTGACTCACCATAATATGTAGTAAAGAATAATTTTAATATTTCATCATTAAAACTTTTAGAATAGATGCTTTTCCCATTTTTATTACAAATTTTACACTTTGGTGACTGATAAAAATCTACCACTAATTTACTTCTCTCCAAGAATAAATTCTAAATACACAGCTTGCAATATTTGAGTTATATTTTTTGCTGTGTGTCATTATTCTATATATTAAAAAAAAATTTATTAATAATTTTGATATTTATCATAGTTTAATAGTTATCTTAATCGTTTTTACTCAGAAAAAATATATTCACCTAAGTGACTTTCTATGATTTGAAGTTCATTTTTGGCCAGAAGGTGATGAAACTTACCTATGTTTTTTTTTGAAAGATCTGCTTGATAATTTGAAGAAACACTCGAAGAAAGAGACATGTGGTTACACAGTTCATTTGAAAAAATTTCATATTTATGGACAAAATCTTCATATCTGATGAATAAAATATTTTGGTTATTAATTAATTTAAGTCTCCTTTGCATTTCTTTATACCAGTCAATAAAACCTTCGGCAGAAGTAGCTTTTTTATAATGTTTTATTTCTACAAACTGATCGCGTGGATCTCGAGTGACAAGAACAATTTTGCAATTTGAATAATATTTTGTTGACTCAGTTGGGTTCCAGCCTGAACCTCCTTGATCTAGAAGTATTGGGCGGCCTTCAGCACTTGATTGAAACATTTTATTGTGCATTTTTTGGGCAGCAATAACTAGATCTTTTTGGGATACAAGAAGTCTTGCTTGAGAGTCCTTCTTTTTAAAACCAAGACGGTTCTTAAATTTACCTAAAATACGCTGAATAGGTGATTGCTTAAGCTCTCGCCATAATAATCTCATAGGAAAATCTACTAAACTTATGTCATCAATAAACTCTTCGATTGCATCTTTAAATAATGGTAATTTTTTATTTAAGCTCATATCTTCAAGTCTAGCCCAATAATTCATTAATTTGTTTGCAATATCTTCAAACTGAATTAATGCATGCTCTGTTGTAGCTGGGTCAAAAGCTTTATCTGAAACAGCTTCTAAGGTCATTAAACCATTCGGTAATATAGGTAATAGATATTCTTGACCAAATAACGGTTCGTAAAGATCTCCACGACCATTTAAATAATCAAATACTGCTCCAGAACCAGAAAATGTTGTGCCTAGAACAATTAAATATTGAGAATTATTTAAATTATTTTTCATTTTTAATTATGAATTTTGTAAAATATTTTTACCTACTCTATAATGCATTTTTTTCAACTATTATAAATATTTTTTTAAATGATCACCTAGCCTATTACTTAAAGCACAAACAGTCATTGTAGGATTAACACTCCCCGATGTTGGAAAAATTGCGCTACTACAAACATATATTTTTTTTAATCCTATTATTTTTAAATTTTTATCTACAACAGATAATTTTGTATCAGGATCGAATCTAAGGCCACCCATATGATGTGAAGCAGCTTTGGCTTGATTGATTACATTTTTAAAGTTAAAGTTTGTTTCTTTTTCGGGTTTAAAACTAAAAAAATATTTTATTTCATTTGCTAGCAATTTTATTGTTTCATAATCAATTTGACTAGGTCGTAACATTACCAATGTTTTGTTTTTTTTTGAAATTATTGAATTATTAATATTGGGCATCATTTCACAAAATATTTTTACTCTAAAAATTTTTTTACTTCTTAATATATTGCTTATAATAGGAATATTTAATGTATCTAAAAATCTTGATATTTTGATATTTGGTTTTTCAAATCTTACATAAGAATTTAATAAATTTTTCTTTTCTTGTATATTTCTTTGTAATGAAATTCCATAATAAGTGATTAAATCATTTTTTTTTTTTAATTCAATTTGATTAATTATATTCACTTTAGGGTATTTGAGATAACCTAAATCAAATTTAGGATGATCCATAAAATACTTTCCAATCAATTTTTTATTTTTTATATCTTGTAATTTTTTTTCAAAAAGTGAATTTTGGATTAACTTCACACTTTCAATACCACCACAACATACAATAATTTTTTTTGCATTAAATCCAAATCTATTATTCATAGGGTAAGCTGTTGCTACTTTTTTATTCTCATCGATTGAACTTATTTTACAATTATAAATTAAATCTATTTCATTAATATCTATAAATTGTTTAAAGTTAATTGGTTTTGTGGTTGCTATGAATGGTCTTACCTCAAAAGGAATATCAATATTTTTTTTTTTAAACTTATTAAAAAAAAATTGATAATCTTTATTCAATTTTTTATACTCTTTTAATAAAGATTTATGATTTAAAGGCCATAAATTAAATTTTTTTTTTTCCCATCTTGACTTCATCTCAAACTCTTCAAAATATGATGAAATATTTGACCATATGCTTGATGTTCCCCCAACTGTAAAAGCTCTTGATTTTAAGTTTATTTGTAAATATTTACTTATAACTTTTTTATAATTTTTTTTTTGATAATCACCTTCTTCGATAATTAAAATTTTAAGTTTATTTATTTTTTTTGATAATATCTTTTTATATAAAGTTATTGCTGCTGGCCCTGATCCTATAATTATAAAATCATATAATTTATTATTAAAGGAAGAATTTATGATTTGTTTTTTTGACTCAGCATAATTAATTTTCATTTTTTTTAATCACATCTAATTTTTTTTTTATTTTTTGATTACTCAGATTAATTATTTCTTTTAAGTCAAAAAAATAAAGTTGGTCTCTAATATCATTTGATTTTCCAAATACATTTTCTATTTTGGGATCATTGCTATAAATAAGATCTAAAAATTTATTTGGGTCATGAAAATGCTCATTAGCGTCTAAAATAGGCCAATTGTACTTCACTATTTTAAATTTACTCTTAAAATCATTTAACAATATTTCTAAGTCACAAAAAAAAGGGATACCGAAATGAAATCCACCTATGTTTTCATAATTATCAATTTTGGGGGCATGAAAGTTTTTCAAATCCTTTAAGCTCTCGTAAATAATTTTTATTTTTTCCCTTATGATTTTGTTCCTTTTTTGCAAATTTTTGATGTCACTTAGGGCTGTGATTGCTCCTAGAGGATTCATTCGTCCTTTGCCAATAAATCCTATTTTTGATAGTAAGTTTATATTATTATTTTTTGAGGTTTTTCTATTTAAATGTGACAAGTAAATAAGCCTATTATAAACATGTTCGCTATTAGTAAAAACAATTCCTCCTTCGCCTGCATTTATTGCTTTATCACCTTGCATGCTCATAAATGAGCCTTCCCCAAGTGTGCCGGCCATTTTATTATTAATAATTGCACCTTGTGCATGACTTATATCTTCAATCAAAATTAATTTTTTATTCAAATCTAAAATAGATTTTATTCTCTCAATTTTTTGAGGCAGTCCATAAACATGCGTGATTAAAAAAAAATCTGCATCTAATATTTTATCATTGCTAATATTTTCTTTAATTTCAAAATTTTTGTCAAAATCTAAATAAACAGGTATAGCTCCAATTCTAAGAATAGAAGATATTATAGAGGGAAAAGTAAGTTTTGAAATAATAATTTTGCTATTTTTTTTAACCCCTAGTGAATATAATAAAGCAGTACAAGCTGTAGTTCCATTTGAAAATGATAATGCGTATTTAGATCCAAAATAATTGCTTACCTCTTTTTCAAAATTTAATAAATAATTTGGGTATCTTGTGTTTTGTTTTAAAATACTATAAAAAAAAATTTTTATGGATGAGACAACATTATAAAAACTTAAACAATCTTTTATATAATTTAATAATCTAATAATTTTCATACTTTTTAAAAACTCACAAACACTTAATATGTATTGTTTTTTCAGATAGAATTTTACATTCTAACTTTTTACGTAAACCAAGAATATGTTGAAATTTTTTTATTTTTTCATTTACATCATGTTGATTTAAATCAGGAAATTTAGGGTTTTTATTTACAGAGTTAAACTTATCTGGCAATAAATATCTTAATACTTTTTTAGCTATCTTCTTAAACATGTTATATTTCAAAATCCTTTTAAATTTTTTTAAGTTAGGGGGGCTAGATAAGTCTTTATTATCAATGCTCTCCCATATCTTAATTATTTTTTCAGCTGCTAGCTCATCATCAAAAAGAATTTTTTTTGATATTATGCTAGGTAGTGGTTCAGCTAATTCTTTTTTATTACTAGTTTTACTAGAATTAAAAAGAGTATTTACTTTGCCTAGTAGCTCTTCCAAAGACTTAACACGATATCCCAATTCATTAGCTAATTGTGGAGAATACTTCTGCTCAGAAGGAAGATATGTTATTACGGGTTTGTTTAGAACTGTTGCTTCTAGAGCTGTTGTACAACTGTTATGCATAACTGCAAAAGCATTATTAACCCACGCATTAATTGGTCCATCACGTAAGACATGTACATTTGGAATATCATTAAGAAAAATTTTCCATGCTTCTATGTCTTCTGCTGGATGAGGACGTAAAACTATATCATAACCTTTATTGTGATCAGAAAGATATTTTATAGCTTTAATATATGCTAATATTTTTTCGAAATCTTCAGCAGCTCTACCAATCCTCTGTTCAAGTTGTTTTGGGAAACTTTGATAACGACCCATTTCATTTTCAAATTTAATTATTTCTCCAAATGATTTAATATTATTTGCAAAGCCTGTATTACATGAAATCAACAAGAAAGGTTTTTTAGGAACTGTCGCAGGAACACTCCAATAATCAGAAAAAAACGGTTTCCAAAGATCAGCTCGTGGTGAACCTGTTTTGTATATTTTATGAGAATGTTTTGAATAAGTCTGTTTTAATGCATCCACATCATCAGATCCCCATCCAAAAACTGCTGTTGATTGTTCAATGGTTTCGTCCGAATATCTTGTTTTTACAAATCTTTGATAACCATAATCGTTAAGCATACCTTCTTCGTCAAGGCTAGTGATAATGAATCCTCTATCTATCATTCTTTTATGTCTATCAATTTTAACCTTATGTGGAGACAAAGATTTAGTATGAAATATTCCAGGCACTAGCGCACCACTTTTAACACCTTTTTCAATTCCAACTAGATCTGAAATTATCACTTGATGTCCTCTGGATGCAGCTAAAGCTGCCAAAAGAAGCTTGCTGTCTAACTCGCGAGAAGAAATTTCCACATGCAGATAAATATTCATTTATTTTCTATTTTTTTAAAATCTTCGCTTGATTTAATTAATTCCTCATATGTTCCCTGAGCTTTAAGCTCTCCTTTTTCTAAAAAGAAAATTATATCACATTTTTTCACAGTGCTTAAACGATGTGCAATCATTATAATAGTTTTGTTATTACCAATTTTTTGGATTTCTTTCATCACCAACTGCTCAGTTAAATTGTCTAGTGCGCTTGTAGCTTCATCTAAAATTAATACTTGTGGGTTACGATAAAGCGCTCTAGCAATTCCTATACGCTGGCGCTCTCCTCCAGACAATCTTACACCACGCTCACCCACTGTAGTTTGATATTGTTCTGGCAACTTTGTCACAAAATCATCAATATTAGCAATTTTAGCAGCTATCTGAACATGCTCTTGATTAATGTCTTTTTTATCAACACCAAAAGCAATATTAGCAGCGAGAGTATCATCAGCTATAAAAATATCCTGTGGAACATAACCAATTGATCGTTGCCAAGCTACGAGATTATTTTTATCGATAACGCTATCATCAACTTTAAGTGTACCTTTGTGAGCTTGGAGCAGACCTAGAATGATGTCTACAATTGTAGTTTTGCCACTACCAGTAGCACCTACTATACCTACAGTAGAACAAGAAGGTATATTAAGATTAATATTTTTTATAGTTGTCTTTATTGAATTTGGATATTGGTAATGTAAATCTTTCAGAGTGATTGCTTTAGTTAATGGTAGAGTATGTTTACTTTTTTGAATTGTTTTTGGATCTAGGCTTTTAAAATCATTATGTGTTGCATTTAGAGAAGCGCTGACGAAACGTAGCTGAGTAACTGCGGCATAAATTTGCTGCAAAGCAGGTATTAAACGATAACCAGCAAAAACATAAAGTGCTATTAAGGGCAAGATGTTAGTAAAAGTATTTTGTGCCATCATGAAAAGAATCAATAGTAACATGCCACCAAAGGCAATTATCTCAAGTGCAAAACGAGGCAGTTGGCCTATACTCCCTGCAATCGCAGAATGCTGAGCAAGAGTTTTTGCGGGAATAGAAAATCTTTCAAGAAAAGCTTTTTCAAGACTTCCTACTTTTAGTTCTTTTGCAGCATTAAAAGCTTCGGTTACAATTGTAAAGCGAGCTTGATTAGCTTTGACACGCTCCTGACCAATTCGCATTAAAAAACCTCGAGTCAATCTGTAAATAAAAAAATAAGTTAAGCTCAATGAAGAACAAGCTATCAAGGCAAACTTCGGGTCATTTAAAATTAATAACATTAATAGAGCTAAAGAAACTGCTCCATATGTAATTATATTCATAATAGGTATTAGACCTTTAGAAATAATTAAACCGACCTCTGAAAGAATTGTTTTACCTATGTCAGCACTGTGACGGTTCAGAAACCAACTGTAAGGTTGATTGAGATATCTTTCCATCATTCGTTTGCTTAGTCCATATTGGCACATTGAACTAAAGCGAAGTTGTAAATAAGTTAAGAGAGCTTTGAAGGCTAATGAAAAAACTAACAAAAAAAAGACTAGGGAACCTAAGGTAAATAAAAATTGTTCATTTGTTCTAACACCAAGTATATTTGAATAGTTAAAAAGACTGTTTATAAAAACATTATTTTCAATAAGATCAGGGTTAGTCAGAACAGCTATGAAAGGCATGATGGAGGCTACCCCTATTGCATCCAATAAAGCCATAAATAAAATCATTATTAACAAATAGAACACTTGTTTACGTTCACGACGTGATAGAAGGTCAAAAATTTTTTTAAAAGTTTTCATTCAAATATATTGAAATTATATCAAGAAATATAAGTTTTGAACTTTGAAATTTTTATTAATATTAATTTAAAATAATAAATTCTTATAATGCTTAATTAAGTCAATTTTAAGATAAAAATTATTACTTTTTAAGTAGTAAATTCTCAACTTGCTCAAAAATAAAGTGACCTAAAAAAATGTGACATTCTTGTATTCTAGCTGTAGATTTACTAGGTGCTATTAGTTTTATATCACAAAATTTCTTACATTTTCCTCCTGACCCTCCTAAGAAACCTAAAGTGGTAATTTTTTTTGAACGAGCATCTTTGAGTACTTTAATTACATTTAATGAATTACCAGAAGTTGTAATGGCAATTAACACATCATTTTTTTTTGCTAGAGCTTGGAATGGTCTTCTAAATACATCTGAAAAGTCATAGTCATTACCGCACGCTGTTAAAGTTGAAGTGTCTTGAGCTAAACTTATAGCTGGTATAGGCTTTCTATTAACATTTGGTCTCAATCTCACAAGATACTCTGCCGATAAGTGTTGAGCATCTGCAGCTGAACCACCATTTCCACATAGCATTAACTTACCACCAAGCTTAATTTTTTTATGTATAATCTTTATTGCTTTTTCAATATCTGGGAATAGATTTTCTAATTTAAGATGTGTCTCAACATTTAAAGTTAATTCTTTTAAAAAAACTTCACTAAGTTTCATTATTTTAATTTAATATGAGCTCTAAGTTTTTCAGCTACTGGTTTTTCTTCATCTAATATCATTTTATCTTTATTTCCCGTTAAAGCTTTTTCTAAAATTCTAACGTTACTTACTAAAGATTCAAATCCGATTGGCGTTATAGAGGCAGCTTGATCACTGCCATACATAGTCCTATCTAAAGTTAAATGTCTTTCTAACGATGTTGAACCAAGAGCCACTGCAGCTAGGGATATTAGCTTACCTCCTTTTTCATGACCAGAATAGCCCACACTGCATTTGTATTTGTCCTTTAAAATTTTTATCATATTAAGGTTTGCCATCTCACTTTCAAATGGATAAGCAGATATACAATGCATCAACTCAAAAGAGCAATCGTTTCCTTTAAATATTTTTACCGCTTTATCGATCATATCAAAATTCGACATTCCTGTACTGATAAAAGTATATTTTTTTCTTTTTGCAACTTCGTTTAAAAAAACTTCATCTACTAACATCGCTGATGCAACTTTATTGTATTTTGAATTATATTTGTCTAAGAATTTTAGACTGTTAACATCCCATGCAGACGAAAACCAAATAATATTTTTTTCTCTACAATAATTATCAATTTCATCATATTCTTTTTCATTGAATTCTAACCCTTCTTTTTGTTCTCTTTCAGTTGTTCCAAACGGGCTCGTCCTAGGTTTTTTAAGTTGTTCTTTTGAATACACAATATCAATATCTCTTTTTTGAAATTTTACTGCATCGGCTCCAGCCTCTATCGATGCATCAATCATTTTTTTTGCTATTTCCAAATCACCATTGTGATTTATTCCTATTTCAGAAATTACGAAAATTTTGTTCATTGAGGTGAGGACACTATTAACAAGAATTCGAATTTAAGCAATCCATATATTAAAATTTTCATGTTTTATATAAAATTTTCTTAGCTTTAATTAATAGTTTTATTTTCTATCTTATTATTTTATAAATATTATAAATTAGAGTTTTTTTAAGAAAAACATTTAAATTTGTAAACTCTGCGCTACCAAATGAAAAAAAAAATTTTTAGTTATTATTTATATATATTGCATGTATTGGTATTTGTTTCTTGTTACCTAAATTCACCAAAATTATGTGCTTATTTAATAAAAATTTCTTTATTTAAACAAAAAACTTTAAAAAAAAAAATTAATAATAAAAAAATTACCCTTGTACTTTATAGAGCAATTGGTGAACGAGATATTCGAATAATACAGAAATCTTCAAATAAAATTCCTCAAATATTTTTTATGAGAAGAACAATTGTAAAATTGATTTTTTATTATTTTTCTAAAAAAAGAAAAATTTTTTTCAACTATTTAAAGCCAGGACTAAATATTGATGAAGAAGATTATTTTAATCAAAGTGAAAAAGATAAAATAAAATTAGAGATATTTTGGACAGATGTAATTTTCAATTTAAAAAACCTTTATAAAAATAAAATTTTAAATCTTGTAACCTTCAATATAAATTATTTTGCAGAGATCTCATTGTATGCTAGCTGTAAAAAAAATGGCATCCCTATCAAGCTTTGGTATAAAGAATGCTTTAGATCTGCACCAGAAGTTGATCAATTAATAAATTCAAATAGGTATAATCATGTGTTTAAATTTTTTCAAAAGATATCTGTTTATAATAAATTTATGAAAAATAGCTTAATAGCGATGAATAAATCTAATAGTAAAAAAATCACAATCAATGGCTGTCCAAGAAAAAATGATTTTATTAATAAAAGAAAATATCATAAAAAAATAAAAAATATATTATTTCTTTCATTTCATAATAAAAAAGCAATTCCAAAAAATAAAAACACAAAAAATCTAAATTGGAACATAACTTATAAAAAAATTATTAAATTATTAAATGAACTTTCCAATAATAAGAATATAAATGTTATTATAAAACGAAAACAATCTGTAAGATATGAACCTATAGATCAAATTAATAAAAACATAAAAATTTTTGAAGAAGGTACTGCTACAAATTTTATTAATCAGGCTGATATAATTATAGGCCAAAACTCAGCTTCTTCTATTGAGGCGTTAATTAATGGTAAAATTCTTATGGTTCCTTTTTTTGAAAAAAATAAAAAACTTAAAAAATATTTATTTAATTTTAATAAACAAATTGTTTATTCCTCTGAGAAAAAAATAAAAAATGATATCTTGAGTTTAATAAATAAAAAAGTTTTATTCCCATTAAAAAATACAAAACATCAAAAAACTATTTCATATTACTATGGAAATTCAAAGAATATTGTTAAAAATTATGAGAATTTTTTAAATAATTGAAAAATTCAATATTTAAAAATTATAATGAGACTATTTTAAAATTATCTTTCTTAAAAATTCCTCTAGTATCAACTAACAATTTTGAGTGTTTTTTTAAAGATTTATAATCTAAATTATCGTGATCAGTTACCAAAATTACAATATCAAATTCCTTAATTTTTTTTGGTGAAATCTTTACACTTCGCATAGATAAATCATAATTTCTTAAATTTTTTATTAAAGGTACATATGGATCATGATATTCAACTGCAGCTTTATATTTTTGTTTTAGTATTTTTATAATTTCAAATGCAGGTGACTCTCTTGTGTCGTTTATATTTTTTTTATAGGCAACACCTAAAATTAAAATTTTCTTTTTCACAAGAGTTTTTCTCTTTTTTATATAAAAATCAGAAATTTCTTTAATCACCCATGCCGGCATTGATCGATTGATTTTACCAGCTAGATTTATGAATTTCGTATCTATATTGTATTTTTTTGCCTTCCAAGACAAATAAAATGGGTCAATTGGAATACAATGACCGCCAAGACCAGGCCCAGGTAAAAATTTAGAAAAACCAAATGGTTTTGTTGAGGCTGCATTAATTATCTCATGAACATTAATATTCATCTTGTGACAAATTTTTTTCATTTCATTTACTAAACCAATATTAATTGACCTATATACATTTTCAAACAACTTTGCAGTCTCTGCGGTTCTCATATCGCTAGTCGAAACAAGTGTTTGAAATATTTTTTTATATAAAGCATTTGCTACAATTAGGCATCTTTTTGTTTTTCCACTTACTAACCTTGGAACATAAAAATTTTTAATATTATTTCCTGGGTCATCTCTTTCTGGTGAGTATATTAAATAAAAATCTTTACCAACTTCAAAATTTTTTTTCAATTTTGAATAAATTACTTCATCTGTGGTACCCGGGTATGTCGTAGACTCTAGGGAGATTACTTGTCCTTTTTTTAAATATGGAAAAATATTTTTTAAAGTATTTTTTATATAACTTAAATCAGGCTTTAATTGTTTTGTTAAAGGTGTTGGTAAGCATAAAATAATAACATCTGCTTTTGTTACATCTCTATGGTTAGTTGTGCAAAAAAAATTCTTTTTTAATTTATGTTTAATAGATTTTAAATTTACACTGCTTAAATAAGAAATTCCCTTATTTAATTTTTTAATTTTTTCAATATCGTTATCAAAACCAATAACTTTATATCCTGCATTTAAAAATTGAATTGCTCTAGGTAAACCAATATAGCCTAAGCCAAAAATTCCAATTATTGCTTTCTTTTTATTAATTAGATTTAAAAGTATATTATTTTTAATCATTTTTAGGTAATACTTTAATAAGACTGAAAAAATTGTTCAATATAATAAGTAATATGCTATATACCCAACTAAAAAATTTTCAATGTTTAAAAATAATGATTTAAAAAAACCAGTTTTAGTTGCTGAGTTATGTCAAAATCATCGTGGCTCGATTTCTCTTTTAAAGGAAATGATTAGTGCAGCAAAGGAGGCCGGCATCAAATACTTGAAAATTCAAGATATAAATTCAAAAGATCTGGTACATAGAAAAAAATTTGATGAAAAAAATAATAAAAATCTGTTTAGACCTTTTAAGCAAGAGTACAAAAGACTTAAAGAATTAGATTTACCAAAAAATTTTATCAATGTTTTCATTGAAGAATGTAAAAAAAAGAAACTAAGACCTTTAGTAACACCTTTTACACATGAAAGTTATTCGAGAATTAAGAGAAAGGATTTACATGCAATAAAAATTGCAAGTTATGACTCAACATCATATTCAATGCTTAAAAATTTAAAAAATTTAGATTTACCATTTGTGATATCTACTGGAGCTACAAATAACAGTCAGATTATTAAAACGTCAAAATTTATGAGCAATCAAATCTTCGCCTTACTTCATTGCGTAACTGTTTATCCAACACCTTTACATCTTTGTAACCTGAGCAAGATTAAATTTTTAAAACAATTTACTCCATACGTGGGCTGGAGTGATCATACAGAATTTGAAAAAAATCGTCACGTAGCAAGTCTAGCATCAATTTTATTCGGTGGGAAAATTATTGAAAGACACTTTACAATTTTAGAAAGACCAAAAACAAAAGATGGGATTGTTTCAATCAATCCGGATAATGCAAAAGAATTTATAAAACTATCTAAATTACCGAATAAAGATATTAGGCACTACCTGAAAGATTTTAATAAAAATTGGAAAAGTTGTATTTCATCAAATACAAAAAAACTCTCGAAAGTTGAAAGAAATAACCTAGACTACTACAGGGGAAGATTTGCAGTTAAATCAAAGAAAAAAGTGATTTATAACTGGCAAGATTTTAAAATTTGATAGTTTCTTTTTTAATATGCCCTAATGGAAATGGTCATTTATTTAGAACAATTGATTTAATTGATTTTATTTTAAAAAAAAAAGCTAATTTAAAAATAAATATTTTTTGCTCTAAAAAACATCACCTTAAAATTCACAATTATAAATTTTCTAGCCGCAAAATGAGTATTTTTCCAATTATACCAAATTATGACTTGAGAAAGAATACTTATAGCCGACTTATAAATTTATATAATCTGAGATTAAGTAAGAAAGTAATAGATGAAACTGATATTTTTATTTCAGATAATTTGATAAATAAGTATTTACCCAAAACCAGTACTATATTGCACTCTAATTTTTTTTGGAGTGAGGTTTATTCTTCAAAAGAAAACTTATCTAAATATAAAAATATAGAAAAAAAATTTTTAACACAGAATACATGCAGGATAATATCAAACAGATATTTTGGCACATGTAAAAAAAAGGTAAATTTTAAAAAAATAAAGATTGGTTTTACTAGCAAAAAAAACTCAAAGAAAACTAAACTTTTAACAAAATATAAAGAAAAAAAAATCTTAGTATATTTTAGTGGAAACGATTTATGTCCTGATAACTTAATAGATAAATTAATACAAAATGGATACAGGGTATATTCAGATAATATCAGTTTGCTAAGAAATAATAAAATATTAAAATTTAATCGAAAAAAAAATAAAATGGAAAATTTTTCTTATTTAATAACAAAACCTGGTTTGGGCTCAATAAAAGACTCTATAAAATACAAAATATTGCCAATTTTTTATTTTAAAAAAAATAATTTTGAATATGTTGAAAACTTCAAAAAACTTGCAATGATAAAAAAAGTGTTTAAGAACAATCACTTTAACGAAGAAAAAATATTTAAGATTGTTAAAAATATTAATTTTTTAACTTATAAGAATATTTTAAATGAATTAGATAAATTTAAGTTTGATGGTGATCAAATTTTTTGGAATTTTTTAAAAAATTATGAAAAAAAATAAAGTTTGTATAATTGGTTTAGGCTATGTTGGACTAACCTTAAGCTTACATTTGGCAAAAAAGGGGGTTGAGGTATTTGGGTTTGACTCTAATCCTGACATTATTAACAATTTATCTAAATGTAAAACTCATATTTTTGAAAAAAATATAGAAAAATATTTAAAAACTGCAGTAAAAAAAAAAAAATTTATAATAAGTCATAAGATTCCAAATAACTGCGATACCTATATAGTTACAGTCGGAACGCCATTAAAATACGACAAAAAATTAAAAAAATTTAATTCAAATTTAGATGGTGTAAAAGATATATCATTTAAACTGTCAAAGATTATTAAAAAAAATACTTTAATAATTTTTAGATCAACACTTCCTATAGGAACGTGTAGAAATATTATTGTTAAAATTTTTGAAGAAAATAAGCTTAAAGTAGAAAAGGATTATTTTTTATCTTTTGCACCTGAAAGAACTATTGAAGGAAATGCAATCAAAGAATTGCAAAATCTACCACAAATTGTTGCAGGCTTTGGTAAAAAATCACTAAAAGAAGTGACAATTTTTTTTAATAATATTTCAAATCATGTAGTGCAGGTAAAAAATTTGGAAGCAGCGGAAATGGTAAAATTATTAAATAATTCATTTAGAGATTTATCTTTTGCTTTTTCAAATCAAATAGCAATGATTTGTAAAGAATATGGATTAAATACTAACGATATAATAAATTCTGCAAATAAAGGATATCCAAGAAACCAAATACCTTTAGCAAGTCCTGGTGTGGGTGGACCGTGTCTTACAAAAGACCCTTACATCTTAGATGAGTCAGTTATTAATTCAGATAATAAATCTAAAAGTATTTTTACTATTAGTAGAGATATTAATAATAAAATTGTTTATAATTTAATTGATAACATCAAAAAATTATTGGGAAATAGTATAAAAAAGAAAATTTTATTATGTGGTATTTCTTTTAAAGGATTTCCAGAAACGAAGGATTATAGAGGGTCTGTTACATTAATGTTTTATGAAATTCTTAAAAAAAATAAAAATTATCAAATATATTTACACGACCCTTTGTTTACAAATAAAGAGATTGTAAGACTACTTAATACTAGAAGTGGAAATATTAAAGAAGTTTCAAATTTTTATGATTGTATAGTTTTAATCAATAACAATAATTTTTATAAAAAAATAACATTTAATCAATACGTTAAGGCATTAAAGAAAAATGGACTTATATTTGACTACTGGTCTTTACTTAAAAAAAATAAGAATAAGTTTTCAAAAATAAATAAAAAAATTAAATATTTTCAATTATAAATGAATATTTTGGGAATTATTCCAGCAAGATCAAAATCAAAAGGGATTAAAAACAAAAACATTAAAATTATTAATGGGAAAGAGTTAATTTACTATACTGTCAAAAGGGCAAAAGAGTCCAAGCTGATCAGTCAACTAATATCAAGCACGGATAGCAAAAAATATGCTAAGATTTTTCATAAGTATGGTGTTTGGACTCCAGGCCTAAGACCTAAACATCTTGCTGTTGATGAGTCTAATATTATTGACACTCTAACCTATAAAACAAAATTAGTTGAAAAAATAAAAAATATAAAATTTGATTATGTGGTTTTATTACAACCAACTTCTCCTAATAGAAAAAAAGGGGAAATTGATAATAATTTAAAAAAAATTATTAATTCAAAATACGATAGCTTGATAAGTCTATGCCCATTAAATAGCACTCATCCAGAAAAAATGAAAAAAATTAAAAATAATAAAGTATTAAATTATATAAAAGGAAGCAGTGAAAATCCACCTCGACAAAAATTAGAGAAATTATACATTCCAAGTGGAAATATTTACATAATCAAAAGAGATATTTTAATAAAAGAAAAAACCTTAATTGGAAAAAAGCAAACATTTTACATAATAAAAAAAAAAAATTATGTGAATATTGATGATGAAGATGGTTTAAACATTGCAAAAATTAAACTGAGAAATTTTAGGTGAGAAATTTAAAAAATTTAATAAAACAAAAAATAATTATTTTTTTATTAGATTTAGGATGTTTTTTAAACTCACCAATAATTGCTGCTTGTATAGTTTATGTATCATTATCTAAATCTAAAAAAATAAGGTTTAATAAAAATTATAAAAAGACAGCAATTATAATGCATAGAGCGAATGGTACTGATGATGTGGAAAGTGCTTTTCTACATTATAAATCAAAAAATAAAATATTATTTTTAGAAAGAATTTATTTAAAAACAATTAATTCTTTTTTTACTCAAGGAGATAAAATTACAATTCATCAATACCTATGAAATAAAAGAAATGAAAAATATTTCATTTTTTTAAGTAAATTTGTTAAGTGGTTAAGATTTTTTCTTGGAAATATTTACTTTGTTTCATTTAATTTTGCTTTTTCTGAAGAATTTAATTTAAGAGATGTTTGTTTCGAAAAAAAAATTTTTTATCTATTAATGTATAAAGAATGTGTAAGAACCAAAGGGAATTATAATTCAACTTTTAAAAAAAAATATAAGAATGCTGTAGATTTAAATAAAAATATTTTAAAAATTTCTGTATATAATGATGATATGAAAAAAGAATTAATAAGAAATAATATCTTTAATAAAAATCAAATATATGTGACGGGTATGCCTAGATCTTCTTACTCTCAAAAAAAAAAAAATAATCAAAGAAAATATTGTTTTTTTTTTAACAAATGAAAGAGCTGGTATCCCAGTAGATAGGGATTTACTTCCAAATAAAATCAAAAATTTAAATTGGAGTGACATAAATGAATGTGTTTTACAAGTATTTGGGGAACTGTCAAAAAAGTATCCGACAATAAACTTTATAATAAAAAGCAAGGCAGGACTAAGTAAAAAAGATCAGGATAAAATTAGAGATAGTATCAAGAGCCCAAATATTAAATTTTATCAGGGAGGTGCTGGACATTCATTAATCAAATCCTCCTTTGTTGTAATTGCATTTAATAGCACAACAATTTACGAAGCAATCTTAAATAGAAAAAAGGTTATAATCCCATATCTTAAAAAGTATAAAAATAAAACCTATAGAGATTACATTCTTGAATATCCCAAGAATTTATGTGTTGAAAACAAAAAGGATCTTGTGAAAAAAATCGAAGCAACAATCAGTAATAAAAAATTGATAAATGCTAAAATAAGTAAAGAAGAAAATAAGCTTATTAAAAAATATTTAGGTAATATTAAAATGGCACCAAAAAATATGAGACAATTTTTAAATATTTAGATTTTATGAATCAGCTTAATTATTTTTAAATTTTTTAATAAAATTTAAATAATATTTCGTTTCATTAAAAAACCTTTCTATAGATTTTTTTTTACCAATATTCATTAAGCCAATTTTGTGTTTTTTGATAAACTTTTTTTTTATTGAAATATTTTTTTTATGTAAATTTTCTTTCTTTATCTTGAGGCAAAGTTTTTCATAATACTCTGTGTGTGTTTATTGTGTTTATAAATTTGATTGAGATAAAAATTTTTTTTTTTAGTAGTTTTAACTAATTTTCTTTTTTCAGCAAAAATATATTCGAAAGAATCATATTTTTCTATTTTTGTATTAATAAATTTTTTTACATAAAAGTTATTCTTATTTAAAATAAATTCCCAGGTGTCCCTATTTAAGAACTTTAGAGTATTATAATTAAAATATTCGATAGGAGAGCCAATAAGTTTATCAGATCTCCACCTGATAATTAATTTTCCATTTAATTTTAAAACTCTATGAATCTCCCTAAGAGATTGATTAATATCAAAACAATGTTCTAACGATCCTAAAGATATCACAGCACCATAAGATGGCTGTTTATAAGGAAGGTTTTCTCCAAAAGCAAAATCTATTGAAAGTCCATATTTTTGATTGCCATAATTTACACTGGGCCGGTGAGGATCAATACCATTTATTTTATAACCATTTTTTTTCCAGGGAATCATTGTTATTCCAGTCGAGCAACCATGATCTAGAATCTTTTCATTTTTTTTTATAAATTTTTTGAAATAATTAAAGACAAGATTGCCTCTAATTGCTTGAAATTTAATATGATTTTTATTGGGTTTAAACTTTGTACCAAAATATGACACGCCATAATCCAAGTTAAAAAATTTTTTGTAAAAATTATTACTGGGCCTTGGTGAAATAAATTTTAAAGAACATACTTTGCATATCTTAATTGGCAAATAACCATATATACCGGGTTTATTACCAATTTTTCCATAATTTTGAAATATAAGAGTTTGATGAGAATTACAAACCTCGCATTTTTTATTTACACTTTTAAATAGTTTATTTCCAATTTTATATTCAATTTTTTTAATATTTTTTTTATTAAGATAAATCATAAATTAAGATTGATGATTTTTAATTTTATAGTAAAGATCACAAAAAAAACTATATATATTATTAAATAATAAAAACATGAATAATAAAGAAATTAAAAAATATTTAAATTTTTTAAAATTTAAAAAATTTTATAGACCATCATTAAGGCCCTGTGAAGTGTGTGGAAGCAAAGATACTAAAAGCTTCATAAAAAAAATTTCTTGGAATAACAAAAAATATGGGATTTTACCTGTTCATTGTTGTAATAACTGTGGAATGGTTTTTCAAAACCCTCGATTTAGTAAGGAATTTTATTTTGATTATTACAAAAAAATATACAGAGATATAACTCTAAAGACACAAACCCCCTCAAAAGAATTTACAAATGACCAAATAAAAAGAGGTAAAATTTTATATAAATTTCTAAAGCCACTATTACCAAAAAAAGGTTCGATGCTTGATGTTGGATGTTCTGTTGGATTGATGATGAAAGAATTTATCAATAATAAGTGGAAATGTATCGGTAACGATCCTGTTCAATCTCATGTTGAATGGGGTAAAAATAAATTTGGACTTCCCGTCGAATGGATGCAATCAGAAGATATGAATATAAAAAAGAATTCTTTAGATCTAATAACCATAATGGGATCAATAGATCATGTGTTTGATTTGAATTTGGTTATGAAAAAATGTATGAGTTCGATAAAAAAAAATGGTATATTAGTTTTAGAAGCTCGTGGCAATCCATTAGGAAGAACCTACAAATATTTTAATCAAAGCCACCATAGATATTTCTCTCATACTACATTACAATTACAAATGATAAAATTTGGGTGGGAACCATTTTTAACTACATCATTTCCAATCACAGGACCTTCAAGAAAAAATACAATTTTTTGCTTAGGGAGATTTAAGGGCAAAAAGATAAGCAAAAATTTCAAAAAATTAATTAAATTTGGAAAAAAAGACACTTTTGAAGATGTAAATTTTAAATTTAAATACTTTGATTATGTATCTAAAATGAGTCCAGGGAAAATTTTATTAAGATAAGATTTAAATTCGTATATAATAATTTTTATGGATAAAAAAAAAAAAATTCCTTGGAGTTTTGGTGGAAATATTCCAAAAAAATTTGAAAATCATATAAAAAATTCCATACCATATTATTTGGAGGGTCATAAAATAATTAATAAGCTTTCTGACTTTTTTCTATTTAACAATTCAACTTGTTATGACCTTGGTTGCTCAACTGGAAATTTATTAATTAAGTTGTCGAATTTTACTAATAAAAAAGAAATAAGATTTAATGGTATTGAAATAGAAAAAAAAATGTATTTTTTAGCTAAAGAAAATATTAAAAAAAATAAAATTAAAAATATTAAAATTCATAACACTGATATTAAAAAATTTAAATTAAAAAAAAATAATTTAATAATTTCATATTATACTATTCAATTTATACACCCTTCTCATCGACAAAAAATTTTTGATAAAATTTTTAAATCTTTAAATTGGGGTGGTGCATTTATAATGTTTGAAAAGATAAGGGGGAATGACGCAAGATTTGATAATATAATTAATTCACTATATTTTGATTTTAAGGAGGAGAATAAATTTATTCCAAAAGAAATTTTAAATAAATCAAGATCTCTTAGAGGTGTTATGGAGCCTTTTAGTGATAACGGCAATTTGGGATTATTAAAAAGAGCAGGTTTTAAAGATATTCAAACTATTTTTCACCATTTATGTTTTAAAGGATATTTGTGTATTAAATAAAAGATTAAAATTTATATAATTAATTTTAATAATTTTGTATTAAAGATACTATAACAATCAATTATTAAATGATATTCTAGTCAAATAAACTTCAAAATAGGTATTACATGTGTGGGTTTGTATATTTTGTTAATAAAAATGACAAATCAAAAAAGACCAACAATTTTTTATTTAAATTATATTCCTATATTATATGGTCAAAATCATCATAATAATTATTATTTAAATAGATTTTTTTCATAACGTTAATATTAAAATAATGAATACTAGTTTTAAAGACCTTAAAAATAAAAATATTATTATCACTGGTGGTAATGGATTTTTTGGCAAACAACTAACAAATGCATTTCTCGGTCAAGGTTCTAGAGTATTTGTGTTAGATATAAAAAAGCCAAAATTAAAAAATCGATTAACTTTTTTTAAAGCTGATATAACTAAAGAAATTGATTTAAAGAAAATTTTAACTTTTTTTAAAAAAAAAAGAATTAAAATAGATGTACTGATAAATTGTGCTGCAAAAGATCATATACCAACTAAGAGAAATAATAATAAAGAGAAATTAGATTTGGAAAATTTTTCTCAGAAAGTTTGGAAAGACGATTTAAATATAGGTTTAACGGGAAGCCTACTAACTACTAAAATATTTGGTTCTTATATGGCTATAAAAAAAAGTGGCGTTATTTTAAATATTTCATCAGATCTTGGAATTATTGCTCCTAATCAAGATATTTACAAAAAAACTAACTTTATAAAACCTGTTTCTTATTCTGTGGTAAAACATGGAATTATAGGCTTAACAAAGTATACAGCTAGTTATTGGGCAAAAAAAAATGTTAGATGTAATGCAATTGCCCCTGGAGGAATTTTTAACAACCAGGATAAGAATTTTTTGAATAATATTAAAAAGATTATACCTATTGGAAGAATGGCTAAAATAAATGAATATAATGATTTAGTTTTATTTTTATCTAGTAAGTCCTCTTCCTATATAACTGGTTCAATTATTATTTCAGACGGAGGGAGAACAATAATATGAAAGATTATTTATCTGTTCTTTATAACAACCAAAAAAAACCAATAACAAACTATCCCGTTAAATTTGCCAAATATAATATTAAAAGATTTAATTTAAAAAATAAAATTTTTTTAGAAATAGGTTGTGGAAGAGGAGATTTTATTAATGAATTTTCAAATCAAGATGTTATTTGTTACGCTACAGATATTTTATTGTCAGCCAAAAATCATTTAAATAAGGACATTAATTTTTCAAAACATGATGTTTCTAATGAAAAATTACCTTTTAAAGATAATTTTTTTGATGCTATTTATACGAAGTCGTTAATTGAACATATTTCAAATCATGAATTTTTTTTTAATGAATGTAAAAGAGTATTAAAACCTAATGGAATATTAATAAATTATACACCTGATTGGGAAACTCAGTATTTAAATTTTTATGATGACATAACTCATATAAAACCTTTTTCAAAAATTACATTGGAAAATTGTTATCGAATGTATGGATTTGAAACATGTAAAATTGAAAAATTTTATCAATTACCATTTATTTGGAAATTTCCATTTTTAAAATATTTTTTAAATATAATTTCAATTTTTATACCAATAAGAAGTAGGTTTAAATTTTTAAGATTTTCTAAAGAATTAATGTTATTAGGTTTTGCAACAAAAAACTAAATTTTCATTTTAATAGCCAGTTCATTAACTAATTTATCCTCTAAGATAGTAGGCAATATTCTATTTTTTGTTTTTTTTTCAATTAAATCTAAAAAGTTTTTTATTTCTTTAATAAATAAACTATTTCTTTCAAAATCAAATTTTTTTACTATCTTTTTTTTATTAGGTCTAAAAATTTCAATTTTTGAATTATTTAAATCAGCAAATATACTTCCATATTCACATGAAAGAAAAATTGTTCTTCGATTAGGAACTTGAAGATAGCTACAGGTTATTTTTGCAAGAGAAATTTTTTTTTTTAATTTAGATTGAAATTTAAAAATAGATATATAATTATCTTCAACATCAATTTTTAAATTTGAAATTTTTTGACTCAAATATTTTTTCTCAAGAAGTTTATATTTACTAAAAAAATAATTTAAATAATCAATTTCATGTATTTGTGTTAAAACTACTCCACCACCTAACTTCTTTTGAGATGCATAAGACATCTTATAATCTTCATAACCGTGGAAATTATCTAAATGCTCACCATGAAAAATTTCACAGTTATATACCTGGCCCAACTTTTCTTCATCAAAACAATATTTTTTAATAAATTTTATTATAGGGTTGAATCTTAATTGATATCCAACCAGGTTTACAAAATTTTTTTTAGATTTAATCAATCTATAAACTTTTATTAAATCATTAATATTTGTGGCAACAGGTTTTTCAACAAAAATTGGTATATTTTTTTTAATACACCACTCCGCAGTTGGAACATGCATGTTAGATGGATTGCAAATAAAAGCTGCATTAATTTTGATATTATTTGTATTTAAATATTCTAATTTTTTTATTGGTATAATATTATATTTTTTTTCGACACTACCTTTAATTTGCTTATTTTGATTATTTAATAAAGGTGTTAAATATTTTTTTCGAAATGCAAATATTTTAATATTTTTTTTTAATGAGATTAAGTTTCTTAAGTGTCTTTGACCAATAGAGCCCAATCCAAAAAATAAAAAATTCATTTAATATATTAGTTGTAAAATTTTTCTATAAATTTTAAATTAGTTTTAAGCTCATTATAATCTTCACCTCTTCTCATAGATCTAGCTGACTGAAATATTAATGGACCATTATAATTAATCCCTTTAATTAATTTAAAAAATTTTTTAAAATCTACATTTCCACAACCTAATCTTACTGACTTACCATTTTTTATTCTATCTTTTATATGAATATTTTTTATAAATTTCCCATATAATTTAAATTCCTCTTCAATATCGTAAGATAAAGATGCACTGTTTCCTAAATCATAATTTATAGCATAACTCTTATGTTTAAAACTTTTAATAAATTTTAAGAGCTTTTTGGCTGCATAATCACTTTCAAACAAAATAATTACTTTTTTCTTTTCTATAAGTTTTTTAAACTTAATAAATTCATCTATAACCTTTTTTTCTACACTACTATTATTAATTGAAGAATTATCAACAAGAGGAATAACAATAAAATTTATTTTGTGAATACCGCAAAATTTTATCAATAGTTCAATTTTCTTTAGGTAATAACTTGAATTTTTTTGCTTCCAAAATGGCTTTTCCATAAAAAAATCAGCAGTAATTGAGTTTATTTTAATATTATTTTGTGAGGTAATTTTTTTTATTAAATTTGATTGCTTGATGTCCAATAAAGGATTTTTGTAAAAGCCATAGTGATCAATTGTCCATTCAACTATATTGAATTTTAATTTTTTTGCAGCCTGAAATTCTTTTTTCCAATTTTTAAAAGGGAATTGTTGAATTTTTTTTTTTTGTTTTGTTAATCTTCCTTGAAGAAAACCTATTTTATTTTTTTTTAAAATCATCTAAATTATCAATATCATTCGTTTGTTTTGTAATATAAGGTAAAATTTTATTTCCGTGTAATAAACTAGAATTTAAAATTACATTGGGCTTAAGTATATCAATATATCCATTGGGTAAGAACGCTTTAGTAAAATTTTGTCTAGGACAATTATAATATTCAACTAGTTTTTTATTTTTAAAATATCCTTCAAAGTATCCATTTACAATTTTAAACATTTTTTCAGGTGGTTGTGCAAATTCACTTGCTGATCTCAAAGATGTTATCTTTTTATAATTTTTCAAAAAATATTTAATTGCTTTATCTACAACTTGTTTATCTCTATTCGGAGTAGTTGGTCGCAAATGTACAATTAAATCAGGAATATAGTTTTCATTTTTTTTTAAAAATAGTAAGCAATGTTTTATCCATTCGTAATCTCTGGAGAATGGACCTGATATTGATTTGGGTCTAAGAAAAGGTACTTCTATTTTTTCTTTAAATTTTTTGATACATAGGTTTTTATATTTTTTTGAATTAGTAGAAATAATAATTCTATTAATAAATTTTGAATTTAAAGCTGAATAGATTGTGTGAAATATTAGTGGTTTTCCTTTATAATTCTTTATATTCTTATCCTTTAAAGCTGACCCATCTCTAGCAGGAATAAGACAAAGAATTTTTAAATATTTATGGTTCATCTTTGTTAAAAAAGGATTTTTTAAATTATATATATTTAAAATAATTGTATAATTTACTATATTTGTTTGTAACAATATCTAAACTTTAAATAAAATTTTTTTCAGTGCATAAATCAAGCCAATTGAGCTATTAGTACTGGTCAGCTTCACGCATTACTGCGCTTCCACATCCAGCCTATCAACGTGGTGGTCTACCACGGCTCTATAGGAAGAACTAGTTTTGAGGTAAGTTTCCCGCTTAGATGCTTTCAGCAGTTATCTCGTCCATACTTAGCTACCCGGCACTGCAGCTGGCGCTACAACCGGTCCACCAGTGGTATGTTCAACCCGGTCCTCTCGTACTAGGGTCAACTCCTCTCAATTCTTCTACACGCATAGCAGATAGGGACCGAACTGTCTCACGACGTTCTGAACCCAGCTCACGTACCAC
>Ga0209709_10001123_pt1 | contig 24922 bp, 18 predicted proteins | sample ArcticOcean_MG_C_2_FD_187435 | JGI IMG/M metagenome (GOLD analysis project Ga0209709, IMG submission 187435) | Marine microbial communities from western Arctic Ocean - ArcticOcean_MG_CB4_136 (SPAdes) (version 2) | ecosystem: Environmental > Aquatic > Marine > Oceanic | place: Arctic Ocean...
GAGCATTATGCCAGGGATACAAGTATCCCTTAGACTCGCATGGCTTAATCGAACTCCAATAGCAGTAGCCTTCGGCAGGATCAACCGAAGTTTTTTTCCTTTCGAATACACACTATGAGTTTATAAATTTATAGAAATTGTCGGATTGACTGCACTAGTTTCGCTTAGATTTCGAATGTCGGATGATAGCCCAATTTGGGTTGTTATCATCTCCATAACATATTTGCAATAACGGAATGAATCCATCATAAATCAGGATTTCGCCGAAGTTATTGCCCCCGTAAAAAACGGAGTCCTGGTGACAGTAACTACTGTTCAGGATGTCCATCACTTAAAATGGTCTATTTAAGAAAAACGGCCTTTATTCGATAAAACCTATACCTTTACCTGAAATTGTGAGCCCGGTTGCATTCCTGCAGGAATATTGACAGCAATTACTCTTCCGTCGGGTGCTCTAATTTGGATTTGTTGACCGGGTTGAGTGCCTGCCGGAACTGTGACGGTTAGAACTGATTGCGGAGGTGCAGCTACTGGTGGTGCAGCTACTGGTGGTGCTGCTACTGGTGGTGCTGCTACTGGTGGTGCTGCTACAGGTGGTGCTGCTACTGGTTGAGGTGCTGCTACTGGCGGTGCTGCTACTGGTTGAGGTGCTGCTGCCGGTGGAGGTACCGCAGCCATTTCAGGAGGTAAAGTTTGATCAGGCATTCCAAATGCATCTAATTCTTCACCTCCGTTTTGCGATCTCTTATACATAAAAAAGACACCACCAAATCCAGCTAGTAAGACACCCATAACAACAGCAGGAACAACCATGCTTCCTTCTGAATTTTCAACCGGTTTAACGTTAACGGTTCCTTCTACATTTATTGTCAAAGTTTGAAAATCATCATCTATGGTATCGGTTGGACCACCTGGTGGATATACTGAATTTGAATCAATCTGAGCTTTTAGGTTCAATTCCCCATCATACTCGGCTGGGACTGAATATTCATAGGTAACTTGTGTGGATTCATAACCTGCCACTACAAAGTCAACATTACCTAAAACGGTATTTCCCTGTTTGACTTGTATTCTACCTGAGGCTTCAGCTTCACCATCATTTGACACAATCATTGTAAAAACTACAGCCTGTCCTTCTTTGATGTTTTGACTATTAGTGGTAAATTGAGTTAAGGCCAAGTCTGGAGGCTGAGATATGATTACTTTATTTTCGGTATTTGTAAAAATCAACTCTTCAGAGTCCCATATTTCTTCATTACTATTTACTGCAAAAACATCATTTATTTTAAGTTCTAAGGACCAAACTCCAGTAAAACCGGGTTCTCCTCCAGAAGTGAAATCTACACGCGGATATTCTCCATTAATCATCAATATAGTTTCAGAGTCTCCAGGGAATGCAATATTTGCACCATAATTTGGGCTAGGGACTAGCCTTTGATCCGATTTTATTAAGCTGAGATCAACAGATGCAGTTACATCAAATGTTCCTTCGTTTTTAATATATATCTTAGCATAAGCTACAGTTCCATCACTGAAAGAAGTAATTAGATTTCCATCCGGTGCATCTAACCATTCTACGCTTTCAATCGTGAATGAAGGTATTTTTTGTATATTAATATCAATTTCTTCACCATTACCATCACCGTTTACTATTTCATCGGTATCTGTATCAACTACTTTTAAAAAGAATATATTTACATTCTTATTAACGGTCCATGTTTCAGTAAATTCTCTTGTGACTCCTGAATCTATTCGAGTATTTGGTGATTCATATATTAGATTGTCTTCATCTTCTTCATTTTCATAAAGATAAACTACAATATTACCATATTTATCACCTTCATTTTCTATAGATAACATCCAATCTATATCTGTATTTTCAACAGGAATTCCATCAAATTCAAAAGAAGAGATAATTACAGGGCTTGCTTCTTGAATATTGAGATTCTGAGATACTGTATCTTCATCACCCTGAGAACTGTCTGCAGGTACTGAATCAACAATTGATACTGTTACTTCATGATTTCCAGCTGGAAGATCGTGCCAAGTAATGCTAACACTCTTTGTTTCTCCACTACCTATACCACTAATTGAACTCCTTCCTATTTCTTTATCTGAATCATACCAGAAGGTTAAATCGGCTGAAGCCTCACCCTGACCCGAATTCTTGACATATACGGTAATTACAACGCTTCCTCCTTCTTTGGGACTAGTATTGCTAAACTCCATATCTGTAATCTCGAGATTAGCTTCTGCAGTAATGATTTCTAAGTTACTTAGAGTAACCTTACCATCTGTGCTACTCGAAACCGAAAACTTGGTAACAACGGTGTCTTCACTAGAATCTGGATCTACCAAATTATTTAGTCTTTCCTTGAGATTATTTGATTGTACTGTTAATTCTAAATCATATTCAATTTTTAAGTCACTTAGACCAACTCTTCCATCACTATCGCTAGTCACTGTAAATATTAGAGTAGCCATTTCAACACCATAATCATCGACATATGTGTTGTCATTGTCCACAGCATATGCAATTCCGTCTTCTAATGCAGTTTTAAAGGATTTTAAAGCGCCGTTTTCCCCATTACTATTCCATATTATTGGTGAATTATCGGAATTGAATTCGCCAGCCCATTCCCAATCCTTTCCTCCACTATCTAAATTAATAGTAGGATTTGTTGGATAACCTTCTTCGAGAGTAGCTCGTAAGATTATATCAAAATCGATATCATCTTCAGAGAATAAGTCCTCATCATCATAATAGGCAAAATATGTTTTATCATCTATAGCCATACCCATTTTTGCATAATTAACTGCATGACTAGCTGTAACTGGAAATGTTTCAGACCAAGTCTCTCCATAATTTTGACTTAAAATAAATCGATATTCATATTGGCTTCCGTCATATTCCTGATAAGAGGCATAAACATAACCATTATTGCTTACAACTGCAGGTAGAGTATAGGCATTACTGTACTGAGAATCACTGTCTACGATTAATATCGGTTCATTCCAATTGTTACCACCATCATCAGAGCGCATTGCTACAATATCAAAATCGAAGCCACCATCACCATCAAAGTCTCCGTCATCTTGCCACACTAAGTAAACATTATCTTCATCTACAGCAATATCTGGGAACCAGCTATAGTCCCCTGAGGATGCCGAGACGTAGGCACTTGTTCGATCCCATGATTCTCCGGAATCATCTGAATATGCATATTCAATTGAATAAGTAGAGTCGCCGTTTTTAGAATAAGCATGCCATGTAACATGTAAACGATCATTAGCATAAGCCATTTCAGGAATATAATTTGTTCCATCCCCGCTAGTTATTGATGTTTGAGAACTCCAAGTATCTCCATTATTCTCTGATGATTTCATGACTATGTCATAAGTGAAAGATGTTCCCGAATTTACTGAGTCCTGCCAGGCTGCGTAAACATTATTTCCATCAACAACTATAGCTGGAGCCAAAGAATTGGTAGTTGAATCTGAAGTACTCAAAATAGTAGGGTCACTCCAACTAGAACCGGAATTTGATGATGTTGCAAATTTTATTTGGTATTGATTGTCATCGAAACTATACTCAGACCACAAAACATAGACATAATTACCATATGAAGCGACAGCTGGAGCATAATAGGAATAGTAATATGAGGCATAATCAAAGGTCTCATAACTTCTTCCATCGTTTATTCCTTTAGATACTACTATTGCGTCATCCCAACTTTCTCCATCATCTGAAGATCTTTTGAAGAATATATCACCATCATTATTTATTGCATCATTTCCATTAGAGTCTCCATCGGGATCTGCATCTCCACTATCAACATATACTGCATAAAGATAATTACTAGAATATGAGAGTGCAATAGCTGATGAATCTCCTTCATAGTATTGATCTGAGCCCACCTCATTAGGGTTTGACCAAGTACTTCCATCATCAATACTTTTAGATGCAAATATATCGGGATCGGAGGAATCACCATTTCCATCATATAAATCAATCCAAGCTACTGACAATCCATTACTGTCTACGCTAATAGTAGAGTAAACTCTTACACTTTCTTCATCATAACCGTCAACTTCAACACCGCTATTCCATGTTGTTCCTGAGTTAGTAGACCTAGCAACCATTACATCATAATAGTCTGAGTTATCTTGTCTAGTCCAGGTAACGAAAAAATTATTTGCCCCATCATTTCCTGAATGTAAATAGGAATCAATAGTAACATCATCAGCCCCTGTAATCGTAATTTCGGTATTAAATGTGGAACCTGAATTTGATGAACTTCTTGCCTTTACTACTGAACTACCGGCGTCACTGTCTCTTTCAGTCCAAGATACTATTACATTACTACTGGAATCTGATGAAACATCTACTGAACCTGCATCGCCTGAGCTACTTATCTGGCTTGGAGTCCCAAAGGAATCCCCCCCATCATCAGAGGCTGCGAAAAAGGCAATTGCATTTGAAGTAGTAGCTCCAATCCAAGTAGCAAATACATCCTCATTATCAAAAGAAACTTTAGGATACATATTAGAACTAGCCAAACTAGAATCTGAAATTTCATTTTCGGTAGACCAGGTCTCCCCATTATCATCAGAATATGAGTGAAAGATACGATAGTCTGATTCAGTACCATCTGAAGTATATGAACTCCAAACCAAATGGCAATTACCATTTACATCTAGCACAAAATCGTAGTAATATATATAATAATCGTAATCAAAATCATCAACATCACTCCATGAAGTTCCTCCATCTGTGGAGTAGGTGTACTGAAGAGTTCCGGAGTATAACCATCCAACTAATAGGAAATCACTATCGCCTACAATTAACGGCGATTCATAGGTATAAAGTGAATCTTGAGGTGTCAATCTTACAGGATCATCCCAACCGCTACTGCCACCTGAATTGAAAAGTACACTATAGTATGAATCTTTATCTTCCAAATCTCCATTATCTATCCACACAATATATTGATCATTACCATCTTTTAGAATACTCGGTGAAAGACTATGAGATCCTTCGTTTGTATTTTCAGAGACTAATCTGTAATCATCTAAGTCTCCATTTCCCTTGGTTAAACCCTCTAACGTTACTTCGGCATCGGTTATGGTAGCATTAACTGGTAGATACATTTCAACGGTAGTTTCTCCACCATTTGTATCTGAAAAAATAGCCGCACTTGAAGAAGTTCCATTAGAAAAAGAGTCTTGGTATCCTAATGCACCATATCCCTCACCACTATACTTCCATGTATTTCCACTAATTGTAATAGTGATGTCTTCAGGATAATTTCCATCTTGATCAGCCCCACCAGAAACTGCGTAAGATGCACTTAGTACTTCAGCATTTGGAAATTCTATCTTAGTTTCATCATTAACAACATCCTTTTCTAAGTACAAGATTGCTGTATCGCTTTCATTTCCATCCACTATATATTGAGTGGTTGTCTCTGCTAAAACGACGCTATTGACAATCAATAAGAGGGCTAACGTTATCGAAGATATCCGTATGTTCATAATTTACCTTAGTCTTCATATCCAATTATCCATTTAATAGTTTCACTACTAATAAATAGGTTAATTCATTGTAATATTTAATGACCTTACAATTCCATATGGATTCTCTTGATGGGACTTATATGAAAGATTTTGAAGCTGAAGTAACTGCTACATTTCCTGGAATTGTTGAATTGAATCAGACGGCATTTTATCATCTTGGAGGGGGCCAGCCAGCAGATACGGGTTGTTTGGCTTGGGATGGCGGTAGTGGAAAAGTAGTAGATGTCCGGAAAAAAAATAGAATCAGGCATATGATTGATGGTGATTTACCTGAAATTGGAACTCTAGTTGAGGGAACTATTGATTGGAATCGTAGATACTCACACATGCGCATGCATACATCACAACACTTAGTTTCAGCAGTAGTTAGTGAAAGATATGGATCTGATACCGTAGGAAATCAAATTGGTTCAGATAGATCAAGAATAGATTTTAAACCATTAAAGTTAGGAAATACTGAACTAAATATGCTGCAAGATGAAGTTAACCAAGTTATAGCAAAAGATTTGAAAATAAGAATCAGTGAAGCTGAGAGATCCGATTTAGAGAATAATCCTGAAATTAGATCCAGTATGTCTAGTGGTTTATGGAAAATGCTACCCTCGAGTGTTACCAGATTAAGAGTAGTTAGCATAGAAAACATAGATGTATGCCCTTGTGCTGGAACTCATGTCCGTAGTTTATCTGAAATTGGAACCGTTCAATTCTTAAAAAAAGACAATAAAGGTTCTGGAAAATTAAGATTAAGCTATAGACTTAATGATTGAATTATATGTTACCATTAAATACTATTTTAGTAGTAGTAGTTAACTTTTCTTTTACATGATAACTAAACTCTAAATCTATAGTAATAGGTCCAGTTATTTTTTTCTTAAAATTCAATTCAATTTGAACTTCCGTATAATATTTTATTTCCCAACATGAAACTTATTTTCATTGAATGGATACAGAATGTCAGGTTTCATACCCGTTAAAATTAAATATTGATCATTGAAAATTGGTTTTACTGTGCCAAGACTCAAGTCATTGGTTGAATAATTACTGAAATTAAGGTTTAGAGACAAACCAATCATTGATAATTATAGTCTCATCCCAAACATAGGTGTATTGATCAATTTCCCAATCTTCGCCTTCGCTAGGTATGGGTGTTCCTATGGAACCTGCCGAGCATCGTCACTAACGAATATGATTGCCAAAAAACACAATATTAGCAATGGTAGACGACTCACAGCATGGCTGATACTAATCACTTAATAAAATAATGTGAGTATAAACTGACAATCAATAATTTTAAATTGAAGGATGAATGAATATAGATTATGGTTCTTGAAAAATTAGGTGATGCTTTACGGGAAACCCTAAAGAAAATAGCAGGGGCGAGCCATATTTCTCCTGAATTAATTAAAGAATTAGTACGTGACATTCAAAGAGCGCTTCTTCAATCTGATGTTAATGTTAGATTAGCTTTAGACCTAAGTAAGAGGATTGAAAATCGAGCATTGGATGAGAAAGCTCCACCGGGCATGACGGGGAGAGAACATGTTGTTCGTATTGTCCATCAAGAATTAGTTAAAGCTCTTGGCGAACCCCGAACTCTAAAATTAGGCCCTCAAAAATTGATGTTAGTTGGATTGTATGGACAAGGTAAGACTACCACTACTGGTAAACTTGCTAAATATCTAAAGAAAAAAGGACTAAGTTTAGGATTAATTGCAGCAGACGTACACCGGCCTGCAGCTTATGACCAATTATCCCAAATAGGTGAACAAATACAAGTTCCAGTATTTGGAGACTCAACGAACACTGACGCCGAGAAAGTAGTCTCAGAAGGTCTGCAAGAGTTTAAGGATTTGGACATAGTTATTGTCGATACTGCCGGAAGACACGCTTTAGATGGTGATTTAATTACTGAAATGGAAAACATAGCTAAGATTGTCCAACCTGATGATATATTTCTTGTAATGGATGCTACTATGGGACAACAAGCAGGTCCACAGGCCGAAGCCTTCCATGAAGCTGTTGGAATTACAGGTGTAATTTTGACCAAATTAGATGGTTCAGCAAAGGGTGGTGGAGCTTTATCTGCAGTTGCAGTAACAAAAGCACCGATAATATTCGTAGGGACTGGAGAAAGTCTGGAAAGTCTTGAAACACTTGATCCGGATAGATTTATTTCACGTCTTCTCGGAATGGGCGATCTTCAAACATTACTTGAAAGAGCTGAAGAAGTTATGGACGCTAGCACTGCTGAAGATAGTGCAAAGAAAATGCTTTCAGGTAAATTCACATTAATTGATATGAAAGAACAAATGGAAGCTTTGACAAAAATGGGTCCACTGGGTAAAGTAATGGAAATGGTACCAGGAATGTCAGCTATGATGAAAAAAGGGCAAGTAGAAGAGACTCAAACAAAATTGGAGAAATTTAAGGTACTAATGAGTTCTATGACCAAAGAAGAGTTGGAAAATCCCAAGTTAATTAAGCGCTCTAGAATTAATAGAATAGCAAAGGGTTCGGGATCTGATCCACAAGAAATCAGGGATCTTTTAAAACAATATAACCAAAGCCGGAAAATGATGGCTAATATAGGTGGAAATCGTAGAATGCAACAGAAAATGATGAGACAATTCGGTAAAGGCGACATGAATATTTAGCCCCAAAATACAAATACAGTGACTTAGAGTATTGTCATATGCAGAGTTTCGAAGTAAAACGTGGACACGGTAAAACACTAGAAAATGGTGGGCTAAAATCTATGATGGAAGAAGAATTTGGAGAAATCGTAGAAGATGGCAATCTTTTTTCAGGTTCATTCAAAGCCCTAAAATCAATAAAAGTCGAGTTTGTTTCCATAACTGAGATAAAGTTAGAAACTGAAACTGATAATAAGGCAAGTCCTGAAGATTCTTTAGATGCACATCAAGCATATAATCGATTTATGAAAAATGTTACTTTATTCAATTCCAAGCAAAGAATAGACAGAGCTAAAGCCAAAGCAAAAAGAGAAGCTAAAGCTGCAGCCGAAAAGGAAATGAAATCTTAATGGCAAGGTGTGCCTTAACAGGTACGCCAGGGACTGGAAAAACATCTATTTCTAGATTATTAAATACAAAAGTAGTACATCTTTCTGATTATTATGAAAAAGCCTCGGTTGGTAAAACTGATTCTGGTGAATGGTTAATAGATTTAGATAAAATAAATGAGATTATAAGTGATTTAAAATTTGATGACGCTTTCTATGAAGGACATACGTCTCATACATTAGATAATATTGAGATGGTAATAATATTGAGATGCGATCCTTCAGTATTAAGAAAAAGACTTACTAATCGCAACTATTCTGAAGATAAGATTAATGAAAACTTAGAAGCAGAGGCTCTTAACATAATATATAACGAATCTATTGATAACAATGAAAAGGGGATAATATTTCAACTTGACACTACATATTTAGATCCACAAGAAAGTGCTGATAAACTTATGAATTTTATGAACGGCACTATTAAATTAGACGAAACCTTTGACTATTCAGAAAGAATCATGGATTGGTATTAATGGTAGCAGACGATTACAGAGAATTTGGAACGAAAATATTAACTCCGATCGCAAAGTATTTCCCTCTTAACCCAATGGGTATTAGTCTTCTTTCATTAGTAACTGCATTCATTGCCGGGTATTCATTTTACATTGCAGATTATACAAATAAAAACTGGTTACTAATTGGATCTTTAATGGTATTTCTGACTGCAGTTCTAGATGCCTTAGATGGAATAGTGGCTAGAATGAGAAATTTATCCAGTAGAAGAGGTGATTTGTTAGACCACACTTTGGACCGAGTTGCAGACATACTAATTTTGGGTGGAATTGCTTTGGGACCTTTAGTAGATACTACTGTTGGTTTTGCTGCAATAATTGGAGTCTTAATGTTGTCTTATATGGGAACACAAGCACAAGCCATAGGAGCGGGTAGAGATTATGCCGGTTTACTGGGTAGGGCAGATAGGCTTGTTGTACTGATAATGGTACCTATTATTCAGTATTATTTAGAAGATTATCAAGATTTGAATTATATGACTTTAATGTGCTATACTTTTGCAGTGGTATGTACTTTGTCTGCATGTTATCGTTTCAGTAGAATTTGGTCTGAATTGGATTAATACCAAAACGTACCAGTTGACTCTCTTTATCAGGTATCTCTATAATTCAAATTTGAAACAGCTATAAATTTAGCATTAAAATAAATTGAATAGGTAATATTTGCACTTTCATAAGAATTCAGATTATATCAATTTAGAAACTCAATGCGAATGGTGGGAGCACTGGGATTTGAACCCAGATCGGCGGGTCTCACCTATTGAGCCGGAGCTCAACGTTTGCACAGGTCATAGCTCCAATCACTCATCACGATATCAGCAGACCCTGTTGCAATCATTCCTGTATAATTGGAGCCCGCAATGCTGCCAGGTTACACCATGCTCCCCAATATTATTGTATGTGAAGACTGTGATAAATAGACTGTGATGAATAAAGTTAATAAGAACGGTTCAATCAAGTCTATGTAAATGGGCTCTGATGAAGAAACTGATGAAGATGTAGAAACTGAAGATGAAGTTTTGAATGAACACAACCCAGCCCCTCCTTCTGAAAGAATTTGGATGGATGTTTATCAAGATGAGGATAAGAAATTAGCAAAACACGATTGGTGTCTAGATACTGGAATTATAAAAAATTTAAGCGGAGAAGAAGCGAAACCAAAAGGATTCTATATTTTAGTATTAAATAAAATGAAATATATGCTTGAGACAAGATTGGGTCATAAAAGTGGAGCTCCAAAATTTCCAGAATCTCAGATTAAACTAATTTTAAATGACTTAGATAAAATAGATGGATTCTATGATAAATGGTGGAGAACGGAATCCTCACAATTAGAAGTTTTTATTAGAATTGTTCAGAATAGAAGACATGATATATCCCAAAAGTTTATAATTGATTCTGTAACGAGGACATTAAGTGGTTGAAATCGCACCTTCATTGCTAGCCGCAAACTTCGGAGAAATGAAAAAAGAGGCTGAACTTGTAGCGCCTCATTCGGCATATTTACACATGGATATAATGGATGGTCACTTTGTACCTAATCTTACAATGGGCCCAGATCTGGTAAAATCACTAATAGGTATAGCCAAACTTGATGTCCACCTAATGGTTACAGACCCATCTAACTTTATCAAAGATTTTAGTGATGCCGGGGCTGACATAATCTCAGTACATGTTGAAGCTAATAATCCTAGAAAAGCTATCGAATTAATTAAGAAACAGGATATTATGGCAGGTATTGCATTAAATCCTTCTACACCTTCTTCAGCAATTGAACCTTTTGTAGATGCTGTGGACATGATACTAGTTATGTCAGTGGAACCGGGATATTGTGGTCAATCATTTCATAAAGATGCGATTCAAAGAGTAAAAACTTTCAGAGAAAAATACCCTCATAAAATTATTGAAGTTGATGGAGGAGTAGGGCCTGAAAATGCAGGTATTTTGGCTGAAGCAGGGGCTGATCTCTTAGTAGCAGGTAGCGCTATCTTCGGATCTCCTAATCCAATAGAAGTAATTTTGAATATGAAAAAGGGATAGACTTATTAATTAGAAACAACAATGACCCTTGTGAATAAAATTCATTATGTTGTTTTAGCATCACTTTTGTGTATTACTGCAGTTCCCTTTTCGCCTACTGCCGAAATCCCTGCCGAAGAATTCACTCATGCTGTATTTGGTGAAGAATTTACAGCTACATGGTGTGTATATTGTCCCAGTGCTGCTGAAAATTTAATGAAAATATATGATGATATACCGGATGAACCTTATTATGACGACCAATTTTTTTTCGTAGCTCTCATTACTGATGTTAATGATAAAGCCGACGCTAGAATGGATGACTATCCTGATGTCACGGGATATCCAACTGTAATATTTGACGGAAATGACGAGAAAGTTTCAGGAGGTCAGTCAGATACAGCTAATTACGAAAATGCAATTGATAATTGTGCACAAAGAGAGGATACTGATATTTCTTTAGATATTGAAATGGAGCATTTGGGTGCAGACCAAATAGGTGTTAGCCTCTCAATGACTTGGAATGAGGATGCCGTCTTTGGAGATCCTACTTTTAACGGATATGTACGAGCATATATTGTAGAAAAAGTTTCTAGATACAATAACTATGATGGTAACCCATACCACTTTGGTTTCTTAGACTACGCATTTGAGGAAAGTGTGGAGTTAAACCCACATGAAGAAATGCAATTATCGACTATTTGGATTGGTGGTGAACATGAAGATAAAAATGGTAACGACTTTTCAGATATTGAATATGATAATATCAATATATTTGTAGCTTTTTTCAATGATGAATCCACCTCATCGGATAAATATGTTTTACAAACTACTTTTGCTATACCTCCTGAACTTGATGTTTCAACAGATACGGGATTATTAAGTGGAAATATAGAATTACAGGGGACTGCCGTTAGCGAAAAATCTGAAATCCAAAATATTTTATACCGTTGGAATCAAGAAAATTGGATAGAAGCTGGATTAAGTCCATTTAATGGCAACTTTAATTTCGAAATTAGTACCGATGAATTGCTTAATGGTGAACACCAATTAGCTATCAAAGCAGTAGATGATGGGGCAAGTATAGTCAATACTCTTAATGTAGAAATATTAAATGATGAAAATCCTCCAACTATAGAAATAATAGCACCTAATGAGGGCGATATTGTTGAAGGAATCGTCGTCTTAGACATAGAAACCATTGATGATAACAGTATAGAAGACGTTGAATTTATGGTAAATCAAGGGAATTGGCGGAAAATGTATTCACGTGATAACAATGGATACATTGCTAGTTGGAATACTCAAGAAGCCAATGCCGGTAATGGAGACCATCTTATCACATTTAGGTCTAGTGATAAGAGCAATAATGTCATAAAACAAGAATTGAATCTTACTATCTTCAATGAGGAGGATGTTACTTATCCATATTTAGAAATAAATGAACCCAAAGAAGGTTTTTACAGTGCAAGGATAAGTATTGAAGCTGAGGCCTTAGATCCAGAGGGAATATTAAGTGTAGAGTACAGAATTGATAATGGCACCTGGAAAGCACTTTCTTATGCTAATAACAATATCTATGAAGGTTCTTGGACGCCTACTATGGATGGATGGCATTGGATTGACATTAAAGCTGAAGATAACCAAGAATATGTCACAATTATTGGTTTGAAATTCGAAACGGATAGTACTCCTCCCTTCATATTTTTGAATTCGAATACGACCGATGTTACAGCTAATGCTGAATTTGATCTAAGTGTTAACGACTATAGTGAACTCAATACACTAAGATATCGAATTGATAATGGCCCTTGGATTGAACTTGAAAGTAGCCAAAATAATGTTCATTTTTTGTGGGATTCAACAAAATATAAAGATGGTGAGTGTTTAATGCAAATAGAGTGTATTGATCAATGGGGAGGTATGAGTACTCTTTATCGAAATATAGATGTTAAAAATAAAGACCTCATACATTCAATAGCACCACCAATTATAGATTCTAAAGTGCAGATTACCGTCAGTGCTATTATTGATTATAATTCTCCAAAATCAGTATCTATTATTATTGCGGAAAATAATGAGGGCGTCCTATCTGAAGGACAGAAGATCCCAATGTATGAAGAAGGAAATTATTACTATGGGGATTTATATTTTGAAAATGAAGGTAATTATGTTTACAGCATAGAAGTTGATACAGGCCATGGAAAACTTTCCTCATATGAACAAAATATACTTGTATTGGCTCAACAAGAGATTGTGAATACCGTTGATAATGACCAAGAAATACCATATCCTAGCTTATTTTCTATTATACTTTTAATGTCTTTAATTACTCTAAGAAGAAGAAATTAGATTATTTTTAATACATTTGATAAAGACAAAGCTAAGTCAGTTGGAAGAAATCCAGGCCCTATTTCGGCATATGCAATTTCACCGGCCAAACCAATACTATAAGTGGCTAATCTACCAGATTCATATGTAGTTAGACCTTTTGCCAACAAAGTTCCCAAAAAACCAGCAAGAACATCTCCAGTGCCGCCAACTGCCATTCTTGGATGGCCGGTCCTATTCTTCTTAAAATACTGGCCATCAGTAATAAAATCAATCTCACCTTTCAAGATAAGAGTTATATCATTCTGAGCTGCAAACTGGTTCATATCTTTTTCAGTAGGGCTAATTCCTAGTCTTTCAATTTCGCCTCTGTGCGGAGTTATAATTATGTTCTTAGATTTAAAATCATATAAATTGATTGCATCAGCATCAATAACAATATTATCACAATTATCTATTATTAATTGTACTGCTTTCAATGATTCGGGATTCTTACCCATTCCAGGACCAATAACAATACTATCAAACTTATTCTCAAATAAAATTTTAACATTATTTGAATTCACGATATTTCCCTCTAATTTATGAACAATAAGCTCTGGAATAAACGTAGAAACTGATTCATAAGAACTTTCGGGAACAAAAACATGAACTAAATCTGAACCTGATCTATAGGAGCCTAGTGCCGCTAGAGATGGCGCCCCGGAGAAAGCACCACCACCTATGATGGCAACCTTACCATTTTGACCCTTATGCTTTTTCCCATCCCATTTAGGATATAGAAGTAATTCCCCCGGCCCAGTCAGACGGTCCATCTCTTTTGGAAAATCAATATCTATTAGTATTATTTCTCCACTATTTGAATTATTCATAATTGCCTTATAATCATGAAAGGTAATTGTCGTACCTGGAATGATGCTACAAGCAGTCCCTATTCCTGATGGGACGTCAACTGAAATTATTCTTGGAAATTCATTCATTAAAGAGATATATTGATCAAATGGTTGTCTAATCTCACCCTTTATTCCGGATCCTAAAAGGCAATCAAGAAGAATATCTGAATTATATTTAAAATCATTTAATTGATTTAAAGAGTATATTTTACAATTTAAACGAGAATGTGCAATCTTTGCAATTTTTGATTTGGGTAGACCCGAACTCAATACATTTACCTGAAAATCTTTTTTGAGTAGAATATCGGCAATGACATAACCATCACCGCCATTATTTCCACTACCGCAAACAATGGTAACACTCATATTATTCTCATAATTGTCAATTATATAATTAGCTACTAACCGGCCTGCATTATCCATTAAAGAGGCTAAATCTATCTCGTAATGCTTAGCATTTACATCTAATATTTGAAATTCTATTAATTTTCTCATAAGGCAAGTTGGTAAAGAAAGAGTGCAAAGAAACTAAAAAATATTAATCCCGATAAACGATTCATTGTGAATCTAATCATACCAAATGTCGCCACAGTAATTAACAGCAAAAGAGGCATAGTGGTTGTTAATATCATATCATCAACATCAATTGGTTTAATAATTGCTAAAATCCCCATTACCATGAAAATATTAGCAATGTTTGATCCAATAATATTTCCTACAGCGATCTCTTTGTGACCTTTCTTAGCTGCAGAAACTGTTCCTGCCAATTCTGGTAAGCTAGTACCTATTGCAACTATAGTGAGTCCAATAACTACTTCAGAGATTCCAAAGTAAGTTGCAATCTTAACTGCCGAATCAACAGTTAATTGGGCTCCAAAAAGTAATGCGATTAAACCACCAAAAAGAAAAAGGTAAGAAACGTTATCCTGTTCAATAGAAACTCGGTCTGAATTAACTGAGCGAATATATAACCAATACATGTAGATAACATACAGACTAAAAAATAGAATTCCTTCACCTAAGGATATTAATTTATCCAACGAAAAATAATAAAGTAATATTACTGCTAAAAGCATAACATAACTATCACTGTTAGCATCGTTTTCTGGCTTAATGTTTGTATTTAATAAATAAAAAAATATAAAGCAAGAAGTTCCCAATACTAAACCAATATTGGAAATATTTGAACCAACTATATTACCTAATGCTAAATCATTATAACCCTGTAAAGAAGAAATAATAGAAACTAATAATTCGGGTAAACTTGTTCCAAAAGCAACAATTGTAACCCCTACTACATGGGGAGGAATTCCCTTCTCCTCAGCAAGAACTACTACATTATCTATGAAATAATCGGCACCTTTGGTCAAGAGAACAAAACCAATTATCAGTAAAATTAATGGAAATATCAAACTCATCGTATACGCTCCATATTTTCTATTCTTTTCTCAATTAAATGTGATTTAGCAATATCATGTCTCACAAATAAGTTATTACCAGTTATATATTCAAGTCCTTTTTCACATTTTTTCTCAGCAGCTTCTATTGTTGAAGATGTAGAAACCACAGCTCCAGCTCTTGAACTGGTAGTTGATATGGTTCCACTTGCTTCCACATTAACTGCAGCATAATATAAATTTGAAAATTCTTTATACCTTTCATTGACAACTAAAGTTGCATCAGGACTTGGATTGCTACCATAACCCTCAGGAACTATATATTTGCACACTGAAGCTTCTTTACGGAAATTAACTGAACCTAGGCTTCCATTAATAATGTCACTACAAACAGATGCAAAATCGGTATCTAATAATGTCAATAAGTTCATAGCTTCAGGATCTCCAAATCTTGCATTATATTCTATTAATTTAATGCCATTCTTTGTAGCCATAAAACCGCCATAAAGTATTCCTTTATACTCAATTCCAGTATGCTTCAATAAGGCAGATATTACTTGTTCATTAATATCTCGTGCTTTAGCAATTTCATTATCGTTTAGAAAAGGCAATGAATGGTCAAAATCAGAATAACTGCCCATTCCTCCAGTATTAGGACCTACATCTCCCTCGTATGCTCTCTTATGATCTTGAATGGCAGGCATATGGGATAGTTTCGTTCCATCACAGAAACTCATCAAAGAGAATTCTTCACCATATAACTTCTCTTCAATAACGTAATGACCTGAATTTGCTAATAAATTTTTACAATACTGTAAACCTTCATTCTTATTTTTCAAATGCTCTCCAGATACCTTTACACCTTTACCCCCCATTAAACCATCAAATTTTATTACATATTCTTCGTATAATTCATCGATAAAATCACTAGAACCTTCAATGCTGTTGAATCTCCTAAACTTAGGAGATGCATCAATTCCATATTTATTCATTAAATCTCTAGTAAATCCTTTACTAGTTTCTATCTGAGCTAATTCCTTAACTGGTCCAACCACTGAAATTCCTTTCTTCCAAAATTTATCGGCCAAGCCATTTGCTAGAGGGTCTTCAGGGCCTATGACTACACAATCAATAGATTTAGCTAAGCCAAAGTCTATAATTTTTTTCAGTACTTTCTCTGATTGATACCCATTTACTAAAATATACTCATTACATATTTGAATTAATCCAGGGTTAGAATTAGTTAAGATTGCAAAAACATTAGCTCCTACTTCTGCCAATTTTTCAGCCATGATATGCTCTCGAGCACCACTACCTATAACCAAAAAATTCATTAATTCACCAAATCAGAGATTCGAATTAAGGCTTTGTAATCTATATTAAATGGTGCTATTTTCTCATGAGCTCCTTCCTCACGATCTACAACAACCATTACCATAGACACATCTACTCCTTCATCGACTAAAGCCTTTACAGATTCAAGATTCGATCCACCAGTAGTGGCTACATCATCAACTAAAACAGCTTTACCCACACTAATCCCCTCAATCCTAGATCCGGTTCCATGTTTTCTTTCTGACTTTCTAATCATAGAATAGGGAATTCCAGTTTCTAATGACAAAGCTACGGCCAAAGGTACTGCACCCAATTCCATTCCTGCAATGAAATCAATATCATTTGGTAAATATTTTGAAAATTCTTCCGCAATAAGTTTCAATATTTCAGGATTAGTTGAAGCAAGCTTCATGTCTACGTAAAAACTGGATTCCTTTCCTGAAGTTAAAGTAAATTTTCCAAATTTGACTGCTTCACAATCTATCAATTTCTGTTTAAGCCGGTCCAACGATTTGAGGTCCTCCATATTGTGTCATGGGGGGCCTTAAAAAATTAGTATGCCTTAATTAAATATATTTATAGCTGAAGGAATTACATTTATTTCTAAAGGAGTAGTCCCTATATTTTCACCGTCAATATTGATAGCAGTAGGTTCTTCCGTTTCAATCTTTAAGTTAGAAAAACGATAAAATTCAACATTTGGATTCCATATATGTGAACCACCTGCCTTAAGCTGATTAAATAAGGTTAAAACTTTAATTCGACTTATTTGATAGATTACGCCTATATCCATTTTTCCATCATCTACTTGAGCATAAGGTGCTAAAGATAATCTATCTCCACCAGTGCAAGTATTTTGAATTAACAATAATATAAATGAAGAGTTTATCAAGTGACCATCAATGTAACATTTAGCCTCACGAATCTTACCTCTCAGTATACTCAATAATACACCAACATCATATCTTAAAGGTCCCAGGAATCTCATTTTTTCAGCTAGAATATTAGAATCTACTCCTAAACCCCAGCCGACCAAATTATGGGAATATCTAATTTCTTCATTACCATCAAGAACAAATTTTGTTTCGCCAATGTCAACTTTCTTTAAATTGCCATTAATAATTTTACTAATAGCTACCCTATAATCCTCAATACCCATATCATTTGCTTGACTATTACCCGTACCTGCAGGAATTAAAGCTAAAGGAAAAGTCTCATAAGCATTATCATTACGAAGCATAAATCCAGTTATAACCTCACAAAAGGTACCGTCCCCACCAACTGATGCAACTACATCACCTTTTATCAAATCTAAATTTTTTACTATTTCTATTGCATGATTTGGTTCTTGAGTTATGTGCAACTCTACTTTTATTTTAGACTCTAATAAATCAGATTCCACTACTTTCGCTACTTCCAATCCTTTTTTTTTACCTGCAAACGGATTAATTATTAAATGGGCTCTGATTACCTTATAATTATCCTTAATTTGAGAATTCGAAAAATGAGGTTTCTTTGTGGGAGGCACTGTACGGCTACGACCAAAAAATCCTTTTTCCATTATAGGTGGATCGAATGTTATTTTTTCAGGTCCACTCAAGTTAACTCTACAATGTATCAAGCTTTATAAGGTAGGGCCTGTCAACAAGGTAACGGGAATGTGGCGAAAGCTGAACCCTAGAAGTGAGGAATCGCGATGAGTAAATCATTATACAACTACGTAAGAGACCTGTGGAAAGTTCCATCAGGAGATATGAAAGCTCTTCAAAAAGAACGTTTAGTTCAATATAGAAGAGAAGATGCTACTGTCAAAATCGAAAGACCAACCAGAATAGATAGAGCAAGAGCTTTAGGTTTTAGAGCAAAACAAGGATATGTTATAGCTAGAACTCGCATCAGAAGAGGAGGTATGCGCAAGCATGCAATTACTTCTGGTAGACGTGCAAAACGTACAGGTATTGCCAAAATAACAATGAGTAAGAACTTACAAATGATTTCTGAAGAAAGAACTTGTAAGAAATATCCAAACTTAGAAGTTTTGAACTCATATTGGGTAGCTGATGACGGAAGATACAAGTGGTACGAAGTTATCATGGTTGATCCAAATCACCCCTCAATTATTGCAGATTCAAAAATAAATTGGATTTGTAATCGTGCACACAAAGGTAGAGCGCATAGAGGTCTTACATCTGCTGGAAAAAAATCCCGTGGTTTATTCAATAAAGGTAAAGGTGCAGAGAAACTAAGGCCAAGCCGTCGCAAGCACTTATCACGTAATAAACAAAGCAGAACACCTCATCCACCAAGAAAAACATAATGAGTTGATAGTATAACCTACGATAGAAGAAATCCATTTATGGCTACAGTAGTAGAGGCATATTGTATTTCTGAAGGATCAAATAAGGAAACTAATCATTACGTAGTATCAATTAGAGGAAGTGGCCTAAGATACAAGCCTGGTGATTCATTAGGATTTTATCCAACAAATGATTCAGAACTTGTCAAAAAAACTATAAGAAAACTTAGATTTAGTAGAAATATACTAATAAAAACTAAGGATGTCAAAGAGACAACAATAGAAGAGGCATTACTTCACAGGTTCACAATTCACAGAGCTGGAAAAAAATTCCTTACCGCGGTTGTAGCTAAAATGAGGAACGGTAAAGAAAAAGAAAATCTAACGGAAATACTAGACGATCGTGAAAAAGTAGACAAGTATCTATTCACTAGAGATTGTATCGATATCTTAAATGAAAATCCAGTGCATTTTGAACCACAGGAATTCATAGACCTATTATCACCTATAACTCCTCGACTCTATTCTATTAGCTCTTCACCAAAAGTACATCCCGGAGAAGTTCATCTTACAATAGCTATAGTAAAATATAATAATTTTGATAGAGAACGTTTTGGATTAGCTACAGGCCATCTAGCAAACAAAACGGAAGTTAATAGAACTAAAATACCAATATATATACAACCGACAAAAGAATTTATCATACCAAAACAATCCTCAAAAGATATTATTATGATTGGACCAGGTACTGGAATTGCCCCATTTAGGGCATTTATAGAACATCGGAAAGCAACGGGTTCTTCTGGTAGAAATTGGCTTTTTTTTGGTGAAATACATGAAGCATCCACATTCTTCTATAAGGAAGAATGGAGTGATTACATGAAAGAAGGACATTTAGATAAATTAACCACTGCATTCTCAAGAGACCAAGAAAACAAAATATATGTTCAACACAGACTACTAAACAATGGAAAAGCAATTTGGAAATGGTTGAAAAATGGTGCATATTTCTATGTCTGCGGAGATAAACAGTATATGGCTAAGGATGTACACTCTGCTTTAATTGAAATTGCTCATAAGCATGGTAAAATGAAACAAGCCGACGCTGAAACATATATTAACCAAACGCTTATGAAAGATGAACATCGCTATCTTAGAGATGTATACTGAAGTATATTATTAGATTATCTTAGCAAACTTATTCCTTTTTGCCGCCTTGTTCAATAATCTCACCAGTTTGTGAGTCATAAGTATTACCTGTAACTGGATCATACCTGAAACCAGATTGCCTAGTCGGAATATTTGATTCTATATCATCACTCTCGTAATAATCTAAATAATCACCACCATCACCCAAACGACTATATCCCAAAACACCTAGACCAACTACAGATAATAGAACTAAAGGAACCCAAACCAATGGTTCACTTATCAATGAACTATCATCTTCGATGATTTCAGGTGTTATCACAATAAATTCTTCAACTGTAACATTAACCTCACCATAAGCGGTATTATCTAACTCATTATATTCATCAATAATATTATCGGGATCAATTCTAGCTTCAATATAGTAATTACCGGGTTCAGTTGGAGTCCATGTAAATTTATGAACCTCCTCACCATTAACACGACCAAGGGGGCTTGTTTGATAAATCTTGAATAATTCTTCATTTATGAATAGTGAAATTTCGGCACCAATACATTCAGAAGAATTCTCAAAACCAATACCTACTGGACATTCACAACATATTTCAGGTCCAAAATTCAAAGCACTTACTGATATTTCCAGTGTTTGATTCAAATAGATTTGACTAGGCATATTAATCATTTCAATAGAAAGTTGGTAGTTCTTTGGTTTAACAAAAATACTCGTATTTAGCTTATTATCTGTTAAATTCTGATCTTCAAAATCACTATTGGTTATTTCAGCCTCAATTGTAATATTATGATTACCTATTAAATTAGTTGATTTCCAATACACTGCAATAAATCTTGTCTCTTCATATCCTAACTTTTCTTGTGAGATATAATAAATTTCATTACCTTCAAAGTCATAAGTTTGAATCTCAGGTGAAGATGAATTATCTAAATATACTGCTAATCTAAAATTAGGAATTACTGCAAGATTATTCCTAACTTGAACAATCATTGTAACATAGTCGCCTTTGAATATAATCTCAGCTGAATCAACGGTAACTAGTGTTAAATCATATTCTGGTGCTGCTACATTAATAAGAATTGAATTAACATTATTACTTTCATCTAATTCACTAATAGATTTTGAAGGATCTGCATGTCCCGAAATACTCGGTTGTTGTTGATCCCATACGTATGTAGCTGTGACATTGTAGAATTCACCCTCTAAAAGAGATACATCCCATGATTCAATAATATCACCATCAATTCTGAAATCAATTTTAGAATCTGAAACATCCATTGAACCTTTATTGTATACCGTTAGAATTACATCTGAAGGTATTCCACGTACGGCTTGACCAACAACGAAAATATCAAATATGGTTAAATCTGGTTTTGATTCTAGAACTTTGACTTCAAATGTAAAATTATTATCCCATTCATTCCATTCTTCAATTTCATCCAAAGGATCGATTCTAACAATAATAGTATGGTTACCTAATACATCGGTACCAGTCGATGAATCCCAAGTAATGGATGCTGGATTAGTTCCAGGTATTATCTCTTCACCAATTCTAGTGGAGTTTGTAATTGATGCAATAAACGCATATCCAATAAACGCTTCATTACCTCCTTCGGGAATATCATAAAATCCAACTCTTATATTCGTTGCATTTTTTACGTAATCTAGATTAAATATATGAACTTCTAAGCCTACTGAGTGTTGGTTAAAAATTGATTCTAACCAGTCATTATCTGGTGTAATTGTAATATTACGAGAAATATCCAATGTCAATTCAGGATTATGCGCCCTTATTGTAATAGCTGTTGTTAGTAAATTATCATCTTCTCTAAATTCGTCTATTTCATCTCTTGAATCCAAAACTACAGTAATAATATAATCGCCAATTTCAGAAGGATTCCACGTAATATTATACTGAGCAGATTCACCAGGTGATAAAATTGACCTTATTTCTACTTCTTCAATAGAGGTGGTTACTCCATCAAATGTTTGTCTATAATCAATATAATAATTAGTACATTCTTGGCGACCATTATTTTCAAAAAATAGCATTATGTCTACAGAATCCTGTTCAGCGGGGCTTTCGGGAGTTATCATTAAATTGATTTCAGCAGGTAGTCCTCTAAGATTTGCTAAAGGTTCTTCATAAATCGTAAATTCATAAACAATCCGATTATTAGATTCATTAGTTTCTTCAATATCACCATTATAGTCTATAGCAATAGTAAGAACTCGATCACCAGTTCCACCACACATATTCACACCACAACTAAAATCAATAATGGCATTCTTATCTTGTGCAATTGTGGACTCTGTAGATTCAAAAATGGGTAAACATTCATCATCGGCATCACATTCAGAAGTACTATTCCAAACAATAATATCAACATTACTTGCCGGTTCAATACCTGTATTAATTACCTCAAAATAGATATCAAAGGCTTCCCCTTGGACGGGATAATCTGGAGAAAATGTAAAATTTACGGGTACTAAGTCTGCATCAATGGCTTGAGCATTAGATGAACTTACTAACATTATTAGAAAAGCCAACAAAATTGCAGAAACTCCAAATATTCTTTTTTGCATGATATTCTTATTTGTGATATCATTAATTAAAGCTACGCCAAGGATTAGAGGATAAACGTTTTTTACTCTACCAAACAGTTTAGGAAGGTCTAAATTGGTTCTTTTTAAGGTTCAATGAACAAACACAGTATTTAATATGGTGCACTTTTTGCGAAAGTATGGACCCGGTAAGTGTGCTCGACTACAGATACGGTACTGAGCCAATGAGGACAGTATTCAGAGCTAATTCTTATTTACAATATTTACTTGAAGTTGAAGCTACATTAGCTGAAGTTCAAGAATCTAAACAAATTATCCCTAAAGGTATTTCTAAAGATATTCGAAATGGAATTAAATTAGTTAAAAGAGAAAGAGTAGAGGAAATTGAGGCTGAAATTAATCATGATGTGATGGCCGTAGTTAAAGCTCTTGAAGAACAATCGGGTGATGCCGGTAAGTGGATTCATTTTGGAGCTACAAGTTATGATATAGTAGATACAGCTAGAGCTTTACAACATAGAAGTGCAATCGAACTGTTAGAGAAAGGAATTCATAATTTAATTAAATCAATGGCAAAACTCGCTAAAGCTCACAAAAAAACAGTTATGTTGGGTCGAACTCATGGACAATGGGCTACACCAATTACTTTTGGTCTTAAAATTTCAGTATTCTTAGCTGAATTAATCAGACACCGTGACAGATTAGAAGAGATTAAACCGCGTATACTAACTGGAAAATTTTTGGGAGCAGTGGGTTCCGGTGCAGCTATGGCTCCAAATACATTAGAAGTTCAATCTTTAATATGTAAAAAACTAGGACTAAATGAACCATTAGCTACTACCCAAATATTAGGAAGAGACCGAATCTCTGAGATTATTGCTTGGGGTTCAAATCTAGCAACCAGTCTAGAAAAATTCACTTTAGAAGTACGCAATCTACAAAGAAGTGATATCGGTGAAGTTGCTGAAGCTTTCAATAAAGAAAAACAAGTCGGTTCATCAACTATGGCTCAAAAGAAAAATCCGATTACTTCTGAGAACATAGGTGGACTATCTAGAATAGTTCGATCTATGCTTTATACTTCATATGAGAATAATCTCCAATGGCATGAAAGAGATCTAGCAAACTCAAGTAGTGAAAGAATTATATTACCACAATTCTATATTTTATTAGAATATATTGTTATTAAATCAGAGAACGTATTCTCAAATCTTTATGTTAATAAAGAAAGAATGACCGAAAATATGTCACGTGCAGGTGGACTTCCTATGGCTGAAGCATTTGTCATTGCCCTTGGTAAGACTTACTTAGGAAGACAAAACGCTCACGAACTTGTTCGTCAGATTTCTATGGATGCTGAAAGCAATAGAATAACATTTAATGAAGCGATTAGTAGTAATTCGGTTGTAAAAAAATACTTGGATGAGGAATTGATATACCAAACATTACAACCTGAAAATTATCTCGGACATTCTGAAGAAATAATTAACAGGGTCTTGGATTCGCTTTAATGTATGGTTTCATTGTAAAAACTGATTCGAATCAAAGTCTAACAAAATTAGGAGATAAGTTAATTCTCTCGTTGTACAAGAAAAAAATAATAGCGAAATATAACCTATTTGGTAGAAAAATATTTCTAGAAACAAATGAACCTTTTATCAAAGAAAAAAAAATAACTACTTCTCCGGCGATTATGTCGAGCTCTGAACAAAATGAGATATATGGTAAAATTAGCCAGGTAATTGACAGTATA
>Ga0209709_10001124_pt1 | contig 24916 bp, 25 predicted proteins | sample ArcticOcean_MG_C_2_FD_187435 | JGI IMG/M metagenome (GOLD analysis project Ga0209709, IMG submission 187435) | Marine microbial communities from western Arctic Ocean - ArcticOcean_MG_CB4_136 (SPAdes) (version 2) | ecosystem: Environmental > Aquatic > Marine > Oceanic | place: Arctic Ocean...
AATGCTCACTTTCGAAGATGATTCTGGAAAAAGTATGTGTTTAAGACCAGATTTGACAGTAGCTTCTTGTATAAAGTATTTAAAAGATAATCCCAAAAAGGTTTCAAAGATTTTTTATTCCGGACATGCCTACAGAAGATCTACAGGTCTAAAAGATAAAGTTATAAATAATCAGCTAGGGATAGAAATTCTAGGTTCTAAAAATCAATCTACTGATGATTTAAAAATTCTAAAAACAATTACTAATTCAATTAAAAAAATAAAAATAAAAAATACATCGATCAAAGTAAGTGATGTAAGTTTATTTAAAAATTTAATTGAATCTTTAAAGATTCCAGAGAGATGGAAGATGAGATTGAAAAGACATTTTTGGAGACCCCAATATTTTGAAGATTTACTTATAAGACTCGAAACTAATTCTGATATTGACCCAACAGCAGTTGATATGGATAAAAAAAAATTTTCTGGGATGAAAAATCTTAATCAAAGTAATGAAATCGCAAACCGAAAAGTTTCTGAAATTTTATCTAGATTTGATAGAAAAATAAAAGATCCAAGATCATTTGTTGAAAACAAGAAAATTGCTGGAATTATCAGAGAGTTTTTAAAAATTAATTGCTCAATTGATAAACTAGAAAAAACTTTAAAGAGTTTTGTTAAAAAAAATAAATTAGGTAAGAATATTTTTAAAGATCTATCAACCATAAAAAATTTATCAAAGATAAATTCTAAAACAACCTTTTCAATAAACTTTGGTAGGGATATTGAGTATTATACGGGAATAGTTTTTGAGATATACAACTCATCCAAAAAAGAGATTGCAAGAGGTGGAAGATATGACGGTTTACTAAAAAACCTTGGATCTAAAAAAAATATTTCAGCAGTAGGAGCTGCAATTAATTTAAATAATTTATAAATATGAAAAATCCAATAACTATAGGCTTGCCAAGCAAAGGAAGATTAAAAGAAAAATCAATAAGTTTTTTTGAAAAAAACAATTTAAAACCAACCTCCAGTGGGGGAGAAAGAAATTATTTCGCTCAAATCGATAACTTGCCTAATTCAAAAATTATCTATTTACACGCTAAAGAAATAATTCAAAGGCTAGGTGATGGGACTATAGACGTGGGTATATCAGGCTTAGACTTATTAAAAGAATCACCAATAAATCTTCAAAAAAAAATTGAAGTAAAAAAAAAACTTGATTTTGGTTTAGCAGATGTTGTGGTTGCCATTCCAAACGATTGGATAGATGTTCAAACAGTAGCAGATTTAGAAGAAGTTTCTTTTGAATTTAGAGACAAAAAAAATATTAGATTACGTGTTGCAACCAAGTATCCAAATTTAACTAATAATTTTCTTGTTTCAAAAGGCGTAACTCAATATAAGATTGTTCCAAGTCTTGGTGCGACTGAAACTTATCCATTCATTGGTTCGTCAGAAATTATTACTGATATAACTTCAACTGGAAAAACATTAAAAGATAACAACTTAAGAGTTTTAAAAGATGGATTTATCTTAAATTCTCAAGCTTGTTTATTGGTTTCAAAAAAAAAATCTGCTAAATTGAGATCTTTTTTGAATTCATTAATTTGAGTGGGATTACATTCGCATACATATTACGCCAACACTCACTTATTCAAGAACTTCATTGCAAACTTCATTGCAGAATCAGACCAAACAGAAAGATGATTTCATTTTAGAGATAGGTTAAAGTTGGGAATGTTGGATCAGATACTACCCGTAATTTATATGATAGGAGTTCTTTTGTTAGTTCTTCCCGCCTTTTTGCAATCAAACTCTAAACTAAAACAATTCTTATCAAATCTTACTATTTGGATTATTGTAATCCTTATAATTTTAACGATAATTTACGTATTTAAATAATGAAAAAAACCCAAATCCATCATCACTATTATTTTGGTGCAAATAAAAAAAAAGGGCAGTAAAAACTGCCCTTTTTGAATTTTTGTTTGAGTAAATTGGGGATTACATTCGCATTCACTAGTTCAATAAGTCTTAATTTACTTATCTTTCCTTAAAATTGTTCATCTATGTTCATCTAAATTAGGCAAATTCAAAAGGAACTCAAAAGATGACTTCATTTAACAATGGGATTAAACTGATTTTAATGAAAAGAATTCATTTTATTCTCATATTCTCTATTTTTTTAACAAACTTAAATGCTACAGAGTCAGTTAAATCAATATCTAAATCTCCAAATAAAACAGAGCAAGAAATCTTGCAAATGATAGACATGTCTAAGGTAACAAAATACAAAGAATATCATATTCCATACGAAAAAAATCCAAATTTATCTACTTTGCAGTACCATTTATATAGAGATCTTTACAAACTAAATCCTTCAAAAGGATCAGTATATTATGTTGAACCATCAGCAACTCCATATGAATTTAAATTTGAAACTATAGAAGATAAAAAAGTAAAAAAACAATTAAAGACAAAAGGGATACTGAGTTATCTCTATTTTGAAGATGATAAAATTATTATAGATGAAGTTTCTCCAAAAGAGCGATTGGGTAAATTTTTTGATAACGAAACTAAGTTTCGATCAAACTCAATGCAGAAATCACTCGCTGGATATGTATTGGGACACGCTATATGTGAAGGGTATATAGATGGCATAGATACTCGAATAAATGATTGGAATTTAGTTGAAAAAACTCTTTATGAAAATCATAAATTAATTGATCTTTTAAATATGTCTTCTGGTGATCAAAAATACGCTGACAACAGTAGCATCCTGTTTAATGGTAAATATACTGGTAAAAACAAAATTATTGATAATGCTCATTTAGACAATCTATTGTTTAATTATTTTAGAAAAAAGAAACCATCTAAAAAAATTTATAATTACAATGTGATGAATACCAAATTAATACTTAATTACGTCCTTTTTAAAACTGGAGATGATAACTTTCAAAAGTTACTTGATAAAGTGTTTAGGGAAAAAGCAAAAACAGAAGATATTGTATATTTTTTTTCGATAGATAATAATCCACAAAACGGCATCGAAAATATGTTCTATGCAACAAGATTTGATTATCTGAGAATTGCAAAAGCAATAATGGATGATTATCAAAATAATACGTGTGTTGGAAAATATTTGAAAGAAATTTATGATAGAAGGATACCTAAAAGTATAAATCCCAACGACGATCTTAAAGTTGAACCTGAGTTTAATAGAACATACTCTTATGGAGGTCAATTCCATTTAGATTACCCAGGTCTAAAAGATAAGATAGTATTTGGTATGGGTGGATATGGAGGTAAAGCAATTTTAATTGATGTTGAAGACTCTAGAATAGTTGTTCTTAATTCAATGCACTATAATAATGATAGATACAAATATAATCACAAAAAACTTTTAATCGATCCAATTAAATACGGAAAAAAAAGTTTTAAATAATGAAAAAACTCCCAAATCCTTCATCATTCCTTCATCACTAATGATTATCGTTAAGATAAAAAAAAGGGCAGTAAAAACTGCCCTTTTTGAATTTTTGTTTGAGTAAATTGGGGATTACATTCCCATTCCACCCATTCCACCCATTCCACCCATTCCTCCAGGAGGCATTGCAGGACCACCACTATCTTTATCATCAGGTTTGTCAGCTACCATTGCTTCAGTAGTGATTAATAAACCAGAAATAGATGCTGCATCTTGTAAAGCTGTTCTCACAACCTTAGTTGGATCAATAATTCCTTTAGCAAACATATCGCAATACTCTTCATTTTGAGCATCATATCCTTGACTTGGTTTTTTACCCTCTAAAAGTTTTCCAACAATTACAGAACCATCTACGCCGGCATTTTTTGTAATTTGTCTTATTGGAGCTTCCAATGCTTTCCTCAGAATATCAACACCAGCTTTTTGATCCGCTCCTTTAGATTTAACTTTTTCTAAATCTTGAGCTGCATAAAGTAATGCACAACCTCCACCAATAACAACTCCTTCTTCAACAGCTGCTCTCGTTGCGTTTAGTGCATCTTCAACTCTATCTTTTCTTTCTTTAACTTCGACTTCTGTTGCACCACCAACTTTAATTACTGCAACTCCACCAGCTAATTTTGCCAGTCTTTCTTGAAGTTTTTCTTTGTCATAATCTGAAGTTGTTTCTTCAACTTGTTGTCTAATTTGGTTACATCTAGCTTCAATATCAGCTTTTTTACCTGCGCCAGCAACAATTGTAGAATTATCTTTATCAACTTTTATTTTTTTACACGAACCTAAATCAGTAATTTTAACATTTTCTAATTTGATTCCTAGATCTTCAGAAATTACCTGTCCACCAGTAAGTATACCAATATCATCTAACATTGATTTTCTTCTATCTCCAAAACCAGGAGCTTTGACAGCAACAACTTTTAAACCACCTCTAAGTTTATTTACTACTAAAGTTGCCAAGGCTTCTCCCTCAACATCCTCTGAAATTATCATAAGAGGTCTCCCAGCCTGGACAACAGATTCAAGCAAAGGAACTATTGTTTGTAGGTTTGTTAGTTTTTTTTCATGCAATAGAATAAGTGGATTATCAAGTTCTGTAATCATTTTATCAGCATTAGTTATAAAGTATGGTGATAAGTATCCTCTATCAAACTGCATTCCCTCTACTACATCTAACTCTGTTTCGATTCCTTTTGCTTCCTCGACTGTGATTACTCCTTCATTACCTACTTTTTGCATAGCTTTTGAAATCATATCACCTATTTCTTTTTCACCATTAGCAGATATTGTTCCAACTTGAGCTACTTCGTCATTACTTTTAACTTTTTTTGAGGATGCTTTTAGTTTCTCAATAACGTGCGCTACAGCATTATCTAATCCTCTTTTAACGTCCATTGGATTCATTCCAGCCGTAACATATTTAATTCCTTCTCTTACAATTGCTTGAGCAAGAATAGTAGCTGTTGTAGTTCCGTCACCAGCTTCATCATTTGTTTTGCTAGCAACTTCCTTAACCATTTGAGCACCCATATTTTCAAATTTATCTTGAAGTTCAATTTCTTTTGCAACTGTTACTCCATCTTTAGTTGTCCTTGGAGCTCCATAAGACTTATCTAACACTACATTACGTCCCTTTGGACCTAAAGTTACTTTTACCGCATTAGCAAGTGTATCAACACCCTTCATCATTTTAGTTCTAGCTTCTGTATCGAATATTATTATTTTTGACATTTTTTATTTTCCTTTCGTAATTCCCATAATGTCTGATTCTTTCATTATGCTATATTCTTTACCATCAATTTTTACTTCAGTTCCTGACCATTTGCCAAAAAGAACTAGATCTCCCACCTTAACGTCCATAGGTGTAATTTTTCCATCTTCACTTCTTGCGCCGGATCCCACAGCCACCACTTTTCCTTCTTGAGGTTTTTCTTTGGCCGTATCAGGAATAATTATTCCACCTTTAGTCTTTTCTTCACTGTCCAAAACTTCTATCAAAACTCTATCGTGTAATGGTCTGAATTTCATATTTAATTAACTCCTAAGATTTCAATTAGCTCTTATATAATGTTGGGAACAAAAATTTCAATACCCCCCCCTAAAAACATGAAATTTATAGCACAAATTCACCAAAATAGTGTATTTTTAATCTGTCTTGGGATAATCATTTATTATCATGAAATCGAAATTAATTAAGGGTCTAAGCCAAATTCAAAGTAAATACGATGCTTTTTTGATAGATTTATGGGGAGTAATACACAATGGAATTGAAGTATACCCTGACGCAATTGATGTATTGGAAGCTTTAAATAAAATAAAAAAAAGATTTGTCCTAATATCTAATGCACCAAGACCATCAAATAATGTTAAGCAATTTTTATTAAAAATGAAAATGAATGAAATTTTTTTACAAAATATTTTTACGTCAGGAGAGGCAGCTTTAAAAAGTTTAAAAAAAAATACCTATGGAAAAAATTTTTATCACCTCGGACCCAAAAGGGATAATAGTTTATTTGAAGGATTTGAAGAAAACAAAAAAAACCTAGAAGACGCAGATTTTATTTTATGCACGGGATTTTTAGAAAGCAATGAAAGCTCTTTAAACTATTATAGAGATTTATTAAAAAATTACATACATATTAAAATGATTTGCACCAATCCTGATTTAGTGGTTCACCGAGGTATTACACAAGAGTATTGCGCAGGCACTCTAGCTGAAATTTTTAAAGAATTAGGAGGAAAGGTTATATACTTTGGAAAACCTCATCCTGATATATATAATTTTTGTATTAAAAAAAAAGAAACTATTCTTGCAATAGGAGATAATATTAGAACAGACATAAAAGGAGCTAATAATATGAATTTTGATTGCTTGCTTATAACAAGTGGAATTCATAAAAAAGAATTTTTAAGTTGTTCAGTAGAAGACTATGATAAAATCTTAAAAAAATATGAAACTACTACTAATTACTATCAAACAAAACTATCTTGGTAAATTATGAAAATTTTTAACACAACAACAATTACAAGCAAATATAAAAATTCAGCAATTGCCATAGGGAATTTCGATGGAGTTCACAAGGGACATCAAAAAGTATTTCAACAAACTAAAAAAATTGCAAAACAAAATAAAATAAAATTTGGTGTATTAACCTTTAGTCCACTACCTGTAATGTTTTTTAATAAAAAAATTAAAAATTTCAGATTAGCATCTGAAAATCAAAAATTTAATCTTTTTAAAAAGCATCAAGTAGATTTTGTAATTAATATTAATTTTAATAAAAAATTTTCAAATTTAAAAGCAGATGACTTTATAAAAAAAATTATTTCTAAAAAAATAAAACCAAAATTACTAGCTGTAAGTAATAATTTTAAATTTGGTAAAAACCGCCAGGGAGATATCAATTTATTAAAAAAGTATGGAAAAAAGTACAGTTATAAACTGGTTAATATTAAACCCTTTAAATATTTAAATAGAACAATTTCATCTACAAAAATAAGAAAATATTTAATAAAAGGAAAAATAAATTTGGCTAACAAACTATTATCAAGAACTTGGTTTATCGAAGGAAAAGTCACACAAGGGAAAAAGCTAGGTCGTAAGTTGGGTTATCGTACATGCAATATAGATATTAAGAACTATCAACTGCCAAAATTGGGAATTTATACAGTTAAAGTTTTAATAAAAAATAAAAAAAAAATATATGGAGGTATAGCCTACATAGGTTCACGACCAACTTATGGAGGAAAAAAAATTTTTTTGGAAGTTAATATATTTGGTATTAATAAAAATTTGTATAAAAAAAAGCTGAAAGTTTTTTTCTTAGAATTTTTAAGAAGGGACCAAAAATTTATGAATTCAGCGCAATTAATAAAGCAGATGAATAAAGATGTAATTTTCGCAAAAAAAGGTTTAAAAGAAAAGTTGATATTATGAGCAAAGAAAACATTAATTTACCTAAAACTTCATTTTCAATGAAGGCAAATTTGCCAAATAAGGAGCCGCAAATTTTAAAAATTTGGGAAAATTTGGACCTATATAAAAAATTAAGAGATTCAAGCAGAGGAAAAGAAAAGTTTGTTTTACACGATGGTCCACCATATGCAAATGGGCATATTCATATGGGCACAGCTCTAAATAAAATTCTTAAGGATATAATAACAAGATTTCATCAGATGAGTGGAAAAGATTCAGTTTATGTCCCTGGATGGGATTGCCATGGTTTGCCAATAGAATGGAAGATAGAGGAGCAATATAAAAAAAATAAAAAAAATAAAGATCAAGTTCCTATTAAAGATTTTAGAAAAGAATGTAGAGAGTTTGCTAATAAATGGATTAAAATTCATATAGAGGAATTCAAAAGATTAGGTGTAGAGGGCGATTGGAAAAATTATTATTCTACAATGAATTATGATTCAGAAGCACAAATAGTAAGAGAATTAGGCAAATTCCTATTAGATGGAAGTTTATACCAAGGTTATAAACCTGTTCTTTGGTCAACGGTAGAAAAAACTGCACTAGCTGATGCTGAAGTAGAGTATCAAGATCACACTTCTAATACTATCTATACTTCATTTAAAGTTAAAAAAACTGATAAAGATTTTTTAAAAGATAGTAATATTATAATATGGACTACTACTCCTTGGACAATCCCAGTAAATAGGGCTTTAGTCTATAGTGACAAAATAAAATATTCAGTTATTCAATTAGGTAATGATATTGAAAACTTTAAAAATAAAAGTATAGTTATTGCAAGCGAACTAATAAAAAAAGTTTCAGAAGCTTGTAGTTTTAAAAATTTTAAAATTCTAAAAGAGTTTAATGGTACTGACTTAAAAGGTACCATTTGCTCACATCCACTAAAAGATTTAGGATATGGTTACGATGTGCCGATGCTTCAAGGAGATTTTGTTACTTTAGATCAAGGCACAGGCATAGTTCACGCAGCGCCTAGCCATGGTCCTGATGATTTTAATTTATGTTTAAAAAATGGAATCAAGGCCTCAAATACTATAAATGATGGTGGTTTATATTCTGATGAAGTTCCATTTTTCTCAGGAATTCATATTTTTAAAGCAGACAATCAAGTGATAGAAAAATTATTGGAATATAAAAATCTATTAGGCAGTGGAAAACTTCAACATAGCTTTCCACATTCTTGGCGATCTAAAGCTCCGTTGGTTTATAGAGCTACTTCCCAGTGGTTTATTTCGATGGAGACAAATAATTTAAGAAAAAAATCTCTTAAAGCTATTGATGAAACAACGTTCTATCCAGACAGAGGTAGAGCTAGACTAAGATCAATGATAGAAACAAGACCTGACTGGTGTATTTCGAGACAAAGAATTTGGGGAGTACCATTACCTTTATTTGTTTCAAAAAAAACAAAAGAACCTCTAAAAGATTTAGATGTTATAGAAAATATAGCTAAAATATATGAGAAAGAAGGCTCTGATTGTTGGTTTACAGACGATCCACAAAAATTTTTAGGAACAAAATATAAAAAGGAAGATTATATTAAAACTAGCGATATAGTCGAAGTCTGGTTTGATAGCGGTGCGTCTCATTCTTATGTTTTAGAAAAAAGAAAAGATTTAATGTGGCCAGCATCTATGTATCTTGAAGGTTCCGATCAGCATAGGGGCTGGTTTCATTCATCATTACTGGAATCTTGCGGAACAAGAGGAAGAGCTCCTTACAATAGCATTTTAACACACGGTTTTGTAGTTGATGGCAAAGGTTTAAAAATGTCAAAATCTACAGGGAATGTAATAGCACCTGAGAATATACTAAAAAAATATGGAGCTGATATTTTAAGAACTTGGGTAGCTGCATCCGATTATACTGAAGACTTAAAAATAGACTATGATATTTTAGAACAACACGCTGAATCTTATAGAAAAATAAGAAATACATTTAGATTTTTGTTAGGAAATTTAAAAGATCAAAAAAATAACTTTGACATCGATTCAAAAGAAGTTGAAAAATGGCCAGAACTCGAACGTTTTATTTTACACCAAATTTTTTTACTGAATAAAAATTTTGAAGCTTATTTTAAAGAATATAATTTCCATAAATTATACAAAGAATTAGTAAATTTCTGTTCTTTAGAGTTATCAGCATTTTATTTTGATATCAGAAAAGACACCCTTTACTGCGACAACATATCGTCCAACAAAAGAAGAGCATGCATTAGTTTATTGGGACTAATTCTAGATATGTTATTAAAATGGTTTGCTCCCATACTATCTTTTACTACAGAAGAAATTTTTCAAATTATAAATAAGGATCAAAATTCTAGTATACATCTGCAGGGATTTCCGAAAATTCCAAAAAGCTGGGAAAATAAAAAATTATACGATAAGTGGAAAAAATTTAAAATAATAAGAAAAGTGGTTAATGCTGCCATGGAATTAAAAAGAGCTAGCAAAGATATAGGATCAAGCTTAGAAGCTGATGTTGAAATTTACTTAGATGATGAATATCTTAAAATTGTTAAAGATTTAGATTTACCAGAAAATTTCATAACATCAAAAGCTGAAGCAAAAAAAATGGTAAATGATGATAAATTTTTTGAATTAGATGAAGTAAAAAATATAAAAGTATTAGTGAAAAAAGCTAAAGGTGAAAAATGTCCTAGATGCTGGAAATTTTTTTTAGAACGATGTAAAAGATGTAATGAAAGTAATTAATTATATATGAAAAAAATTATTATAATTGTAGTTATTTTTTTTTTAGATAGAGCATCAAAAATATATTTTCTTAACTTACAAGAATCGGGAACTAATGTTGATTTTTACGTAAATTCATTTATAAATTTTTATCTAGTATGGAATACTGGTGTTGGATTTGGTTTAGCTTCCTTTGAAGCGGGGATATTTTACCATATACTCACTTTAATAATAGTTATAGTTAATATTGCTCTTATATATTTACTATTTAAAACCAAAGGTTATTACACTTATTTAATTGCAGTTATAATTGGAGGATCCCTGGGAAACTTATTTGATAGAATATACTATTATGCTGTTCCAGATTTTATTGATTTACACCTTGGTAATTATCACTGGTTTATTTTTAATATTGCTGATATTTTCATATCATTGGGTATAATTGGATTGTTATTATTTGAGTTATTAAATAAAGAAAAAGTTTCAAACAATGTTTAAAAAAATAATATATATAACAATGTTAACTTTTTTCATTACATCTTGTTCTGACAGTTTTAGTTCAGTAAAGAGAGGATTAACTGGAGCTAAAAAAAAAGGTGGAGATGAATTTATGGTAAGAAAAAAAGATCCACTTATTTTACCTCCTGATTTTCAAAGCCTACCGACACCTGATCAGCAAATTGTTGAATCAGAAGAAATTTCACTATTAGAAAAAAAACTCAAAAATAAAACAGAAATAAACACCACAACAAGTAAAACAGAAAATTCAATTTTACAAAAAATCAGAAAAAAATAAATGTTAAAAGAAGACGCGTTTTTTAAAAATTATTTTAATAATTCAAAAAAATATAATAGTAATTTTAAGAAAACCAAAAAAATATTTAACTCTTTGCTAATAGATTTCAGAAACAATAAAGTTCCATTGCTAGAGTCCTGTGAAAAAAATTATAATTTTAGTTTCTCAAAAAAAACAGTAAAAAAATTTTCTAAATATCAAAATATAATAGTTATTGGAATGGGAGGTTCTATTTTAGGGACAAAAAGTATTTATTCATTTTTAAAAAAAAAAGTAAAAAAAAAAGTATTTTTCTTTGACAATTTAGATTTAGATCTACAAATAAGATATAGAGAAATAAAAAACTTAAAAAACTCTTGTTTTATTATTGCTGGAAAATCAGGAAGAACAATTGAAACAATAATAAATTTAGGAACAATATTTTCAAAAAAACTATTTAAAAATAAATTAATTATTATAGCTCAGCCAACAGACAATGCTTTAATAGATATAGCTCAAAAGTACAATGCTGAGATTATAGAGCATAAAGAATACATAAGTGGGCGTTATTCAGTATTATCAGAAACAGGCATGTTTCCAGCAGCATTAATGGGTTTAAATTTAAAAAAATTTAAAAATTTAAAAAAATTTATTAAAAATAAAAATTTTGTTTCAACTTTAATTAAAAATGTCGCAAGTATACATACATTAAATTCTAAAAAAATTAATAATTCAATCATTTTAAATTATAATTATCATTTTAACGATTTGGGATATTGGTACCAACAACTTGTTGCTGAAAGCTTAGGAAAAAAAGGAAAAGGTATTAATCCAATTTTATCATTTGGTCCCAAGGATCATCATAGTCTTTTACAACTATATTTAGACGGACCTAAAGATAAATTTTTTACTTTTTTTAATACATCACAAAAACAAGATAAATTTAAAGTTTTTCAAGATATTATTCCACATGATATGAGATTTTTAAAAAACAAAAGTTTAAGTTTTGTTGTAAACGCTCAAAGCAGTGCTCTAAAAAAAATCTTTAAATTGAAAAAAATCCCATTTAGAGAAATTACGTTTAAAAAGGGAAATGAAGAGGAGTTAGGAAAAATTTTTATATTTTTTATCCTTGAAACAATACTGCTAGCACGTTTAATGAATATTAACCCATTTGATCAACCAGCTGTTGAGCAGGTAAAAAATGAAACAAAAAAAATTTTAAAGTAACATTTTACCAAAAATTATTTTTGACACACCATATGTTCTTTCATCCAACACCTTAAAATAATTTGGAAATTTATCTTTTACAATTTTATTTCTATGTAAAATTATAATTCCATTTTTTTTTAATAAATTTTTTTGAAAAATTAAATCAACCAATTCATCTATGTTTGTGCTTTTAAAAGGAGGATCACAAAAAATTAAATCAAATTTTGGTAATAATATGTTTTTTATACAAATCAAATCTAAAACTTCATTCAAATACGTTTTGGTTTTCTTTTTTATTTTCAATTTTTTTATATTTTTTTCTAGAATTTCAAAAGCAGATTTATCGTTTTCGACAAAATATACAGAACTTGAGCCTCTTGAAATGCATTCCAATCCAAAAGATCCCGTTCCTGCATATAAATCTAAAATAATTGAATTTTCTAGCTCAAGTAAAATTTTATTTGAGTGAACAAGTAAATTAAAAATACTTTCTCGAGCCACATCTTTAAGAGGTCTAGTAATTTTATTATTTGATATATGAAGAGTTGATCCTTTTAATTTTCCAGCTATGATTCTCATAATTATTTATTATCTATCATTCTCCAACCAATATCTTTTCTATAAAATCCATCAATCCAATTTATTTTTTTTATATTAGCTACACACTGTTTTCTTGCATTAAAAAGGTTTCTTGCTGATCCAGTTATACTTAATACTCTTCCTCCTTTTGAATATATTTTATTATTTTTTCTTCGTGTGCCGGCATGAAAAATTTGGTTATTTTGGTCAGAGATAATATTATTTAAATTTTTAATTTCACTATCCTTAATATAATTAGAAGGATACCCTTTAGCACACAAAACAATGGTTATAGAGCTTTTTTTGTTCCATTTTATTTTTAGCGCATTTAATTTATTTTGCGTAGCATGATCTATAATTTTTAATAAATCTGTTTCTAACCTCATCACAAGAACTTGGCATTCTGGATCCCCCATTCTAATATTATATTCAATTAAATAAGGTTCATCATTTTTAATCATTAAGCCAGCATATAAAAAACCTTTATAAGGATTACCCATTTTTTTCATAGCACTGAGCGTAGGTTCAATTATTTTTTTTTTTATTTTTTTTTCAAGACTAACTGTAAGTAAAGGCGCTGGTGAATAAGCTCCCATCCCTCCTGTGTTCGGCCCAACATCTCCTTCACCAACTCTTTTGTGATCTTGAGCTGAACCAAAAAAATGATAAGAATTTTTATCAACTATTAGAAAATAGCTTAACTCTTCTCCTTCTAAAAATTCCTCCAAAACAACATGGCTTGATGATTTAAATTTGCCTTCTAAAATTTCAGAAGTATGTTTTAAGGCTTCTTCTGCAGAAGCACATATAGATACACCTTTTCCCGCAGCCAATCCATCAGCCTTTACGACTATAGGAGTTTTATTTTTTCTAATAAATTTAGATGCTTCTTTCAAATTATCAAAGACACCATATTTTGCCGTAGGTATATTATTTTTTTTACATAAATTTTTCATAAATGCTTTTGAACCTTCTAATTGAGAAGAAAATTTATCTGGTCCGAATACTCTAATTTTTTTTTTCTCTAGAAAATCGACTAAACCATCAACCAATGGTTGTTCGGGACCAACTATAACAATATCAATATTTTCCTTTTTAATTATTGAATAAATAGAATTAAAATTTGAAATATCTCCACTAATATTTTTTGCTACTTTTTTAGTACCAGCGTTACCAGGGATACATATTAATTTCTTTGCTTTTGGTGACTGTTTTAATTTATAGCAAATTGCATGTTCTCGGCCACCACTTCCTATTACTGCTAAATTCATATATTATCGATTTATAATTAATTTAATATACATGAACAGAAATAAAGCAAAACTTAAATTTAATCCTAATGATTTTGAAATTATACATCATGGTGATTATGTAATATGTGCAGTTTCAGGAAAAGAAATTTTACTTAGTCAATTAACCTATTGGAATGTTGATCTGCAAGAAGCTTATTTTTCACCTAAAGAAGCCCAACAAAGATATGAAGAATTAAATAAAAAATGAGAATAATTTTAATACTAACTCTTTTATTTATTACAACCTCAAGTTTTGCGGTCACTTTTAATGGTAAATTTATCCAAGGCTCATTTATTCTTGGAAAAGTAGAACCGGGATCTAAGGTTATTGTTGATAAAAAAAAAGTGAGAGTCACTTCTGATGGTTACTTTGTTTTTGGATTAAGTAGAGATAGAAAAAATGACGTTGTAATTACAATAAACAAAGAAAGAATTATAAAAAAAGTTTTAAAGAGAAAATATAATATTCAAAGAATAGACGGTCTTGAAGAAAAAAAAGTAACACCACCCGAAGAAGTTTATGAAAGAATTAAAAGAGAAAACAAATGGATTGGAGAAGCTAGAGCTGTTAACAGCGATTTAATTTTTTTTAAAAAAAATTTTATTAATCCACTTGATAATGCAATTATTACTGGTGTTTATGGAAGTCAAAGAATTTTAAATGGTAAACCCAAGTGGCCACATTATGGTATAGATTTTGCTGCAGATAAAGGAACAGAAATAAAAGCTATGTTGGATGGAATTGTAACGATGGCTGAACCTGATCTATTTTATACAGGCGGCACTCTAATATTTGATCATGGACATGGAGTTTCAACATTGTACATGCATATGGAAAAAATATTAGTTGAAAAAGGTGAAAAAGTAAAACAAGGAGATATAATTGGAACAGTTGGATCTACCGGAAGATCAACAGGAGCTCATTTAGATATTAGACTTAATTGGTTTAACGTGAGATTAGACCCAGCAACTGTTTTAAACATTAAGTAAATTCAATATATTTTTCTTTATTATTTCCAACGGTTATGAGACCAAATCCACTGAGTAGGATTTTTAATTATCATTTTTTCTATAATATTGTTAATTTTAAGTGTAATATTTTTTGTATCTTTTTCATTATCACCTGTTCTTTCAATTTTATATGGTTCATGAATTGTCATTTCAAATTTAACACCTTCTTTTCTTTCCAAATAAATGGGAACTAATTTACAATCATATTTTAAGGCTAATTGTGCTGGTATGGTGGTTGTATGGGCAGCTTTATTAAAAAAAGGAATTCTTGGTCCTTCTCCTACACGCTGGTCAACCATTAACGCTATACTGTAGTTATTTTTAATTTTATTAATCACTTGTCTCATACCAATTCTACCTTTTGGAATTTGATGAGGGCATATAAATTTCATTCTTAAGTATTCCATCAAAGGATTTAAAAAAAAATTATTTAAAGGTCTATAGATAGCTGCACACTTAATACCAAATTTATCAATTTCCATAGACATTAATTCAAAATTTGCAAAATGAGCAGAATAAAATATTGCTACTTCATTATTTTTTTTAATTTCGTTAAGATGTTGAATTCCATTAATTTTAATATGATCAAAATTTGTTTTATTAAATTTAAAATCTTTTAAGAAAACATATTCAGAAAAAGTTCTTCCAATATTCGTCCACATACCATTTATTATTTGATTTTCCTTTTCTAAACTTATCCTGCCTAATCCCGTTTTGATATTTTGGATAGTAATTTTTTTTGACCTAAATATTGGACCAATAAATTGCCCCATTAACCCCCCAAGATTAGATGCATTTTTTAAACCAATTATTTTAAAAATACAGAAGAAAGTTATTATAATTATAAATTCAAAAAAATATTTAATAATTTTCATATAATTTTTTTTACCTCATGAATAAAATTATCTCGATTTTCCATCTCAACAAGTATTTTTAAATAATTTATATTTTTCCTATAATTTTCTTTTATTCTGCAGTGATCTTTTTCAGTGGTTAATAAAATAGTATTACTTTTTTTAGCCTCACTTATTAAGTCTTCTAATTCTTTATCCGAATAATTGTAATGATCTGGAAATTTAATTTCGTTATTTAAATTTATATTATTATTTTTTAACAAAGTAAAAAAATTTTCTGGGTTCCCAATGCCAGCAAATGCAGTTACAGTCTTATTTTTTAATTTTTCAATATCTTTTATTTTATATGTTGTATAAAAAATTTTTATTTCTTTATTTATGTTGTGTATCTCACGTTCAATTTGGATATTTTTATTTCCGTTTATAACTACGCAATTGGCTCTTTTTAATGCACCAAGTCCTTCTCTTAATGGACCAGATGGAATTGTTAAACCATTACCTATCCATTGTTTTTGGTTAAAACACACAATAGATAAATCTTTATCGATGGAATAATCTTGAAATCCATCGTCAAGAATAACAATATTTGCTTTATTTTGAATAGCATCTTTTATCGCTTTTATTCTTTTTTTATTTTGATAAACAGAACCAATCTTTCTTTGTATATTTACTTCATCAGCAAAAGAATCATATTTTTTTCTAATAAAAGCAGGTTTCATATTTAAATCTTTTAGAATGGAAAATACATCCATGGATAAAGGTGTCTTTCCTGTCCCCCCAAGATATATATTCCCAATACAAATAACAGGTATAGAACATTTGTGAGTTTTGGTTATGGAATATTTAAAAAAACTTAGTAATTTAATTAATAATGTTATTGGCAAAAGTATTATGGAAAAAAATGAAACTTGATTTTTATCCCAAAACTTAGGTTTAAAAAAATTCATCTGTATTTATTTATATATATTTTTTTAATTCTTTGATTGTATTATTAAGTATATTTTGACCGTATTTTTCTATTTCCTCTGAAATCATAGTATTTTCTGGTGTATTGTTTTTAAAATTTTCAACTAGAGATATACCCAGCTCATCTGAACTATTAATTTCTTTACTGACACCCAATTTTTTAAGGTAACTGTAAATTTCTAAAAAATTACCTACATAAGGCCCATGGAGTATTTGACATCCTAAACGCGCTGGCTCAATGGGGTTTTGTCCACCATCCATAATTAGAGATTTTAGAAGAGATTTTCCTACAAAAACATATTTTGAAATATTATAAAATTTTACAGCCTCTCCATAAGAATCTATTAAAAGAATATCTGTACTTATGTTCACTTGATCTATCTGACTAGATAAGACTACATTAAGATCTAAATTTATTAATTCATTTTTAATCTTTTTAATTCTATTGATGTGTCTTGGAATAATAATAGTTAAAACATTTTTATAATATCCCTTTATTTTTTTATGAACAGATGCACATAGCATTTCTTCATTTTGGTGAGTGCTGGCCGCACACCAAACTTTTCTATCCTTAATTTTTTCAAAAAGAGTTAAATCAGTGCTTTTATTAAAATTATTTTTAATATTTGAAAATTTAAGATTTCCATGATTTTTTATATTTCTAGCACCTAAAACTTTTAAAAAATCCTCACTCTCTCTATTAGAAACAAGACATAGATCAAATTTTTTAAATACTTTTTTTGCAAAATTTATTATTATTCTCCATCTATTAAAACTCTTTTTAGTAATTCTTGCATTAACTAATAATAATGGAATTTTTTTATCACTTGTTTTTAGAATTAAGTTTGGCCAAATTTCTGAATCTATAAATATAGCTAAGTTTGGTTTCCATTTATTTAAAAATTTATTTACAAATATTGGTACATCAAAAGGCAAAAATTGATGAACTACTTTGGGATTTTGATTAAATTTTTTTTCTATTAAATTTCCTGAGCTTCGCGTTATAGAAGTGATTAGTATTTTACTAATTTTCTCATCTTTTATAAAAGATTTCATAAGAGGAAGTATACTCATTGCTTCTCCTATACTTGCAACGTGAAACCAAACTAAAAAACCTTCTTCTCTTGATACTTTTGTTATAGCTAATTTTTCTATATATCTATCTGGATCTTCTTTTTTTTTTAGCTTTCGATAGTACAAATATATTGGTGCAAAAGGATAAAAAAGATAAGTAAAAAACTTATAACAATAATACATAAATTATGATCTTATTTGTTTACTGTATAAATTTTTATATATAATTGAATTTTTTAAAAGCTCAGTATGTGTACCTGTATCTACAATTTCCCCTTGGTTCATAACAATAATTTTATCTGCCCTAACGATAGTTGACAGTCTATGAGCTATAACTAATGTAGTTTTATTTTTTGTCAAATTTATAACTGCATTTTGAACTTTTTCTTCTGATATTGCATCTAGTGAAGATGTAGCTTCATCCAGCAGTATAATTGAAGAATTCTTTAAGAAAGCTCTTGCGATAGAAATTCTTTGTTTCTGACCTCCTGATAATTTAATACCGTTTTCTCCAATAATAGTCTCATAAGATTGAGGTAATTTTTCAATAAATTCACTTGCCGCAGCAAAATTGCAAGCTTCTTTTATTTCTTTTTCAGAAGCATTCATATTTGCATAAGCGATATTTGATCTAATGCTATCATCAAATAATATTATATCTTGACTAACCATAGATAAATTTTTTCTTAAAGAAGAAATTGTAATTTTGTTAATTTCTTGGTCATCAATACTAATTATACCTTTTTCGGGATCATAAAATCTTGGTAAAAGATTCATTATCGTACTTTTCCCCGCTCCACTGTGACCAACAAGAGCCACTGTACTTCCACCCTCAATATTAAAATTAATATTTTTGACTGCTTTCTCTTTTGTCTTTGGGTATGCAAAGCTAATATTATCAAATTTTATATTTCCTTTTTTAATATTTAAGTCTGGTGCTTGATTAATTTCTTGAATATTTGGCTTAGCATCCAGAATGGTAAAAACTCTTTCAGCTCCGACGGCACCCTGATGAAAAAGCATATTAAGTGTGGCTAACGATCGAATAGGTTGATAAGCAAGCATCATAGCAGTTAAGAATGAAAAAAAATTATTTATTTCCATTTCTCCACTAGCTATCATAGAACCTGAATAATAAATGAATCCACCAATCATTATTCCAGTAAGGAATTCCATAATTGGTGTAGCTCGAATTAAAATAAAACCAATTTTCATTTGAATATTTGTTCTTTCAGTTATTTTTTGTTTGGATCTATTAAGCTCAAAGTCTTCTTGTTGATAAATTTTTATCATTCTTGTTCCTTTAAGAACCTCCGATAAATAAGATGTAATATTTCCCTCAATTTTTGCACTTTCAGAAACAGCTTTACCAATTCTTTTTCCTAAGGACTTTGCAACAAATACAGCTAATGGCATCATTATCATCGCAAATATTGCAAGTTTCCAATTCTGATAGAACATTAAAGAAACCAACACAACAAGTGTTAAAGAATCCTTCATAAGATTTAAAATTCCTGAACCTACTAGCTGGCTTACTTGCCCAACATCATAAAAAAAATGGGCTATATATTTACCTGAGTGCTTAGATTCAATAGTATCTATATCTGATTTTAAAATACAGGCAGCAAGTTCTGTTTGCAAAGCCTTTACAACTTCATTACTCAATTTTATTAAAATAGTTCTTGCAAGATATAACGATGATCCTTTAGTTGTAAATGTAATAACAATAGCTATCGGTATAAGCATCATCATTGTTTTGTCCTGATCAATAAATATTTTTTTTATTGCAGGATCAAGCAACCAAGCTATAGCAGCAGTGGAACCCGCAACTAAAAAAGATAGAGCGAGCGTAAGCATTAATTTAAAAAAATGTTTTTTTATATAATTTTTATAAAGTCTTAATAAATTTTTTTTTAAGTCGCTATTATTCATGAAAAATTAAATGATAAAATAAATAAAAAAATTAAAAAGCCAGAAAAATTATTAATTTTAAAAGCAACAAGACATGAATCTGGATTATTTAAATTAAATATTTTAATTTGATATATAAGAGTACTAATAAAGGGTACGGAAAGTATTAAAAGATATTTATTCATTTCCATCATTAAAAACATTAATAAAATAAACAGTATGCATAAGCAATAGCAAGCCCCAACAAAAGGTTTTGAATAATTTTTAAATTTAATTGATGTTGATTTAACACCAATAATTTCATCATCTCTTATATCTTGAAGCCCATAAATAGTGTCATACCCTAGTGTCCAAAATACGGCCCCTACGTATAAAATGATTGGTTCTAAATACATGCTATCCATTATTGATGTCCAACCCATTAGTATTCCCCAATTAAAAGTAAGACCCAAAAAAAGTTGTGGCCAATACGTAATTCTTTTCATAAATGGATACCCAAAAGCAAGAATCATTGAACTCATTCCTAAAACTATTGTTAATAAATTAAATTGCAAAAGTATGACAAAAGCAATTAGACAAAGGATAGTTACATAAAATAAAGATTTAAAAACTGAAATTTCTCCAGAGGCAATAGGTCTTTTTTTTGTTCTCTCAACTTTTTTATCTAAGTTTCTATCAACAATATCATTAACAATACACCCAGCGCTTCTCATCAAAACAGATCCCAAAAAAAATAATATTAAATTTTGATAATATTTACTTATATCTATGTCGAAGGAATAAGCAAGAGTGAGGCCCCACGCACAAGGCCAAAATAAAAGCATAAAACCGATTGGTTTATTTAATCTAGTTAAAGTGATGAAAGTTTTTATTTGTTTCATTTGATATTGAAATGTAAATAACAAATGATAAATCTATAATCAATCTGATTCGTAAGAATTTGAATTTAGATTAAGGAGTTATAATTGCAGAACCTGTAATTTTTCTAGATTCTAAATCTTTGTGGGCTTGCACCACCTCATCTAATCTGTATTTTTTAAATATTTCTATTTTAATTTTACCCAATTGGATAGCTTTAAAAAGCTTACCTGCCCCTTCTTTGATTTCATCATTTGTACTTAAATAATGCCACATGGATGGTCGAGTAAAATAAAGTCCTTTTGGTTGTATACTTTTTTTGACATCAATATTTTCTAGAGATCCTGACGCGTTTCCAAAAGATATCATCATACCTCTTGTTTTTAAACATTCTATCGATTTATGAAATGTATTCTTGCCAACGCCATCGTAAACGACTGGAACACCTTTTCCTTTTGTTAATTCTAAAACTTTTTTTGCAAAATCTTCTTTTGAATAATTTATTACAAAATCACAACCATTTTTTTTTGCTATACTTATTTTTTCATCAGCCCCAACTGTTCCAATAACTTTACAACCTAAGCTTTTTGCCCATTGGCAAAAAATCTGACCAACTCCTCCAGCTGCTGCGTGAAATAAAATAGTTTCATTTGAAGAAACAGGATAAGTTTTAAAAAGCAAATAATATGCAGTTAAACCTTTTGTCATTAAAGTAGCTGCTACTTCAAGATCAATTTCTTCAGGGATTTTTACCAAATTTTTAGTAGGATAATTTCTTTCTGACGAGTAAGCTCCAAGAGGTGTTCCGGCATAAGCAACTTTATCACCAACAGAAAAACCTTCAACTTTTGAACCTACTTCTTTAATTATTCCAGCGCCTTCGGCTCCTATGCCAGAAGGTAATTCGATTGGATATAAACCTGAGCGATGATAAGTATCTATAAAATTTAAACCTATAGCTTTATGCGCAATAGTAACTTCTTCTGGATTTGGTTTTTTCAAATGAATTGTTTCTAGTTTTAAAACTTCAGGTCCGCCAGGTTTTTCAATTTTTACAATCCTTGTCATTTTTGAACAAATTTTCCACTATGATAATCTTCAACAGCCTGAAGAATTTCTTGTTTAGTATTCATAACAAATGGTCCACCTCTAGCTATAGGTTCACCAATTGGTTTACCAGATATTAATAAAAATTTTGCCTTAGTGATACCTTTAACTTTTAGTTTTTCGCCTTTTGTAAGAAGTATTAAAGTAGAACCATTAACTTGAATGTGTTTTTGGTCACCAATTTTTATTTCTCCTTCAATTAGATAGATAAAAGAATTATGAGTAGAAGGGAGATCAAAATTAAATTCTTTATTTTTTTCAAGCTCAATATCAAAATATACTGGCTCAACATTGTGATCTTTAACAGGACCCTCAGCATCACCAAATTTTCCAGCAATAGTTTTTATTTTTTTATCTGAATCTTTGTGAATCTGCATTTGTTTAGAGTCTATAAAAATGTATTCAGGTTTATTCATCTTCAATTTTGCGGGCATATTTACCCATAATTGAAAACCATGAAGTTTGCCTTCAGTCATCGCAGGCATTTCAGAGTGAATTATACCACCACCTGTTTTCATCCACTGGACATCACCAGCAGACATTTTTCCTTTTGCGCCAGTACTATCTTCATGTTCAAATTCTCCAGCAAGCATATAGGTTACAGTTTCAATTCCTCTGTGAGGGTGAGGAGGAAAGCCACCGATATAATCATCTTTATTTTCTGAACCAAATTCATCTAGCATTAAAAAAGGATCAAAATAATCAGGCTCAACCCCAATACTTCTTTTTAATTTAACGCCCGCACCATCAGAGGCTGGGGTAGGATCTATAATTTTACTTACTTCAATATTTTTCATTTCTCTATTTGATTTATTTTTAAATTAACGATTACCTCTTATCAAAAAATATAATCCAATAATAAAAAGAAATATTTGCTCGCTAGTAAATAGTTTTGTTGTGATAAACCAATCTCTATGAGCTAAAGCAAAAGCACCAGTCATAACAACAACAATTGTTAATGCACTTGCTCTTGTTAGTAAATTGCCAATAGGACCTTTTACGAAGCCACCAATAATTAAAAATAATCCAGCTCCCAGTTCTGCTATAGCAACTAAAGAAGCAAAAAAAGCAGAAAAGCCAAAGTAATTTATTAAAGATCCTGGAGGTAATGGGAATTTACTAAATCCATGAATACCAAAAGCAATACCTAATCCAAATCTTATTAACCAGGGTGATATAAACTGTATATTTGTGAAAATTTTATTAATACGATTATCTAAGTTTTTCATATTTCCTTTTTCAATTATTTGTTATGTGAACCATCGCAGAATGGTTGGTCAGCAGTTTGTTTACAAGCGCAAAAAAACATTTTTTTTGTTTCAGTAGCTTTATATATAACAGGTTTAAACTCTGAGTCTTTGTGGGAATTATCACAAAAAGGTTGATTTTTACTTAAACCACATGAACACCATGCATAATTTTTTCCTTCTACCACATCAATCCCAATTGGACTGTTACCCGCTTTTTGTCCTCTAATCATTTTTCCTCCATTTATTTTTTATTTTATTGATCTCTATGTAAAGGTTTGTTACTAATATTGCAATTACGCATTATAATCATACTAGTATATAAAAACATACCATGAAAGATATAATAGATTGTCCTGCAGAAAGAGCCGTTTATTTTATTGGCGGTAAATGGAAAATTAGAATCTTATTTAATTTATCAAGAAAAAAGAAAGTTAGATTTGGTGAACTAAAAAGAAATTTAAAAACTATAACTCAACAAATGTTATCCAAACAACTTAAAGAATTAGAACAAGACGGAATTGTTAATAGAAAAGTCCACCAAATAGTTCCTCCAAAAGTAGAGTATTCTCTAACAGAATTTGGAAATTCCCTTATACCAATATTAAGATCTTTTTCTGATTGGAATAAAAGAAATTCAAGAACTATTTTATTTAAACTGAATAAGAATTTTGAAGAAGATAGAATTAGATAATTTTAAGAAGTTCTTCTAAATTATTAATAACATGCTTTGGTTTATAACTTAATTTATCGAATACTTTATTTAAGCGATTAACCCACACAGCGTTATAACCAAAAACTCCACCCCCAGAAACATCCCAAGTATTTGAGCTCATAAAACAAATATTTTCAGGTTTGCAGTCGTATTTTTTAATGGGCATCTCATAAACTCTTGAATCGGGTTTATAAATTCCAACAGATTCAATTGAAAAAATATCATCAAAATAATTTTGAATGTTGTTACTTTCCACCAATCCTTTTAGAAGATCTGGAGTTCCATTCGACAGAATAGATATTTTAATTTTTTTGGCTTTAAGCCCTTTCAAGCATTCTTTAACCTCAGAATAGGGGCTAAGTTTTTTGTATAAGTCTAATAATTCATTTTTCATTTCTTTTTTAATTTTGAAGGTCTCCATAGTATGGTCTAAGGAATCTTCAGTGATCTCCCAAAAGTTCTTATGTTTTTTCATCAGGCTTCTTAGCCATGTATATTCAAGTTGGGTAGTTCGCCAAGCATTAGCAAAACCTTCCCATTTACTTCCAAGTTTTTCTTTACATTTTGAGGCGGCAGAATTTACATCAAATAGAGTACCGTATGCATCAAACACACAGGCTTTGATATTTTCTATTTTCATAACAAATCTTTTAATTTTTTAACTTCACCAATTTTAAATATAATTGCATCTTCTTTTTTAAAACCATATTTTTCTGCACTTGCTTTAAAACGAACAGGTGGCTCCATAATTGGTTCAAGCGATAGTACAACTGTTCCCCAATGCATGCCAATCACTTTTTTACTTTTTAAATCTTGCCCAATATTTAATGCCTCTTCAGGGTTTGTATGGTAAATAGATTTATCCTTTTTTGGTGCCATAGGGTAAAAATTATAGGCTCCTATATTAATAAAAGTTAAATCGATAGGACCATATTTTTCCCCTAACTCTTTATAAATATTTCCATAACCCGTATCACAAGCAAACAATATTTTTTTACCTTTATATTCTATAAAAAAATTACCCCATAATGTTTTGTTGGTGTCCCAAAGACTTCTTTTGGACCAGTGAACCGCAGGTACAAAAGTAATTTTTAAATCATTTACTTTTATTTCGTCATACCAATCCATTTCATTTACGTCTCTGAAACCATTTCTTGTAAAATATTTTCCAAGT
>Ga0209709_10001125_pt1 | contig 24907 bp, 25 predicted proteins | sample ArcticOcean_MG_C_2_FD_187435 | JGI IMG/M metagenome (GOLD analysis project Ga0209709, IMG submission 187435) | Marine microbial communities from western Arctic Ocean - ArcticOcean_MG_CB4_136 (SPAdes) (version 2) | ecosystem: Environmental > Aquatic > Marine > Oceanic | place: Arctic Ocean...
TTGCGTCACAAAACATTAATCTCATATTCGTCACATTGGACACGTTCCAATCATTGAGGGGCTGGTTGAAGGAGCTTGCTTCTTCAAACATCGATTCCATATTCGTCACATTGGACGTGTCCCAATTGCTGATTTCACCGTATTTTGCCACAATTCTTTGTTTTCTATCTCCGTCGGCGACATAATCTTTAACGGCGCGACGTAGCGTGTCGTTGGTAAAGGGCGGGATGAGCAGGGGGTGCATTTTTCCAATTTCCTTGACAACGTCGGGAGGCATGCACGTCTGTCTTAAAGATGCAGTGGTGACGCCACGTCGCATCCTTGTTTGTTTGCGTACTGTCTTGAAAACGTTGCTCTTCGACATATATCGATTTTCGGTATTGATAACGTTCCGTGCTACAAGTCTAAAGTTGGTTTTTGGTAGAAATGAAGTAGATTTTTTTTCTAGACTTTTGTTTCCTTCAACACCAGTGACCCGTACCGTTAAACTAAAAAAGTCGAGCCGGTCATTCAGAATCTGACTCTTCGTGCATTCCGTCTTGGTACCAAGGAGCGTGGAGCGGCTGGTTGAAGGAGGTTGCGTTACGAAACATACGACCCATATTCGTCACATTGGACACGTTCCAATCATTGACCAAGATCATTCGACCAGCCGCTCCACGCTCCCTGGTATGATGAATAGTTGGTTTTTTTAAATGTTTTTATCTCTTCATATGCAAAGACGACATGGTTAAAGGTAGATTGAATTATTTCAAATGGAAAATAGAACCAACATCCAAATTATGTCTACCGACAAAATGGACCGAAATTAGCAAAAACCCAATTGGATTTGAATTTAAACTGTCGCTCGGTCCATTTAAGCATCATTACGTGAGAATTATAGAAAAAACAAAAGATGTTACAGGCGCAACTTCTTCTATAACGGTGGAAGGTTACCTGGGAGTGTATCATGAGACTGGCTTAAGGAGTATGGACAAATCAAGAAAAAAAAGGAAAAAAAGGAGAAGTTCTAAAACAAAAAAATCAGTTCGCATACGTCGAGAACTTTTGGTGGCAGCTGCAATAGGCGCTATCGTTGGAAGCATATACTACTACAGTCAGGTTAAAAAGATTCCGGACTTTAAGTTTTTACCGTCACAACAACAAACTTTTCGCGAACTTACAAATAAAGAATTACTGCACGTGGACGAAAAAACTATTAATAAAATTTTCCGCAAAGCTTCTCTTTTACATCATCCAGATAAGGGTGGAAATCCAGAAACGTTTATAAAACTGAGCAATCTTAAAGAAGCTCTTTTGGATCAATATAAGATTTTCGACAGAGAAAAAATTATAAAAATTAACAACGTGTTCTCTAATGCTATTCTGTATGCTTTTTCGTTTCCCTTATCAATCGAAGTAATTCAAAATTACGCAGGCGTTCAAACGTCCGGAGATGTTGTTGTTTTTCGGAAGAGAAGAGAATTCCTAAAACTAATAAAAAGAAGTTCTAAAAATTTAAAGAAGTTTATAAAGAATGAGAAAAAAAAATGAACTCAACATTGGACATGTTCGAATCATGAGTCCTATTTCCGCGCCTTCCTTGCCGGCGGTGGCAGCAGGGCCTCCGTCAGGGTCGACGCGTGGCCCTCGGCGAGCCGCTTCTCGCCCTTCGAAATCCTCTTCTGTCGCAGCTCCTTCTGCTCGTCCTTGTCGTAGACCGTCTGTTTGCCCCGCACGTCGTAGGTCTCGAAGACGCGGTCCCCGCCCAAGACGACGTCCCGCTTGGCCCAGATGAGGCGAACTTCGACGTCGCCCCGCGGCGAGCCCAGGAACACCCCGGGCCACTTGGACCGCAAGCGCTTGATGTTCTTGTTCTCCTCGGAAACGTTCCGGATGTTGACGGCGCCGCCCTCGTTCACGTAGTGCTCCGCTAGTAACGTGAGCCGGTTACACCGTGCTATACGACCGTGCGCATGAATGTGCTGGCACGTAAAATCATAGTCCTCTTTTAAAGTGAGCTCCTCGTCGAAATTAATCGTACTTTCCGGTTGGCTCACGAATAAGTCGCCCACTACGAAATGCTCGGCCGCGACGACGTCCATCGCGCAGCCCTGCCCGGCGTTGCCGCACGGGTACGTGCCGCCTAACTTGGAGGACGTGGCTCGGGACTGCATATCAATATACTGGGCGGCAGCGCCGGGCGACACGGCCTCGATGACGCCTGCCTTGGCCCGGCGGTTCGCTTCGATCAACGACGCGGGCTTGGTCCACTTCTTGTCCTCCCGGCAGCTGACGAAGGAGATCTGCCTGAGGTCGTCGCTGAGCTGCACGCAGGGTTTCTTGAGCTTTCGCGCGAGTGCCAAGCCCTTATTTCTCGACGCGCACAGCTTGCCGCCCTCGATGACTTGACTCGCGCCGCCCTGTTCGTACGCCTCTTGGTCGCCCGCGGCCACTATCCACGTCACGTCGCAGCCCTTCAATGCGCTTTCGACCTTGACCACGTTCCCAGGTCTTCGGGCGGAGATAATACAGAAGAAGAAGTCGCTCAGCGGCCGCGCCTTGCCACCGCAGGCCTTTTTTATTAACGCGTCGCCCTTCTTGGTCTTCTTCCCAAAGGCCTTCTGGCCTTCCTTGATAAGTTGCGCGGGCGGGCGCGTATCCTCGTCCTCGTGTGCTAGTTTTGATTTTCTATTCTTCATTCAACCTTTAAATACCAAGATTATTTTTTTCTCACTAACTCATCTGTAAACAAAATCGGTCGTACGCGGTGCTTTTGACCGATATTGATACCAGGGGGCGTGGAGCGGCTGTAAAAAGGAGGTTGCGCCATTAAATATAAAATCCATATTCGTCACCTTGGACACGTTCCAATCATTGAGCGGTTGCTTGAAGGAGCTTGCCCTAATAAACATACCGTACATGTTCCTCACTTTTGACACGTTCCAATCATTAAGGGGCTGGTTGAAGGAGGTTGCGTTAGCAAACATGCCCTTGGTGTTCCTTAGGTTGGACACGTTCCAGTTGTTGAGTGGTTGGTTGAAGGAGGTTGCATTGTGAAACATACCTGTCATATTTGTCACATTGGACACGTCCCAATCGTTGAGAGGCTGGTTAAACGATGTGTAAAATCGATACATCGGTCCTTTGGGAACAGAGAAAAGTTTATACATATCAGTTACACGCGACACGTCCCAGTTACTTATATGTCCATATGTAGAAATAACAGTAGATTTTCTCTCTCCGGAACTGTCATTATAATCCCGAACCGCCTGCTGAATAGTTGTATTAGTCAACGGGACCTTGATATAACCTCTTATTTTCTCATGAATAGAACCACCGAATCCGCCGAGGTCTCTTTTAACCCGTCGTTCCAACTTTTTTGTCTTGATACTCTCTCGAATGTTCTCTATTTTCTTTTTTTTCGTAACCCCCCCGGCGAGTTTGTGTCTCGTGATTTTGCCGCGCATTTTTTTGGATTTGTTTTGTAATTTCAACGACCGTCGCGTCGACTTTTTCTTGGTGGGTTTCTTGGCTTTCTGAGACGAGCGCCGAACACGTAAATATTTCACAGGCATATCCTTTATTGTACTAACTTAAAAAAAAAAGGTTAATTTTTAAGTTCTCGGAAACATTGTGAACACATTGGGAACACAGTTATCGATACGGGTCATACCAGGGAGCGTGGAGCGGCTGGTTGAAGGAGCTTGCGCCTAAGAACATCGATCTCATATTCGCCCTATTGGACGCGTTCCATTTATCGAGCGGTTGGTTGAAGGAGGTTGCGTCATAAAACATATATTTCATATCCCTCACGTTTGACACGTTCCAATCATTGAGCGGCTGGTTGAACGAGCGTGCGTTCTTAAACATATTTTTGGCGTTCCTTACCTTTGAGAAATTCCAATTGTCGAGTGGTTGGTTGAAGGAAGTTGCGTTATGAAACATACCAGTCATATTTGTCACATTAGATACGTTCCAGTTGTTAAGTGGCTCGTTAAACGAGAAGGGGGTGGCATAACTGAAAAGCTCATACATATCGGTCACACGCGACACGTCCCAGTTACTTATATGTCCATATGTAGAAATAACAGTAGATTTTCTCTCGCCGGAAATACGATAATCCTGAACTGCCTGCCGAATAGTTGCATTCGTCAACAGCGGGACTTGGATATAACCTCTTATTTTCTCATGAATAGAACCACCGAATCCGCCGAGGTCTCTTTTAACCCGTCGTTCCAACTTTTTTGTCTTGATGCTCTCCTGAACGTTCTCTATTTTCCTTTTTGTCGTAGCCCCCCCTAGGAGTTTGTGTCTAAAAATTCCTCTTTCATCCTTTGTGTAACTCTTTTGGATGCCAGTGGTGTTCGTAAATTTGAATTCGGAAAGATTCTCTCTCTTAGCCATTTTTATGTATTCTTGAAACGAATCCATTATTTGTATGTATCCTTGTTTTATTACCATATTTTTTTTTCTTAATTTAAAGCAAAAATAGTATATTTGAGCTCGTTTTAAGATATGGTTAGAATCACGCCTGCTTAACAAAACGCTAATAAAATAAAAATGAATACTAAAAATGGTTTTGTTTTTACCTTTTCTGTTGACATTAGTTGTAGTGTTTATATTTGCAATAAGCTTTGTAATAAACAAAAATCCAACATCTTCTTCAGAACCAGTTTCGTTATTTGTCGTCCCAGAGACGTTTAACGTAACTCAAGCTCATAATACGATTGACGCTGTGGTTTACATTAATCTTGCTGAACGAAATGATCGAAAACTGCACATAGAAAAAGAGCTAGAAAAACTAAGTGGAATTTACAAAACAAAGGAAAGAATAGACGCGGTAAAACATGAAGTCGGGGCCAAGGGGTGTGCCCTGTCTCATATAAAAGCACTAAAAAGAGCAAAAACGAAGGGTTGGAAAAATGTTTTGATAGTTGAAGACGATTTGACATTTAATGAAGACAATGCTTCTTTATTAATTGCTTACGTGACACAGTCGCGTGATTTTGACGTTCTTCTGATTGCGGGCAACATTAAATCGTCGTCAAAAAAAGAAACTCTCGGGTTAGCAAAGGCTCTTAAAGTTCAAACAACAGCTTGTTATTTAGCAAGGGCACATTACTACGATATTCTAATCGAAAATTTTGTCGAATCAAATAAAAATTTAAAAAGCAAACAAAAACAAAAAACATGGGCCATTGACAAGAACTGGTTCAAATTGCAAGGTAGAGATAATTGGCTACTATTCGAACCTACGCTCGCTCGACAACGACCAGATTACAGTGATATTGAAAAGAAAAAAGTTAACTACGGCGTCTAGGAAAATCTTTGATATAAACAACAAACAACCCAATGGCTTCATACAACGATTATCTAAAAATGGCCAAAAAAGAAAATATCAAAGAATTTAAATTCACGAACATGGGTGGTATTCAACAAACGTATCTCAAAGAAAATGGACAGTTTCGCTTGAAAGGTGGTAGTACGCAGAGTCAAAGACGATCGAAATCGAAACGATCGAAAAAGTCTAAAAAGAGAAGAAGTATTCGTAAACAGAGAAGGTACAAAGCAGGAGCTGCCACGGGAGCGGCTGTTTTGACGACAGCGGCGCTTGTAACGGCTCTTCGGCGCGATAACGATACACTGACACGAGAAGCAGTGGAGCGTAGTTGGGATTTCGACGGAGATTTCAGAATTACGACGCATCTTTAATTTTTTAAGTGGCGCTAAAAATATTTTTTAAACAGTTTTATAACGACATACTCCTCTCTGGCACTTAAAAAGAAATATCCGAATATAGTTGATTTTTAAAGCAACATAATATTTAAAAATATAAGGATGTTAACATGAGCCTTCAAGCCTTATACATCAATGGCACTAGAGACAGCAATGGACTATCCGCTCACGTCGATAGAGAGAATCGTATTCTTTCTGACGTGTGCAGTCCACTTGGCATAGAATGCAGCAGAACCCAGGCCGTGTACGTCGACGAAACGTTTAGTTATTGTAAAGAATCTGATTTTAATAGAAAACACCGGAATGATACACATGTGAAGGGTTTGTCACAAGCGCACCGGATTGCTTTAGAAAAAGTAAGTTCTGGAAAATACGGAAATAAAGTTATTATATTTGAAGACGACGTTGTGCTTCCCGTAAAGGACGCGGAAAAGGTCAAAACGATGGTTCATGATTACGTAGCTAAGATGGACGACGATACCGATATCGCATATCTAGGCAACTGTCACCGCAAAATGTGTGCCCATGCATATGTAGCAACAAGGGAAGGGGCAGAAAAGATTCTGCGTCAAGGACTCCATGGATTTTGCAATAGTGCAATGGACGCGATGCTTAAGGAACAGTGTCTCGGAAATCTTAAGTGTACGTATCCGAAAAACATTGCCGCGAATCTTGAAGTTAAAACAGATAGACAAAGCGGACTAATATATCAAGGGCTAGAAACATTATTGGGATCCGTAAAATTAACGCCAGATGGGAATCATTTAAAAAATAAAGATTCTGTTGATTTCAACAGCTTGTACGTCGATAAACCGCCTCATTTGTAGATACCATCCTCAATTTTTTTTTGGAATGAATTTACCTTCACTATATTATGTCTAAACTTATCTTTATCATACCAATCCAGAATTATGTTGATGTTTTCGTCTACATTACTTGTTAAAATATCTATATCATCGTTCTTATTAAAACTCGGCAATTTCTCATTAAACTTTGTAAATAACTATAATATTTTCAAATTACAACACTATGATTCTATTGTTTTTTCTAGTTCCCCTCGTAATTTTGTTGATATGTGTTTTTATAATCCTTGTACTGACATCGACAAAAAAGGAGGACAAAGATCTGAATTTACGTATTCGGACGCAGTCCTTAAAAAAACAGACTAAAGATTTACGAAATATCGAGGAATTGTTCACGGCAAAAAGATTTGACTTACCTATGAAGTACATTTATGCAAATTATAGAGAAAGAAATATTAACTCTGATTTTGGATTGAGACTATATAAAGAACATCTTAGAGTGTGGAATGGATTTAAAGAATGGAATCAACCAAAAAAAAATACTTTTGAAAAGTTTAAAACCACATTTGATAAAATTTTAGATTCTATTAAGAGAGATGGCTTTGATGGAAACAAATCGAAGATTAATATTGATTCTAATAATAATTTGTTAAACGGGGCACACCGATCTGTTGCGTGTGCATTATATAATAAGGAAGCAAAGTTTCACGTTGCTAATCAAAAACATGGGCAACTAAACTGTGGATACAAAATGTTTCAAAAAAAGGGACTAACGTCCGGTTTTTTAGATGCGGCTGCATTGCAATTATGTAGAATGAACAAAAATTCGTTTGTTGTTTGTTTATTCCCAGCCGGCAAAGGTAAAGATGCTGCTGTTGAAAAAATTCTGACAAAGAATTGTGAAATAGCATATAAGAAGATTGTTCATCTAAATTCTAGAGGTGCTTTTAATCTATTGCAACAGGCGTATTGGGATGAACCTCTTATGAACACAAATAAGAACATAACTACCAAGGCTAAAAGGTGTTTTACAAACGATGATTTATTAAGGGTTTATTTAGTTCAAATTGATAATTTAGAGTTAGCAAAAGAATGCAAAAGGCAAATTAGAGAGATTTACAAAATTAAGCACGATTCGGTTCATATAAACGATACACATCAACAAGGGCTCACATTAGCTAGAGCTTTGTTTAATGATAATAGTATTCACTTTATGAATAATTCTAGAAAAACACATTATCCAAATTTTATAGAACAAAAAAATTATTTTAAAGATTGGATTTCTAAAAAACGGTTAGACATTGAGGATTATTGCGTTTCTTCCAGTTCTGTTTTATCCGCGTATGGTTTACGACAGGGAAACGACTTGGATTATCTTCATAATAGCGAAGAAATAACGGGCCATACAATGATTCAGAGTCATAATAATTACGGGAAGTCAATATATCACACACATATACATGATATCATTTACAATCCGCAGAACCATTTTTATTTCAACAATATCAAATTTGCATCGTTGGATGTTGTCAAAAAACTAAAGCAAACAAGAATGGAGAAAAAAGATGTAAAGGATGTACAACTAATAGATAAACTTTATGGTTTTACTGAGCGTTCTGAACTATAATTTTAACTTGTCTATAAATACAAACAACATCATGTGATATTTATTATATATAATCTAGTTTTAATTTTTTTTTCTAGTAGCTAAAAATGGGAATTTTTTAGATTCGGATAAACCATAGGTTTCATCCGTAATAATAATTGTTCCATGTATTTTTCTTGCCACACTTAAAATAGATTGATCATGTCTATTATCTTTAAAATATTCTCTTTGATTGTTATTATAATAATCAGTAATTATTAAATTATCTTTTCTTATTTTATTAATACAATCTTTAAAAATACTAATAACAGCATCGCATTTTTGCATAATCATAACAGTGGCCATTAAATGATTGGAATTTTCTATTTCATGATTTTCTGGAATATTAAATGAATTAAAAATTTCTTTTGTAGTCCATATTCTCTCTGGATGTGTTAATTGAAAAGAAATAATTTTATATTTATTATTTTTTATCATTTCAATATATTCATTAAATCTCTTTTCACCATTTGAATTAATTGAACATCCACAATCAGCATATATTAAAAAATCATTGTTATTTATTTCTTGTAATTTGTTAAGAATTATATCAAATTTCCATATCCAATAACCACCTCCTCTGTTCATTGATAAAATATTTTCAAATTCTTTTACAAAATTACTGGTTAAATCTTCTTTTCCATAACATTTAATTGAATCAAACCAATTTGTACTTATTGCTTCATTATATATTCGTTTTTTAGCAATTTTATAATTTTCATCACCATAAGAAACAAAATGTATTTATTCAATATCTATTTTAAATGATTTAATTTTTTCACGAACTACTTCAAATAAGTTATATTTTTCAAGTATTAGACGCCTTGCCTCTTTCATAGCAGCAACATGTTTATCTGTAATTGGCTTTTTTAGTATTTCGCGCACATCTTCCATAACATTTTCTTTTTCTATATCGATAACATACAAACTATTTTCTGGAAAATATTCTAATATATTAGGGCAGCCGCAATAAATGGGCATTGTAAGACATAGAAGCGCTTCAGTAATCTTTTCACTGAAGTAGTTTTTAGTTTTTGAATTTTCAATGCATATAGAATATTTGTAATCAAGAAGACCCTTCTTTTTCTCTTTTAGTTCCCCAATATAGCTATTTTTAAGGCCATTCTTCCATCCCTTTCCAAATATGTCAACCAGTTTAGTTTTATCAACCTCTTTGGCAAAAGCTACTCGTTGTTTATAAATTCCTTGGCTTGGTGATTTAGAAGAAACAATCATGGAACATAATTTATTTCTTGACTCGTATTCTAGATTTTTGGCTTCGTCGTACGACAAACAACCTTGGCCCTGTGTAAATACTACCGCGTGGATGGTATCTTCATAAAATGAATTATATTTTCCAAAAGGCTCTCTCGGTAAAATTATGAATTTCTTTTTCTTATATTTGTTTTCACTTAAACCATCCATGCCAATAATATAATCAGCTTCATCCACATTTGCGGTGGATCTTATATTCTTCCAATGCCCCTTACTTGATGGCGTTGAATTGTCACATCTCAATTTGTATTCTCTAGAATTACATCCTCGCCATGTACAGTCGAAGAAAACCGCCACACTGTTCGATAGCTTGGTAATGTTTTTTTGGAAAATCTTATCACACTCTATTTTTTCGACCAATGAATAGTCGCGCTGTTCAAAGAAATTAATCAATTCGGAATCATTATAATTATCTTCTATTGTTATTACGTCTATATTGTACTTTGAAAAATCTAAAGTACTTAATATATCTAATTCGCTTCCTTCCGTGTCAATAGATAGAAAATCAACATTTCTAATATTATGCTTATCCAATATATTATTTAATGTTACTGTTTGTACATCTACAATTTTAAAACCTTTGTTTTCTTTGTTTTTAATGTCTTTAGAAATTCTTTTCTGGTGCTTTGAATCATACTTATTTACTAGACCCGATAATCCTAGTCCATATCCAGAAATGTCCATAAATTGTGTTTCTTCTTCCACATTGGATAGTACTACATTTTCACATATACAACTCCTATTTGCTTTTAATTTTTCGAATGCAGAGGGTCGAGCTTCTATTGCTAGACCAGTCCATTTCAAAGTTTCCTCAAAAAACTTGCAATTACTGAATCTAATACCATCATCGGCACCTATTTCTAAGAAAACCCCGGGGGTTTTTTTATCTTTAAAAAACCGTTTGTAAACAAACTTGTCCTGTCCGTGCTGGCTATAAAATTTCTTTTTTGATTCTAGATTTACCGTTTTTGCGGCTTTCAAACTGATAAACTTGGTTTCAAATTTCCCGGGTGTAGAATACGCATTCAAATATTTCGTGAAATGGTCCTTTATCGTATCATCACTTGGTTGTGCGTACGCTGAAAATTCCACTACGATGCGACGCGATGTTTCTTCCCTGGTTTCTATACTGCCGTACGCATCTCGAATTGCTATGAGCAGGGTATTCTTTACTTCTTTATTTTCGAATTCTATTTCAAGTGCGTACTTTGATTTTTTCTTTGAAGAAACCATCCGAACCCCTCGTTTCTTATTTCCGTCTTCTTTCTTCATTGATCTTAATACAAGAATACATATGAACAAAATTATTACGAGCACTACGATAAACAACACAATCATAATTCAAACTTTTGATTCAATCTTATAACTTGGAAATATTTTTAATTTTTTCAAGGCCTTTCAAATATGCAACACGCGGCGTTCTGTTGTCTTTGTTCGTCATTTCTCGATGTGGATCCACTAAACACCTACAAACGGGACATTTTGTACTTTGCAAAAACCACGAATAGAGACACTTCTCACAAATATGATGACTGCATTCCAGAGTTTTAAACTTTCGAACTCTCGAAAGACAAATGGGACAGTCGACGTTTTCGGTCATACTTCCTTCTTTTTATATAAAATAATAATAATATAATACATGAAAATATTTGTTTTTGCTCTTGCAATTGCGGTTGGGATAATTATCTTCAATTTTTGTTCGACAACAAAAATTAACACCTCTCTAGATTTTCACAGAAGCATCGACAGTCACGCAAATCCGTTCAGGACACGAATTTTCGTCTTAATTCACTGTACCGATGCTTCAAAAGCTGCAGACCAAATTGAAAACATATTTTTAACAGCAGAATATCCCAGGCTTACAACCGTTGGAGTTATACAAACTTTATCAAAAAATATATCAGAAACTCCGACAAACAACATTATATCTCTCTTGAGGCAGAAAAATCTACATCATTTAGATTCAAACATTAGGATATCATTAACGAAGAACACAAACAAGTATTCGTGTCTACAAAAAGGGATCGAAGAATTACTGACAGATGAAATTTTCGTATTAACAGTTGATGAAAACGTGACTCTGCCGAAAAAATGGGATAGGATGGCTCTTGATTTGTTCGAAACCAGCGACGGGCAAAATTACGTGTTTTCAGCCACGAATAGTGGTGATTTTCCTGTCTGTACGGGTAATTTACACGGAATACCTCATTTTGAAACGAGAAACATATCTTTCAATCACGAAAATCTTGCTTTCCCTATAATTACAATATTCCCTGAATTTTTTCTCATGAAAGCGCATCAAGCTAGAAAAGTATTCAGTGAAAACGGCGTATACGACACAGTTGTACCAGAATGGGCAATTCCTGCGATAGTATCCAGTGCATGTCACGATCAGAATTACAATATAATTACGCTACATCGATTTAAAGTATACAAATTTGAAAATAAAAAAGAAAAGGAAAACTTTTCTCCAAACCTGTTAAAATCTAAAATTTCTTCAGCATATCTGCAATATATTCAATGGGACTTCGAAATTGATGAACCTGGGCCATTGACTAGACTTGGGCTTTCTATTGATTCCACACCTCTGGAGAGACGTATAAAATGGGGGGACGAATCTCATCAAGACCATGCTATGAAGATCGCATCTGGTGAATATTGACCTGGTAAAAAGACGAGATCGCAGGCTCTTAACCGAGCATTTTTCTTCTTATCTCGTTGTTATGTATACCTGCTGCATGAATGACAAGTTTTTTGGTGTTTTTATTTCTTGATTGAACATTAAGAATGGAAAAATGATCATCTAAGTACTTTCGCGACTTTTGTTCGATCAGTTTATCTAAACATCCCTGATCCTTAAAATTCCAAATTCCGCACCCATGCTTTCTACAATCCTTGCATTTCTTTCCAGTTAAAATTTCTCTTGCGAGTTCTATGGTAAAATCGTTGTTTTTGAAACACATATACCCTGTGTTGAAAACGTAGTATTTGTGTTTTGCGTTGTGATAGAGTTTTCCAAATTTTCCACTTACTTCATTTCCAAATGTAACATCGGTATCGTTTGACATTAAATACTTATGATGCTTGTTAACCACTGCATCCCCGTCGATGTAAACTATATTCTTATTCCGTGGGTCTCTTGCTAGCTCTAAGAAGACCCTATACCTTAGAAAATGTGGCATTTCGTCTTCTTTTGTTTCGGGAACAAACAATTTATACGCATACCCGTTTTGTTTTGCCCAAAATTGATTTTTTCTCGAGCTCAAATAGCCTATTTTATCTCCATAGCGTTTGTCGAATGCTTGGTATATTATTGTAGTCGCCGGGTCTAAAATTATTCCCTCTCCAAGCCGAACATATGGACGTTCCGTTTTGTTTTTAAGTCGGTGGGCATTTATTGCAACTAGTTCAGCTGATGTTAAATCGTAAGGTTTGTAAGCATAAGAAACGCCGAAGCCAATTAAACCAGCCATGAGTATGAAATAACAAACCAAAGCAACTACGAACACGATTTTTGAGCCAAAGTTCATTTAATATTCATATTATTTTTTTTCACTAGATTTTCACTAGATTGTGTTCAAACACGATTTTTTTTCTCTTCAATAGATTAACACGATGAAGATTGATAATCGATATGAAGTTTCAGGAAAATTGGGACACGGAGCGTTTTCAAAGGTTTACAGCGCTACAGATATTATAACAGGTGGAGAAGTTGCCATAAAAATTGATTTATCAAATATTCAAAGTGGAAAACGGCGGAAACCGCTTGCTGAATACGAGGCTGCTGTTTTGCAAGAAATTCACGCAAAGGGGCGGGTTCGTGGCGTGCCTAGATTATTTTGGAATGGAAAAATTACCACGAAGAGTGGTGAATATCCTGCAATCATCATCGACCGCTTGGGTCAAGATCTGGAGAATGTGTTAGAATTCAGGAAAAAGCTTTCGCTCACGGAAGCAGCGAAAATTGGCATCTCTCTTCTAGACATTTTAAAAAAAATCCACAAAAGCGGATTTATCCACAGAGATTTAAAGCCAGCAAACATAATGTTAGGATTTGAAGATAACAATGTTTACATAGCGGACTTCGGCCTGTCCAAGAGGTTTGTGAATTCTTCAAATAAGCACATTCCGTTCTGCGACAACAAATCTGGTGTAACGGGAACGATGAGATACTGCAGCACTTATACACATTTCGGTGTCGAGAGCAGCCGGAGAGACGACATGCAAAGTCTTTTGTTCATCGTTGTTTATTTGACTAACGCAGAACTCCCGTGGCAGTCTAAGAATATAAAAAAGGGAAACGTGGGTTCTGTGAAAAGCAAATGCGTCTTTGATGGATCTTTAACAAAAAACATGAATCCCCATTTGCATCGAATGAATTTGAACATTAAAAATATTCAATTTTCAGAAGAACCCAATTACAATTTTTTGCGAACATGTCTGGAAAATATTGTTGCTGAAAATTAAAATTCTTAAATTTAAAAAACTATTTGATAAATTAGGCGTGCGTTTGCTCATCAATTTTTTTTGTAATAGCTAACATAAAGACAACGACTACGATTTTCATCTTGCATGGTTTATATCCTTCATTACAGCTTTGGAATTGAAAAGGTATCTGATAACGAAGCCTAGAAAGAAAAATAATCATGACGTAGTTAAAAATTAAAACGCCTCTTTGGCGCAATAGGATAGCGCGCAGGACTTCTAATCCTGAGGTTGTCGGTTCGAGTCCGACAAGAGGTTTTTTTTATTTTTTAATATAACATGACGAAATGGATCTCGAAGAAAACTCATTTTCTAAGATCGAGCCTGATTGTGAAGAGCAAGAACAGGAAATAGAAAGTCTCATTATCCCACGCAGTTTTGTAAAAGAAACAATTGCAAATGAAAAGAAATCCAAAGTTTCACACAAGGGACAAACGGTGAAAGTAAAGGGCACTGTAAAAATAGGACCAGATTCATTACGAAATGAAAAGTTCGGTTCTCTGAGTTCCGATGATAGAATAGGCGATTTACAAGCCGACGTGGATTCTTGTATGGACAATTCAACCGACGCCAAAATCAACACACAAAAAATCAACAACACTTGGAAATACAATAAATTTGACGATAGCGCCTTGGATGCATGTGAGAGAGACGATGAACAGTTTCACATTAGATTGCTGTGGTTTCGAGATCAAAGTAAATGGAGGCACAAAAAGAAACAAGATTGTTTTTATCTTTCAACTCCAACAAATGGTTGGAAACCCTTGAACAACTTTAACGTTAAAAAAACTTCAGATATCGGATACCTTGAATGTCCTGACGGTACGTGTACTTGGATCAAGTGGACTCAAAAAAAAAATGGAACTCTCGCCGCTGCAAGAACATTTGAGCCGAATACAATGGTTGGTTTCTTTAAAGGACACCAGACGAGTCTCGAAAATCCATCGACTTTGTCAGATATACAATTTCTACGGCCTTTGGAAGTATGGGATCAGTTCTGTGAAGCAGATGATCAATTATTTGACGAAGTTTTAGATTTGTTAAAACGGACAACTTCTTCCGATTCCTTTGGTTTGGCATATTCCATTTTCAGATCGTATAGAGAACATAAAATGAAAATTTGGATACGACCAAAACAAAATTCGTGTGGTCTGTGCAAGTTTAATATGACTTTCGACAAAACAAAGGCGAACGCTAGATTTGATTCATATGGATATTTGATAACAAGCAAAAAAGTAAAAAAGGGAGAAATATTCTATGTCTTTAATCCAAATAAAGCGCATCTACTTCAAGAAAAGATGTTAGAGCTTAAGAAAAGGCTAGACCGAACGGTTCAGAACGAAGATGCGGCCTTCAACGACGTGTTCAACGATTTGGCCAAAGAAATTGATATCGTGGCATTCGAGCTCGCACAAGTACAAGACCGAAATTTAAAAGATAAACTTTTAGATGGTGTGGAATACGAAAGTATGGCAACTGATTTCTTTATGAACGAATCTCAATCACTACCCATACATTTGGAGTTTAAAAGATTATCAAACAATCTTCTTTACGAAACATACAAAATAATTGACCATAATCCTAACAGAGTAGAACTCTTATATTTTGTAGACAGATATAACTGGATCGCAAATTTCGAAAAACTGAAAAATGAAAACGAATGTAAAATTAAATTCAAAATTCCAAGCGAAATGTTGATACAAAGAGATTCGAAAACGAAATGCACGTGGCATGAGTTGAGCAAAAACACAAAGACGTTAGAATGGACAGCTGTCATCAAAGATAACGACAAATTCAAATTAATTGCCAAAAAAGAATTTCGAAAAGGAGATTTAATCGGGTATTTTGAGGGAGAAAGAAAAGAGGGTAGCGGAGGGATAAAAGAATTGGCAAACTCGGTTGTTCCTAGTATTTTAAAGAATCAACAAAAGATGATGGATCTAAGAAGGAGAATTCCACCACAAACTAAACTTTTTGTATCCGGGAAAACCCCGGCGCAACACGAATATCACAAAAAAAATTTATATGGAATATCAATCGACGATCTTTATCAACGCACAATGGGAACTGGTAGTAAAAAGGTTCGAGAACGGCTTTCTACGATATTTAGTAAACACTGGATAAAGTATCATATCAACAAAACGGATGGAATGGTTCGATTCCCTGTCGGAGTTGATGGATCAGGAGGCAAGCAGGGTGGTGTCCAGTTTTGTGCCGATTTAGATTATGATCAAAAAACAAGTAAATACACCAAAACTTTGAATAATGCTGAAATGTTAAAAGACGGCTTTGTTGTGGCTACAAAAACAATATACGTGGGCGCAGAAATTGGATTTAGATTCGGAAAGAATCATTATGACGGCAGCAAAAGTGCCGTAGACACGAAGAAAACAACTGTTGCTGGGTCTTGCAATTACAAAAGAGATACCCAAGTTGAAGATCTATTAAAACATTTACAAGATATCCAAAGTAACTGAAATTTTAGAGGACGCAGATGATTATTTGAAAAACTTAAATTTTACACCTACAAAAGTTTCTTATCTGGAATAAAATTTTTTAGTTTATGTGCACATATGAGGTTTAATAAGGAAGAACTGCAAAGTGAAGCTACGTTCTTTACATTTAGGTTATACAGGTTTTCTTTTTCTAATTTTGAGCTAGCAAAATCCGTAGAGGTTCGAACAATCTTGTGCAAAATCTTTCTTTTTTGGTCAATTATATACTGGGTTATGAACGGGTTAAACGTAGTGGATGGAATCCCCACCTCTTCACCCACGATGATAGCGATGGCCCCACCTAGGCTATATCCAATGAGATGAACTGGTAGTTTTCCCAAATCTCTTTTTATTCTTCTAATTTGATTTTTTGCTTTTTGCACACGGTCAATATCTTCGATGTTTTTGTTAATGAATAAATCATAATCTGCTTTCACATCTCTTAGAGTTTTTTTTCTAGTTCCCCGATAAGCTATCGTGATATTTTCTTTGTCGTCAATCAATACCAAGCCATATTTTGTTGAATATTTCTTAACTAGTGTCATTTTCAACTTTTGCTTCGTTAAGTATTTTACGGTATCGCGACATCCGTTTGTCTTCCACTTGGTCGATGCAACAATCATTTTAGCTTTTGCAATTTCGTCTTTTGTTAATTGTTTTAACATATATGTTCATTCTTATCTAATGGTATAAAAAAGTAAGCATTTCCATTCTCTAGACTTTTTTTTTAATTTAAATTCATTTTAAGTTCATTTTTCATTCATCGCCAAACAATGAACAAGACCATATATTATGGAGCTTCAAACCAAGAACTCGTCGTGAGCTATGAAATAGAAGACAATATAGATGCACATCTTGAAATAAATAACAGGGGTAAAATTCATTGCCCTATCACTGGAGACGAATACAATATCTGGAAAATCCATAATAAAGATTATGCCATTCGCTTAGATTATGTAAATCTAATAAAACAACGACTTGGTGGTCTTTAAAAAAGTCCGTTTTGTAGAAACGCCCGCGGACGAACTTTAAAAAAATTATCAAGTTCTTTCACAAGGGATTTTACTATTAAAAAAACTCCCGCCGAGATCTCGTTTAAAAATCTTCATTGACCGCGAAAGTAGCATCCGTAAAACTTGATTCTTTGCTTATATTCGCAAGGGAGTAATTTGAGTTCCGTTTTTCGAAGAAATTTACTTTTCCAAAGTTTGTAAAAGCTTGAAGTTTCATAAAATCTAGTGGGTTTTCTACGTTGTAAATTTTTGGGACCTTTAACATTGTGCACAAATAATCCGCGACATATTTAACATATTGTACCATCGTTTTTGCGGTGATGTCGATTAATTGGTTTGATTCCGGCAAAGCTTCTTTTACAAATATGGACTCGACTTCGACGGATTCTTTGATAATATTATGAATTTCTTCTATTTGTAACTTGTTTACGAGTTTAGAATATAACAAACACGCAAATTCACAGTGCATACCTTCATCACGAGATATAAGTTCATTACTAAAAGTTAAACCGGGCAATTTACCTTGCTTTTTTACGTAGAAAATTGCGGCAAAACTCGAACTAAAGAACATCATTTCCACACACGCAAACCCAACAAGACGCGTGGCGAATGTCTTAGTCTTTGGATCCATCCATTTAAAACACCAATCTGCTTTCCTCTTTACGGAATCGTAGTGTTCTATTGCGTCGAATAATTTTTCTTTTTTAATTTCGTCTTTTACATAAGTGTCAATGAGCAAACTGTATGTTTCAGCATGTATGTTTTCAATAGCTATTTGCATTCCAAACCACGCCCTCGCCTCGGGCAGCTGAATCTCTTGACTAAAATTTTGCACAAGGTTTTCTCCAACGATTTCGTCAGCTTGACTAAAATTTGCGAGTACTAATTCTAACCAATGTTTCGTTTGATCATCTAATTTTTCCCAGTCGTCGATATCTTGAGAAAGCTGCACTTCTTCTGCCGTCCAGAAACATGCCTCTGCTTGTTTATACGAAGACCATATGTCCATGTCTTTAATTGGAAATAAAGAATATCTTTTTGGGTTCGGGGTCAATAAGGGCTCCTGTTTTTTTTTCACAATTTTACCAATTTCTTTATAAGATAAAGCCATGAAGAAATTTCAGTCTTGACATTTACAAGAGAAAAAAATCAATAATCTAAACTCGTCTGAAACATGGTTAAAACTATAGGATACATCATTTCAAAAATGGGATTTAATTTTTTCCTAGACGATTGATTTGAACTTCTTCACTCCTTCTTTGCAATAATTCCGACTCATGAATATTTTTTAAAATTTAAATTTAAATTGTTTTTTTTTGGCAAAAAAATGGTAGTCTTTTCGTGTTCTCGTAAATGTTGTCCCCGTAAACGCGAGCGCCCCGAATCATTCACTCCCGCGCGGGGGGCGAAGAGGATGAAAGATTACGGGGACGCTCTCAATATTTTAAATACGGCCGATACATTTAGGACGCCGTTGGAATTGATCAAGGCCGAGAAGGTTATTGAGACCCTCCGCTGTAAAACGTGTAATGCATGCCGCCAGTCTGATAAAAAAAGCAAGGCGAGACCCGAATCGAAGATAGCTATTTGCAAAGCATTTGTACAAGACCTGAAGCGCCGGCATCTCGGAAAACCCTGCGCCTGCGGGTGCGGCCTCGTCTTTACCGAGGAAAATCTCTCGATCCTAGAGTTCGACCACCTCGATCCCGGGACCAAAAAACATGGCGTATGCTACTACCCGTTCTGGGCGTGTCCAGTCAACGGCGGCAAAGCGGGCATGGAGGAGGAATACGCGAAATGCCGCGCGATTTGCATGGCGTGTCACAGAATTAGTTCGGCGGCGCAATCCGCAGCTAAGGCCGCGATACGTTCGGCCGCGCAACGCGCAGCCAACGCCGCGGCCAGGCTTCTCCAAATGTTAAACAAAGGCGGCTACGCCACGAAAAGAAAAGAATCCCAGGCCAAAAGATACAGGCAATACATGGACGAAAAATTAGCTTTCGTGAACAAAAAAAAAAGGGACACCAAACGATGTGAATGCGACGACCCGACCTGCGACCGAGTAGTAACCCCGGGGAATTGCTGCGCCTTCGACTTTGCGCACAGACCCGGCGCCGGCGGCGACGGGGCCAAATTGTACTGTATTAGCGTTCTCGTTACCAACAGGTTGTCCCCGAAAACAGCCATTCCCCTCATCGAGGCCGAAACGTCGAAATGCAGACTCATGCACTGTCATTGCCACAAAATTCAAGAGACCGACACCGGGCGCGACGCCGTTAAACTTTTAACTTTTCAGTTAAAATATCTCTAAAGGTGATCGTGTAGATTAGATCACTGTCAGATTATTTCAAGTTTCATGATATAGGATATGTCCCAAGATGACCGACGTAATTATTGGGTTTTCAATCCAGTTTTCAAAGGATAGAAATGCTGACGCTACCGTGATGGTAAGAATCAGGACAATGCTTAGTTTTTTGTTTTTTAAAATATAAGGATGAAAAATGTAATACTGATGTGGTGTATGAATGAAAGCGATGAAAGAGTACACAAGATCCGGTCGTATTCCCGTTAAACTTAGTAAAACACACGCCGCTAATAAATTAAACGGATAAGCAAATGCAAATTGATGCCTAAAATGCAAAGCCGAACAAATACTAAAAACAGGAAAAATATCAATATTGTTTTTTTGAAGGAAAAGCGTTCCTACAAAAGCTGAAAAATACGACGCAATTAATTTTTTTTCTTTTTTGTTTTCAATTGCATGCGCCACATCAACAGTGCCGTGCGCGGGCACAATTAATGGAACTGCAATGTTCAAAATATTGTTTATCGGTGTGATTGGCGGAAGCAAATTTGTTGGAAACATGTTCAAAGAAACTGTACCGTGTATTAAAAGCAAAACGTTTCTTAAGACATTTTTAAACATTTTAATTCTTTTTAATATTGGACAACAAAAAACTTCGAAAAATGATTCTTTTACGGGGCATATGTGTCTTTTGGTGTTTTATGTATAATGCATTTTGTGCAACAATTAGAATGGTACTCAAGTTCGTTAGTAGCATGTTGGTGTTTGGGTTTTAAATTTGTTGTAAAATTCATCCCAAACACGTGAATGTCGTTCACATCTGGATCCGACTGAAATAAAGAAATGGCATGAGCTCCAGATGTAAAATTGTGAGCGTTTGAATCACAACTTCCATTACAAAAATCACAACCATCGTAAATTTGTGTTGGAGTGGGCCCTGGTTTGTTTTGGTTGATATTCCTGGTTATATATTTGTAAACTTCTTTGTTTTCTGGCAATTTTCCTCCTTTTCTAGCTTGTCCAATGACTATCAGAGGAACTTCAACGTCTGGACGACCAGTATAGTTAGTTTTTTTATTAGGTTTTTCTGCTATTCCCCACCAACTTTTGCCCCAAGATCTCACGACGTGCAAATCCACGGGCTCTCCTGGTATCATATTTTTCATGTCGTTGAATCTCACAACTTTGTCGCACAAATCTGAAGATTTTATTTCTTGTCTATTTTTTTCGGATAAGGGTCCATTTCCAACAATGCAAATGTTCATGTATTCTTTGTATTACTAGAGAAATTTTGACATTGCGTTCGTTTTGCAATTGCAATTGCAAAAATAATCAAGAAAACGTCATGGAAAAGAATACGATAACGGACAAAGTGGTTTACCCGGAGAATTGACTACAAATAAAAGAACAAATGATTACGCTGTGTTTGAAGGTGAAAAAATCGGTCAAATCTCAAGAGCAGACCTTGCAAAGTTTTGCCTGGATTTCGTATCCAACGTGATTTCAAAAGTCAAAACGACACGTGTGTAATCCTTGGGGGATTTCGTCGGAACAATCGCTTGAACCAATCTTTGCTCGTTTCATGAAATCATGTAATGAATCCATTCTTCGTTTTCCTTTTTTTTGGTCGTCTCCATCTCCATCTCCATCTCCATTTTCGTCTCCATCTACATTTTCGTCTCCATCTTCGTCTTCGTCTTCGTCTTCGTCTTCGTCTTCGTCGGAAACTACCCGGTCTAATACACACTGTCCAACGTCTTTAAGGGAGTATATGATCAATTTGGCGGAATATCGCATGCAATTTATTTTCATCTTTTCATGTTTTTTCAAATCAGGATTCTCTAACATAAGCTTCAAGTCTTTTCTTGTAGTTGAAAGATTTTCTAGAGTTGATGTTATGACATCGATCAAATCGTCACTCATTTTTCTTTCTGGATTTTCAACTCTTAACTTCCTTAATTCTAGATTTTTTTATTGCGGTGGTAATTTGTGGAGCCGACATAGAGTTCATTTTGTTATGACATCGATCAATTCGTCACTCATTTAGTTAGTTTTACTCAATAATTTTTTTAATTAGCCTATTAAGAAATATTGAATGTTATTAATTGTTTTATTACTTATAACCTTACTTATTGTTTGGCTCGTTTTTATATCAATAAGCAATTCTAAAAAGCAAGCAGCCGTGTTAATGACAAACAAAAAGCCGGTTTATATTTATTTTCACGTGTGCTGCATCAACGCCGGAAGTGCAAATTGGAAATATATAGTAAATTACATCTTCGATTATCTGGAGAAGTTTGACGCATTCAAAAAAATAACCGAAATGCGCGTATGTTTGCTAGGAGAAAATGAATTTATAAACGATCCAATATGGAAGCGCCATTCTAAGATAAAGATTCATGCGCACGATTCAAATAAGAGTTTATATGAAAAGTTTACTCTACATACGATGCGCAACGATGCAGAAAGGGAAACATTTAACGCGTTTTATATGCATTCAAAGGGGTTTCGCACTGGCATAAAAAAATCTAAACCCTGGGTTGAAGAAATGTTACTTAACTGTTGGAAAGATTTCAATTTTATAATGCAACAACTAAAAATTTATGATACAATTGGTACAAGATTAAAATTCATTGACGGCAAAATAGGATCTCATTATTCTGGAAATTTTTGGTGGTCTAAATCTGAATACTTGAAAACTAGAACAGATAATGTCGGCGAAAGATATTACGATCCAGAAGCATGGGTGCACAGGAAAATTGACTGTAGAGTGTTAGGACTAAAAAATGGACAAAAAGACCAAGATATGATTATTTACAGAATTCCAAACGGTAAAAAACACTATTATGGAAAAAAATATTACTAGCTAGCACTATATGGAAAAAAATAATATGGGATGATTGTAATTTTTGTTTTTTTAAATCTACGCCAGCTGTTGTACTGACTTGTTCGCTACGAAACCACGAACATTTTACTAAGATTTTCATTACATGAAAACCCTTTTAAATATTTTCATAACCTTTTCTGGAGAAAAATTGTCGTAACATCTCCAATTTTTCTCTCTTATTCCTTTGCGGTCGAAGTTCATTATAACGTTGAAGAAACTCTCTTCGTCATGATAATACATTCCCTTGGAACCCAATTCTTTTAAATGAAACGCATCTACAAATTGTTTGTTGGAGGTTATAATCGGTTTGTTCATTATACTAAATTCAGCGATCGAAAGACCGAAACTTTCACCACGTCGCCGGGCATGGACCATAGCGTCACATGTCCGAATAAACTTGTTTTTGTATTCTTCCGAATAAATAGTATCTACGTAAAGAACCCGTTGATGATCAACAAATTTGTTCGTGTTCGCAAATAAGAAATAGATATTTCTGGAGGAATCAGAATCAGAATTTAATACTTTCTTTATTTGGGTCTTAACATAACCTATATCAAAAGTATCTCTTCCACCATAACGTCCAAATACCGTAGCCTCGCGGGGAATACCTAATGAAGACCTCAAACTATCACCGGCAATTTTTCTGTTTCTTACGACATGTGGAACGACTGGAACGACCCTGTTCTTTTTTGCGGCAACTGTTTCAGATATTCGCGCGTAGACGTCTCCGTGTGGTTGACCGGCACCAAATACACAGTGAACGCACGTTTTAACATTCGGGAGATTTGATATTTTTTTGTCGTCGGTTCCCCATTTGATAACATACAAATGAGTTATGTTGTTCTCTGATAAAATCTTATCTACTTCGGCCCAATTCTCAATCGAAAAGATATTTTCCTGTCCAAATCTATGCTTAAACTTATCAAGGACAACGTCATTTGTCTTTGGTCTGTGTGTTTTGTCGTAAATAATTATCGGTTCTTTGAATAAAGAAAATTGTTCACCGAAATCAGCATAATCATACAGAGCAATACTCGAGCCACGTTCTTGTAATGAATTCTGATAAAAAGCGAAACGTACCCTTTTGGAGTTGGAGTTGGAGTTGGAGTTAGAGTTAGAGTTTAATTTAGCTGACGATGGAACGAAATTTCTGGAATCCAGTAAAAGTTCTTTCCAAAAATTCTCTCCTTTTGAGGTTTTTCCAAACTTGTCGGTCTTTAATGTCCTGGGATATTCGTAAGGGTTTCCCCGTTCCCATCCATAATTCTTTCGTCCGAGAACATCTTCGCATGCTTCTATGGCCTTTTTGACGTCCGGAACAACTCTAACGCGATTTGCCTCAAAAACAGATTTGTATTTTCCTCTAATATATTCTTCGCTTCCAAAATTGCTCATATGCCAACCAATCACACCAGTATTTTTTGATTTTAATTTTGGAACCACACCATGTTTATCAAAATGAGATATTTGTTTTAAATCTCTTCCCAAACAAAGAAAGGTTCTCTGTTGTCGATCGGGCCACGTGTGCTTTGGATTGTGGCAATTCAAGTTGTAATAGAAAAATTGCCATTGTGGTCTCTTGAATTCTCCAGGGTTTATATCCGAACACGCCTTTACTATATCAGACTTGTTGTAAATTTCATCCGCATCACAGACGAACGACACTACGTGGTCTTTAAGATCGTAGTCGTTAATTAACTGTTTAGCTTTATCCATTGCAAAGTCTCGGGCCCTTCTTTCTCGCATAGTTCCATCTAAATTAATATTTGAATCATCTAAACTTAACAGGATAAACTTGTCCTTCCATTTTTCAAAACGTTTCATGTTAGTTTTCACATGCCACGGCTTTTCCTTTCCCTTGTGTGTTCTGTTAGACTCTACACCGATAAAATACTTGGTAAAATCGTCATGTTCGTTTAATCGCAACTCTAACAGATCTAGTTCGTCGTTAACTATAAAAGTATCAATAAAAAATTCACTCTCGGTTTTTGTTAGTGATACTGGTATCGGTTTATTTTTGTGATGTATAAAAAGCAAAAGTCCCACAACAATTATAGCAAGTATTGTGAAGAGCAAAATCAACAACATATCTTAAATTTGCGATAGAAAAAAATTTAAACATGGAAATGTTGGCAGACATAAGAGATAGAAATCTCTTTTTGGTATTTTATTATGTTTTTATTCGGGTAATCGGGGAAGGGTGTTTATTCGTTACGTGGGGGGGTTGTAAAAGTTAACGAATTTGGTATTGCAAGTGGACGTGGATATGTGGTATTTGGAG
>Ga0209709_10001126_pt1 | contig 24894 bp, 54 predicted proteins | sample ArcticOcean_MG_C_2_FD_187435 | JGI IMG/M metagenome (GOLD analysis project Ga0209709, IMG submission 187435) | Marine microbial communities from western Arctic Ocean - ArcticOcean_MG_CB4_136 (SPAdes) (version 2) | ecosystem: Environmental > Aquatic > Marine > Oceanic | place: Arctic Ocean...
GTTTATATAGTTTGACCATAATCTCATATTAGGTGGAACGACAGAAAACTTACAGTAATCGGTAGTATCTTGTCTCCCCAAAAAATAACTGAAGATGAAAAAACGGAAGGTGAAAAAATGTATGATAACAAGGATTACTTCTCCCTCGAGGAGATAGAAAGAAATGGCAGAAGCTGTCGTTATGAAGTTTGTGTGGCCGATGGAAGAATCGGTCTCCAAGTAGTAACATTCAGGACAGATTCATGCTATCAAGTTGAAATTGGTTTAGGTGTTAAGTCACCTCTATATACCGGAGGCACATGGGTCACAAAGACCAAGATTGCTTATTGGGATGGAGCTGGTGCGGATAGGCAACCTGAGGAAAAGGAACAAGTGCAAGACCATCTAAATCAGGTATCTTGGCACATGGGCAGCGTCTGGAATGTTCGAGATGTTGAATCCTCAGTCTTTGACTTTATCTTATCTGATTACGGGTCAGTTTCTATTGGTATAGCTCAACTCAAAGCGGTTAGGCTTCAGATGATGATGGCAAAGCAACTTCAATTACAGCAAGCGTTCTTACAGGACTTTATCGCAGGTGATGCAATATGAGTAAGGCAATTAATCATTGTTGTATCAAGCTTAACAACATCACTTGTGTATATGAAAATCCTAAGGGAATGCGTGTATGCTCAGATTGCTATATTCCAGGCAAATTATATTTGTCAGTCACTTACACCACTACACTGAGGTTTGATGTATGAGTTTAGATAATGGATTCTTTACCTTCCCTCTATGCAAAGAATGCAAGGGAGTTGTTGGTTATGTGAACAAGCAAGGCAATTGTTCTCCATGCGCTGCAGACCTACTGAGGTGGAATGAATGAGTGGGATAGATATTATTCTTAAGGATAGACGGATTGCAGAAGACAGAATCAAGCGAGCCTTGAAGGTCTTAAGCTCATGGCCTACGGATGAAATGCAAGAAGAAGAAGGCTTCTGTTGGAGGAACTTTTTCTCAGGCATGGGATGTGCCGCCCGAGACATCTTGGAGGGAAATGAATGACTTCCGATACATCAGCTGGCTTCATGTATTGCAGCTTCCCTAAGTGCGACAATAGAACTGACATGGGTCATAATCTTGTCTGTAATGAATGTGCTCTAAGATTGTTAGGGATAACAATTAGAGGTGATGAATCATGAGTGAATTAGTTTATTGTAACTCATGTTGGAAACACATTGGCAAGCCCATCTTCGCATGGGGTCGCAGGTTTGAAGCTTGTGCTTGTGAAACACCAAGCCCTGATGAGCGAGACACAGATATGAAATATTCTGAAGTACTTGCAGATGTCTGCGAGAAAATCAAACAAACTCATGTGAAAGCAGTTAAGAATGAGAAATGGACTGATGAAGCATTAAAAGAAATGCTTAAGATGCTTGACATTGAAGGAGATGATGAAGATGAAGAATTATTATAAAATAGAAGATGAAGTGGCCTACCGGCTTAAGGAGAAAACTGATTGCGCCCACTGTCGAGAAAAGTTTTTCGAGCCAGATGGTATATATGTAACATCTCAAGGAGTATTGTGTGAGTTACATTGGCTCAGATTGCTTGTCAAAAATGCTGAAGACAATACCCGCATACAAGATGAGTTAGGTGCAAAAGTTAAGAGGGATATTAATCTCGAGTGTTCTCTTTGTGTTGGAGAGTCTAATGACAAGGGAGAATACATTACCTCTCGAGGTATAATGTGCAAGTATCACTGGAACAAGGAGTTTACAGGAAGGTGTGTTGCTAATGAGTGAGCAACACTCATTTATTGGGATGCCAGCATCTCGAACTGCTCGTAACGATATACCTTATCTGTTTAAGAATCAAGGAAGATTAGTTATAACAACTGAATCATATCGCTTCTCTTGTTGTCCTATTTTGAAGCCCATTGTCTGGGTTGCCGGAAGAAACTGTGATATTCGAGGCGAACTTCATATTTGGAAGTGCAGCGGTTGTGAGGAGCTTTTCTCTATTCAACATTCGCCTGCTTGCACACAAGGGCTTTGCAGATGCTTGCTTGACAAAACCAAGTATAAAGTGGTAGAGTCAAAATACATGAGGTGATTATGATGTGTGAAAATGAAGATAATCCTTGGAGAAACATTAGATTTATTAAGGAAGATTTAGCGTTGCTAACTGAACATAAAAATCCAAGAATAGCTTATACCGCAGGAGTTTTATTACACCAGCGCAACTTAGAAGAAGAAGCGAAGGGAAAGCATGATGAATGGTTTAAAGATTTAGAGGATGAGTATGTGGAGAAGGTGGGCTGATATGAAGACAAGAAAAGAACCTATGTATGAGCGTGATTGCATCACCTCAAGAACTTGCCTTCGTAATACCAGTGCAAGACCAGGTCTTTATCCTGAGAGCAGACAGCCAAAGGAAAGACTTAAGTTATATAGGGTTGACTCACATTGTAAATCTGCTCATGCACCTGAAGAAATTGTGCAAGACTGCTGCATCTTATATGGCGTAGCCGAAGATGGAGCTCGCTTTATATGGAGTCATGTCTTCCAATACTGGAGAGAAGCACAAGTAAAAAAATATGAAGAAGAAAATGGAGATGAGAAAAATGAGTGAAAAAACTGAAATACGAAAACTGGAGCAAAATCCTGCGCAGCTGCGCAGATGGACTGACCTTGTATGGCATGACTATGAGATGGGTAAATATTCTCAAGAAAAGGCTTTGAGACCAGCATTTATGGGGCAAACAAGACAAGCTTGGATAGATGAGAAAATGGAAGCATTCCTTGAAACTCACCCTAACTACCTCGATGGTGACGAAGATGGAGATTGGCCAGGCTACAAGAGAAGTGGTCTACGAGACCAAATGGAAAATGAATCTTCTTTTTATACATTCGCCTTAATTGATGGAAGTTATAGACCAGGAGCTTGGTATGTAATGATGACTCAAGAAAGCCGACAATATCTTGGGCCAGAAGAAGGAGGAACTTGGGGCGGTTGTTCTCGATTTGTTCAATGGACTTCCTTCTATACCCGAGAAGAAGCAGTAGAGTTTATTGAGTTTTACAATGCCAACAAGAAAGCTGGCACAACCAACTCGGATTCCCTTGAGTTACTTGGTGGTGACGATACAGTCTCATCAACCTACCCTGAAGGTTATATCCCTACTGGCTTCTCTTTTGATAAATCCTTAGAGGTCTATTTAGTAATCCTACCTTATGTGCCTGAGCCGGAGCCTTATTACTATGAATGAAGAAGATATAATCAGGTCACTTGCTCATAGTATGCAGATGACTGTCCGATTCTGGCTCAAGAGTGGTATGTCAGACGAGACCAGAAAAGTATGCGAAGAATATGAAAATATCTTCAGGGGAATCTATGTGAAACCCTTCCGGCAGAAACTTTGGGTTGTCTCGAGATATTCAGCGCAAGTTTTGTTATGGGGCGATAAGATGTTTGGAGGAAATTAAGATGGATTACAAAGCAAAGAAAAGAGATGAAGATGGATTTAAAAAACCACTTAACAATAATGGTTGGGCTCATATTCACGAGTATGAGATATACATAACCTCAAGCAATCCTGTGAAGTTTACTTGGCAGTGTTGCTGGTGTGGGAAAAAAAGAAATGAAGATAAGAACGATAAAAGAAAGTGGTGAATGAAAATAAGGAGTGAAAATAAGATGAGTGAAAATATAATAGATGAAAATATACGATGCAGAAGATGTCGCAGTTCAGCTGTGGCATTCAGGAAGAATGTTTTTGGGTATAACCTTGAGGAATGCCTAAGGTGCAAGTTCACCTACATAAGCAATAGAATGAAAATTAGGAAACTTGTTAAAATTGAAGTTCCTGAAGAAAAACTTTGTTTTGTTGGCTGTGTTTGTGCATCTTGTTATCCGGAGGACTACCGATGAAGTGCGAGAATTGTGGCTCAAGTGCCGATACTGAGTTTCATCATGCCGGTCAAGTAAGTTGGTGTTCCCCCTTAACTGGGTGCAACATTGATTCTGTTGTTGAGGATATACTACAAGCTGTAATAGTGAAGCACAAAGAACTGATAGCAGGCAAGAACAGGAACATATGTGCTGGAGAAACTAATGAATCTTATGATGAAGCAAGTGACTCAATTATACCGATACACACTTCTTATGCAGAAGTAAGAAAGTGGGTTGAAGAACAGATGAAATTAATAGTGCAAGAAATGGCTGAAATGGAGTATGGTTTCTGATGCCTAATCGAGAAACTTCAAGTCATGGGTGGGTTCATGCGAGCGAGCCAACTTATGTTCGTAAAAAACTCTTCGTGTCATTCATTTGTATTAATCAGGTTGCTGGAGTAACTCCAGCAAAAATACCATGCAACACTCTAATTACTCATTGTTCAGTATCTGAGGATGATATTGAGTCTCGATGCCCTGAATGCAATTTCCCTCACCTTCCTACCGAGTATCAAATCTGGGGGGTTTCTGATGAGTGAAGTAGTAGTAGTATGTCATCGTTGCCGAGCAGAAGATAGGCCAGACCATACAAGAACTTATAAGACATTTGCTAAGAATGCTTACTGCGTATGTGGCACTGCCCTTCATGTTACAACTCTTGATGAAAATGAATTATTTACTTGCATACATTGTAAATCTCTAATTTATGGTCTGGATAATGACGGCTCAACTTCTTGGGTGGACTGGAATGATTGCGGCTGTAAGAATAAGGTGGTCTGATGCTTAAATCAACATCTGTCTTATTGTTCAACATCTCTAAATGGGTGGGTTGAGTTACTATGTTATTTTTATCTTCAACAAACCAATTTATCTCATTTTTACGAGACCAAGCCAAACCTCATCATTATATCTTGGCTAACAAAAAATATCTGGTTCAATTTTTGGAGCAGAAAAATATAGGGCGAAAAACTTATCCCGAAAAGCTGCAGACGAAAACCTTGTGCAGTAAGCGAGTCACAGTTGCTACCGGAATGTTTATAAACCCCAACGACCAATACTCATATAGGCGGAAAACCAGATGACAAAAAAAACGAATAAATCTAAGTCCAATTTGGCACGAGACAAAGTAATTAAAGAAATGGCTGACCTTGTAAGCGAGGCAATCAAAAAGGGCGAGAAGCCTTGGCTAAGGCCTTGGGATACTTCCAAATGCACAAGTGGTCTTGCTCATAATGTGGTTTCAAAGAAACCTTATCGGGGTGTAAATCAGTTTTATTTGGGTCTATGCTCGATTGACTTTGAGTTTGCATCATTCAAACAATGGTCTGAGGTTGGTCGCAAACACGCTATCAAAAATGGTGAGTTTGAGATGGCTACCGATAAAGACGGCAAATCCTACAAGAAGACTACCACATACTACGGAGTTCAGAAAGGTGCAAAGGCTGTAACTGTTGTTTATTTCACCATGTTGAAATTAGAAGACAAGGACAATCCCGATGAAATTAACATGATTCCTTTACTCAAGTGGCATAAAGTGTTCGGAAGAAGTGATACCAACATACCTGCCCCAATCATTGAGAAGCCAACGGAGGATGAAATGCCTACCTTTACCGAGATTCAAGAAAGAATTGAAGGGGAAATGCACGATTGGATGGAGTCGGAGGGTATTGGTTTTGCCGAAGGTGGTGAACGAGCCTTCTATCGCTATTCAACAGACCACATTCAAATGCCAGATAAAATAGCATTCCCTTCTGGTTATGCTTATATGCCTACACTATTTCACGAATCAGTTCACTCAACCGGACACAAGAAGCGTTTAAACCGTAAGATGGGTATGGGTATGGGAAGTGATGAGTATGCTTTCGAGGAATTGGTAGCGGAGATGGGTGCATCCCTTCTTTGTCGCCACCACAATATTCTTCCAACCGATGCGTTGGAGGATGGTTTAGAAAACCAAGTATCATACATAGCACATTGGCTCAAGCAATTGAAGTCAAATCCAAAAACAATTATTCAAGCAGGTAGTAAAGCGCAGCGAGCGGTGGACTATATACTTGGAACAACATTTGAAGACAATAAAAACGATGAAAAAAAAGGAGATATAAAAGATGAATGATTACAGCGAGAACTTAATTGGGATTGACTGCAACTTCGGTTGCACTCACTATATTAGCGAAGATACTGCGTGGAGCTTATTATGCGGTGCGTTTGAAGGTGGTTCAAATTATTGGATAGACCAATGCAGAATCCCTGATACTATGGAAGCAAGACGAGCAAGAACCTTAGGGATTGCACAAACATGGGAATCTGGCAAACTAAACGCTTGTATCGCTACACAATCATGGAGATACATACACCAAATACCATTCCTTACCAATGGCCACTTGTTTATCAAAGCCGATGGAGTGGAATATATGTTGGATAGAAATGCTCTAATTCAAGGAATTGAGGGGATTGCCGATATGGATAACAAGAGGCACCTTCATGATTTAATATCTGAATCTGGTGATGCTATCACATCTGATTTATTTCTTCAATTTGCTTTATTCGGTGAGGTGATTTACGGATGAGTGACGATATGAAACATACTCACGAGTATAAAGATGGTAAGTGTGAGGTCTGTCGCAAATGGGAAAATGTATGTCCTTGTGGAAATTGTCAGAGAATGCACACTGAGTTTATAGCAGACTATTGTTTGGAGTGGCAATGCACCCAAGCTGAAGTTTTACAATACTTTGCGGGGTTAGATAAAAGCCAAGCATACCCAGTAAAAATAGATGAGGTGGTTGAATGACTGATGAATCTCCATTATGTAGCAATTGCGAAAACAAAGCAACCACTCAAGATAATATCTATTGTCCTACATCTCATTATGCGTGTGATGACTGGCAATGTATCAAGATGGCTGCGCTTGCGCTATGGGAAGATTCACACGAAACGGTTCTTGGATTAGAAGAGGTGAGCGAATGAGTACTGAATGCTTTTACTGCAAACAAGAAATATGGGAGCAGCCTGCTGAAGCAGGGGTTTGGGGAGGCGACTGGTATTCTGGTTGTGAAGTATGTGGGTGGCACTGTGAAATGGATAAAGAAGATATACCACGCATCAGACAACAATTAAATCTTAACCAAATAGTAGTGTTGAAGAAAAGTCTTAATATTTTATACAAAAAGATGCTTAGAGATTCACCACGATACGGTAAGACTATCTATAACCCAGAAACATTCAATGACCAGCTTGAGATACTTAGGGAAATAACGGAACAACTTGTTGAATACGGTGATGAAGAATGAATGCTATAATTACTCAAGAAGGTTGGTGGCGTTGTAAGGTTTGTAGCCATCCCAATACCGCATTCGAGTCATTTTGTGTGGAGTGTTCGTGGCATAGGTGGTGGAGTGAGCAATATGTCTAACACTAAAAAATTAGAATTACTTCCCTCGATAGCCGATTGCAAGTTTTGGTTGTATATACCACTTAAAGAATTATCAAAAACTCAAATAGCAGAAATAATATCAATTCTTGCACCACGAAGTATGTCATGGCAAAATAATTACGAGTTATATGTTGAGTTTAAAACAATTTCTTCTGGTAATCTTTTTATAGAGGCTGCCGAGAAAATAATGAATGGAGATGATTAAAAATGGGAGATGTGGAATACAAAAAACTTACAAAATTAGGGAATGCTTATTCAATTAAAATCTTACAAAACATAGAAAACTTAATGGTTGAGCTTAATGTGAATGTTCCTGAAAATGGTCTTACTACTCGTGATATAGCAAGTCTATTAACACAAAAAAGAGTAAGTCACGATGGAAAGAGGATAATAAATAATTATGGTCTTCCATCTATACACAAACTTGCTATGTTATTAAAAAGAGATGTAAGATTTATGGCATACAAGCGAACAGTGAAAGCAACGACTCAATGGAGTTTGGTTTTTAATGAAGAGGAATAAGAATGTCATTCGGTGGGTTTATATACTACGGCGACTATGTAATACTGTGGCGAATGTGAGCGGACAAAAAACAGAGCCAACAAAACAATGAAACAAAAAGGAGATGAAAACAAATGAGCGATGCAAAACGACAATATAAGCAATATATCACACTTGATTTAAAGTTTGATGAACCACAAGCACCCGATAGTGTCTGGAGGACATTATACACTAACGGTATAGCCGTTAAAAGTGGAGGCCAAGATGGATATAGCCACCAAAACTTCAATAGGGTTCAAACCAAGAAGATTATTAGGATTTCAAGTCCACTTTCGGTTAATACCGTTGACTTAAGGTATATTACCGATGAAACTAAGAAAGTCTTAGATGCAATACTACCTGATATGTGGTCTTCAGAAAAGATTACACTTGAAGATGATATTCAATCAAATCGTGTATTTGAACCTGATTACTTCGCTGTTAAAGCAGATTCTTTAGTGGGTAGCAATATGAAGAGTTGGTGGAATACTGATGACTCAGATTGGATTGATGACATTAAATATCTAAACCAAGAGTTTGGATTCAATGCTAATATCAACATCTATGACTTCAAGGTTTCCCCATCTGTTGATGGTGCGGGCTATGTTGAGTCTTTACAATTCAAGATGTTCCTTAGAACTTCCAATCAGAAACTATTCAATGCTAATGAAGCGGAGCTTAATACCTATGTGTTGGGCAACATTCTAAAAGCTTGTCTTGCTGTTGGCACATACCAACACGCATTCTCATGTGCTGGTGAAATTGAAGTGGAGAAGTCAGTATCATGTGCTCGATTCAACAAAAACGATGTAGTTATTACAGATGCAGAATTAGATACGGTAATGGCTCAAGCAGTCGCAGAAGCCCTTAGGGATGAGGAAGAATGAGTTTAAGACAAATTGTCTTAGACAAAATCTCCGGTCTATTAGAAAGCGGTGAGAGCCATCACTTTGAAGCCTTTGGTGAAAGCAGGGGTATGCAAGCAAAACTTGTTGATGGTAAAATAGCTTCTTGGGAAATGTGGGGAAGGGGAGGTCAAGAATGTCATATATACCCCGAACCTGTTTCTTCTATGTATGCGGCATTATGTGTAGTCAAAGCCCTCGTTGATGAGAAGGATGGCGACCCTCGTTATGCTGCTCACTCAGAAGAGTTTTACGATTTCTGGAACTCGCCTGAAGGTAGAGAAATGTGCGTTGAAGCAAAAAGGAAGGATGATTGAGGATGGTAAGTGATAATTCTAAACCGAAGACAATACCACTGGGTGTTGCCAAGTGGATTCTTAAACAACAACTCGCTGATGAAAACTTTGAAGGTATGTATTTACTTCTTGACAATATAATTTCAAGAACTCGGGTGATTGAAGATGATGTGTAAAATTACAAAGTGGAATCCTGAAGGGGAACATGATTGGTGTCTTGATGAAGCAAGCGGTGAAAGCCCTGAGCATATTATGCTTTGGCTTGGTTGCATTAATGCTTGTGGCTACCAAAGAAGAGTTAATTTCAATATCATTACTGGTGTTAAGACCTTTGATAGAATAGAGTTAATAAAAACAGGGGTTTTAATATGAATGAGGATATAACTTGTGTTCAAGCACAATATCCCATGTATCTTGAGTTTGATGTTTCCGATGTTGATATGAAGGAAGTTAAAGAATGTTGTGTAAAATACGGAACTCTATTCATTGAGTATCTTGATGGAACAATACAAGAAATAGATTCATACACAGAATATGAGCCGGATATGAAGCATCCCGAAGAAGTCAAATACTTTACTGCTGAAAGTATGGAAATCGAGGATGCAAAAATACAACTTAAGGATTTAGTGAATCAAGAAAATGTCTGGAGGAAGAATAATGAGAGTTAAACCTTTCAAAGATAAAAAGATAACTTATTTGACTTTGGCGAACCAAGAACTTAGCCAAGTAATTAGGAAGTTATTAGTTATTTATCCGGTTGAATCTTGGCCTAACGATAACGACCACAACCTTATTAAACTGTCGCTTACAGACCTAAGATTGCTCACCCCTCCCCCGTCAATACCCGTCTTTGAATATGAATGTTCTCAGTGTGGTAGAGAAGTAACAAAAACTCAAGCATCTGGTAGAGTAGCCAGATGTAAGTCTTGTTACGCTACATGGAAGCGTGAGCAAAGAGCAAGACTCAAGAGGGATTAAAAATGGGATTTCATACTACAACAAAAGGTGGCAAGCGAGGCGTTAGACTAAAGAGAGAGATTTACATAATCCTCCATGCAGCCGAAGAAGGGATGACTACCAGACAGATTTATGAACAATTATGTTCTTCGCCATGTAAGCGATTTATTAACGGAACTGTGCAAGTAGCACAACATCTTAAGCGTATGAAAGGTGTTGAGCAAGATTTGGGCATGGCATATGGTCTCGATTCTCAATATAGTGCTAAACTGTGGGTTCTTACACACCCTGAAGAGTTTATAGAGTGGTTCGGCGAAGAGATACCATGACCGAAGGTATTATTACCATAGACCTATCTCACAAATCAACCAAAATAGACGCTTACTCTGGTTGGTCTTCTGAAAGAAGATTTTTACCCTATCTTACTATACTAAACCAAGATGGAATAGAAATAATTTTTTCTGGCTATGATACAGTTTGGCAACTTCTTGATACGATTTGCTATAAGATTCCTTTGGGGAGAAATAATTTCAACCCAGTTTTAAAACATAGGGTTCAGCACACCGATTTAACCTCGCTTGAGATATTACGGGGTATTTTCTCTGAGTCGGATTTACCAAAAATTACTATACAGGGGATGCACACAGAAGAAAATGTTTTTGTGGCTGACCATACATATTCTCACTACGATGAAGATTTACAACCTTCGTTATTTTATATAGCATCTATTCTCGAGGACAAAAAATCTGAAACTATTGTTTTTGGTAACTATAACTTCATAGCAAGAAACAGGGATAGTGAAAATAAACGCACAATTATGACACTTCCTTCTATAATTGCACTAATTGAAGGTAATACAGGCTCTCTTGCGGTAATAAGAGTCGTTCAAATGCCAAATGGTAAGATGGGTATTCTATCTAACTGTGTATTAAAAAATAAAAAATACGCCTGTTCCCCTCCAAAAATCTTCGGCAAGGATGAAACCGAAAAAATATGCAAGCATTTGGACAGTATTCTTTCAAATCGTAACAAAATCTCATATGTGGTAGGGGAGAAATATACTTTACCGGAGTGGAAGCAGGAAATAAGTGCTGGCTCAACTGTTGCCCACCACAAATACAATTATAGCCTTCTCGAAGCAGAATTATCCTTAATTTTACAAAAAAATAATCTATGAGAATGTTCTGACCTTTAATTGTTTTGATTTATTAGTAAGTGGTATAAAATATAAATGGGGCGCAGTGCATCGGTTTTGCTAATTCTTTATTAATGCTTATAGTCTGGGGTTGAAAATATGATGTTGAATATCCCCTATACTCTTACTGGTCTATTATACCCTATAAAGGATAAAAAGAATAATGGCAATACCTGCGCAGTCAGGCGTTTATTTAATTTGGGATTGCTCAAAAGAATCAAAAGAATAGATTCAACCGTTATGTTTATATGCCCCAAAGCATACAGGAATAATATGGGTAATGCGAATAGTGGGCAACAAAGGTTTGTAACAGCTGCCTATCGCTATATACAGATTAATGGCTCAATCGCCGCTAATGAATTAGTGGATTATCTAAGAAACAATCACATTTCCAGCCGTTCTAATTTGTCTATTAGAAAGGCATCTGCTGTCTTAAACCAACACCCCATGTTTATTAGTGATGGTGAAGGTGTGGCCAGCAACGGTCAATCTAAATATGCTGTAGTGATATATGGTATAGTGAGTGAAGAAGACATTGTTGCTAATCTTGTTACTAAATTAAGAAATAACACATCACTATTATACTCCTTTAAAAAATACCCTGCATTTATACGCAAACAAGTCTTAGATGCCCTATCCGATTCCCCCAATATACCCCACGAGATTTTACCAAAAAACTGAAAAACGAATGAGACAAAAAACGGGGGATGACTGAGGTTATCCTATGACTAATAATATATTTGAAATGGTTCAAAACTACGCTGCTCGCAATTTCTTCATTGATGTTGAAGATAAAATACCGATTTTCATTTGCTCAGTCGGAGCGCATTTGTTTAACACAATTAACAAATGTCGAGATTGTGACTTTGACCCTGAAAAGGCAGACCACACAGGCTTTGCTATACATAACTGTCCTATGAGACATGATAAACACCCCATCTATACTCCTATGTCCAGATTGGCTGATACCCGCATTCACATTCTAATGCGTGGAGATAAGGGGTCTGGTAAATCTATTCTAATCCAATTGTTTTTAGGTGAGCATAATGGTTTGCTCTATAACAAAGAGGCTATGAACGGAGTAGGATTTAGAACAATGCTTGGCCCTAATTCTATAACTGAAGCAGGTATGTTTGGTTCGGTTGATGAAGACGGTAACATTACTGGCCGACCATTGGCTCGTGAATTGTGTGGTGGCTTTTTAGGATTTGAAGAGTTTTCATCTATGTCCGATGCACAAAAGAAAGACCACTCGGTTGATATGAAAAACCAAATGCTAACATCAACTGACAACGGGCGGGTAATGAAAGCCATGAAGTCTGGTTGGGTTCAATACAATACTCGCTATACATTATGGGCAGGAACGCAACCTGCTCGGTTTGAATTAGAATCAGGTCTTGACCGCAGATTCTTTATCATTGACATTGAAATGTCTCCAGGTAAAGAATTAGAATACAAACGGGCTCAAAGAAAGCAAGCACAAATGACTAATATGGATAGAGCCGATTTGGCAGAATTGAACATAGAAATTAGTCGCTGGTTTTTAAACCGTCAATTAGAAGTAATATTATCTCCTCCAACGGGTATTATGTTTGGTGATAAAATAGAGGAGTGGTTGGAACGGCCAGAGGTTCGCTCATTTGAATCAGATTTGTTCCGCCGCTTATGTATTGGTTATACTATGATGCGAGAAGAATATGTTGGTGATGTTGTTCTTGATGTTATTATGACACCGGAGTTGGCTATGTTATTAGAGTCTTCATTGAATCAACGCAGAAATGTTATGGATGCAGACCTAATGCTTATCAAAGACACATTCTGGCAACAAGACCTATCAAAGTCACAATTACTTAAGGAGGTTGAACGCATGATTACAAACGACTACCAAGCAGCAAAGCGGTGGATGGAAGAATCATTGATGGGTCAATCTTGGTATTATGAATATGTGCCAAGCAAAGAGGGTCGAGGTCGCAAAGGTGTGGTATGTCGCATAGGCGCAGCTCCGACACCAGAAGTTATGAAAACCATAGGTCGTAAGATTATATGGGGCGGTAAGGAGATGACTGTATGAGTCCTTGTTTATGCGGTGATACCTTTTGCCCTTCATGTGGAGGTGGTTGTGTTGAATGCGATAACAACGGCAAAGAAGAATGCGACTGCCCTTCAATGTGGGATGATGACGAAGCCATTAAAAAACTATGCCAAATAATGTGTGAGCATCTGGATTATACAGATACCTTAACGGGTGCAGTATGTAATGACTGTGGCAAAGAGGAGTTGATTGAATGAGAACTCACGCAGAAATTATGCAACGCTTCCAAGAAACTGATGACGAGATTACTGAAAAGGTATTAGCGTGGGTTCTTGAAAGTGGTGATGGAGTATGTCCTATGTGCTCAAATCCAGCGCACAAAGTATGGGAGATTAAAATTATGACTGGTCAAATTACATCAGTCCATCTTGAATCGTCACAACATTGGCCTTCGGGAACAATACAAGACCACATGGATAACCACCGACACTACGACCACGCTGAAGCTGCATACATTGAAAAGGCCAGAACGGAAAGTATAAGCACATTATCCGTAGCGGAGAATATTGCACAAAAATTAATTATCTGGATTGAAGAACTTGAAACAAGAAAGGATTCTGAGGGTATCACATCGGAGTGGGTTGCAGATGCAGCCAGACTAACTAATCAAGCAAATCAATCTTTGCGTCTTATAGGAATGTTGAAGAAAGAAATTGGTGTGGATTCACAATTACTTTTGGCTCAAAACAGGGTTGATAGTATTATGGGAATCTTGGTTCATGTTCTCGGCGACCAGCCTAAACTATTAGATGCAGTGGAATTACGATTAGCGGCTCTAAAAGAACCGACACATATTATTGATTACGACGAGGGGGATTGGGAATGACAAAAGCATGGACAAAAGCAAGAACGAGAGTAATGGTGAACCGGAGAGTAACCGATGGTGATTTGTATAAATTATGGGATGCGCTTAGAGACGATGGTGTATGGATAAAGCCGACAACACAAGGCTATCAATTCTATGCAGGTCAATATCGCATTAGCAACAAATCCATTAGCCAAGCATGGTATGTTTCTGAGAATGCTGTTCGTCGCTTGGCATTATGGTTAATTGCAGGTAATGGTGATTCAGATTGGGAATGATATTTTTAACTGCAGATGAACGCCCATTCAAAGAAGGCGACTATATACTAAGCCATGATATACAATATCTTCCAACCGCCCCCTCAACCACTTATATAGTATTCAAATCAAAAATAAAAGAGAAGGACATATTAGATTGGATAGACATTGTTTCGTTTAGACTTGTATTTGTTATTGACAAAATACCAAAACTATCTAAGGCTACCAAAGACAGAATAATTATTGACAATTCATTACTTGTTGGTAAAGAATCCTATAATACTGCTATACAAGCCATGTTCAAATACAATGACAGGCAATATGTTTATAACTTATTAAAAAGCACTAAGACCCCTATACCTTTAGCGGTTGCATGGATGAAAGCAAACACCCGTTTTGATGCCCAGAAATGGCGGCTGTTGGCCGATGTTCAATATACCCTACCAGACTGCTATGCGTGGTCTATCATGGCGTTCTGCGTCGTTTCAAAGGGCAGAAATCCCGACTGGCCAAAGGGCAGTAAAAAGGGGGATTCATACACCCCTCCTTTACTTTGTAGGGAGTCCGATATTTACACCCAGACAATCATTGAATCGTCTGCATCTATCCGTAATGAAATTAGAGATACAATAGATGTAAAAGAGCAAAACATTATAACCCAACGGAAGGAAACGATTCTTCAGTGGTTATGAGTGACTGATGGAACAGTGTATATATTTTTATTCTTCATGCTTTGTGGTCTATTAAGAAACTTCTTTTTCTTTTGGGTAAATGGTGGTGGGAAGGATTGGAATGTTGAGTGGATGACAAAGGATAGGCGACAACTTACCGAAGGTGATTCGGAATCAATGCCTGATGCTTTTGCTATGTCTATGATGATGGAACAAGATTAAAAGGCTTCTATTAGTGGTATTTAGTATGGCCAGAAACAGACAGGTTCGGAGAATCATTATCGAGACCCTGTGGGAACGAGGGCCGATGACAAAAGGACAAATGTATTCTTATATTGAGAACAACCATAAACTCCTCAAAGAACCCACCGAGCATTCGCTGTCATCAATAATGAATAAGAATAGTCAAGTGATACCCGTTGGTTTTGAGATTGCCGTTACTGAATCTGGGAACAAGGCATCTCATGTTCTATTTGATATTAATAGGGAGATGATTAAAAATGGTAAGGAATTAATAATGACTATGCCGATAGCAATTTTACTTGAAAAGGAAAGGAAGGGGATTGGTCGTTGTCCTCTTTGCGCCCGTATGAGAATATTAACAAGTAACGAAGTATGTTTAATGTGTGAGAAAGAAAGGCGTTAATAAGAGTGCAAATCGTTATGTTTATATAGTCTAAAGCATAGGGCAGTATATGGTCGAGGATGTAGCCCAATACATAGAGCCGAATAAAACGGCACACATCTCTTGGAAGATGGCAATTGAATCATCATGTGCTAATATACAATCAGGTCTTCTAAAGCATCATGAGAAATATGGCACTGCTATCTTTCGCCCTGTAACTGTATTATCTAATGCAAATGCAGAACAATCCATTAGAATGAGAATAGATGACCGAATCCGTAAATTACAGAATCTTGATAGAACATTTTCAATAAAAAGTGCTCATGAAGAAAGAGAGTTAATTGATGACCTAATAGGTTATCTTATTAATTTTAGAGCATACATGGCTACACATGAACCTGATATATGGGGTGAGTTTGAATGAGCAAAGTAGGTTTCTGTGGAGTTTGTGACTTCACACAATCATATCACCCAAGCAATATGTTGTTAATGGCTAACCGACCTGACATTAATTGGAAAAATAAGCCAGATGTTTATTCTGGTCAAACATGGTTTTGTCAAGGCTGCGGTTCTGGAACTAAATATGAAATTGAAGAAGATGACTGGGAGGGTTACTAATGGGTAGAGAGTTAAAATGCACCAATAAAAATTGCGGGGATAGAGGCCATAATTTTAGGGTGGAAATTGAGATAACTAAATATCTTGAGGCGGCTACAAATGTTCACTTCACCCATTACCCTATTAATTGTTTCACCTGTGCTTGTTGTGGACTTATACCTATGGAGGTGACAGCATGAGTCAAAGAGAATCATTCAAAATAAATCAATCTGGTTGGGTTGGTAAATGCACTAAGTGTAATTTGTGGAGGACAGCAGACCATACCATAATTAACCGAATAACAGGTTCTCGCTTCTGTATGTTTGATGGAGCACCTATTCATTTAAAATGTGAATCATGTATGACTAAGGACACAAAGTTATGTGAAGACTGTGGGGGAACAGGAATGGATTACCCACCAACAAATAAGGAGATGAAAGAATGATACCCGACGCAAGCAATATAGCCCAAGCAGCCCAAATAGATGAACACGCATTTAGAGAAATTGATTTATCAATGCGAACTGACTTGGGGTGGGCAACCTGTGGAAGATACCGAACATATTCTGATGAGCGAGATAGTGATGATGGGCAGGCCGTAGGTGGCTTCTGGATTTGCCATGCTGTTGAAAGTGAAGAAGATAATGAATGGATTATGAATCTTGCTACCTGCAGAACACCATTTGAATTATTTATCGCTATTGAGAAGATAGGGATTGAATCAGAACATTTTAGTAATTCACTAACATATCTTATCTATGGCACAACAGATGCCGATGTGATAGCATCCTTAACAAAAAGTGGTGAGGAAGAATGAGTGTAACAGAAATAGAAAATTGGATTGAGAACTTTGATGTAACAAGTCAAACAGTTGCAGACCTTGAACAAATATATTACGATTTAGTCATGGAACAAGCAAAACAAATGATTGAGGACTTTGAAGGTCTTGATTGGAAATCTATTGCATACTTAACTGCAAAATTGCGTGTTGATATGGGTTACACCTGTGCGAGTTTGATAGAAGGGTATGGTGAGGGAAAATGAGAAACTATCCTGATGATTGCCCGTCATGGTCTTTTGGTGAAGAAGACATGGATGGATGCGAGAAGCTGTCCTGTGGTTGTTACGAAGAAATGTGTGAATGCCCTCAGTGTAAATACTGTGGTGAAAGAATTACTCCCGATGATGAAGAAGTATGCCCAAATGAATGTGAGGATGAAAAAGAATGAATGAAGAAAGAACAACACAAGAGTTTACTGATGAATTAGAACTGCGGATTTATCAAACAGTAAGGGAATTACAAGCCATTGTCGTTACACAATACAAGTTAGAGACTTGTCCTAAGTGTAAATCTAAGCACACAATCGGTAATGAATATCCCGAAGACGATGACAATATTCTTGTCACCTGTAATGTATGCCAAGCTGCATGGAATACAGTCGGTGAATTACAGGGTGAGTAAATGGCTTACAATTTTAAAGGTAGAGTATGGCACATCAAAGGTGTTGATAGTGTTAATTTGCCTTCAGGAAACATACAAGTGGAAACATGGTGTCTCCATAACGAATCCGGTGAATACATAAGTGTCATGTTTGACTCGATAAATTATACCCAATGCAAGCACTGTGGGAGAAACTTCCAAATGATTCATCCTGTGATTGCTGAACAAATCATACGAAGCAAAGATGAAGAGATTCAAAGAATGATGGAGATGCTTACTAATGTCTGATAATATGCCAAGGGTGGCTCATGATGCCATAACTATTTTATTTAAACTTGGTCAGGTGGATTTGGCTAACACTCTATCGCTACGATATGAGGCTATTATGGGTCATGGAGACCGTCAATAGGTATGTTTATATACTGCAATGAATAGGTGATAATATGGGCGGAATAGAACGGATAGAAGGATTTAAATGCACATCTTGCGATACGGTATCAGGTGATATAGACGATGCAATCGCTTGTTGTGGTGTTGAAGTAACAGTGTCCTTCACAATGACAGTAAGTGGAACAGTCACTATTGATTGTAGGGATTTAAGCTCCTTTGAAGAAGCAACAAACATAAGCGGTGATGACCTACTTAGTGGACAACCTGAAATTGATTGTGATATACAAGGCGATAGTGATGTGAACATAGACGATTGGGAAGTTGATATTACTCACTTAGATTATGAAGAAGTGGAGGAATAAATATGTATAATGAAGAATGGATAGAATACTACCAACATTTAGAGGAACTGAGACAAAGCGGAGTAATGAATATGTTTGGCGCAGCTCCCCATTTAGGAACTGTCTTTGGTTTGAATCCCAGAGAAGCAAGAAAGGTATTAGTATCTTGGATGGAAAACTACGACTTACTTATTACTAATAAGATTATTAAGGTTCAGTGATATTATGACATTAACTACTAAGATTAACCCATCACAAAAATGTGTTGGTTGTGGAAAACCTCTTGACCCATCGAGAGATACAGTCCACTTTCTTCCTCGTGGCTATTTATGCACCCCCTGCCTTGATATGTTACTCGGTAAAGGTTATTCAGTATTTTATGGTGGTGCTTAAATGAGAATATCACAAAAGCTTGTTAAATGGTTTCTAAAGAGAAAGGGTCTTCCTATGTGCAAAATGTGTGATGAGGCGGTTGCTGAGATTGACCCCCTTGTATTGTGCATGGAGTGTTTTAAACATCATGAGAATGACTTATATGGATTTGGTGATATGGAGTGAGTAAGAATATTTGGTGGGAAACCCACAGACCAAAGACATTATCTCAATTCGTTGGGCAGGATAATCTGCGTAAGGAGTTTGAACCTATACTAAGTGGGGATTCACCCATGCAAAATTACATATTTTCATCTCGAGGTGCGGGAACAGGTAAAACAACACTCGCCTATATTATTTCAGAAACATTAGGTTATCAACTGCATAAGTTTAATGCTTCATCCAAAAAGACTCGTGGTATAGAGTTTATTGAAGAATACATCATCCCTTTATCCCGTTCCGGTCTTAATGAGGTAATCATATTCCTCGATGAGGCAGACCGAATCACACCACAAGCACAGGATGCACTAAAAGGTGTAATTGAAGAATCAACCTGCTTTTTCATTCTAACCTGTAATGACATTAACAAAGTTTCCCCTTGGCTTCAATCACGCTGTCAAGTTAGAACCTTTGACCCTATCTCAACAGAAGATACAATATCCAGAATGGCTGTTGTTGCCTCATCCGAATCATTTTCAGTTACGCACACAGAATTAAGTATTATTGCTAAAGCCCATGATGGCGACCTAAGAAACTCGTTAGGTGCTTTACAGTGTCTTTCGGCATTTGAGTCACCAAAGGATAGAGAATCATTTATTCTAAGATTAACAACGGGTCGCATTGACTCAACATCATTCCTCACACTTTGTTTTAAAAACAAGGATATTGATGAGGCATACAAAACACTTACTATTCACCCATCAGACCCAAGAATTATTGTGCGAACAATATTTGAGTTTGCTATGGATAATTCATCATCGGTGGATGCTAAGGTCAAAGTCATTTCCGCTTCGGTTCAGGCCGAGAGGGATTTAATATCAGGAGTGAATGAATACATTGCACTGATGGAGTATGTAAGGAGTTTATGCAGGGTTTGATTGTATGATTACAAACCTTTATAGACCCCAAAGACAACCGAATAGATAGGAGGAAAATAGTATGACCGACGAATATGAGAATGTAGCAAAACAAGTAGGAACAAGCCCAGCCGCTATTGAGCGCAGGGTGGTTCTTATCTTAGACCAGAATGAAGGTGCTTGGACAACGGCAGGCTTCACAACCGAACAAAAAGGCAGTAGAGCAATTAGAATTGCCGCTCGTCAAATGATAACCGAGAAGCGTAAAATTGCTTCATCCGGTTGTGTTGAATTGACAGGGTGCTTCGTTACATCACCGCCTTACAAGGATTGGGCAAAAATGGCTTATAAGAAACTAAGTGCAACATTGGCTACCCTTGACCCATCGGGAATTGATTCATTAGTTAGCACAGGAACACTTGTTACCTATACACCAAGTGATAGTGGATTTACTCGCAAAGCAAATCCTTCTTTGATGGCTAAGAAAGCCTTTGAATCTGGCATTGATGAAACTTTCGTTCACACACTCCCTAAGGGAACTGTTGAACATGAATTACTTGGTATTTCATATTACATTGTAGCAGACAATAATATGCCTAAATATCCTTCAGGTGATGACAATTACCGATACGGTATGCCTCGACCAGAAAGTGAACCGGAAAGAACTTGTTTGTTTTTGGGTTCTTTAGATGGTGGCGAAGTAAGAATCCATGAAATTAAGTTTTCTGGTGATGAGGCTATCGCACAGCAACCGACATATGTTCCTGGAGTTATTGCTGTCAAAGCAGGTAAGGATAATGCAAAAACAGGTAATGCTCGTTCATGGACTCGTAAAGGTGTTTCAATCTTTAACGAAGACCCTGAGGCTGCATCTGTTCTTCCTTCAGCACCATTTGAATTAAAGGATGGTAAGCCAGCTGGATTTATTGTTGACATTGTTGGTGAGGACAAATTGCTTTCATCATTCAATGACATACTTCCTTACTACGATGCTCATAGAGATGACGAGGATTGGTGGACTCAGTGGATTGGTTTAGAAGGTGAAGTGTCACACATTGATACACTTGATAATGGGGCATCAACACTTATTGTTGGCGACCTTGAAGACTTTGCTGCACCATCAATTGAAGTAAGGATTCCAGCTGAACAAAGCCATTTACTTGACTTTTCTGTTGGTTCAACCATACTTGTTCTTGGTGCTGTTTGGAAGACTAACGATGGTGAACCTCGTATGTCAGTCTATGGTTGGTATGTTACTGCAGGTATTGCACCAGCAGAAACTGATGTTGAAGGATGGGATGCTTGATGGCGTGGGGAGCGGCTGCTACCAGCGAAGCACAACAACCTAAATATGGTCGGGAACACATGAGGGCTATGCTCGAGAGGCAAAAGTCTCGGGTAAATAGAACTCCAATTCGTATGGCTTTGGTGGGCAAGGAGAATACTTGTAAAACTGGTCTTGCATTGGATTTAGCCGGTGCTGAATCAGGTAAGACAATTACTATATTTGACTTTGATAATTCTGCTGCTGAAACGGTTGCACATTTATATCCCGATGCTAAGAATATCAATATCATATCACTCTATGACGAAGGGGATGAATCTCTATTCAATGAAGACAACACTACTAATTGGGTTGCTTTGATTGATAAGGTCGGATGGTTTGTTAATTTGATTTCTGAAGACATAAATGCAAATCCTGAAGAACATGGTGCATTCATTTTTGATGGTGGCTCAACCTTTATGAAATGGTGTGAGTTTGCTATGACAGGTGTTTTGCTTAGGCGTGGCACTATCAAGGATGAAGGCGATTCGTTCAACCAAAAAGAATGGAGAACTCGCAATCAATTGTTCCGAGATATTATCAATAGAGTCCATGCTTTACCATTGGATAAAATCTATTTCACTTTCCATCTCAAAGACAATAAAACATTCGTTGATGTTGGCGGTGGCTCTAAAGGATTAGTTAAGATTGGTGAAAAGGTTGATTGGGTGGAAGGCACACAGCGTATCGTCTCCCAACAAATCTTCCTTGCTCGTTACCGTAAGAAGGCTAATGAATCTTCTGGAGTTAAAGGTGATGATAAACTTAAAGAGGATGAATGGGTTGTCCGAGCGACTATTGAAGAAATGAAAGGTCGTGGTATGGAGCTTGTTGGCACTACACATGATGTTCTAAGTATCAAAAACAAAAAGGTTGCATGGTCTGGATTGCCAGATTTGAAGTGGTGATTAAATGATTTATTGCCACGAGCCTGACGATGACGAAGATACTGATTTGGATAAATTAATCGGCACTATAAGTAACTCTCAGGAGAATATTGAGAATGAATTAGATGCTATGCTCACACAAGTTGATTTCCTAACCAGTAAGATTTTAGAATTAACAACAGCATTATTAGAAGTAGCCACTGAGGTTGCTCGAATAGAGAATAAAGCGGTGGGTGTATTATTCACACTACCAACGGAGGGAGAAAAATGAAAATAGATACAAGATTATTGACAAGCCTATTAAAAAGAACGCAGCGAATACAGTGTGTTGGAGGAAAACCGCAGGCACAAGTTAGTGCGTGTGTGTTGGATGGATTAACAGATGGAGTTTGCACTACATCACTTGTTAGGGATGGTAAAACAAGTTTATCACATTTCCTAATTCCGGCGGAAAACAGTAAGGGAATATCGCTACCAATCCCAGATATTGAAAGGGTTCTCGGAGTGCTTTCATCCCACTCGTCACCGGTCTCAATTAAATATGATGATAATAAACTCATTTTTAAATCCGGTAAAAAGACTACCCGTTTAACTTCATCGGAGAATGGTCTTGCATTTGCTCATTCATCAGAAACTATTAGTGAGTGGGGTTCAAAATCCAAATTACTTGCCAGTCGTTTCGTATTTGAAAGCGAAGAGTTTGTTGGTTATAAAATGGCTGATGATACTATTAGGCATTCAATTTATGATTTGAAGATTGATGCAAACGAATTGTTTGAAGCACTTCGTTGTGATAATATGAACGGACAAAAACTCAACCGCTATACATTCGCAATCCAAGATGACAAAGTGCGTATTGGTGTTGGTGAAGAAATGAAGGGTTTAACCTATACTGACTTTGTTAATGAAAACCCAGTTGAAGCAGGTAATTCTTTTGAATGGACTTTTGAGGGTGGTTTGGAAAATGTTCTTGCAGGTATTTCTGGAGATATTACTATATCATTTATTGACTTTAGGAATGAGAAACAAGGAATCCGAATGGTAATTGACCTCGCAGCAAGAGGCTTTGTATATCAGGCTGGCGTTCTTCAATGAAGGCTTCTGTGTCTTTGAGCCATACCAACCTAACGCCTGTTGAATGGTGTGGGGATTATTGGGCTAAGCGAGAAGACTATGCTTGTTATAGTGATGCCGAATCACCGAGTGGTTCAAAGGTAAGACAATTTCTTGAAATGGCTCATGAACAACCAGATACACCGATGGTTGTTGGTTGTGCTTCATATTCCGCTATGCAGATTTATGTTGCATGGTCTGCAAAACAGGCGGGTGTTCCGGCTCATATATTTGTTCCCCGAAGAAAAATAAAGACTTCTGCTACAAAATATGCTGAAGAAATGGGTGCTATTATTCATGAGGTTTTTCCTGGATATGCTAATGTATATAGAAAGCGAGCAAGGGATTTTGCTAAGGAAAATGGTGGTGCTGTTCGTTGGGATTCAAAGAGGGCAATTAGAGATACAGTATTACAATGTATGAATCTTCCTATGGAATGTAAGAGGGTTGTTGTGGCAACAGGTTCAGGTTTAACTGCCTCAGGCATAATGACAGGCCTTGCTATACTACAAAGAAGTGATGTGGAGGTTATTGCAGTATGTGTATCTAATATGGCTGATGAGGATAATATCCACCATAACTGTAACTATATGTTACATGAAATGACCGCCCATTATACTGACCCGATTCTGACCCCCAGAAAACCCGTTCTGCGCATGGTAAAGGCTAACGGGGGGTATAGTGACCCAATGTTCAAATTGTTGCCAAATGGCGACGCATTAGACCCTTATTATACAGCCAAAGCAATGCCATATCTTACCTTTGGTGATGTGTTATGGGTGTCTGGTATGCGACCTATTTCTGCGTGTCCAGATGAATGGATTGAAAGGTTTGTAAGTGGGCAAAAGAATTAATCAATCGCAGTATCACATTTATATGAATTACTTATATTCTCTTAGGACAAGACCCCCAAAACATATGTTTATATACCTAAAGGACAATTGGTATTTATGGCAAAGAATCCCGACGGGCTACAACAGAGATTTATGGATAACCCATTCTCAATAATAAACACAGCAACCGATAGATGGCAGAACCGTAAGCGGGGATGGAAAGCACTTGGTATACAATCCGAAGTGGGTCGTGATGCACGAGCATTCAATATCAAAGAGTGGATGGATGATACGGGAGATGTTCAAGTAGCAACCCAAAGTGATACATCTATATTTGACCCTGCTCTATGTGAAATACTCTATACATGGTTTGTTCCTAAGCCAAAGGATGCTCAAATACATGGTCGCCCACAAGTTCTTGACCCATTCGCTGGAGGTTCAGTGCGTGGTATCGTTGCATCCCAAATGGGCTTAGATTACTACGGACATGAGTTGCGTGAAGAACAAGTGCTTGCTAATCGCCAACAATACGAGGACATTGGTGGTGAAGGGATTTGCACATGGATTCCTGGAGATTCGGCAAAAACACTTATTGAGAATTACAATTCACCCCAAATGTTTGATTTTATGCTTACTTGTCCTCCCTATGGTGATTTAGAAGTGTATTCGGATGACCCAGCAGATATATCTAATATGCCCTCTAACCGATTTGATGAAGCGTATGCAGATATTATGCAAAAAGCAATTGCTCATATGAAGCCAAATACTTTTGTCTGTGTGGTCGTTGGTGACTACCGAGATAAATCA
>Ga0209709_10001129_pt1 | contig 24858 bp, 26 predicted proteins | sample ArcticOcean_MG_C_2_FD_187435 | JGI IMG/M metagenome (GOLD analysis project Ga0209709, IMG submission 187435) | Marine microbial communities from western Arctic Ocean - ArcticOcean_MG_CB4_136 (SPAdes) (version 2) | ecosystem: Environmental > Aquatic > Marine > Oceanic | place: Arctic Ocean...
TAAATCAACCTTCCATTTGTAATTGTATAGTTATAAAGTTCTTTTTTTATTTTACAAGGATCTGTTGATATCTTATATGTCATACAATTAAATTTATTATCATTTGTTCTTTGAATAATATACACCCATCCATCATGATGACACGAGACTAAAGCATGATATAAGTCATTTGCAATCATATTTTGAATTTGCTATTTTTTTTAAAGATTTTTCGGTATTTTTATATGCGTTTGTTTATCAAAATTTACTAGTTATTATAATATCCAATATTAAATTTGTTTATCTTTCAGGAGTTCTGCTCCTATTCCTTCTCCTTATATTCCTGTCTTCTCTTCTCTGTTTTTCTTCTTCATATGCATCTCTAGCGTCCTCTGTTAGAAGTTCATTTCCTGCAACTACCATAGCATTTGTAAAATTACTGGGAGCATTCTGCATTCCATAATTCGGTTGTCCTGGATACATTTCATTTTCAGCAACCCATGCTCCATTGCCATCATCATTTTGTGAAATATTAAGTCCTACAATGCCTCCGATGCCATCTTGTGGTGGCCAAATAGCAAGCCCGTCAAATTCTTCCTGTGCTCTCCTAAGTGCACTAATTCTATTGTATGTTCGATAGGCTACGGCTGCCACTGCCGCACCTACCATGTAAACGACATTTACGCCAAAAAGTTCCCATTGTCCTCCATGCTGAATTTTTCTTGTTCTATTTTTTCTCTTTCTTTTACGTCTTCTACTTCTTTTACCACCTTTCATGTTTTCATGACCTTTTTTAGTTTTTAAATAATCTTCAGCCATATCGTGTAGTTCTTTACTGCTAATGTTATCTACTAATTTTTGCGGATTACCTTTTATTTTTTTTACTTTTTCGTATGATTTCAAAAAATTAATTAACTTTTTCCTAAATTCTTTTTCTTTATTTTCAGCAACCATTATATATTACGTATAGAAAATTGATTAAACTAATATTGTTGAATATATCACATAATAACATAATATATACACAATGGATGAACCATGGTACGAATCACAAGGACCAAATATAGAATATGCAAAAAATGATATATATAGTAATATTAATATGTATTTATCGAGGTTTCCTCAATTAACTAGTGAAAATATTAAACAAATTTTTGATAATGAAATTCATAGGGAGTATGACAAATACAATGGGTTTGGATCTTTAAGAGGTTATGAAATATTTACGCGCAGGGGAATTATAGAATCTATTGAAGATAAACTACTAGAAAGAGCATCTGAAATTAATAACGCATTTTGTAAACTTAAAAACAATGTTATATAGAAAAAAATTTTAAATTTACACCTTTAAAAATAATAAATTTTTAAAATTAAATTTCTAGTTGTAAAAAGTTGGCAAAGATACATTACTATAAATCAACCTTCCATTTGTAAGTGTATAGTTATAAAGTTCTTTTTTTATTTTACAAGGATTTACTGATATCTTATATGTCATACATTTAAATTTATTATCATTTGTTCTTTGAATAATATACACCCATCCATCATGATGACACGAGACTAAAGCATGATATAAGTCATTTGCAATCATATTTTGAATTTGAGCCATCCAATGTTGATCTCCAATTTGTCTAGTTAACGTGGGGGGTATTTGTGAATTTTCCGACATAGTTTTATTATATTATAAATATACTGTTAGCAATTCAATTTTCTATTTTGGTTATAAAAATTAAGAGATATATGTAAATTTGTGAAAGTATAAAAAATATACTATTATTGTAAAATACAATGATATATATGAACAATAGAAAATTGATCTTTTTTTATGATGGTTACTAAAAACTATAACAAAACACAACAACAATGTCTAGTCCAATCACTAAAGATAAAAAAACTGTCCAGAAAACTATCTTTCTTTTGGCCCTAAAAGAAATCTGTGAAATTATTCAACATAGCGTAGGTCTTTACCACAAAGAAGGGTTGTATCAAGACATGGTTATTAAATATTTACGCAGTTGGTATAATCGAGATTTTGAATATCTTCGAGAAACAGTTTTCCCATGGAAATTTATGAACCCTGACGGAACAAATAAATTTATTATCGGTAATAATCAGGGCGCTCGAACCGATATTGAACTTCCACAACTTAATTGTATTATTGAGATGAAGGCAACAAATAATATTACGAAAGAAGAAGTATTTTGGCAACTTAGAAATTATCTTGAACAAAGAGACGATAGAGATTGGGGTATTATTGTTAATTTCGTTTCAAAAAAAATTGGAAAAGGTCTCGTAGGACCGCGAGTCGAACTCTTTATGATGATTAAAACAAATCGGTTTGTCACAACACAACATTCATTAAGTGCTATGAATAACTATAATAATGAATTGGCAAAAACAACAAAAAGTAATATGAGAATTTATCAAACATATGGACCTATCAAAACGCAATGCGTACCATCACGAGAAGAATTATTTGAAAATATTGGTGGAGAGGAACAACCCCTACCAGATGACACAGATGACGAGGAATAAATTATTAATAATAAATTAAAATATATCGGAAATAGAAAATTGATTAAAATTTGGCACTATAGAATTTTTTTTATTAAACTAATAACAATATGCTTTCCCTTACAAACACAACTAATCATTATATTAAACAGGCAATATCTGAACAAGATTTTGCTACTTCAGGATTATCAGAAAGCGGTTCATTTCATTTTGTTGTTATAGCGGATACTCATGGTAAAACAAAATACGGAACAAAATATGATCACCGACTTAAAAATCTTTTTCAAGAAATGGACTGGAAAACTGTTCTTCAAGATGATACCTTTTTCGAAGATATACAGGAAGAAATTAAAAAAATAGATACACTTAGAATAGGATCAACTCTTAGTATTTGCAAAATTTTTGAAGATAGATTTGAAATTTATTGGGCAGGTGATTCTACTATAAAAATATACAATAACGATGATGATATTTGGAGAACAAAAGATCACGACAAAAATAATGAAAATGAAAAATTACGACTAAAAGAACTTTCTACTTTTATAAAACAACGAGATGGAAAAGATGTGGAAGTAGTTGATGACGACACAATAAAACAATTTATATCACCTGTCTTCTATTTTGGAGATATATATGAACCTGATACTGTTAATATGACACATGCGTTAGGTCACAATCAAAACACCGGTGATTTTATTTCACATGAAACCGTTTCAAGAAACCATGATCTATCTTACAAGGTTGTCGCTGGATCAGATGGCTTCTGGCAAATGACTTCAAATCATGATGCTCCTTTTATTGCATCCCGTGAAAATACCAGTCAAACATTGGTGGAATTTGCAGATAAACGATGGAAACAATCGTGGAAATTTATATCATTGGACGAAGGCACTCACGAAGGTGTTACATTCCCAGCACATAATATTGATGATATTGCTATCGCTTGTTGGAACAATTAATGTTGAAATAAATAATCCTATATTTGTCGTTATTTTAATAATTATCCAAATTAAAGATAAAAAAATTCAATTTTATAAAAACCAGGTGATATAAAATTTCACCTGGTTTTTATAAAATCAATTTAAAGTAACTATTAATATAAATTTTGACCTTGTGAATTTCATCTGGTATCACATGGGAAATTTCACCTGGGAATACTTGTGTGAAAATTGAAGTTTAATTAATATATATATTAAGCTGTAATAACAAAACAATATAACAACAATGTCTCTAACTCTAACATTAAGTCCTGCCGCATGTAAAACTGCGTATAAAGCATTTGGAACTGCTCTCAATAACGAGATCTATATGAATATTGAACAACTCTCTAGAAATGAAGGAATAGTAGTTCCAAAAGAAATGATCGACCTCTTAGAAAGAAGCCTTGTAAACATGCTTCAAAAAGTTGGAAAAAAAGAAACTCATGCCAAAAAAGAAACTCACGTCAAAAAAGATCGTGGAATTCGTTCAAGATTCAAACACGACAGTATTGACATTAAAGGTAAAAACAATGCATTTCTTCGTATACGAGTTGACCGTGAAACTCGCATAATAAGCAAAATTAACGAGTCTAATTGGACAGAACATGCTAATTTAATCTATTGCCAACAATACGGTACTTCAACTGCATATAGCATTCCTACAGGATCAGGTAAAAAGTCTCAAATAGTTGCTACACAGCCCTACGAAGAACCCAAAGAAGATCTAAAAGAAGAACCCACCGAATCGTCCATTAAGAAAAAGAAGAAAAAAGATAAAAAGGATAAAAAGGATAAAAAGAATAAAAAGGATAAAAAGGATAAAAAGAAGAAAAAGGATAAAAAGGATAAAAAATCTGAAATTAAATTATAATTCTAAAATAAAAAAAAAACTATGACCTCATTCAATCGGTCAGTGTTTTTTTATATACATCTTATAAAATTGAATAATTTTCATTTTTATATTAAAATTCATTAATAATGTTTTGTTTGGATCAAGAAACAACCCAAAAAATATACCAAAATGTATGTAAACATTTCATTGAAACGGTAACATTACAATTACATAAAGAAGTTGATGAAGAAGTTGCATCATTAGTTGTTCGTATTATGAATTCAACCATAACACGAGAAGAAAAGAATGAAGAAAAGAATGAAGAAAAGAAAGAAAAAAAGAAAGAAGAAAAAGAAGAAGAAGTTAAAAATAAAACTTGTAAAAAAGGTATGAAAAAACCAGAAACTCAACGTCGGTTCAAATTTGAAAAACAACATTTTAAAGGTAAAAATGATACCTTTTTAAGAATTGGTATTGAGAAAGAAAGTAGACAAGTTCGTAGAATAAAACCAGATAATTGGACAGAAGATGCAATCGAAGTATTTTATAAAAAATTTCCCAAGTTAATAGATGTTTTGCTGGAGAGAAAATCTTCTTCTAAAAAAGATGACAAAAACGAAAAAAAGACTGATTTAATTTCAAGTCTAGTACAAAAATCAAAAAAATACAATACATGTGAAAAGGATAATATACCAAAACGTCCATTGTTTCAAAATATATCTAAAAACCCCAAAAAGAAAAAGAAAGTTTCTAGAAAAAAGAAAAAAAATGTTTCGCAAAAAATAAATATAACTGAGTTTCAACACGAAGAATTGAAAGAAACTGCATATATTGATGAAGATGACAATATATGGAATGACAAGCATGAAAAAATGGGTAAATTTGATAGGGATGAAAATAGTATTATTTTTGTATAATATTATTTTTGTATAATATTATAACTTACAGTTGTATTTTGGATTTTTTTAGTGTTAATAGAGATGTTCTTTTATTTTTTCGATATATTTCATCCAAATCCTCGTCACCATCATTGCTATCTATTTCAATATCTGGTTTCCATTCTTGAAACGGATCCAAAATAAAACTAACAAATTTATTGTCTTCTATTAAATCACGATTTTTTTTATAACAACACTTACAGCATATTTGTTTTCGTCTCCTCTCAGCACACGTTATTTCTTGTTGAAATAATTGATCAATAATAGAAAATGCCGATTTTAACAATAATATAGTTGTTATAATCTTCTTCTTTTTTTGATAACATCTATTAATTTTATATTCTAATTCTTCATGGGAAGAAGATTCTGTTTTTAAATATGAAATTTTATTTATTATATTTCTCAGACGAGTAATGTAATCCTTTCTAAAGTTTTCTATTTTTTTTATAATGGAAAATATATTAATATTATAAATATTTGGATATCTATATCTTATATCCCTCGGTATTATAAATTGATTTGTTTCTTTAATTTCTTTAATTTTTTTCTCAATATCTTTTATTTTTTGTTTTAATTCCAATTCATCGGACGATGTTATATTTACTTGATCTGAATGTTTATTTTTATCAGTAGATGCAAACATAAGAAGATATCCGCTGGAGAATTCACATACTGATTGTAATTTATCATATTGATGCGCTGAAATTTTATGCGCCTCAGCCTGAGCATCCAATTTCATATAACTTACCACCGCCAATAAAAAAGATATAAAAGCATTGAGACCCGAATTAATGTAAGGTCCCCATGTAAAAATATCAAAAGCAAGTGAAAAAACTGTAGCGAGAGATGATAAAAATATAGCAGGAAGCATTAAATAGTTAAGTCTAACATTACTAAAATACTTAGATTCCATATATAAAATCTTTTGTCCTCGAACATATGTTGCTAAAATATCCATAGAAGAACTATAATATTCATTATCGTCAAAATATAAATGATTAATTTGATCTCTAACTTCCAAATAAGATACTCTTGGGAATTTTTTAGTTATACCACAAAAATCTTCCATTGAATTACAGATATTCGGGGAACGTATGGGACTTAAATCTGAAAATGACAACACTCTCTTGATTTTTTCTTTTATTTGGATTTTAACTTTTTTTTTTAATTTATTATCCAAAACGGTCAAACCTATTTGGTTAAATACCTTACTTTGCAATTCACCTATATTTTCATCCATATCTTTTTTGTCGGTTGATTCTGTTATTTCAATAGTTACATTCTCTTTTTCGGACATATATATAAAATAATCATTATTTTATATATTATTATTTGCAAAACAATTAGTTTTTAATCATAGCCTCTTTTAATTGTGTATGATCCGCTATATTTCTTTTTAATGCGGTTTTTAATTTATCAGGGTTATCACTTGTAACATCCTCTGTCATACTTGCAAACATCATTTGCCATTCATACAATTGTTCAGGACTATTTTGATAATTAGGATGAAGATCTTCCCAATCACTTAATTTACAAGTCTGTTTTAATTTAATATTACTAATTGTCTTATCTATTTGTATATTATTTGCATCTTTCGCCCATTTATCATCATCTTTAACATAAAATTGCAATCTTTTTGAATCGCTACAATGAATAGGTCTATCTTTTGGATCCATATCTTTTAATTGTTTTGTAAAGATATTAGTCACTCCTGCAATAAATCCATTATTTTTCGAATAATCTAGATCATCCAGCGATACATATAATTTGTCTATAAAATCAGTCAAATTCATTGCGTTTTTACATTCTTGATTAAGAAATACATTAATTGATATAGTGTTATTATTATTGTTACCGATTTTCGGTATCATATTCGCATTTGCCTTTATAGACTCTTTTAAAAGACTGATTGTTTCACTCATCTGCTTTTGTTGTTCTTTGAATATGTCTGTCAACAAATTTTTGTTCATGGAGGATTTTTTATTATCATTTAATGGTAATTTATTAACATTGTTACCATTTTCAACAGTTATTATATCATACGTCATACATTTTTTTTTATGACGTGATAAACCACTCCTGTGTTTGTATATTTTATTACATGTTATACATTTAAAATCAACAAACTCATTATATATCTCCTTATTTTGGGATTTTTTGTGTTTGCGTGTTGTGCAGTGTTTATTATAGTCTTTCTTATTGTTTGTATAGTAATTACAATCTAAACATTCATGTTTATAATCATTGGTTTGGGATTTTTTCATTATCTTAATATATGATAATAAAAAAATCCGCTTAAATTAATTTTTATATTTAAATTAGTGTTTTTTAGGGGGGAGGTTTCAAATAATTATTGGATATTTTTATATTTTTTCTATCTGTCATAAAACACCAGTACATATATCAGGCGAAATAAGTGTTATTCATGTTTACAAAATAATTTCAACACTTTTTGAAAAAAGGATCATGTTTTTCGGAGCGTTTTGGGAAAAAGTTCTTTAAGTATGCAAAAACACAATAGATATTAATTTTTATTTTCAACTTTTTTTTATTAGGTTTACACTACATGTTTCAGTAACGCCACTTTTTCGAAATTGGTGTCTATGGTTTGGTCAGTCACAAGAAATGGTAACAATGGTAACATTGTTACCATTGTCAAAATCGATATTTTCAACACTTTGCAGTTTTGTTGAATTACTTACATTAATCGGTGTTATTTTAATAAAATAAAAAATTATTGGTATATAAATTCAACAAACGTCCAAAAAAAAATCCCATTTGGGGATTTTTTGAAGACGTTTCTTAAGGTAACAAATCGGAAATGCCGACATTGACCCTCACTGGAAAGGCTCTAATTTGGCAAATTTGGAAATGGGGATTTTTATAGGGAGATTTTGTTACCCTACCAATGGTAACAAAAAAATCCCTTGAAATACGATCAACACTTGTCAATTTTGCTGTTGGTAACAACCTTGTTTTTTTTACTTTTCTTTTTTCCTACATTATGATAACAATAGTTTTTTTGCGTTTTTTACGAAAAAAGTTTATAGCGATTTTCGATTTTGGACATTTATTAAATGTCCATTTTACAATATAGCCACAAACTTTTTTTCTAAAAAAAACACAAAAAACTTTTACACTAAATTAGTAAATATATCAATTAGCAATTATCGTCACATAATATGATCTATAAAACACGTTATGGTCTTAAAAAAAACTATTTCACAAAAAACAAAAAAAACGTCAAGATTATAAATCCATTTTGTTATCAAAACTCGTCATGTTTTATATATTGTAAAAAATTACCATCGTCTAAATTTAGGTGTTGAAAGTACAGTTCTTTTTTTTAAGCAATCTTATTATAAAAAGTATTTTCCATAATAAAAATATAAAGCAAAATCATCAACTATAATCATATATGTCTGGTAATGATAATCTGGTTAGAGATTTTTTAAATAGATGTAATATAGTGTTTACGGAATTTTCACAATTAGAGGGGATGAATATTCCCAGGGAAACTTTGTTGTCCAATGAAGTTTATGATAAAGTTAAAGGTGATATAGGAAAAATAAAAAAATTTTACAGTAGCGGATCTATGACTAGTTTACAGAAAAATGCAGAAACTGTCCAAAAATGGCCATTATTAAATCTTGTACGTCAAATACTTAAGACTAATAATTATGTAATGCATCCTATAAGAAAAAGCAACGGATATGCAAAAGATGGGAAAAAAAAGTATTTAAGATTTTTTTTGATAAAACGTATAAAACCAGTTAAACCGGATGATACCAAAGACATTGTTATTCAGGAAATTGCGTAAAATAATGAATATATTTTAATTATAATAAATTAAATGAGTTCATTAAATCCAATAGTTGGAGTTAGTTTATGTATCGGTGCTTTAGGAGCAGGATTGGCTTATTTAGCATATAATAATAATGATGATGAAAATGAAGAAGAAATTAAACCAGAGCCCCAAGAAATTAAACCAGAGCCCCAAGAAATTAAACCAGAGCCCCAAGAAGTTAAACCAGATCCCCAAGAAGTTAAACCAGAGCCCCAAGAAGTTAAACCAGATCCCCAAGAAGTTAAACCAACGTCTACGGATGATGAATCTAAAGAAATTAAACATAAGCCATTAGAAGATGGAAAAAAAAGAACAAATATGCAACAATTTTTACAAGATGCCTATGAAAAAACAAATTAAAATAAATATATATTTACAGATAAATTGTAAATATGTATATATGGCGTTTTGGGGGGATCGTGATACAAGCATTTTCTTTTACGAAGAACCGTATGTAAAATCCGATTATATAGCAGAGTATTATAATAGTCTATCTGGATTTATATATGCAATTGTCGGTATTTATTTTTTAAGAACCAATATTTATAAAATGGGTCAGACATTAATTGTATTGGGTATAGGAACAGTAGCACTTCATTCAACACAAAGATGGTATGGTCAATGGTTAGATGAATTAAGCATGTTATATTTATCTTTTCAAAGCATACAGTATTTAAGATTAAGGGAAAAAAAAACAACATCGCTTATTTGGATACCACTAGGATTGTCAATATATATACAATCTTATAATTTTTTATTTATTTTATTATTTGCAGTATGTCAAATTTATATTTTATTTGTTTTGAAAAAACCTATCCCGAAAAAAAATTATGAAATACATGCTTACATTTATAATATAATTTACAAATATGTATTTTTATTATCAACCATTATATGGACAATAGAGCATTGGGGGTATGACTCGACTGATAGTTATCATTTACATGCATGGTGGCATATTGGTACGGGTGTATCAGTTTTCTTCGGATTAAATGAATTAGTGATATGTATATAATATTTTTTGTTACTTAATATTAAATGTTAAATTTTATGTTAGGATTTGCAAGTGGATTATATGTAGGAACATTCAACCACAAAACATGTAGACCATGTTTAGAGAGAGTTTCAGATTGTTTTAAAAAAGAGTTTGATCGTATGACTGAGTCATACAATAAAAACGATAAGGACGATAAAAAGTCAGACTAATGCAAAGTATTACTTAAATAGAGATGGTATGTCGTATTGAGTAGATCCGTTATTTTGAGTAGTGGTATATTTAGCAATAATTTTCGGATTGTCTTTATTTTGAAAGATGTCTTGGTTATCATATACATTACTTTCTTCATCAATCCAATAAACTATACCTTTAATTTCTTGTGCAAAAACAGTTTTCAAATTATGAGTTTTCTTTTGCTGAACTTCATTTAATTCTCCATGAGGAATACCTTTAATATGAGTTCCGCAAAACTTTTCATCCTTTTTCTTTCTCCGAGTACATTGTTCCTTATTTGCCCTTAAAGCACAACAGCGATCATAAAAAGGCACAATATTTTTAATTCTTTTTCTCTTTTGTAAATCGGTTTTCTGAAATTCTAATGGTTGATAATCATAAATATATTGCATAAGACCAGTAATATCAGATGAATTATTTTCAGCACAATCCATTGACAATACTCTAGATTTTATATCTTCCTTAAATTGTTGCAAATAAGCACGAGTTTTTGTATTAAGTCTTTTTTCCATAATTTTCCTTTAAACCAATAACACAAGATATATTAAAATCAATTTTGTTAATATATCTTAAACCAACTTAGAGGAATTATATTTGCATAAGAAATGGAGCAACTTGTGGTGGTAGTAAAAGTGAAAATAAAAATAAGGCATTTCCCCATAATTGTATGGGAAGAACTTTATCCATGGGCAAAGTAGGAAATGAAAAACTCAATAAAGAAATAAATCCATTAAAAAAAACAAACCCTAAAATGATCATAATATATTTATTCATATAATTAATAAATAGATTAAAATATACTGTATCCTGTGTATTGTGGGTCCCAGTTAGCCTTTAAACTTTGCATATCAATTTCATGTATTGTCAATGCATTTATATTTTCTAAATTTTTAGTAACTATAGAATGCGTTTGGTGATAATAAATTTCACTGTCTATTTTAAGTTTACTACCTAAAACACTGTCATATTTTTGAGCCCATTTTCCTATAACAGATTTCTTCTTTTTTGTATTGTCATTAATTATAGTTTTGTGATAATGGTCATTTTTATTATTTAATATTACACGACTTTTTCCTAAAAATACGGAATATCTAATAATTCCGCCTTTTTTATACATACCATCCTCATCAGTAATTAATTTATTATTGATTTTAATCATTTTATAATTACTAGACCATCCTCCACGTCTAAATGCCCCAAAATAATCAGTGAAATAATAGAAGGGTCCAAAAAGAGCATTAGTTGATGATTTTAAACCTATAATATATAAATAAGGAAGTTTGTTGAAATACTCCCCATTATATAAAGCAGCGGGTGTTTCTATATAATGACCTTTTCTATTTTTTAAATGTATCAAAGATGGTTTATTGTAAAATAAATTATATACCGAAGAATGTATTGGAAAATTTAGTATTTTTTTATGATTACATATTTCATCTATTAAAGTCCACCAGAATTTTTCATTCTTTTTCTTAACAAATTGTTCTGTAGATTTTTTGTAATCTATATTGTAAAATAAATACACTTCGTCATCATACAAAGTGTATCCTATACAATTATACTGTTTGTTAAAAATTTTTTTAACTATGATTTTACCTTCGCCCAATATATTCATATTTTTTTTATATTCCTTGAATGGAAATATACACAAATTAGATTCTTTATCATCACTATTTGGATATTTAAATAATAAGTATTGTAAATAGGGGTATAAAACTTGAGAATATTTTGTATTTTCAATAATTCTAAAACAACAAAAATTAATATGAGAACCTTCTTTTATTTTAATTTCGTGAAAATTAGTTTTCAAACATTTATCGATAGTATATTGGAAATAATTATCAGTTGATGATGATTTTTTGGCTGAATTTGTTTTTTCTTCCAATTCTAAATTTTTTAAATAATCTTCGGCATTATTGATATTGCTTTTAGTGAATATTTCAGTTATATCATTAGAACTCATAATATATATATATACATTTAAAAAGTTTATTTAGATTATTTTTCTTGGCTTATATTTAAGTTTTCTTCTTAATTTTTCTTGGCTTATATTTAAGTTTTCTTCTTAATTTTTCTTGGCTTATATTTAAGTTTTCTTCTTAATTTTTCTTGGCTTATATTTAAGTTTTCTTCTTAATTTTTCTTTTTAATTTTTCTTCTTATATTTTCTTTTTCTTTTGTTTGTCTGCCATCTAATATAAATTTTCCTAATTGTTCAACCATGTCTTTATCATTTTTAAAATATTCTGATAGACTAACCAATAAGTGTTTTTTACTGAGGGGTGTTTTGGATTTTGTTTTTGTATATATTAATTCCCCATCCGGTATATTAAATACATCAATATCATTTTGTTTCATTGTATTTACCAGATCATTTGTTAATTCTTTTTTTTGGTTTCTTCTCTCTTTGACCGCTTTTTGCAATTGTCTTATTTCATTATCAATACTTATCCACGCCTTAACATTATCTAATAATTCTTGATTTGCCATTAAATAATATATATATTTATTTATTTATATATATATTAAATACTAATTGTTTTTTGGACTTGTTTCCAATGTCTTTTACATACTTCTGAATTAAATATTTTTTTACAAGGACACGATGTTCCTTTTTTCGGACCTCTTTTATAAATATATTTACACCCAACATTCAATGGTAAAGTAATAATTATGTTTTGTGGTGGCTTAGGACACGATTCAACTTTTGTTTTTCTGTTGTCTACAATACGTTTGTGATTTTTGCAATATTTTTCCGAACATTTTTTTCCACACCATTCGCCTTTTTTTTTCCCACTTAAAAATGGATATACACATGAGTTGGGTAAATACTGCATCTTCTCGGGATGATTTACTAACTTCGTTTTTAAAAAACCAGATTTATATGGCAATAATCCACACTGAATGTTTCTACAATAAGGACACTTAATTTGATTTTTCTTGAGACGAGTTACTTCTAATTGATTATAATGACATTTTTGCTTAGAGATTTCATTAAATATTGACTTGTAATTAAATTTATGATCGCATTGAAGAGTAATATATTCATGTTCTAATGGTAAATTAGTTATTAAACATACATTATCATCAACTTCATTTTGATCTGATAATAATTTATATAATTGACTGTTAAAATCTTCATTTGAAATCTTATTAGACGTATTGGAAATCTTATTAGACGTATTGGAAATCTTATTAGACGTATTGGAAATCTTATTAGGCGTATTGGAAATCTTATTAGACTTTTTATTAATCTTTTTGTTATCTATCTTCATATAGTCTATGATTAAACATAATATTTATATTCTTTATATATAATAAGAAATGAACACAAATTTAGGAAATATATGGAGTAACAATTTAACAAATACTCCAAAAATAAAGACATTTAACAATATATTTAGTTCAAAGACAGGTAACAATAAAGCAAATATTGCTTTAAGATCACAAAATAAAGTTATATCTGGATTTTCAAAAATTAATATGAATAGTAAAAATAGTAAAAAATATTGGGGAACGCCTACTTGGTATTTATTTCATAGTATTGCTGCCAAAATAAACGAAGAATATTATAAAAATAATTATAAAATGGTTTGGCAATTCATTAAATCAGTATGTTCACAATTACCATGTCCTTATTGTAGAAGTCATGCATTGTCATATGTAAATAAAATTAATGATACTCGAGTAAATACAAAGGAAAAACTTATCGATATATTATATAATTTTCATAATCATGCAAATACAAATTCAGGTTCTAAGCAATATTCCAAAGAAAAATTAAATGTTTATAAAAAAGCGAATATACAAAAAATGTTTAATTTTTTTTTGTCTAGGTTTTTTAAATCATATATTGGTACTAGACAATTTCAAGATTGGAATAAATCAATATTTAAAGTGAAACTTAGAGAATTTATGGCAGAAACGAAAGAACATTACGATTAATAATTATTAATAAAAATAATAATAATTAATAATAATAATTATAAAAATAATTATAACTTAAGGTTTATATATTTCATATAATAATTATTGGTAACTACATTTAAATTTGGTTTTGGATAATTTGCATTTTTTTGCGTTATCTTCTTTTGCAAAAAACACTAAAGTAGGACCGATATCATTGGTGTAATATATGAGATTAAATATACCAAATCCTATCATTCCCCCTAATATGGATCCTACTAAAATATCTTCCATTTTATCACAAAAGTAATATGTTCTAAATCCCATATTTGCCAATGCTGTTACTCCTAATGTTACTAGAAACGGGATGGCTGGTTTATTAGGATTGGATATAATACCACATAATAAATACACAAACGTAAATGAATGAAACATGGCATTTAATGAAGGCATACTTGTGTCACTAACGGATTGGTTAAACCAGGGTGTGACAAAAACATTGCAATAATCTGGCATCGATGATGTTGTTTGTCCGGCATTTAAAGGATAATTCATCTTAATAGGGGTTCTTAAAAAGCGTGAATACTTGGAAAACCCAGTTTTAAACCCCATACCAATAATATGATTTATCAATACTCCTAATAAATAAATAATACCCTGCGGACTTCCATTAAAAAATCCCATAAACAATAGAAATGTACTTATTAATATTGGCGATAAAAATGTGTAAAACTGTAAAAGATTTGTAGGTGTCAATCTTAATGGCATTTAATATAATATATGATTATATTAAATTTGGAGAGATATCTAAACAAAAATAATATCTAAAACTTCTTCAATAGTTTCAACCGGTATGAATGATATACCTTCTGGTACGACATTTTTATCTTTATACTTTTCTAAAAATAAATCATAGTGTTTAACATTTTCCTTTGGAAAAATAAATGTAGTAACCCCCGCTTTAATACCTCCTAAAATTTTTAATTCCAATCCTCCAATAGCAGTTACTCTCCCTTGTAAGTTCATTTCCCCCGTAATTGCTACATTATTTTTAATTTCCTTATTATTCAATAAACTATATATAGTTACAGTGATCGCGGTTCCGGCAGAAGGTCCGTCTTTTGGCACAGCACCTTCCGGACAATGAATGTGAATTCCCTGTAATTTACTCAATTCAAATTCTTTCATTAATTTTTCTCTTCTATCTTGATCTGTTAATTTCCATGCCAATGTTTTTGCTACATTCATACTTTCTTTCATCACATCTCCTTGTAAACCTGTTAATTTAAGATCCAGAAATGTAGCAGACGGACAAAAATTTGTTTCTATTGGAATAATACCACCCATTCCCATTGCATTTGCCCATAACCCGTTAATAATACCAACCATAGGTTTAGTGTGAATTTTCTTAGGATTTCTCTTATATTTTTCCTTAAAGTATTTGTTAATGATATCTTCCTCTGTTAACACAATTGGTAATTCATACTCTTCTTCTCCGTTGAGAATTTCTAAATTTATTTCACTAATAATTTCATATAATAATTCTTTAAGTTTTCTGACACCGGCTTCTTGCGTGTAATTTTCAATTATAAATGCAAGTACTTCATTCGAAAATTGTATGATATTTTTAAATCCTATTTTATCAAATATTTCGGGAAGTATATAGTTATTGCAAATCTCTAATTTATCTTGCAAAGTTAAATTATCAAATTTAACTCTGTGAATTCTATCCAATAAAATTTTATCTATAGCAGAGGCATCGTTATATGAAAATATAAAGAGAACCTTACTCATATCAATATCAATACCACTAAAATATTTATCTTGAAAACTCTCATTTTGTGTTGGATCAATTAAATGTGTCAAGATTCCTATTATCTCTTTCCCATTTTCAGTACGACTTACTTTATCCAGTTCATCAATAAAAATAATAGGATTCATACATTTATTTTCCATCAAAATATCCATAATTCTACCCCATGTTGAACCAACATACGTATAATTATGACCTGATAATGTACTCGCATTACTAGAACCCCCCAATGCAATAAATGAGAATGGTCGATTTGTACCATCGTGGTCTTTTAAGCAATTAGCGAGCCCCTTCCGAGCTAGCGAAGTCTTTCCTATACCCGGGGCGCCTTCAAAACCAAAGCAATAACCGCTTTGTTTACCAGTAATCCATTGACCAATGACTCTTTCTATTTGGCGCTTGGCATTTGTGTGCCCATATATAGATGTATCCAATGATTCGTGGATTTTTTGAAACGACGTGTTGATATCTGTCCATTTATTTTCAAGACTTAGAGTTTCAGACTTTACACATATAGTATCATGGGCACAATTGCCAAATTTTTTAACTATATTTTTAAATAGTATATCATTATCTATTGATTTATCTAAAAAATCAATGATATCATTCTTAATTTCTTTATTTTTTTTCCCTGAATATTTCATTTTTAAATTTTTAATATTCAGTTTTTTGACAATATCATTTAACCGAGTAATATTATATATTAATTTATCTTTTTTTCCAATTGTCAACGTATGTTTCAATTCTTTAATAAATTTTGTTTTATTTTTAAGACAATAATCATTATTTAAAAATTTTATGTGATTTTTAATTTCTACAAAAGAGTAATTTTCTTTGAGAGGGATTTTAATGGTGTCGTCTTTCTTTTTTATGTTGGTAATTAATAATTTAAATTCAGTATTTATATCTTTCATTAATGTTAATACTTTTTCGTTTCGAAAAATGCCAAATGGTATTCTGAGAAGTCCATCCAAATATTGACGGGCTTTTGACCCGGTATCTTCGGATTTTGCCTTGACTTCTTTTAATTTTAACATTGCCTTTTCTTTTACGCGATCGGATGCCTTCATTAAGCAAATTTGTTGTTCAATTGGTATTTTATTAATATCAAAGTTTGCTAAATTTTTTGTATATTTTATGGTTGTTTTCATAGCATCTCTAAAATATTTTTTAATAGTCCATGGCAAACTATCAAATAATATTGTTTGGTCTAAGGTATCATAACTATTACCATTTTCAGCAGATAATAAATCATATAATAAGTATGCCAAATATTGAAATTCAGGATCATTGTATTTTATTAATAGTTGAATTAAAGTTTTTCTCTGTTGAAATAAATCGTCACTTATAAATTCTTTAATTACTTGGGAAATTGTTTTTTTTTTAATTAGATTGCTTTGATTAATATACCCAGCAAATTTATGATACAATTCTTTTTCATTGTATATTAATAGTTCTTTTAGGGTTAGAGACTCTATATATCTATTAAAATCTTCATTCATAAAGTCATCTTCCTTTGGACAATTTTTTTTTAATTGGATAATTTTCGTTTCCATAAATGTAGATTCTATGCAGTCTATTATCATATCATCTGCTATACAGTTGATAATTAAAATCTTCTTTTTATCACTATTTTGAAAACAAATTTTAATTCCGTATACTTTTGATTGGAATTTGTCAGTAGTTCGTGCCAAATCAAAACAATCTAGTGTTTTTGCAGACTCAGATAGTGCAAAATCTTCCACAATACGATTTTTAACAATAGGTTTTTTAACAGGTTTGCTTGTATTTTTTTTCCAATCTAATAATTTAAAACTTGTTGGATGCAAATATTTTTTAATAATATTGTATATGTCTTCATTTTCTTTTGTTATAAAGCCTTTAATATAATTAGGTCCAAATACTATATTTAATAAGTCATCAACATTTTTAGTACCGTAACATTTAAAATTAACACTTAATTCGTCGTTGATTAATTGTAATTTATCTAATAGTTGATCGTAATTATTACTTTTTTTATTATTAATAATAGCATTTTCAATATTACGACATTCAATAAAAATTTTTTCAAGATTTTTAACACATATATTTAATTCACCGGCATCTAATATATCTAGAATTTTATATTTCTGTACATATAAAATAGAATTTTGAATGATTAACTTATAATCTACTATTTTTTTCTGACATAAGTTTTTTGTTGCATTTTTCTTGCTTTTTTGAATGGAACTTTTTTTTATTTTAATATTTTTCGGAATATTCATATATATATAGTAAAATTTTTTATTTTTTTCGAATAAATTCACCTAAATAACTCAAACAAAATTATATTTAATGATATGATTTTAAATGTCATGTATAATTGAATATTTAGGTGTATTTTATGTTTACAAAATACATTTGGTTATTTTTTGAATAACTTAAAGATATCATGATATTTATTTATAGTATGGGTATACCCAGTTATTTTTCATTTCTAATAAAAAACCACTCTTATATCGTAAAAAAATTGGAAGATTTTGATAAAACAATACATAATTTATATCTTGATAGTAATTCAATAGTATATGATATTCTGAGAGATCTTTCCTATGAAAAATATAAGAATGATATGGAGTTTGAGAAAGATATGATTAAACATGTTTGTTTAAAAATAGAAGAATATATTATAACAGTGCGACCTCAAACCAATGTTTTTATTGCGTTTGATGGGGTAGCCCCAGTTGCAAAATTAGAACAGCAACGAACACGAAGACATAAGTCGGCTTTTGAGGCAAAGTTATTCCAGAAACTAGATTTGGATGTGAAAAAATCGTGGGATAAAACAGCAATAACACCAGGTACAGGTTTTATGAAAAAATTAAATATGGAAGTATCTAATTTTTTCATGAATAAAGAGAAAAAATATGGATTATCCAAAATTATATTTTCGGGAAGTGATCAGAGAGGCGAGGGTGAGCATAAATTATTTGGGTATATTAGAAATAATAAATATCAACATGAAAATCAATGTACAGTAATATATGGCCTGGATGCTGATTTAATTATGCTTTCATTAAATCATTTGAGATTGTGTAAAAAAATATATTTATATAGAGAAGCGCCTGCGTTTATTGGGTCTATTAACAGTGATTTAAAACCAGACGAAGGTTATTTATTAGATATTAATGAATTGGGTAATGAAATAATTTTAGAATTGAACAATGGTAAATCTCCCAAAAAGGAAAATGAAAAAAATAAATTGTATGATTATATTTTTCTGTGTTTCTTCCTGGGGAATGATTTTTTACCTCATTTTCCAAGTTTAAATATTCGTACGAATGGTATTCATCAAATTCTAGGGGCGTATAAGGAAGTATTTAAAAATTCGGATGAAAATAAATGTAATTTGACGAATGGTAGAAAGATATTTTGGTCCAATGTTTATAGGTTGATCTCTTATTTGGCGGAGGGTGAGTATGATAATATAATGGACGAATATAAATTACGTGGTAAATGGGAAAAGAGGATGTTCAGAAATTCAACAGTGGAGGAGAAGAAGATGAAATATTTGAATATTCCAATAAAAAACCGTACTACAGAATTATTTATTAATCCATATGAAAAATTTTGGCAAAATAGATATTATGAAAAGTTATTTATGCGAATCGAAAGTAAAGAATTAAAACAGCAAATTTGTATAAATTATTTGGAAGGGTTAGAATGGGTTATTAATTACTATTCATTTGGGTGTATAGATTGGACGTGGCATTATAAGTATAATTATCCACCTTTATTTGAAGATCTTAAAAAATATACACCGCGATTTAATACGGTATTCATACAAGAACATGAACAATCAAACGAGAATGTGCATGAATTGGTGCAATTAGCATATGTATTGCCGAGAGAAAGTCTTTATTTGTTAGGATCATTGGAAAAGAAAATATTGAAAGAAATGACAAATAGTTATACATCAAATTTACAATTCGAATGGGCATATTGTAAATATATATGGGAAAGTCATCTTATTTTGCCATATTTGGATATGGATAAATTAAAAAATATTGTAAATAAACATAAAGATAAATTACAAATTAATACCTTTTTTGAGATATAATGGTTTACAATGGTTTATAATTTTTATAATTGGTTTATAATTGGTTTACAATGGTTTATAATTTTTATAATGGTTTAATTGATTTTAGCAGTTGATGTTTTTAATGATTGACGATGTGTTGGCATAATTCTATTTACATTATTAGGATTAATAGAATTATAGTAATCACGTCGACTATTGAAATATTGCGGTGACGCTGTTTGTGGCACAGGTGGTGCAGATGAAACCCGCATACTTTCGGAGAATCCAACTTTTTGCGAACCGCTACTCGCCTGTCTCATAACCTGAGTAACAGATCTCAGCGCATTGCCTGCACACCGCTCTGAAGAGCCAAATGTCAAACTACAACCTTCTTGAAATCCATACTGTCGTCCAGTCATAATTGCATCTTGATTTGCCCCTAAGAAGAAACATTTAATATCATGTTCATCTTGTGCTTCTTTTACTTTATTTTTAAAATCTACCATTGTATTGGTAGATGAATTATCATTTCCATCTGTCATACATGCCCATACGATTACAATTTTAGGATCAAGTGTTTTCAAACTTCTAGGCATATTTTCTTCGTATTCTGTTTTTGCCTGGATAAGTCTATTTAAATCATTGATTGCACTATCATAGAGTTTTGTCATACTTCTAGGCTCCATCCATTCTCGACATTGGTCTAATGTAACATTTGTGTCAGCAATATTTTGACCATCAAGGCGAACCTCGTGTTTATCGTCGAAAGTACTGACAAAGAATTTTCCAACTTGTGAATTATCTTTTACACTTTTCTTTTGATCATTAATCCATGAAAATAGACCATCTGATGGGGCATTCTTCATACTACACATAGAACCTGAACGATCTCCTGTGAATCCTGCGATAACGATATTTGGTGTTTGAGACATTTTTTTTTTAATAAGAGTTTATAAGAGTTATATAATACGGTAATAATATGATATATTATATATCTACATAACTTCAATTTTCGTTTATAGTTGAATTCTTTATTCTTCTACGATTTGTTTAATAATAAACATAATTTAATTTGCCCATATGTAATGTCCTTTCCAACAATATCTTTAATCGGTTTTAAAAATGTTGTCCCTACTTTTTTAATAGCAAGATTAATACAATCTTGTTTTTTTGATGTTAAATCAAAATAATTCAAATCAACTTCTATATCATCATTATTTTCATACATATCTAAAATATGTGATTCAATTGTTTGCGTTTTAACTGATAAAATCGTAGTCATTTCTTTCATAGACTTACCCTGTTTATATAATTCGCAAATATTATTTCGGTTTCCTTTCCTCCCTTTGCCCTTCCCTTTTCCCTTCCCTTTGCCCTTCCCTTTGCCCTTCCCTTTGCCCTTTTCTTTTGTGGAAGAAACTTGTTTACGTAATCGAGTATATTCTTCCATAAATTCACTGCATCCCGGGCTCATTATAAACATGTCTGAAATTCCGTCGATTGCCCATAATTCTGTAATATTTTTAGGGGAGTTATCATGTATATTCATGATAACTCTGTCATTTATGAAAGATGATGGTGCAATATTAAATTTATCGGCTAATTTATTTCTTATGGTCATAAGTTTATTAAGTTTATTTTCTGGAATATGAAATTTGAATTTTGAAATACTTTGGTCTATTCTTTCTTTAATAGGTAAGAGGGTAGTTAATTTTACAGATCCCATACCTATTACAAATCCATATCCGGCTTTGTATCTTTTCAGTATATTTTTAGTAATTAAAATTTCAATTACATCTTTCACCCATTTATCAGATTTTCCCGGTTGGAGTGTATTATTTTTCTGTATGAGTGAAATTATTTTTTTAAGACCCCAATCATGGCCTTTTTTACGTTTATTATTCTTTATAAAAGACACAATTAATTCGGATTCTTTACTTAAATCAATAATTTCTGGTTTATCGTCTCGCATACAATTATCACATTTGTTGCATTTGGGAATGTTAATAACATCTTTTTCATTTGCAAATTTACCGGTGTCAAAGTAATAATCAATCATTTGTTGTCGACATATAATTTTTTCTTGTAGAAAATTCCTGAATATGTTCATGCCTGCGGTTTTAATTTTAATTTGAGATTCATCTGTTGATAAAGATATTAAATATGCGGTTGTTGTAAAATCATTGTCGTCGTAATAAAGAGTTGCTCTGCTCTGTATTCCATCTCTACCTGCCCTGCCAATTTCTTGATAATAACTTTCAATATTAGCGGGGACCCCGTAATTGACAACATGTCGGATATCTGCTTTATCGATACCCATTCCAAATGAAATGGTGGCGACAATAACCATAATTTTGGCATTGATAAATAATTCGTGGCTTTTTTCTTTTTCGTCTTTTTTCATTCCTCCATGATATTTTGCGGATGAAATTCCTTGGGTTATAAATTCACGGTGTAGTTTTTCACATAATTTACGAGTTTGGACATATACAATGGTAGGTTGGGTAAATTCGCATTGTGAAAATTCAAATTTTGATCTAACTGAAATAGCAAGATTAGTTCGTCGTGTACCAAGAGAATATTCATTTGCTTCTGTAATATTTAAATAATCATAAATTTCGTCTAGTACTCTTGGAGTGGCTGTAGCAGTGACTGCTAATAATGGTACATCTATAAATTGTTCTGTAAGTATTGAAAGTTTTTGATAACTAGGGCGGAAATCGTGGCTCCATTGGGATATACAGTGTGCTTCATCTATTGCAAATAAACCAATATTATCTTTGATTTTGAGAAAAGCCTTTATTCTGGATGTGATAAATTCGGGAGTTGTATAAATAATTTGATAGTCGCAATACTCGGATGGAACTACAAAAGATTCTGAGTTAAGACAAACCGTTTTTATATTTCGAGAGTTTAAGTATTTACACTGGTCGTTCATTAGGGAAATTAATGGAGAAACAACAACTGTAATTTTTTTAGTAAATGTTGCTGGAAACTGATATAATAGAGATTTCCCTCCGCCGGTTGGTAAAATAGCAACAACATTTTCTTTGATTAATAAATCATTAATGATATCTTTTTGATATGGTCGAAATTTATTAAACCCATATGTTTTTTTGAGATGTTCTTCCATTTTGTATAGTGCTTAATTATTAATAATTAGGAGATTAATCAATTTTTAATGATATTTAAACATAATATCATTAAATAATACTTAAAAAAAATAAATAAAAATAAATAAAAAAACTTAAAAAAAAAGAAAGCAATAGTAGTATAATGTCTTTGGAGCAATATATAGAAAAAATAAATGTGAATTCTTCTATTAAAACTAGAACAGAATTCAAAAATTTCATAAATCCCAATAAAAAATATTTATTATATTTTACTGCGTCGTGGTGTGGTCCGTGTAAAAGAACAAAACCCACATTATTTGATTATTTAAAGGTGTTAAAAAATAAGGGATTAGATTTTGAGTTTTTAATGTTTGATGTGGATATAAGTGGAGATGTTGCTCGATATTTGAAAGTAAAAGCATATCCAACAATGATGTGTATTATAAATGGTCAACCAGAAGATATTTGCGTTGGTAGTGATGATAATGGCTTGACAGCATTTTTTAACTCGAGTTATCAAAAATTATTATAATATGTTATATATATATGATTAATTTGAAAAGAAAAAAGAAAAAATCTGGTGAAGGTAATACAACAGGATCTGATGAAGGAAAAAAAACGAGCAGACGATCGCAACTAAGTTATGACAAAAGGCAATATTTAGAAGGTAAATCTTGTAATAACTGGGGCGAATTATCTGAAAAATGCAGGAATATGAAGCCAGATGGTAAATTTATAACTGAAAATTTCAAGTTAATACCTGCAGATTTCAATTTCACAATAAAAAACTTATTTCAAACTTTAAAAAATCTTGAAGATGATGATCAAAATACAATATCATCTTTAGTGAATGAAAAACTTTCTGAACTATTTTTTACTATTTCACTAACTATTTATTGGTGGGTAGACGATGATATTGTCGGGCAATTCAAACCATCATTTGATGGTATGTATTGTCCATTAGGGAATGATTTACCACAAGCAGATGGATTTATAAATTGCAAATACTATGGAACCAATGATACCGAAACACCAAAAAATTATAATAATATGTTAAGTGCTTATTTGGATATTATATTATTGATACTCTCAAAAAGCGATATAATGTCATATGATACAGATTATATCTCGACCCTAATATTTTTACTAAAAAAAATTGTTGTTGCAACTGGTAGTAATATTAAAAAGGTAAATTTGGATATTTGGCGTGATTTTTCTACACAATTAAATACTATTTACGGATATGAAATATTTACAATAAATTGTATAAATAAAGATTATCCCTGTGGAAGAGCATTATTTTCGACTGAAGTTAATAAAACATATAAAATATTATTATTTGATACAGAATCAACCAATGATGATAGAATGAATATGAGAACATTTACCCTTTGGGTTGATGAACTGAGTGAGATAAATGATTTTGGATTAAAAAATGAACCAGGAGGCAAGGGTTACTTTGTGGATGGCCACAATAACAAAGAGGGGGGTGGAAAAAGAACTCGCCATCGTAAAATACCTTTTTCAAAAAAAAGTAAGAAAAGAACTCGCCGTCGAAAAAAAAGGTGTTCAAAAATTATTACGTGAAAATTGAATATAAATTATTATGAATAGAATTTATATATATATAAAATGATAAATCTAA
>Ga0209709_10001130_pt1 | contig 24842 bp, 22 predicted proteins | sample ArcticOcean_MG_C_2_FD_187435 | JGI IMG/M metagenome (GOLD analysis project Ga0209709, IMG submission 187435) | Marine microbial communities from western Arctic Ocean - ArcticOcean_MG_CB4_136 (SPAdes) (version 2) | ecosystem: Environmental > Aquatic > Marine > Oceanic | place: Arctic Ocean...
CCAATCAGTTGTAGATTCACAAGGTCGTGTAATCAACACTTGGGCTGATATCCTAAACCGTTCAAACCTAGGTATGGAAGTAATGCACGAGCGTAACGCTCACAACTTCCCTCTAGATCTTGCAGCTGGTGAGTCATTACCAGTAGCTCTAGTTGCTCCTGCAGTTGCAGCGTAATTAGTTCTAGAATCTAAAAAAGAGAATAGAAAGATTTTATCTTTCTATTCTTTTTTTGTTTATGCATAGTTATAGGATCAAAATATTATGTTAAGTTAAATATGCTACGACTATAATAAGTGGCGTAGAAAATAGAAATTACTATTTTGCGATATAGCGGGAAACGGATTTGAACCATTGACCTTCGGGTTATGAGCCCGACGAGCTACCAAACTGCTCTATCCCGCGAATTATACTACTACACCTATGTAACTTTATTTTCGGGGATTTGTCAATCTTTTAAATTTTTGTTTGTTTCGTTAAGTCGTTTTTAGACTTGAGTAAACCAAACTTTTTGAAGAAGCATTTTAGTTAACTAAAATTAGCAATGTGCTTTATTTACAATTAGCGGCACCACCCATCTATTAGCTATTTTTTTATGTAGAGGGCATAATATTAGGTTTATTTAGTTATAATTAATTACAAGACTAGAATCTATGAATTAAAAATTTATTCTTAAAATAGAAAATTTATGTCACACAGTGTAAGAGTTTACGATACTTGTATTGGATGTACACAATGTGTTCGTGCGTGTCCTTGTGATGTTCTAGAAATGGTTCCATGGGATGGTTGTAAAGCAGGACAGATTGCTTCTGCACCTAGAGCAGAAGATTGTATTGGTTGTAAGCGATGTGAAACAGCGTGTCCAACGGATTTCTTAAGTGTTCGTGTTTATTTAGGTAGTGAAACTACCCGTAGCTTAGGTTTAACGTATTAATACAGTAATATCTTAAAAACGAAAGTTTTTTTGCATTATATTGCATTAGTTCTAGTATAATTAAGTTTATAATAAGCGAAAAACCATTTTTACGCTAACATTACTTTAAATAAGAATATCTCCTAATATGATTAACTGGAATATTATTGCTCAGCTAACATCACTGGCACTAGTTGTTCTTTCAGGTCCAGCTATTATTTTCCTTCTTTATTTTAAAAGAGGAAATCTATAATAGTTTTGTTCTAAAAACATAAAATTCGTAAAAATTCTTACAGTAGTCTGTAAGAATTTTTACTTTTTTATTGCTAAAGTACTACGTGCCGGCCTTATATTTTTAGGGAATATTTTACCATCAAGTATTTAATTGGATTCTTCTAGACGTACCTGATGGCTATCCGGGTTTACATAGGGTTTCAGCCAAGCCAGAGCAGTGTTTCAACAACAAAAAAGTTACCTCATAAAGTTTACCTATAGGTAAACTTTATGAGGCAACTATGAATCTACTAAAAATGCGGACGGAGAGACTCGAACTCTCAAGAGGAATGCTCGCTAGAACCTAAATCTAGTGCGTCTACCAATTTCGCCACGTCCGCTTAACTTATATTCCTTATACTACTAAACAATTACCTAGATTACAATCATTTAACTAAATTAGAATAGGCTATAAACTTAATTACAGCCTATTCTAAAAATTTTAGCTAACAGATACCCAATCTACATCAACATTCTCTAGAATAATAGATGAATTATAAATTTGAAGTATAATAACTAAGAATACTAGGAATAAGCCCATGAATACACCCATTACTGGTGTTGTTCCCCAACCTGGAGCTACTTTACCATATTCCGAATTCAGTGGTCTTAAAATTTCGCCTAATCTTGTTCTTAATGCCATATCTTTAACTTAAAGAGAATTTAATATTACTATTTTGTAATGTTGCTCATAATATATATTATAAGCAATTTTTTGTTTTTATTACAATTTGTGTAACAATTATTTTTCTATGGAAACCGCTACTATTTTAAGCATTTTTATTTCCGGGTTGCTGCTCGGAATCACAGGCTATTCCGTTTATACGGCATTTGGTCCCGTATCTAAAGAACTTAGGGATCCATTTGAAGAGCATGAGGATTAAAGGGTATTTTGAATGTAAAACAAGCAGTAAACAATCCTTGTAAAGAAAGGGTTAGTTACTGCTTGTTTTTTATTTTCCTTACAGTACAGCCTCATTAAGTAATAATGCGTCTAAACGAAATTGTATAGACATCTGTGCTTAGGGAAAAATAATAAAGTTTAAACATAAAGTTGTCGGCCTAAACCGATAGCGAATACTGCCGCAGTTAGGGCAACCATTAAAGCTAAAAAAATCTGAGAATCTGTAATCATATTTTGTAAGGAATTATGTTATTGAAGCTATTACGTAGACAATTTTCGACGTAAATTTAATTTAGTGTCAAATGTTCTACATATGGTTTAGCTAAAAGAGCAGATGACACCTATTATAGGTGCAAAGAAAAACATTTCGGTAGAAAGAAAAAATAGTTAACTTCCAAGCTTGAATGCGTCTACTATTAGGCCATACACAATGCCGACCTTAAAATAATTCATAATAGCTAGCAGCTTTAGAAAGTAATACCCGCGTTTATACATTAGTTTAGAGTTTCTTAACAACGTGTAATAAAAATTACTAAAGGACTCTAAAGTTGCAATAACTAATCCAGCCCCAACTATTGCCCATTCACTAAATTCACCTAGGGTCGAGTCAATTATACTCGAAACAAGGAAACCCCCAAAAAAACCAATTAAATTTAAAATCATTTTATTTGTTTTCTTTTTTCGTAGATGACGGTATAATTACGAAACAAATTTAATATAGAAAGATCGAAAAAGATTAAATTACACTAAATCCCAATTAAGCCTTGTAATGTTTTAATAGCAACGGCATTTATTTCTCTTTCACTAGGAAAATTTGCATAATCTTTACTTTTACATAAAAAGTAAAGTTTATAATTATTTTTAAATTTCTTTACGTATTGAATCAATAAACTAAAGTCGTTTTGAAGGGCGGGAGTAATTAACGAGTAGGCTAGTTGTCGTAAAGAAGGTTTGTTAAGTGTAGTGTACAATTCGTGAACCGAATTATCACTAAGTAACATATAATCCTTACCTTGGCGGTTATGGTAAATTGTATTTTTTAATGTCAAGTGACTAAATAATGGCTCGTTTGGTCTTAAAGTAAAAAGACAACAAAAAACCATGCTGCTATTAACTTCCAAAGGTTGTAATGGGTAACTTGTTTTTCTTTTTTGTCCTATAGGATGGTTCGTGACATTTTTGAACATTGATCAACAACCCCCTCGATTAACTAGTAGTGTGAGAATTAGCTTTTGGCGCTTTGGCCCTTAATATAAAGGAAATTCGTTGGATAAAATGTAGCATACATAAGACGTTTACTTTCAAAAAAAAATTAGCTAGTACAAAAGACTGTAAACTTAAAAATAAGTAACAACTTTTGTACTAACTAATCTAAATAGGTTTAGTAATAAATCTTACCACCACCCCATTTTTCATTAACAACTTTAGGTTGTAATAAAATGTGACCGGCAATTGCAAAAAGATCCTCATCTGTTAAAGAACGCATCTTTGGAAAGATATCCGCACTCTTAATACTTGGGTGAATCTCCGAAATAGAATCGATACCGTCATACGTCATTGGATCCTTAAAGTAACCAACTAGTGCAGTAATACTATCTCTAGGTGGAGTCGCTAAACTAAGCGATTCAGTGTCTAAGCCAACGTTTGGGTTCGTTTTTGTAAGTCCACCTACGTGACAAATACCACAAGCGTTATTGAATAAACGCTTACCACGTTTTACTTGCTCTGGCGTTAGAACAACGCTATTACCTTTCGCATCAAGAGTCACAGTTCTAGTGTCTTCATCAAGTTCTAATGCGTTAGCTGGTGTCACGCTTGAACTAAATAAAAGAGTAGCTAAAATGCTTCCTATTAAGATCTTGTTTTTTAGCATGTTAGTCTAAATTCCTAATTTTTTAATAAAATTAAATAACTGTTGTTTCTAATTATAGTTTCTCTGGTAAAATATTACTCAAATAAGCCACTTAAATTTTGCCCAACAGCTTGTTGAAACACGTAAATATTTACATTTACGAAAACATTTAGTCAAATGTATTTTTTCCTGTAAACTTAAGGTTTACGGGTTGACGGTTTTTACCTATAGAATGGTTTACATTACCAACACCTACACGACCTTCGTTTAATTTTTCTGGGAAAACCCCATCTTTAGGATGCAGATATTGCACTTCACTATTTGGGAAAATCCTATAAATTTTATAGTCATTAATTTTAAACAGCGTACGTAACTGCGTAGCTAACGCTAAACACTGCTCTTTTTTCGCAAGATACAATAGATTTTCGCCACCTTGCATGATAGCCGCGCCACTCGTTGGCATTTCGAAAATTTGCTCTTTTTTACTTGTCCAAGTAATAGCATACTTTTCTTCATTTTCGGCGGCTCGTAACCAACCACCAGTGCTTCCCCCAAACGTTGGAGACGGTATTTGTAAGTTTAATATATCTGTCATAGTTATTTAAAATATCTATAAAACATTCTATTAACAACCTTCATATTTATTACTAAACATCAAGAACGTTAATTACACAACTTAAATTATAAGTTAAAACTTCAAAAAATATAACATAATAATTCCTTAAAAGGTTTTAAAAAATATAAAAAAAAACTTAGCGCTTGAAACTCCCCAGGTAGGATTTGAACCTACGACAAACCGGTTAACAGCCGACCGCTCTACCACTGAGCTACTGAGGAAAAATGTGCTTATTAATAATTACATCATAAAAAGGTGGTATTGTCCACCATCAAAAGGCTACTCAGATATTAATATTTTGGTACAGGAAGAATAAGAACCAAATTTTTTTAAAACAACCTGTTAGTGCGTAAAGTTGTAGTACATTATTAGAAATTTTTGAAAACCCAGCAAAAAACGTGGCAAATAAATTACTTCATTTCCTTACTTATACATTACCAATAAGACCACATTTAAGGCACGACGTAAGGTAATTTTAATTTGAAAAAACTTAACTCTATTTATAACTAAAGGAACTCGCAAAAAAACTAATACCTACACTCCTCACGTAAATGAAATTTAATTCTTGGTATATAACTAAAACTTTCAAAAGCGGGTGACGCGATTCGAACGCGCGACATCAACCTTGGCAAGGTTGCGCTCTACCCCTGAGCTACACCCGCTTCTATAAAGGTATTATAACATACGTACAGTATGTTGACTAGACGGCACTTATTCGTTAACCGAAATTCGTGGTTAAACAAAATTAGACAGAAATTTTTCTGAGTTTAATAATATAATCTATACTAAGAGGCTTAACTTTAAGTCGTCAAGTTAAAAATATTGTAAAATATTTAACAGTAAGAAAGTCAAAAATTTTTCTATAGGAGTAAAAAAATGGCACTACCTTGGTATCGTGTACATACAGTAGTCCTTAACGACCCAGGCCGTTTAATTGCGGTTCACCTAATGCATACAGCACTTGTTGCTGGGTGGGCAGGTTCAATGGCGTTATACGAGTTAGCAGTTTTTGACCCGTCAGATCCAGTATTAAACCCAATGTGGAGACAAGGTATGTTCGTAATGCCATTTATGTCACGCTTAGGTGTTACTGATTCTTGGGGTGGTTGGAGTATTACCGGTGAAAGTGTTTCTGATCCTGGTATTTGGAGTTTTGAAGGTGTAGCTTTAACTCACATTATCCTATCGGGTATGTGTTTCTTAGCAGCTATTTGGCACTGGGTTTATTGGGATCTTGAGCTTTTCCGTGACCCCCGTACTGGTGAGCCTGCTCTAGATCTTCCAAAGATTTTTGGTATTCACTTATTCCTTTCAAGCCTACTTTGTTTTGGTTTCGGAGCATTCCACGTAACAGGCGTTTTTGGTCCTGGTATCTGGGTTTCTGATGCTTATGGTATTACAGGACGAGTACAAGCAGTAGCCCCTGCTTGGGGTGCAGAAGGGTTTAACCCGTTTAACCCGGGTGGTATCGCTTCACACCATATCGCTGCTGGAATTTTAGGGATTTTGGCTGGAGTATTCCACTTAACAATCCGTCCACCACAGCGACTATACCGTGCTCTTCGTATGGGTAACATCGAAACAGTACTTTCAAGTAGTATCGCAGCGGTATTCTTCGCAGCTTTCGTAACTTCTGGTACAATGTGGTATGGTGCCGCTGCAACACCAATTGAGTTATTTGGTCCAACGCGTTATCAGTGGGATAGTGGTTACTTCCAACAAGAAATTGAAAGACGTGTTGAAACTTCATTAAATGAAGGACTTTCATTAAGTCAAGCATGGTCACGAATTCCTGACAAACTAGCCTTCTACGATTACATCGGAAATAACCCAGCGAAAGGTGGTTTATTCCGTGCGGGTCCTATGAATAAAGGTGATGGTATTGCGGAAGCATGGTTAGGACACCCTGTTTTCCAAGATAAAGAAGGGCGAGAGCTGACGGTACGTAGAATGCCAGCATTTTTCGAGACTTTTCCAGTTATCTTGGTAGATAAAGATGGTATTGTGCGTGCGGATATTCCATTTAGACGTGCGGAATCAAAGTATAGTATCGAGCAAGTTGGAGTTAGTTGTAACTTCTATGGTGGTAAGCTTAACGGTCAGGTCTTTACAGATGCGCCGACAGTTAAGAAGTACGCTCGAAAAGCTCAGTTAGGAGAAGTTTTTGAATTCGATAGAACAACTTTAGAGTCTGATGGTGTATTCCGTAGTAGCCCTCGAGGTTGGTATACATTCGGTCACGCTAACTTTGCTTTATTATTCTTCTTAGGTCACCTATGGCATGGTGGTCGTACGTTATTCCGAGATGTGTTTGCTGGTATCGGTACTGAGGTACTAGAGCAGGTAGAATTTGGTGCATTCCAAAAACTTGGAGATAAGAGTACAAAGAAACAAGGAGTTGTTTAGACAAAACGCCAAAAAAATATTTTTTATTCTCTTAAATAATCATTCAACATGGAAGCATTAGTATACGCTTTTTTACTAATTGGAACTTTAGTGGTGATCTTTTTCGCAATTTTCTTTAGAGATCCTCCTAGAATTGTTAAAAAGTAAGACCTACGTAAGTTACATTACAGTCAAACCTACGTTTTAAAATTACCGTTTCATATTTTTCATTCTGTGAAAAATATGAAACGGTAATTTTTTTTTATTGTCAAATAAAAATTTCAGAGTATGGCTTTGTGGTTCTTTAAAAAATCACAGGGAATTGTCATGCCAGCACTAGTATCCTCTATAGTTGGAGCGGACGTCTTATGCGGTAGTAGTTCCTGCTGTTGTTTCATTAAGCTTTTTAGGGTAGCAGACCTTGTCTGCCAATTAGCTAATAGTGCGATTATTAACATCTATGGCTTGTGGATTTATAGGTGGTTTCACGGTTTCAGGAATGACTCTTGGTTGTGTTACTTTTGTAAAGACAACCTAGAGAGCGCGTTTATACGGCCGAAAAAAAAAATAGCATTTCAATCTTACAATGTAAGATTGAAATGCTATTTTTTATGCTCGTGTCTATCCAATTATAGTCAAACTAATCCTGGAATTAATAAGTTAAACCTTTTAAACAGTTGCGCTATTCTATTAGTCTAAAGGACGCATAGAAAGTACTGGCTCGTTTTCACGGTTAATACCTTTTTCGAAACCTGCCGCAGCAGCTCGAGCACGACCTGCGTGCCAAAGGTGACCAACCCATAGGAAGAATCCTAAAAAGAAGTGAGAACATGTTAACCATGAACGAGGTGAAACGTAGTTTACTGAGTTAATTTCAGTTGCTACACCACCTACTGAGTTTAAAGCACCAAGTGGAGCATGCGTCATGTACTCAGCCGCTCGACGCTCTTGCCATGGCTGGATATCGTTACGAATTTTGTTTAAATCTAGCCCATTTGGACCACGTAGTGGTTCAACCCAAGGAGCACGCATATCCCAAAAACGCATTGTTTCACCACCAAAAATGATCTCACCACTTGGTGATCGCATTAGGTACTTACCTAGACCTGTAGGTCCTTGCGCTGATGCTACGTTAGCACCTAGACGCTGGTCACGTACAAGGAAAGTAAATGCCTGTGATTGTGAAGCTTCTGGACCTGTAGGACCATAAAATTCACTAGGGTATGCTGTGTTGTTGTACCATACGAATACAGCAGCTGTAAGTCCCATTAGAGAAAGTGCAGCTAAACTGTATGAAAGGTAAGCTTCACCAGACCATACAAATGTACGTCTAGCCCAAGCAAAAGGCTTTGTAAGAATGTGCCAGATACCACCAACGATACAAAGGAACCCTAGCCAAATGTGGCCACCTACAAGGTCTTCAAGATTATTAACACTAATTACCCAACCGTCACCACCAAATGGTGACTTTAGAACATAACCAAAAATGATTAAAGGGTTTAGAGTAGGAGCGTTTACGATACGAACATCTCCGCCACCTGGAGCCCAAGTGTCATAAAGACCACCAACGAAACAAGCTTTAGCTACAAGAAGGAAACAACCAATACCTAAAAGGATTAGGTGAATTCCTAAAATTGTAGTCATTTTGTTCTTATCACGCCAATCGTAACCGAAGAAAGGGAAACTCTCTTCTAAAGTGTCAGGACCGATTAACGAGTGGTATACACCACCAAAACCAAGAACCGCTGAAGAAATCAGGTGCAATACACCTACAACGAAAAATGGATATACATCTGTTACTTCTCCACCAGGACCTACACCCCAACCTAGAGTTGTAAGGTGAGGAATAAGAATACAACCTTGCTCATATAAAGGCTTCTCTGGAATGTAGTGAGCGACTTCAAAAAGTGTCATGGCACCACACCAAAAAACCATTAGACCGGCGTGTGCTACGTGTGCTCCAAGTAATTTACCTGAAACATTAATTAGACGTGCGTTACCAGACCACCAAGCGAATCCTGTAGATTCGATATCACGGCCGGCGATTACTGCATTAAAGGGCGTTTCCACGTGGTAATACCTCCTCAGGGAAGATGAAGTTTTCATGAGGTTGATCTTGTGCTGCCATCCATGCACGGATACCTTCGTTTAGAAGGTTGTTTTTTGTGTAGAATGTTTCAAATTCAGGATCTTCTGCTGCTCTAAGCTCTTGTGATACGAAATCATAAGAACGTAAGTTAAGCGCAAGACCAACAATACCAATTGCGCTTGTCCACATACCCGCTACTGGAACGAATAACATGAAGAAGTGTAACCAACGCTTGTTAGAGAAAGCCACACCAAAAATTTGTGACCAGAAACGGTTTGCTGTAACCATTGAGTAAGTCTCTTCAGATTGTGTTGGAGTGAACGCACGGAAAGTGTTCGCTGCATCACCATCTTCAAAAAGAGTGTTCTCTACAGTAGCACCGTGGATAGCACATAATAGTGCTCCACCAAGGATACCAGCTACACCCATCATGTGGAATGGGTTAAGAGTCCAGTTGTGGAAACCTTGTAAGAAAAGTAGGAAACGGAAGATTGCTGCAACACCAAAACTTGGAGCGAAGAACCAACTTGCTTGACCTAGAGGATAAACTAAGAATACTGTAACGAATACAGCAATTGGACCAGAGAACGCAATTGCGTTATAAGGACGAATACCTACTAGACGTGCGATTTCAAACTGTCTTAGACAGAATCCAATTACACCGAAAGAACCGTGTAAAGCAACGAATGCCCATAGTCCACCAATTTGGAACCAACGAGTAATGTCACCTTGCGCTTCAGGACCCCAGATAAGAAGTAACGAGTGACCCATACTGTTTGCTGGAGTTGAAACAGCGGCAGTTAAGAAGTTACAACCTTCAAGGAATGAACTTGCTAGTCCATGTGTGTACCATGATGTTACGAATGTAATACCAGTTAACCACCCACCAACTGCAAGGAATGCACAAGGGAAAAGAAGTAAACCAGACCAACCAACGAAAACGAAACGGTCACGTTTTAGCCAGTCATCAATAAGATCGAAAACACCACGATCTTGCTTTTGGCCGATTGCGATAGTCATATTTATTTTTGTAGAAAATTATTAAAAGTAAATTTACACCTGTCTTTTGTTTAAGTCTAACCTCTGAGATTAGGACTTTTGCGGAAAACAAGAATGAATATTACTTATCTTATCAGTTTATACATTAATTATACTATCAAACTTACTTCTATAACCAATAAAAATAAGGCTGACTTGTTTGTACGGTTTATTTTTTTAACGGACTATTAACAACGTTCGGTTTTGGTTTCCATTTTATTTCCTTGGCAATTGTTTGAATGCTTACTAATGCGGTAGAAGTTTTTACAGGATATTAACGTAAGCAACGAGCATCATTTAATATGTTTGTTGACATAGACGAGAGTAGATATTTATCGTGCGATATCTTCAAAATATTTAAAACCTAATTCCTTAGGTATACTAAAGATCATTTTCACTTATTTTACCGGTTATTTTTAACCAATTTTGGGCCTCGATATAATTATTAGGAGCTAAACGGATTGCTTTTTTCCAGTAACCACCAGCTTTTTCGAACATGTTTTGCGCAGTTTCAAATTCTTTTTTGTCGGACGCTTTTGTTCCTTGGTAATGGTAGATTACCGCGATATTATTTAAGGCTTGTGGAAGGTTTGAGTTTAAATCGAGGGCTTGTTGATAGTATTCGAGAGCCTTTGTATAATCCCCGTTATTACCGTAGATCAGACCTATGTTATACAAGATATAACTTCGGTCGTAAGGATCTTCTTCTAGTTTTAATGCTTCGTAGTAATTTTCGAGTGCTTCGGCGTAGTCCCCACTTGATTGCGCTGACATACCATAACGATAATAAGAAAAGGCTTGTTTTTCATCTTTTGTTGCTGGCAAGACCTTAAGTAAAATGTCGGCTAAAACAGTAAATGTTTTATCAATAAAATTATCGTTTTTTTGACTCATCAAAAATATATAAAAATGTCTAAAATTAACAGTAGGTAAATAATAACTATTTTAAATTATGACACAAAATTTGTAGAACCAACACCAAAGTAAAACATTGACAAAAATCTTTTTTTATTACATAATGATTCTATCATTTTAGTAGATAATTTTTACTTGCCGCAAATGACCATTTGTATCTAAAAGTTGACATAATTAACATCTCGTAATAATAATGGCGAAACAGAGTATGATACAGCGCGAAAAGAAGCGCGAACGTTTAATTGCTAAGCACGCAGTGAAACGTGAAACAATAAAAAAAGAATTGCAAAACGTAGATTCGTTTACGGCACGCCTTGAACTTTACAAAAAATTTGAAAGAATACCAAGAAATTCAGCACAATCTCGTCACCGCAATCGCTGTTGGGTTACTGGCCGTAGTAGAGGTTATTATAAAGATTTTGGCTTATCGCGCCACGTTTTACGTGAAATGGCTCATGATGGCCTTATTCCGGGACTACAAAAATCAAGTTGGTAAATCGGCCAAACCTTTTAAGAAAAGATTATGACAAAACGAACACTTCGAGGAACTTATTTAAAAAAAGTGCGAACATCAGGGTTCCGTAGCCGAATGGGAACAAAAACGGGCCGACGTATTATTAGTGCAAGAAGACGAAAGGGAAGAAACAAATTAACAGTTTAATTTTATTTAAAAATTGCTATGATAAAACTTAGACTTAAAAAGTACGGTCGAAAAGGTCAACCTTGCTACCGTATTGTCGCGATGGATAGTCGTACTAAGAGAAATGGTCGTTCAATTGAAGAATTAGGTTTTTATAACCCGATGACAGATGAAACTCACTTAAAGTTCGAAGAAATAACAAGAAGATTAAAACAAGGTGCGCAGCCTACGGATACGGTACGAAATATTTTCATTAAAGCTAAAGTTTTTGAGCAACTTTAATTAAAATGTTCGCATGAAATCCTAAAAATACAACTTTAATAAAAAATCACGTGACGTTAAAATTAGAATTAAAAGTTTTTTATGCGGGAAATTTTTTAGGATTATCCATTGATCAAGTGACCGCCAATAACACTGTACCTGTGACAGCGTATTATCTCTGGCCACGAACAGATGCTTGGGAGCAACTAAAACTTGAACTAGATTCAAAGAAATGGATAACTGCTTCTGAAAAAATTAGAATTTTAAATTCTACCGTTGAAATCATGAATTATTGGAGAAAAAACAGAACTGATATTAATATTGAAGAGCTGAAAACTCAATTTAGTGAATTAAAATTTATTGGATAGGCTTATAGCTCAGTGGACAGAGCACCAGATTCCGATTCTGGGTGACGAGGGTTCGAATCTCTCTTAGCCTTTAAAGATTGTATTTTAAAACAAAATTATCTTATTTTCTAAATTTACTTGTATGCATCCGGCTGGATTCGAACCAGCGTTGTCTCAATGAGAAGCGGATTATGAGTCCGATGCCTTCGGCCACTTGGCTACAGATGCTAATGTACAGTGGAGCTGGTGGGAATTGAACCCACGTCCATCTAAACATTAAATGTTTATTTCTTTACGTGCCTAAAAACAAATATTGTACTAAGTTCTTTACATATATGTATTTTTATATGTGCGAAAGTTTTTTTACTTCAGAAATTAATTCAAAACTGAATCTCTGAACATACAAGAAACGTATTATGCGAAAACTAAAGATGAATTTTTTGTCGCTGCGCTTGTATTAAAAGATAAGATGTTATTTGCACTTATTTTTTTGTTCGGTTTTATAAACCGAGGACCAAAATAAAAAAAGGTCAAGATGTCGAATCCGAAGCAGCCCCGTGATAATTAAATAGTATAAAAAAAAACGACAGTTTGTCAAATAATATCATTTCTACGGGGTGAGGTGAAAATAGCTGAAATTTTGAAAGATTTTAATTGCTTATGAACCAGCTTGAGGACCAAAAAAGATCATCATAAACCCTTTAAATTGGCTCCAGCGTAATCTTAAACCTTGTTGGTAGCGTGCTTTTTTATCTACTTCTGGGGGATTTCTAAAGTCTTGATTTCCGTTCGTAGATGGAACGAAAAAAATGTTTTCTGAGTTAAATAAACCATTCATGAATACTTTCGCTTCTTTAACATCTTGTTCATCTAAAATAGCGTCTTCCCACAATTCTAGAAAATCTTCTAAATTATGAATCATAATTTTTGGTTTTCTAACGAGGTTCTCAACGAAAGAGCGGCTACCCTTCAACCGTACAGCTTTTCGATCTAAAGATTTACAGAAACTGTCAGCTTGCCCTCTTTCAAAAAATACGTATGTCTTTAAATTTTCGTTTTGTCCCATTTTTGATAGAGTGCCCTGCATAATCCAATTCGCACCGAAACCAAAACCTCGATCTATTGTTCTAACCAGACGTCCCCAAAGACCATCGAATTCTCCTAATGTTAAATGTGCCCCTTCGAGTAAAAGACCTCTGTTACTAGGTAACGCTTGCACGACATAAATCGGAACACCTTTAAAGTATTCATTAGTTAGGATAAAGGTACGAAACGGTGTTAAAAAATTTCCAAGTTTGCCGAATCCTTTTATTATAGGAACTACTCTGTTTCGAAATCTTAGTTGTTGTTGCTCATCTTCAATAAGCAGGTCGGGTTCGCCAATATGTTCAGAAAGTAAGTTGGTTACTTCTCTATAATCAGGTACAAAACGAAAATCTGACCCGGGGTGGGATTCACGAGTTATTCTATAAGCTGCGTCTAAACCGATACATTGAATCGATAGACCTGCGAACTCAGTGCCATCCATGTCATCGATACCCATTTCGTTTATATATAATTCAGCATCGGCCAAATTCATAAAAAACAAGCCAATACCTCTACCTTTAGATTTAACAACGTCCGCATCAAAAGCGCCTGCGATGTTGTATTTTTGTGCGGAAATCAAACGGTTGCCTGGAAATTTGCCGCGTCGCGGTTGACTAACTGTAACTTCACCGAAACCATTAACAACAGCATAAACAGGAATGTTTGCGATACTATCCTGCAACGGCTGTGTTTGTTTTGAATAGAATTCTGATGTCTCAATTTTGTTTAAATAACCGTCAATAAAGTCTTGCGTTGAATACTTTCCTGGATAAGCAGGGGCCGTTTTACGTTTATTGGTAAAAAGAAAGTCCTCAAAAAAATCTATGAACGGAAAATTGTATTTAAAGAAATTGTATCTATTTTGTAAACAAATATCGTCATTTAAATCGTCCGCCATATCCCATTTGATTTTAATTCGTTGTGGGTACGCGTATAAGGCGTTTAACGTCCTACGTGTTAGAGGTTGACTTAATGCCTTACCTGTTTGAAAACGACCCCCTGTATCTGAATTTACCCGTAAAGCATCACTACAATTAGGGAATGTTTGCATATAAAGCTATTAAATTTATTTAATGGTCAGGGTATTATTTTTTAAAGTTTGCAAAATCCGTGAACATAGTCTAATATGGTTATAGGGGCGGTTAGCTCAGTGGTAGAGCGCCTGCCTTACAAGCAGGTGGTCATAGGTTCAAATCCTATACCGCCCATTGTTTGTATTATTAGAATACACTAAAAGTACTTAAAATAGGTTAGAAGATTATATATCTTCTAACCAATTTTAAATTCTTTAAAACCAGATCTGGGCTCATCGTCTAAGGGATTAGGACAGGGACCTTCTAAGTCTCTAATGTAGGTTCGAATCCTACTGGGCCTATTTGAAATTTATCGGAAAACTTCTTCAAACATAGTAGCAACCTTATCACCAGAATCAATAGATTCTAGCGGATCTTTTCTTAATCGGTGTCGTAGACATAATGTAATTACATTCTCAATGTCTTCTATAGTAACAACCTTGCGTTCATTGTAAGCAGCAAAAGCTTTAGCTGCACGGTTTGTTACGATATCTCCACGTAAACCATCAACGTCTAAGCTACCACATACTTGTGAAATTTTTACACGAAGTTCAAAATCAATTTCCACTTCAGGAAGTAGGTCTTGTGCATCTGTTATCTGCTTCTTCAGTGTTTCTAACTTTGATGCGTTTTCAGCTAAACATACTTCCGGGTTTTGGTCAAAGTTACTACGTTCTTCTACTACTCGAACACGTGTTTCAGGGTCGCGTACAGTTCGAATCTCGGCATGCATTCCAAAACGGTCTAAGAGTTGAGGACGTAATTCGCCTTCCTCGGGATTACCAGACCCGACCAGTACAAATCTTGCGGGGTGCTTAATCGAAATTCCTTCACGCTCAACGGTGTTCCACCCTGAAGCAGCTGAATCTAAAAGAATATCAACTAAGTGATCATCTAATAGATTTACTTCATCAACATAAAGAATACCACGATTTGCCTTAGCTAAAAGCCCTGGTTCAAATGCTTTTATTCCTTCCGTTAACGCTTTTTCGATATCGATCGTACCACAAACTCTATCTTCGGTCGCACCTAGTGGTAAATCTACCATTGGAACTTTTTTGAAAGCAACTTTAACCTCTTCGTTATTTTCAACAGCTGTTTTTACTTTTTCGCTCATTAATTCGAAATCAGTAATTGAAGAGTTAAATGGATCGTCTGCAGCCACTTGAATAGCAGGCAGTAAATCTGCAACTGCACGGATCGTAGTCGATTTACCTGTACCACGGTCACCCATAATCATAACACCACCAATTCGAGGATCAATTACGTTTAAAATTAATGCTAATTTCATTTGCTCCTGCCCAATAATAGCAGTAAAGGGAAAAACCGGTCTTTCATTTTCCAATTTTACGTTTGTATCCGTAACCATCTTCGCTAATTTTGAGAAATTTATATAAGAGTGCTTCTTGTTAGAGTAGCATAGAACTTAATATATCACGGATAAGAAAAAATTACGTTGGAACATTCTGAAATTTAAGTCTGGCTAGTGCCGTTTAAAGGTTTCCTTATTATTTAATTACCCAAGAATTCAAAATAGAAGGTTCAAATGCTCAATTATCACTATTATCTAGTTTAGAATCAATAGGTTAACCTAAAAAAAATAAATTGTATTAAAATGTTATAATACTCTTTAATATAATTTATTCTCACCATATTATGGCCCGCGTTATAGTTATCACTTCAGGTAAGGGGGGTGTCGGAAAGACAACGACAACATCGAATATAGGTATGACGCTCGCTCGGTTAGAGTATCGCACTTTACTGGTAGATGCTGACGTTGGGTTACGAAATTTAGATCTTTTGTTGGGCTTAGAAAATCGTATTATTTACACTGGACTTGATGTGCTGAATGGAACTTGTCGTCTTGAACAAGCAATAATTCAAGATAAAAGACAACAAAAATTATCATTTTTTCCCTTGTCGTCTAACCAACTTAAATCACCTGTCACCAAAGAACAAGTAAAAGAGCTTATCGAACGCGTCAAGTCAGATTACGACTATATATTGATTGATAGTCCGGCTGGAATAGATGAAGGTTTTCAGACTTCAATTCAATCTGCGGAAGAAGCGATTGTTGTTGTAACGCCAGAGGTTCCTTCGATTCGAGATGCAGATCGGGTGATCGGTATATTAATGTCCAAAAATATAAAAAAAATAAACCTTATTATTAATAGAATTAGGCCGAATATGGTCAAAAATGATAATATGATGTCTATCGAAGATGTTACGAATATCTTAGGTATACCATTAATTGGTGTAATTCCTGATAGTGAAAAGGTTATAATAGCGTCAAATCGTGGTGAACCACTTGTTTTAGAAGATCGTAGTTCATTACCAGGATTAGCCTTTGAAAATACGGCACGTCGGTTAATAGGAGAGGATATTAAATTCTTAGACTTAGCTAGATCATCGTCACGGAATCCCATTAAACGTATTTTAGGTAATTTTTTAGAGCGTAAGAGTTAAAAATAAGCTACTTATATGTTTTAGATAGGTAACCCACACTTGAGAATGAAAGCACAAATTTTGAAAAAAAAATTAACCTCTGGCTAACTCACGTTGTAAAAGGCATTGCGGTTAAAACTTCAAGCATCACCAGTTCTGAAATAGTATTTCAAATTATAAGGCTAATCTAAAGAACCTTATCAATGAAAAATACTTTTCAGTGATAAGGTTCTCGGTAGTATCCGCAACTTAAGACATTCGCTTTAGTTGCTGTAGAGCAACACGCCCAATGTTAAATAAGGCCCACCCCGCTGCAGCTACAAGTGGGAATAAAACAACAAGAAGTCTTGTATCTGTCATAAAATTAAAAATTTACTTACAAATATTACATAATTATTTATTTGATTATTATTATACCTCTTTTATAATATTAGTTGGTAATAAGTAGGGTTTATTTTTCGTTTATTATAGTCTGCAATTTTTGTTCCCAAAGCACAAATCGATAAATTATTTTAAGACTTTCGAAGTTTTTGTGGCATGTAGTTTCAGTTCTTTATTTAGAACATTCACATTAATTTTACTTATTTTATTATAAAAAATATAATTCGTTTGGATAAAAAAATAATTTACTTAACTAATCTATAAATTGCCACAATTATGTCGGATATTCCATTTACGCTTGACCAGCTAAAAATACTTCATTCAATTTCACATGAAGGTAGCTTTAAAAAGGCAGCGGAAATTTTATACATTTCCCAACCAGCAGTTAGCCTTCAAATACAAAATTTAGAAAGGCAATTAAATACCCCCTTATTTTATCGAGATAGACGCAAAGCACGGTTAACAAAAACAGGCCACCTGTTAATGAAATATTCTGACCGTATTTTAAGCTTATGTGAAGAAACGTGTCGAGCTCTAGACGAGTTACATACTTTACAGTCAGGCACCTTAATTATTGGGGCTAGCCAAACGACCGGAACGTATCTTATGCCACGGTTAATAGGAATTTATCGTCATAAATATCCACAAATTAAATTAGAGCTGCAAGTGCATTCTACCCGTAAAATTTCCTGGGGTGTTGCAAACGGTAGGATAGATCTAGCAGTAGTGGGAGGGGAGGTACCTCAGGAACTTCAAACGGTTTTAGAAATCACTTCTTACGCTGAAGATGAATTAGCTTTAATTTTACCATTGTCTCACCCGTTTTCGAGAATTGACTCAATTCAGAAAGAAGATTTATATAGATTACGTTTTATTGCATTAAATACCCAATCTACAATTCGGAATGTTATTGATAAGACCTTGACGCAAAATGGTATTGATAGTCGTTACTTTAAAATTGAAATGGAATTAAATTCGATAGAAGCAATAAAGAATGCCGTTCAATCTGGTTTAGGTGCGGCTTTTGTTTCAGTTTCGGCTATTTCAAAGGAATTAGAGTTAGGGACGTTACATTGGGCTAAAATTGAAGGGGTCACAATAAAACGAACGTTATCTATCGTCTCAAACCCTAAACAATATCCTACTAGTGCCACACGTAGTTTTAAAGAGGAAATACTAGAAATGTTTCTCAATCAGGGAAATTAATACAGACAACACAATAAACATATTAATTTGCATTGTTTTTTTTCGTGCATGGAATGAGATACCTATAAAAAATTCAAGGTTTGGCAAAAGAAAAGCAAGAATGGTGTTGACATCTGGTATCTACTGGTTTAGAATATTACCAAGAAGTACATTATATTGCCCCCATCGTCTAGAGGCCTAGGACATTTCCCTTTCACGGAAGTAACGGGGATTCGAATTCCCCTGGGGGTATTTTTATTATTGTAGTTATAAAAAAAGCTACACCATCTTAAGTACGTTAGAGTACTTACAATGGTGTAGCTTTTTTTTTCTTGCACATTGGGTAATGTATATTTTTAGGCATCATATCGTCGTCTTTAAAGGGTTTAAAGACTACAAATTAGGGCTTATTTATTTAAAGGAAAAAAAAGTAAGAAAACGTTTAAACAACTAAAAGGGGTTTAAACGTTTTTCTTACTTTTTATTTAGTCTCGCCGTCTATTTCAAAAATAGAAAGTGTAGATTAAAAAGGTACTTCGACACAACTTAACTAGGGTTTAGTTAAATAATGAAGATATATAATACTTTTTTACAGAGATGACCCTAGACCAGAATACGATCCAAAGAAAAAAAGTGTTAATAAACCTCCAGCGGCAAGGCCGCCTACTGTAGCCACCATCCAAAGTGGTACTCTACCTATATCACTCATAAAGTTATAAATTACAAAAATAAAATTCTTAAATATAACGGGCTTTTCAAGAAAACGCTCTTAGTTAAAGAAGTAACTTGAGAAAAGAACAGCTAAAACAAAGAATAAAAGTAGACCCCAGTACAGAGATGTACGGTTTAATTCTACCGGCTGTTTATTAGGATTTGGTGCACTCATTTAAAATCTCCTATCGCTGAATAAATTGCATTGATGTAATAGCACCAAGGAAGAATACCGTTGGTACTGCTAAAGCGTGAATTGTAAGCCAACGAAAAGTGAAAATAGGGTATGCTACTGGCTGATTTGTATTGATCATTGAAATAACGTGTGTTCTATTTTTATAAACCTTTTGTTAGATCTTCAAGTTCTTGCTTAGCACTGAATCGATCATTAACTAATGGAATCTGTTGACGATCTTGAGTGAAATACTCGTTAGGTCTTGGAGTACCGAACGCGTCATAAGCTAATCCGGTACTAACGAAAAGGAAACCTGCAACAAAAAGTGCTGGGATAGTAATGCTGTGAATAATCCAATAACGAATACTTGTTAGAATATCCGTAAAAGGTCTTTCTCCTGTTGAACCACCTGACACAATTCTTTCTCCTATTAAATATTTAAATTACTCGGTTGTATTTTTGCTTAGTAGCAAAAAAATAATTATAAATTGTTGTCCTTTTTGATGTTTATTAAACTAACAAAAGACTAACAAAATAAATTCTGTTTATTACTTATCTAAAAGATACCTGAGTAAATTATATAACGTATTTGTGATTTTTTGCAGATTATAAATAGAGATTATCAAGGCGATAATTGTTATTTAAAAATTGTTTGATTAGTTAACGCTTTAAAGCGGGTACGGAGAATCGAACTCCGATCATTAGCTTGGAAGGCTAAGGTTCTACCACTAAACTATACCCGCACTAGAATATATATATACATTATAAGCGTAAACTTTAAGTGCTGTCCAGCGTTAGGTTTTACTTTGCAAAAGGATAAATTCGAGTTTTTTACAGTAAGTAAATTCTATGATGAAAAATTTGCGGTCGGCACTTTACCGACTTAACTATTAAAAACGGTTTCCGGTTTGTAGGGTTTGCGTTTTTAGGAATGGCAAGGGCCACTGAGGTTTGGTTGACAGCTTTGATGCTAGGCTTTTTAACCATGGTGAGTGTAAGCGTGGTTAAGAGAGGCTTTTTTGCAGCCACTACTATAGGTACATGGCTTATGCACTAGGAACTGATTTTTTGGAGTAATTGACACAGGTTAATTCAACAAAATCTTCCGACTTGAAGTTAAACAGGTATTTTCGATCTTTTAAATTGGCCCTTTTCAAAACGTGCGGAAACCATTACACTTTGTAATATAACAGAGTGCTCTTATTTTCATTCTGTAGCAACAACATAGATAGTTTCAAGGCGATATGGCCAAGTGGTAAGGCAGTGGATTGCAAATCCTCTATCCCCAGTTCGAATCTGGGTGTCGCCTTAATCTTTACTGAGGGGGTATGGTGGAATGGTAGACACAACAGACTTAAAATCTGTTGACTTATTAGTCGTGAGGGTTCAAGTCCCTCTACCCCCACATAACAAAGCATTATTTTTTGAGGTTTTTGTAAGGTGCTTTAAAACAATGTAGTTTTGGCACGAGATTTTTATACCGAAATTGAAATCGTTTTCTTAATGATCTTTAATTTGTTAAAGAAAATGCTAGAATATTTAGTAAGAGGTTTATTTGAACATTAGTAACGTTGGATTTAACTTTCCACCAACTTTTCTATTTAAATTATCAAATTAAAATTATGACAGCATCTTTTTTACCCCCAATTTTAACACCCGTTGTTACACTAGTATTTCCTGGCCTAATGTTTGCTTTATTCTTTGTACTTATTGAACAAGAAGAAGTAGTCTAAAAGAAGCGTCTGGGTTCATGTCTCATTTATAACTGAGCCCATTTACACACAAAATATTATAAATTCTTTAATTTAATGGATATACAATCATTTTTAGATAACTTGATCTTTCTAAGCTTATTGGTGGTAACCATTGTTTATTGGGCAAGTTTAATTTATACGAATTTTAGAATTTTAAGCACTATTAGTTTTTATGGAACAGTCTTTACGAATTTTTTAATTTTTTCCCTACTCGGACTCCGTTGGATCAACTTTGGGTATTTCCCTTTAAGTAATTTATATGAATCACTCTTATTTTTAGCGTGGGGTATTACATTTATTACGATAATACTCGAAAATAGATCCCGAATTTCAATTGTTGGTTCCATTAGTACTCCAATAGCTCTTTTTATTGCAGGTTTCGCCGGTCTATCATTACCTGAAAGTATGCAATCGCCATCACCACTTGTACCCGCGCTAAAATCTAATTGGTTAATGATGCATGTTACAGTAATGATGTTAAGCTACGCTAGTTTAATCGTAGGATCTTTATTAGGTATTTTTTTCTTAATACTCGTGAAAGGTCGCAAAGATGAAGTAAGCTTACAAGGTAACTCATATGGTCGAGACTTTAAAAATTCTACTTTAAAAAGCACTGCGTTTTATAAAGAAGAATCATTAGAAACTTTTCCAAATTTAATCGTGGAGACCTCTGATAACGAAGTTGCCGATACTAATAGGTTAAATTTACTGGAGAGTGTCGACAATTTAAGTTATCGAACTATAAGTTTTGGTTTTCCATTGTTGACAATAGGTATTATCGCTGGTGCCGTGTGGGCAAACGAAGCTTGGGGATCGTATTGGAGTTGGGATCCAAAAGAAACGTGGGCATTAATTACATGGCTTGTTTTTGCTTCATATTTACACGCACGCATAACAAAATCTTGGCAGGGTGAAAAGCCGGCTATGATTGCCGCTGTTGGTTTCGTAGTTGTTTGGATTTGTTATCTTGGTGTTAATTTTTTAGGGAAGGGCCTTCATACGTACGGCCAAATTTTGTAGCGTACGTTTTTAATTATTGCAGGGGAAGATATTATTGTCGAATGTCTTCCCGAATCGAATTAATGTAATTGATTTAAAGTGAGGGTTTGTGCGCGCCAACTACTACTATAGTTTAACAAGGGGCGAAAGCTAGATCAAAGTACATGACTAGCTACTCAGTTAGTGGGTTATAAGTAGCTCTTCCAGTCGTAAGGGTAGTTTTAATGTTTGCTCTCTCCAAAGGGTATAGTCCACCCAATTCCCCAATTCCCCAATTCCCCAATTCCCCAATTAATATTTCATTTGTGGTGTCGCGAATACTATACTAGGTAGTCTTAAAAAATAATCTAAGAAGCCTGAATAACGTTACAGAAAAACGGAGAAGGTGGGATTCGAACCCACGGAAGCTTGCACTTCATCTGATTTCAAATCAGACGCAATCGACCAACTCTGCCACCTCTCCTATTTTAAATTGTCTATTAATTTTGGGCAAGAAGGGATTCGAACCCCTGACACCGTGGTTCGTAGCCACGTGCTCTAGTCCACTGAGCTACAAGCCCTTAAAACGTTATGAAAACGACAATCAATAGACAATAGCTATTATACTTTATACAGTAGTATAAGTCAAACAATTTTATAGTTAACCAAACTGTAGCGTACTGGCTAACTAGTAAGTGAACTTTATACCTTGTTAAAACTGCAACCCGTTCCTGGTTTTTAAAAAGCTAAAGTTACTCTTTGGAATATCATTGATAACATATCCTTCAACGGTACAACTCCTTTATAAAAAAAATCTAAATTAAAAGCTGGGGTGGTAGGGCTCGAACCTACGAATAGCGGAGTCAAAGTCCGTTGCCTTACCACTTGGCTACACCCCAGTAAAAGATAATATTCCAACATCCCGATGATATCTCGTATCTACCGAATTGTCAAGATTCGTTTTGTTTAGAACTGCCCTTAAATGTCTTAATGAAATAAAAAAATGAATTTAGCTTTAATGACCAAAAGGATATTCACATGGAATATCCTTTTGTTTGAAACTACTCTTTTACAGTTAGAAGAAACCTAATGAAAGAGCTTGTGTAATTGGCATTGTAGCTCCAATACCTAACCAAAAGGCTGTAAATGTACCCACAAGGAATACTAAAGAAGCTAATGGTCGTCTAAACGGGTTTTGGAACTTATTAACGTTTTCAATAAACGGAACCGTAATTAAACCAAGAGGTACAGCTGCCATTGAACCAACTCCAATTAATTTATTTGGAATTACACGTAATAAATTAAATGTTGGGAAGAAATACCACTCAGGTAAAATTTCTAGCGGAGTAGCAAATGGATCTGCTTTTTCACCAAGAGGCGTTGGCTCAAGAACACCTAAACCAATACAACATGCGATTGTACCTAAAATACAAACAGGGAAAATATATAGTAGATCATTCGGCCACGCCGGCTCACCATAGTAATTATGGCCCATACCTTTTGCTAACTTAGCGCGTAGTTTAGGATCTGTTAAATCCGGCTTTTTTAAAATAGACATAAATAATTGTAGTTATTGTTTAATAATTTTACAGTTTTGTAGCTTTATAAAGGACCCGAGATTCCCTGCTTACGAATCATTACAAAATGCGTAAGCATAAGTGCTACGGCTACGACAGGAAGTACAAATGTGTGAGCACTGTAAAAACGCGTTAACGTTGATTGCCCAACACTAACACCACCACGTAAAACCGCTACTACTAAACTACCAACTACCGGAATCGCATCGGGAACTCCAGTTACAATTTTACATGCCCAGTAACCTACCTGGTCCCAAGGTAAAGAATAACCTGTAACACCAAACGATACAGTTACAGATGCTAACGCAACACCAGTTACCCATGTAAGTTCTCTTGGCTTTTTAAAACCACCCGTAAGGTAAACACGACAAACATGAAGGATCATATTTAATACCATCATACTTGCTGACCAACGGTGTACAGAACGAATTAACCAACCAAAATTTACTTCCGTCATTAAATACTCTACAGAAGCAAATGCTTCAGTAACAGTTGGACGGTAATAAAAAGTCATAGCAAAACCTGTAGCCACCTGTACTATAAAACAAGTTAATGTAATACCACCTAAACAGTAAAAAATATTTACATGTGGTGGAACGTACTTACTCGTAATGTCATCTGCTATTGCTTGGATTTCAAGACGTTCTTGAAACCAATCGTATACGTTACTCATAATTCTATTTATTAAAAATTTTAAAACACATTTAGGCAACTAACTATATATAAATATAGTACCAACTTAGAATTCTAAGACAAAAACTTAGACATTGTGTTATTTTCCCAAAAGGCCCCCCTTTTAGTATCTTCACCGCTGTAACCTTTCACTATCGAGTTCGAAAAGGGTCGATGTGGATCCATTACGCTATAAAACGTCTAAGTCAAATAATTGAAAACCATAAAATTAATAAAGTCAAGCAGTCGGTCTATTAGTATGTCTCGGCTAAATACATTGCTGTACGTACACCTGACACCTATCTAACGGCTAGTCTTGCCGTGACCTTAACCATTCATTGATGGTAAGAGTACTCATCTTGAGGTGGGCTTCCCACTTAGATGCTTTCAGCGGTTATCCTTACCGTACATGGCTACCCAGCGTCTACTGTTGGCACAATAACTGGTACACCAGAGGTACGTCTCTTCCGGTCCTCTCGTACTAAGAAGAGATCCTCGCAATACTCTAACGCCTACACCGGATATGGACCGAACTGTCTCACGACGTTCTGAACCCAGCTCGCGTGCCGCTTTC
>Ga0209709_10001136_pt1 | contig 24807 bp, 17 predicted proteins | sample ArcticOcean_MG_C_2_FD_187435 | JGI IMG/M metagenome (GOLD analysis project Ga0209709, IMG submission 187435) | Marine microbial communities from western Arctic Ocean - ArcticOcean_MG_CB4_136 (SPAdes) (version 2) | ecosystem: Environmental > Aquatic > Marine > Oceanic | place: Arctic Ocean...
TTTTGTATTTGATTTAAAGTATTTTTTTTTCTAACTTTTTCAGGCTCTACCATTTTAATTTGGTCATAACCTTTTATTCTTACTAATTCTTCAACTATATCTATTTCTTGTTCAATGTCGGGTCGCCAAGATGGAACAGTTAATAATAATAATTTATTTTTTTTTTTTATTTTAAATCCTAAGTTGGTTAATATTTTGATCATTTCTTTTTGGTTAATATCAAAACCTGTTATTTTTTTAAATAACTCCGTGTTAAATTTTATTAAATTATATTTAATATTCTCTGTTTTTTGAATATCAAATTTACTAATTTCCCCTCCACAAATTTTTTTAATTAATTCAGCAGCTCGTTGAAGTCCTTGCTCTATTGATAGTGGATCAATTCCTCTTTCAAATCTAAACTTTGCATCCGTATCTATATTTAAAATTTTAGAAGTTTTTCTAATTGATCTTGGGTTAAAGTAGGCTGACTCAATTAACACATTTTTTGTATCTAATGCTGTTCCAGACCTTGTTCCTCCAATTATACCTCCCAAACCTAACACACCAGAAGCATCAGTGATTACACACATGTCATTTTCGAGGTTATAATCTTTGTCATCCAGTGCTTTAAATTTTTCACCTTTTTTAGAGTTTCTTACTACTATTCCTGTGTCTATTTTATCAGCATCATAGACATGCAGCGGTCTGTTTAAATCAAGCATTATGTAGTTGGTGATATCAACTATTGCTGAGATAGGCTTTTGCCCTAATGAGATTATTTTTTTTTTTAGCCAATCCGGGCTTTCAGTATTTTTTACTCCAGTAACTAAACAGCTTCCAAAAGTTTTGCATCCTTGATTTTTTTCTTTAATTAGCTTTACACTTATTTTTTGTTTATTTTTTTGTATTAGTTTTTCTTTTTTTTGATTTTTAAGCTTACCTAAGCCTGCTGCAGCTAAATCTCTCGCTATACCTCTTACTCCCAAACAGTCTGCTCTGTTTGGAGTAATTGATATATCAATTACATTTAGGCTACTTTTAAAAAAATAATTAGTACCTATTTTTTTACCATATTTCTCTGCTGAAAGTTCAGCAATACCATCACTTTCATTAGATAAGTTTAATTCTGATTCTGAACAAAGCATCCCATACGAAGTAACACCTCTTATCTTGCTAACTACTAATTTCATTTGATTTTTTGGTATTACTGCTCCAGGAGGAGCATAAATTGTTAATAATCCTTCTTTTGCATTTGGCGCACCACACACGACTTTAACAAATCCACCTGATCCTATATCAACGTCACAAACCCTAAGTCTATCTGCATCTGGGTGTTTTTCTGCTTTTATAATTTTAGCAACTATAAAGTTATCTAATTCTCCTGATTGACTATCAACACTTTCTACCTCTAATCCAATATCTGTGAGTTTATTAATAATTTTATTTTCACTAAGTTTTGTGTCTAGGTGTTCCTTTAGCCAATTCGTTGTAATTTTCATCTACTCAACCCTCTATAATTTGTCGGTACATCTATTGGGTCAAATCCAAAATGATTTAGCCATCTATAATCACAGTCAAAAAAGGCTCTTAGATCATTTATGCCGTATTTTAGCATAGCCAGTCTATCTATCCCTATTCCAAATGCATATCCTTGAAATTCATTGGGGTTTACTTTTACATTTTTTAAAACATTTGGGTGAACCATTCCACAACCCAAAACTTCAAGCCACTTATCTCCTTCACCAATTACAATTTTTCCATTTTTAATTTGATAGCCAATATCAACCTCGGCAGATGGTTCAGTAAATGGAAAATGACTTGGTCTAAATCTCATTTTAATTTTATCAACTTCAAAAAACTCTTTAATAAAATAATTTAAACAACCTTTTAAGTGACCCATATTTATGTTTCTATCGATATGCAACCCTTCAACTTGGTGAAACATAGGCGTGTGTGTTTGATCACTATCTGATCGATATGTTCTACCTGGTGCAATTATTTTAAAAGGCGGTTTATCATGAAGCATAGTTCTAATTTGAACCGGAGAAGTATGTGTTCTTAATAATAGTTCTTTTTTTTCATCAAGATAAAATGTGTCATGCATATCTCTAGCTGGATGATTGTCAGGTGTATTTAATGCAGTAAAATTATTATATCCATTTTCAATATCAGGACCCTCTTCGACACTAAATCCAATTTCTGAAAAAATTGAAGAAATTTCATCTATAACTTGAGATACAGGATGAATTTTTCCCTGAACAAAAGGTCTCTCAGGTAAAGTTATGTCTATTTTTTCTTTTTCTAATTTTTGATTAATTTCTTTGATTTCAATATTATTAATTCTAGTAGTAATTAAATTTTGAAGATCTTCTTTTATTGAATTTAAATCCGCTGCAAATTTCTTCCTCTCTTTTTCTTCTATCTTTCCAAGTTGTTTAAATTGAGAACTGATCAATCCATTTTTGCCAAATAGATCTGTTTTGATTTGATTAACTTGATTTAAGTCTAAATTTTCTTTTAACTTTAAAAGAAATTCATCTTTTATTTTTTTAATATCAGACATACTGAGAGATTATTTCTTCACTGAAGAAAAACAATAGTGAAGATTAATTTAGTGCCGATTGAGCTTTTTGAACGATCGTTTTAAAGGCTTCTGGGCTATCGTATGCTATTTCTGCTAATATTTTTCTATCTAGTTTAATTCCACACTTTGACAAACCATTAATAAATCTTGAATAAGTTAAACCTTCAGATCTAACACCTGCATTAATTCTCTGAATCCATAAAGATTTAAATTCTCTTTTTTTAGTTCTTCTATCTCTATAAGCATACTGCATAGCCTTCTCCATCGCTTGCTTTGCAATTCTTATTGTATTTTTTCTTCTGCCCCACTGTCCTTTGACAGCTTTTAAAACTTTTTTATGTTTAGCGTGGCTTGTTACACCTCTTTTTACTCTTGCCATTTTATCCTCTTAAACTGTAAGGCATGTAAGATTTTACTATCTTCGAATCTTGTTTTGACATTACTGTCGTGCCTCTTAATTTTCTAATTTGTGAATTTGTTCTTTTAATCATGCCATGTCGTTTTCCAGCTTGTGCCATCATCACTTTTCCAGTAGCTGAGATTTTAAATCTTTTTTTAGCAGAGCTTTTTGTTTTTAATTTTGGCATAATTGAAGGGTCTTATACAAATAATGCCAAAGATTTACAACCTCTATTAAGCCCTATAAAGGCTGAATAACCATAATCATTTGCTTACCATCAAACTTTGGGTGTAGCTCTACTTTACCTGTATCTTTAATATCTTCTTTAATTTTATTCATAAGCGTATTTCCCAAATGAGAATGTTGTAGTTCTCTACCTTTAAATCTTATGGTAAATTTTACCTTATCACCTTTTGATAAGAATTTTTTTGCGTTTTTAACTTTAAAATCATAATCATGTGTTTCCGTTACTGGTCTCATTTTAATTTCTTTTAATAAAACTATCTTTTGTTTCTTTTTAGCTACATTAGCTTTTTTCTGAGCATCATATTTAAATTTACCCATATCAATGATCTTACAAACTGGGGGTTTTGCATTTGCTGCTATTTCAATTAAATCTAAACCTTCTTCTCGAGCCATAGATATAGCTTCATTAGTATTCAAAATTCCTAAATTAACTCCATCACTTCCAATTACCTGAACTTCTGGAGAAGTAATTCTATTATTAGATTTTGGACCTTTATCCTTAGTTCTTCTTTGAAAATAATTTTGTTTAAAGTCTGCCACTTAGTTTGAGGGTGCTTTATTTAAAGCTGAAAAAGTTTTTAAGAATAAGTCTAATTCCATATTTTCTTGTTTGTTAGTATCCAATCTTCTAATCGTTACTGAGTTACTGTCAACTTCTTTTTTACCACAAATCAGTAAAAGTGGTATTTTTGATAAAGAATGCTCTCTAATTTTATAATTTAAATTATGATTTTTAAGATCTACTTCAGAGCTAATACCTGCATTATTAATTTTTTCATTAACCTCTTTTGCATATGCGTCGAACTCTTCAGAGACAGGAATTACAACTGATTGCAACGGTGCCATCCAAAAAGGAAATTTTCCAGCATAATTTTCTATAAGTATTCCCATAAATCTTTCTAAAGATCCGGATAATGCTCTGTGAAGCATTACTGGAACTTTTTTTGTTCCATCCTTGTCAATAAAGGATGCGTCTAATCTTCCAGGTAAATTAAGATCTACTTGCAAAGTTCCACATTGCCAATCTCTACCTATAGCATCTCTTAAAACAAATTCAATTTTTGGACCATAAAATGCTCCTTCACCTTTATTTATTGTATACTCAAGTTTAGATGTTTTAACAGCATCTAATAAAGCTTTCTCCGCTTTATCCCAAACCTCATCCTCACCAACTCTCACTTCTGGTCTATCTGCATATTTTAAAATTATGTTTTCAAAACCAAGCTCTTTATAAATATTTAATATTAAATTCGTTACAGTAATGCATTCTTCTGTGATTTGTTCTTCTGTACAAAAAATATGAGCATCATCTTGTGTAAAGGCTCTAACTCTTAACAATCCATGTAATGCTCCAGAAGGCTCATATCTGTGTACTTTTCCAAACTCTGAAATTCTTAAAGGAAGATCTCTATAACTTTTTAAACCTTGATTAAACACCTGAACATGTCCCGGACAATTCATGGGTTTGATTGCAAATATTTTTTTGTCAGGAGTTTGAGAGGTATACATGTGTTCTCCATATTTTCCCCAGTGTCCTGATTTTTCCCAAAGTGCTCTATCTAAAACTTCAGGAGTGCTTACTTCTTTATAGCCTGCTTTATCTTGTCTGCTTCTAATGTAAGCAACTAACTTTTGAAAGAGTTTCCATCCTTTTTCATGCCAAAATACTGAACCTGGACTTTCTTCTCTAAAGTGAAATAAATCCATCTCCTTTCCTAACTTTCGATGATCTCTTTTTTCAGCCTCTTCTATTCTTTTTAAGTGGTCTTCTAAATCTTTTTGGGATGACCAACTTGTTCCATAAATTCTTTGAAGCATTTCATTGTTTGAATCTCCTCTCCAATATGCCCCTGAAACTTTTGTTAATTTGAAGTGCTTACCAATTTTTCCTGTTGAAGATAAATGAGGACCTTTACATAAATCATGCCATTTCCCATGAAAATATATAGAAACATCTTCTTCTTGAGGAATACCTTCAATGATTTCAGCTTTATAAATTTCTCCCTTTTCTTTAAAGTGAGATATTGCTTTATTCCTATTCCAAACTTCTCTTGTAGTTGGAACATCCCTATCAACAATTTCCTTCATTTTATTTTCAATTTTTTTTAGATCTTCTTCTGTAAACGGTTCCTTTCTTGAAAAATCGTAATAAAACCCATTCTCAATAACTGGCCCAATAGTAACCTGTGTTCCTGGGAAAAGCTCCTGCACTGCCATTGCAGTTATATGAGCTGTGTCATGACGTATAGTTTCCAATCCTTCTTTATCTTTAGCAGTAAAAATTTTAATAGAACAATCTTTATCTATAACATAACTTAAATCTTTAAGTTCACCATTAACACTAATTATGGTTGCTTGCTTGGATAAAGATTTGCTAATCTTTTCTGCAACTTCTAATCCTGTTACTTTTTTTGGAAACTCAATACTGTTTCCGTCTGGTAGTGTAATTAATAGCATTTAATTTAATATTTTTTTATACTCTGAATATGTAGAAAAACACATTTTTTCAACGTTAAATTTTTCTACAACATTTTTTCTACCTTCATTGCCTATTATTTTCAACTTAGTTTCATCTAGTTTCAAAACTTCCATAATTTTTTTGCTCAAAGACACTGAATCACCTGCCTCAAATAAAAATCCCGTTTTTTCACTTATAATTGTTTCATTCGAACCACCTATATTGCTAGCAATGATCGGTTTTTTCATAGCTTGTGCTTCTACAGAAACTCTACCAAAGGCTTCTGGTTCAATTGATGCTGAAACTACTATATCTGAAATTTTGTAAGCTAAAGCCATATTGTTATAATAATCTATAAATCTTATTTGATTATTTAATCTATGCTGTTCAGCTAACCTTAAAAGTTTTTTTTTATAAACATCTCTTCCCTGATTGCCTCCTAAAATAACAGCATAAAAAGCCTCATGTCCTAACTCGTCATTTATGAGCTTAAGAGCTTCTATAAAAATTTCTTGTCCTTTCCATTTGGTTAGTCTTCCTGGCATCAATATTATTTTTTTATCTCTTTTTAATTTCCAGTCAGAAATTAATTTATCTTCTTCAGAATCTAGAATTGTAGTAGGATCAAAAAAGTCTACATTTATTCCTCTGAATATAACTAAAAATTTTTTTTTCGTACTTAATAGTTTGTTATAATTTTTATTTATATGAAAAAAAATAAAGTTAGAACCAGCTATTACCAAATCTGCTCTTACCATTATTGAATTGTAAAATTTTTTAATTGGGCTTTTAAAATTATAAGTCCCATGAAAAGTTGTAACAAATTTTCTTCTAGTAATCTTTGTGGCAAGCCAACAAGACCATCCTGGCGCTCTACTTCTTGCATGAACAATTGAAATATTATTAAGTAAAATAATTAAAACTAAAATTATTGAATTAAATAACATTACTATAGGATTTTTACTATGGACTGGAAGCCTAATTAATTTAACTTTTTTTTGATCTATATATTTGAGTAATTCTCCACCACTTGTTACTATATATGATTTACAGTTATTCTCAGATAAGTAGTGTGCAAGATCGAAACAGCCATTTTCAGCTCCTCCATAATTTAGTTTTGGAATAACTTGTAAAACTTTTAATTTTAATGACATTTGCTACAGTTATATATTAAGAAATAAATCTTATAAACTTTTATGAATAAATTTAAGTACATAAAAATATCAAATACTAAAAAAATTAGATATTTGAGCAATTATTATGAAAAAAACCTTTATATAGTTTTTTTACATGGGTTTATGTCTAATATTGAAGGAGAAAAACCTAAAACTATTTTTAAATATGCTAAAAAAAATAAGCTAGGTTTTCTTGCTCTTGAGTATTCTGGACACGGAAAATCATCTGGAAAATTTACTAAAGGAAATATTACCAAATGGTCCAAGGATGTTGAGGTTTTAATTAAAAAAATAGTTAAAAAAAATAATTTTATTTTAGTGGGTTCAAGTATGGGTGCCTGGTTATCTCTTAATCAGTTTAAGTACTTTAAAGATCAAATAAAAGGTTTTTTAGGAATTGGTTCTGCTCCAGAATTTTTACAAGATTTAATGTGGAAAAAATTTACTAAAAAAATGAAGAATGAAACAATAAAAAAAGGAATTTATAATTTAAAACATGGCCATTATGAATATCCAATTACTTATCAATTAATAAAAGATGGCAGGAAAAATAAGGTTTTAAATAAAAAAATTACATCACAAATAGGCGTCACCATGATTCATGGTAACAAGGACGAGGTGGTACCGCAAATCTACTCAAAAAAAACTTTAAAGATATTTGATAAGGCACAAAAAAAGTTAGTAATTATCAAAAATGGAGATCATAGTCTTTCAAGCAAACAGGGTCTCAAAAGAATAACAATAGAACTACATAAAATTGTCTCTAATATAATTTAATCCCTCTATATAACTTGGAAAGATTAAATCATAATTAAAGTAATTTTTTACTTTTTTATTACTAACTTTTTTAGAATCATTATAAAAATTTTTTAACATTTCACTTTTAATTGCATCGACTTCAATATTTTCAATATTTTCAATATTTAATAACTTTGCTCCATATAAAGTAATCTCTTTAGATGAAGAGGGTTTATCGTCAGATAGATTATATATTTCTCCAGATTGAAATTTTGATAAAGATTTAAATAATATATTTGCAATATCAGCTACATGAATTCTTGAAAAATAATGATTTTTTTTATTAATTAATTTTACATCACCTGATTTTAAACGAATTAAAATATTTTTTTCATTAGAATAAATCCCAGATAAACGGAATATTTGAACTGGTAATTTATTATTTTTTTCTAAATAAATCCATGAATTTTCTGCTTTTAGTCTTGCAACACTCTTATTTGAGATTGGATTTGTTTTGCTATTTTCATTAACCCATTCACCCTTGTGATCACCATACACACTGGTAGCAGACAAATAAGTTATCCACTTTACTTTAGAGTTTTCTAAAAGTTTAGAAAAATTTTTTATTACTGGATCTTCTTGATTTTCTGGAGGTATTGAAACTAAAATATGATCTGCTTCTTTTAATTTTACTTCTAAGTTTTGATCAAATTTCTCATTGTTAAATAAAAAACTATCATAATTAATACCGTTAAAAGTTTTTTTTGAAGATTCACTTCTAGATGTTGTTGATAAGTTAATATTATATTTTTCAATACTAAGTTTCTTTATAAAGTTTTTTGCTACTTGGCCAAAACCAAAACAAAAAATGTTTATCTCCTTCATTTTAACTTACTTCTTTTATAATAGAGTTTAAACTTATAGGGTTTTTTAATTTATCAATCATTTCTTTTGGGCAAACTTGGATAAAATTAGAAATTTCTTTGTCAAAATTTTCTATTATTTTTTTAGAAAAGTCTGAATTTGTCTCCTGGTAGTGCTCTTTGACTAGATTTTTTAAATAAGTTATCCAATAATCTGTTTCGAGTGTTTGCCATACTACAGTTTCTGAGTTTACCTTTTTGTCGAATTTTTTGTTTATGTCATAAATAAATGCCATTCCACCTGTCATTCCAGCTCCAAAATTATCTCCTACATCCCCTAAAACTACAACTGTACCACCAGTCATATATTCACAAGCATTTGAGTCACAGCCTTCAATAACTGAAATCGACCCTGAATTTCTCACTGCGTATCTTTCCCCAGCTTGACCTGCTGCAAAAAGCTTTCCAGATGTTGCTCCATATAAAACTGTATTTCCAATTATAGTATTTTCTTGTGAGATTAAATTACTTTCATCTGGAAGTTTAACTACTACAGTTGCACCTGACAAACCTTTACCGACATAATCATTAGCATCACCTTTTAAAATAAGTTTTAAGCCTTTTATTCCAAATGCTCCAAAAGACTGTCCTGCTGACCCTTTAAATTTTAAAGATAAAAAGTTATCTTCTAATTGTTCAGATTCATATTTCTCGTAGAGATAATTGGAAATTCTTGTACCAACTGTTCTATGAGTATTTTTAATAATATATTCTTTTTCAATAATTTTTACTTTCCCAATTTGATCTTTAATTTCAGGTAAAATTTCTTGATCTAAAGTATCTGGAACAGAGTTTATTTCAGGAACTGTACAATACCTTGTGTTCTCTCCAGAATCTGTTTGAACAAATAGAGGGTTTAAATCTAAATCATCTAAGTTTGGTGATGCTTTACTCACCTGTCTTAATAAATCAGTTCTGCCAATTATCTCATTCATAGATTTAAAACCTATCTCTGCTAGAATTTCCCTTACTTCTTCTGCAATAAATTTAAATAAGTTGACTACTTTTTCTGGTGTACCAGAAAATTTTTCTCTTAATTTTTCATCTTGAGTACAAACTCCAACTGGACATGTGTTTGAATGACACTGTCTAACCATTATGCATCCCATAGCTACTAATGCAGTGGTTGCTACCCCATATTCCTCAGCACCCATCATAGCTGCAATAACAACATCTCTTCCTGTTTTAATTCCCCCATCAGTTCTTAGGGTAACTTTATGTCTCAAATTGTTTAAAGTTAAAACTTGATTAGCTTCAGTCAAGCCCATCTCCCAGGGTATGCCAACATATTTAACACTCGTTTGTGGTGTCGCTCCTGTTCCTCCATTATGTCCAGAAATCAGAATTATATCTGCTTTAGCTTTGGCCACACCAGCTGCAATTGTGCCTATACCAGATGATGCTACTAATTTTACCCCCACTCGTGCTTTTGGATTTGCTTGTTTAAGATCGTAAATTAATTGTGCCAAATCCTCAATTGAATAAATATCATGGTGAGGTGGTGGTGAGATTAGTGTTACACCTGGTGTTGAATGTCTTAACTTAGCAATTTCTTCTGTAACTTTAAACCCTGGTAACTGACCACCTTCTCCAGGTTTTGCTCCTTGTGCAATTTTAATCTCTATTTCATTGCAGTTATTAAGGTATTTGAGAGTTACTCCAAATCTTGCTGAAGCTATTTGTTTAACTCTAGAATTAGCACTATCTCCATTTTCCATCTTGGTAAATCTTTTTTCATCTTCACCACCTTCACCACTACAAGAAGCTCCTTTAATTCTATTCATTCCTATGGCTAAAGTCTCGTGCGCTTCTTTCGATAATGCACCATGAGACATGCTTCCACTTCCAAATCTTGTTAAAATATTTTCAATTGGTTCTACCTCTTCAATGTCTAGAGAGGGGTTTAAATTTTTTTCTCTAAATCCAATCAGATCTCTAAGGTGTATGGGTGGAAGATTATAAATACCCTCTGCATATTTTTTATAACCTTCAAAAGAATTTGATGAAACGGCACTCTGTAAAAGATGAATGAGCTTACCTTGATATTGATGTACCTCACCATTCTTTCTGTACTTATAAATTCCTCCAATCGGTAAAACTGTGTCTGTACCTTCAAATGCCTCTTTATGAATTGTTCTTAATTTTTTTTCTATTCCATTTAAACCTATACCTGAGATTTTTGATAAAATTCCTGGAAAATATTCTGATGCTACAGTCCTACTTAAACCAACTGTTTCAAAATTACATCCGCCTCTATAAGAGCTTATAACTGAAATCCCCATTTTTGACATTATTTTTAAAAGACCATAATTTACTGACTGCACATATCTCTTTATACACTCATCGTACTCAAACTTTCCAAATAATTTTTTTTCAAACCTCTGGTATAAACTATCTAATGCTAAATAAGGATTAACTGTTGTAGCTCCAACACCTATGAGTGTTGCAAATGAATGTGTATCTAATGCTTCTCCAGTTTGAGCATTGATTGAGGCATAGCCTCTTAGTTTTTTTTTTATGAGGTGTGTATTTATTGCACCAACGCTTAATAGCATTGGAATAGGCAATCTTTCTTCGGAGATATTTTTATCACTTAATACTAGTTGTGTAAGACCCTGCCTAACTGCAATTTCAGAATCTTTTATAATTCTCTCAATAGAGGTTTCAAGATTTTCACTTTTATCAAAAGTACAATCAATAGTTACTGATTTTTGACCAAAAAAATTAATGAATTTTTCTAACTGAGAATTTGATAAGATTGGACTATCTAAAACATATATATTTTCTTCAGTTAGATTAGTAAAATCTAAAATATTTCCAAGGTTACCAAAACGAGTTTTTAAACTCATAACCTTGTTTTCTCTTAAAGAATCAATTGGTGGGTTTGTAACTTGACTAAAATTTTGTCTAAAGAAGTGATAAAGCGGCCTATAACGGTCAGATAATACCGCAAGTGGAGTATCATCACCCATTGAACCAATGGCTTCTTTCCCATCCTCCGTCATAGGATGCAGAATAAGCTCTAAGTCTTCTAAACTATAACCAAAAGTATGCTGTCTTTTTTTAAGCTCATCTCCTGAAAAAGTACATTTTTCATTTTTTATTGGAAATTTTTTTTCTAAATCAATTATTTGATTATTAAAATGTTTAAACTCTTTTGCTAGATAGTCTTTTATCTCAACGTTAGAAAACACCTTACCTTTTGCTATTCTAACCCCAAGAATTTCCCCAGGTCCTAATCTTCCCTTTTTAAGAATTTGTTTTTCATCAATTTCAACCATTCCTGTTTCTGATCCTGCACATAATATTTTATCTTTTGAAATAGTGTATCTCATCGGGCGCAGCCCATTTCTATCAGCAGCTACTATAGCCCACTCATTATCAGTGGCTGCAATTGCAGCTGGTCCATCCCATGGCTCCATTGTGCTATTTAAAAAATTAAATAGTTTTTGGTGATCTTTTGATAATGTTTGACTTTTTTTAGACCAGGCATCAGGAATTAGCATTAATTTTGCAAGAGGCGCTGATTGGCCAGAAATATTTAAAAGCTCAAAAACACTGTCTAGTGCAGCAGAGTCTGATGACCCTGGTGGTATAACTGGTTTTAAATTTTCCATATTATCAAATAAAGGACTAACCATTTCTTGCTCATGAACTTTCATCCAGTTTTTATTTCCTTTTAATGTATTAATTTCTCCATTATGCGCTAATGCTCTAAAGGGTTGTGCCAAATCCCAGCTTGGTGCCGTGTTTGTTGAAAACCTTTGATGGAATATTACAAATCGAGATATAAACCTTTCATCTTTTAAGTCTAAGTAAAAATCTGCAATGGACTCTGCCAAAAACATTCCTTTATAAATAATTGACTTGGAACTTAGTGAGCAAATATAAAAACCCTCTATTGCATTTTTAATTGCTTTTTTTTCAATTTTTCTCCTAGATTCATAAATTTTTCTTTCTAATTTTTTTTCAGTTAGATCTTTATTGTTATGTTTAAATAAAACTTGAGTAATTTCTGGTCTGGTAAGATTTGCTTTTTCACCTAAAACTTTTGGATTTACAGGAACTTGTCTCCATCCATAAATACTAAAATTACTTTTTGTTAATTCACTTTCAATTAAAGTTCTTGCATTTTCTTGTGCTTGATAATTATTTCTTGGTAAAAAAATCATACCCACACAAATTTCTGAACCATCATGATCATGACCTGTAATTTCTATTTTTTCTGCAAAAAAATCTGAAGGAATTTCCAAGTGAATTCCAGCTCCATCACCTGTTTTTCCATCAGCATCAACAGCTCCTCTATGCCAAACTGCTTTTAAGGCATTAATTCCGTATTCAACTACTTTTCTTGATTTTTTACCCTCTGTAGAAGCAATTAGTCCTACTCCACAAGCATCATGTTCCATTTCTTTTGAATAAACATGACCATCTTCAAGAATTTTGAGGTTCTTTTTATAATTTTTCATTAAGCAACTTTTTCCTTACTAATCTCTTTTCTTTCTAAAAAATTTTTTATTGATATTGCTACGTCTCTTCCATCTTTTATGGCCCAGACAACTAAAGATGCGCCTCTAATAATATCTCCTGCTGCAAAAACACCAGGCAGATTTGTTTCCATTGTATCAAAATTTGTTTTTAATGTTCCCCACTTAGTAACCTGTAGGTTCTCCGAGCCAAATAATTTTGGTAAATTTTCAGGGTCAAAACCAAGAGCTTTAATTACTATATCTGCTTTAATATTAAAGTGAGAGTTGTTCTGAATTTCTGGCTTACGTCTACCGCTATCATCGGGTTCACCAAGTTTGATTTTATCTACTATCAAGCCTTCAACTTTATTTTTTCCCATGAATTCTTTGGGACTAGATAGCCATACAAACTCTACTCCTTCTTCTTCTGCGTTAGCTACCTCTCTAGCAGATCCAGGCATATTTTCTTTATCTCTTCTGTACAGGCATTTAACTGATTTTGCTTTTTGTCGGATTGAGGTTCTAACACAGTCCATTGCTGTATCACCCCCTCCAATTACAACAATATTTTTTCCCTCAGCATTTAAAGTTCCATCATCAAATAATTCTACTTTATCTCCTAGTCCTTTTTTATTCGAAGCTGTTAAAAATTCCATTGCTGGAAAAATATTTCCTAAATTTTTTCCTACAAGATCTATTTCACGTGCTTTGTATACTCCTGTTGCAATTAATAGAGCATCATGTTTTTTTCTTAGCTGTTCTAAAGTTGTATCTTTTCCAACTTCAAAGTTTTGAACAAATTTAATTCCACCTTCTTCTAGTAATTTAGTTCTTCTCTCTACAACAAATTTTTCTAACTTAAAATTTGGGATTCCATAAATCATTAAACCACCAGCTCTGTCATATCGGTCATATACTGTGATTTGATACCCTAACTTGCGAAGTTGTTCTGCAGCAGCTAATCCTGCTGGACCTGCTCCGATAATTCCAATATTTTGATTTTTTTCATTTTTAACTTTTATAGGCTTTACCCAACCTTGTTCCCATGCATTATCAGTAATATATTTCTCAACCGAACCTATAGTTACCGTTCCATGTCCAGACTGTTCGATTACACAATTTCCTTCACACAATCTATCTTGGGGACATATTCTTCCACACACTTCTGGCATGTTATTTGTGCTTTGTGATAATTCGTATGCTTCTTTTAACCTTCCTTCTGCAGTTAATTTTAACCAATCAGGAATATTGTTGCTTAATGGACAATGTATCTGGCAAAAGGGTACTCCACATTGTGAGCATCTACTAGATTGTTCGCTAGCCTTATCATTAATAAATTCTTTATAAATCTCATTAAAATCTTCTTTTCTACTGCCAACTTCTCTTTTAGGTGGAGTTTGTTGACCTATCTTAACAAATTTAAGCATTTTTTCTGACATATGTACCCTTTATTTAATAAAGCATATATCATGCTTTTTGTTAATAAAAGACAAACAAGGTCAATATACATGACCTTAAATTTAAGATAAATCCAATAAACACTATATATTCTAACTTATGCATAGCTAATATGTTCAAATGGAATTGTTTAAATTAAAGAATATTTAAGCTACGAAGCTTAAAATGTTTTCAAATATTATTGAAATTATAATCCTATCAATAGTTCAGGGTATATCAGAATTTTTACCCATTAGCTCATCAGCTCATTTGAATATTATTGAAATAATTTTTGAATTTAATTCTAACTCACTAATGATTGATGTTAGCCTTCATCTTGGCTCTTTACTGTCAATCATTTTTTATTTCAGAAAAGAATTACTAAATCTTAAACACAATCAAAAATTATTATCTTTACTAGTTATTGGCTCTATACCAATTGTAATAGTTGGATACATAATCAGCACTACAGGTCTAATTAATTTATTAGAGAATAATTTAAAGATAATTGCATGGACAACATTAATTTTTGGAATTATTTTATATTTGGCAGATAAAAGTAAATCTGAAAAAAAAATATCTTCTAACTTAAATTTAAAAACAATATTATATATTGGTTTATTTCAAGTTCTAGCTTTAATACCCGGGGTAAGTAGGGCAGGAATTACGATAACTGCTGCAAGATTCTTTAAATATAATAGATTTGATTCAAGTAAAATTTCTTTTTTGTTGGCTATACCAGCTATAGCAGGTGCAAGTGTGCTTCAATTAAAAAATGCTATTGAACAAAGTTTTGAGCTCAATTATCTTATACTAATATCTATTATTCTCTCTTTTTTATTTTCTTTTTTTACAATTAAGTTATTTTTAAAATACATAAATAAATTTTCTTTAAATGTTTTTGTAATTTATAGAATTATTATTTCAGTTATTTTATTTATAATAATTTATAATTAATCTTTTTTGAATATTGGTGCCAATTGTGAAAATAAAACTCCAAATAAGATAAACAAACACCCAAATAAATTATTTATATCTAAAATTTGATCTAACAAAATCCAAGCAGCAATTGTTGCAAAAACTCCCTCTAAAGAAAAGATTATTGCTGATGGGGCAGCAGAGATATTTTTTTGTGCATAAATTTGTAAAACAAATGCAAGACCTCCAGATAAAACTCCAGCATATAAGATTTGGAATTTTTCTTTAAGAATATTTGACCAAATAAAATCTTCAAAAATTAGCCCTATAACTAGAGATAAAAAAGCTACTATTAAAGTTTGAATTGCACCTATTGTTAATGGAAGATTGTAGTTCTCTATAATCTTTCCAGTAAAAATAATATGTGTGCTCCAAAAAAAGGCTCCCATTATTACAAGCGTGTCACCAATTCTAACGGTTGCGCTATAAAAATTACTCAGTAAATAGCCACCCATTACACAAAGGAAAACTGAAGGCCAAATACTCCAATGTATTGGTTTTTTATACATAAAAAAAATGATAAATGGGACCATCGGGACATAAAAAATAGTAAAAAAAGCTGCATTAGCAACATCTGTGTAGAGTAGGGCAACTTGCTGTAAGGCTGATCCCAAAAATAAGGATAGTCCTATTAAAATAATTAAGTTAGTAAATGTTTTTTTATCTCTCTTTATTGATTTTAAAAAATTTTTTCTTTCAAAAAAAAAAGCTAATGGTGCTACTGCTAAAAATCCAACAAAGAATCTAACAGCATTAAAAGTAAAGGGCCCGATATCATCCATTCCTGTATCTTGAGCAATAAAAGTTGTTCCCCAAATTAATGTACAAAATAATGCGCTAAATAACGATGCTGTTTTTGACATAAAAATTTATATAGCTAATTTGTAAGCAAAATTTTTACCTAAATTTTCTTTAATATCATTATTAAATCTAGCGGCTTCAGCACCATCAATTATTCTATGATCGTAGGATAATGAAATTGGAAGTATTGTTCTTGTTTGAAATTTACTATTAATAAAAATTTGTTTTTTTTGGGATTTTCCAACTCCTAAAATTGCAACTTCAGGAAAATTTATGATTGGGGTAAAGAATGTACCACCAATACCTCCAAGACTAGTAATTGTCATAGATCCACCAAAAAATTCTTTTTTATCTATCTTTAAATTTCTACATTGTTCACTGACAGTTTTCAATTCATCACTTATATGATTAATATTTTTATTATCTGCATTTCTTATTTTAGGCACCATTAGGCCATGTGGTGTATCTACTGCAATTCCAATATGAAAATAATTTTTCATAGTAATTTTTCCATTCTCAATATCATCAATTGATGAATTAAAACTTGGAAATTTTTTTAAAGATGAAACTAAAGCTTTAACTATAAATGCTAATGGGGTTATTTTTTTTTTCTCACCCGTATACATATCTGTGAGAGAGCTTCTAAATTCATCCATTTCAGTTATATCTACTTCATCGTGGTTGGTTACATGGGGTATTGTTGTCCAAGAATTTACTAAATAAGTTGATGCTAATTTTTTAACTCTTGGAATATCCTTAACCTGAACTTCTCCAAAATCTGAATGCGAAAATTCACTTTTAATTTTTTTTGGTTGAGCTTCTTTTACTTCAGATGATTTTTTAATTTTAGAGGATATAAAACTTTTTATATCACCCTCCACAACTCTTCCTTGTCTTTCACTTCCATTAATTTGATTTATATCTATACCAAGTTCTCTTGCAAATTTACGTGCTTTAGGACTTGCTGCAGAAACCTCTGAAACATTTCTTTCTATAAAAATTTTTTTTGGTACATCTTTAACTATTGTTTCTTTCTTGGTTTGAGACTTTGTCTCTTTTTTTTCAACTTTAGGCTGCTCTTGAACGTCTTCTTTACTTATTTCACTATTTTCTAAAATTAATATTATATCTCCCTCTGAAATTTTATCTCCTACCTTAACGTTTAATGATTTGATCTTTCCCTCGAAAGAAGATGGAATTTCAACACTAGACTTGTCACTTTCAATTGTAATAAGTGGGTCATTTTTTGACACTGTTTGGCCATTCACAACTAACACTTCAATTACTTCAACGTTTTTAAATTCACCTATATTTGGAACTTTTATCTGTGTATTTGGCATCTTATAGTTTCGTGGGCATTGGTTTATTACCATCAATATTATACTTCTTTATAGCTTCTTTTGCATACTTTGATGATATTAGCTGTTCTTTTGCTAGTACACTTAATCCATAAACAACGATATGCTCTTTATCAACTTCAAAAAATTTTCTTAGATTTTTTCTAGTATCACTTCGTCCATAACCGTCTGTCCCTAAAGAATAAAAACTTTTGTTTGTATAAGGTCTAATTTGGTCAGAATTCATTCTCATATAATCAGAGGCAGCTAAAATTGGTCCTTCGGTTTTTCCTAAACATTGTTCTACAAATGAGACTTTTTGATCCTTATCTGGATTTAAAAGATTGTATCTTTCAACCTCCATGCCATCTTTTCTCAATTCATTAAAACTAGTAACACTCCAAATTTCACTATCTATTTGGTATTCATTTTGCAGAATTTCAGCAGCAGCCATCATTTCTCTCAATATTGCACCAGAGCCTAAAAGTTGAATTTTAGTTTTCTTATATCTACTAAATTCTTTAATTTTATACATTCCTTTAAGAATTCCTTCTTCACAATTTTTATCTTTTGGCATATCGGGGTGCGCATAATTTTCATTCATGGTTGTTATATAATAAAAAACGTTCTCATTTTTTTCATGCATTCTTCTTAAGCCTTCTCTAAAAATTACAGCAAGTTCATAATGAAATGTTGGATCATATGAAATACAATTTGGAATGGTCGCTGCAATTAAATGACTATGACCATCTTGGTGCTGTAATCCCTCTCCTGCTAAAGTAGTTCTTCCAGCAGTTGCTCCAATTAAAAAACCTCTAGCTTGACTATCTCCAGCTGCCCATGCAAGGTCACCTATTCTTTGAAAACCAAACATAGAATAAAAAATATAAATTGGTATCATTTCAATATCATGATTTGTGTAAGCTGTTGCTGCTGCAATCCACGACGACATTGCTCCAGCCTCATTGATGCCTTCCTCTAATACTTGACCACTCTTAACTTCTCTATAAGAGCTTAGTTGAGCAGAATCCTCTGGTTCATATTTCTGACCCTCATGAGCATATATTCCTATTTTTTGAAAAAAACCCTCTATACCAAAAGTTCTTGCTTCGTCTGGAATAATTGGAACTAACCTTGGCGCAACATTTTTATCTCTTAATAAATTTGTAAACATTCTGACCAATGCCATAGTTGTTGACATTTTTTTTTGTCCTGTTGATACTTTCATAAAGTCAAAAATATCTTTTGCTGGAGCTTTAATTGGTTTTGCATATGTTGTTCTTTCTGGAAGGAAACCACCAAGATTCATTCTTCTTTCTTGAATATATTTAATTTCAGGAGATTTATCATCAGGTTTGAAATATTCAACATTCTTAACTTGCTCATCTGTTAATGGAACGTCGAAACGATCTCTATAATAAAGCAAGTCATCAACATCTAATTTTTTAGTTTGATGAGTTGTATTTACACTTTCTCCTGTTTTACCCATTCCGTATCCTTTAATAGTTTTTGCTAAAATAACGGTGGGACTACCTTGGTTCTTTGACGCTTTATCATAAGCGGCATATACCTTATGAGGATCATGTCCTCCTCTATTCAATCTCCAAATATCTTTGTCAGATAAGCTAGAAACCAACTCTTTTGTCTCTGGATATTTCCCAAAAAAATTTTCTCTTACATATTGTCCATCTCTAGCTTTCATCGCCTGATACTCTCCATCAACAGTCTCATTCATAACTTTAACTAAATGTCCTGTTTTATCGTTAGCAATTAAAGAATCCCAATAAGATCCCCAAATAACTTTAATTACATTCCAACCAGCCCCCCTAAAGCTCCCCTCTAGTTCTTGAATTATTTTTCCATTTCCTCTTACGGGTCCATCTAGTCTTTGAAGATTGCAGTTCACAACAAATATTAGGTTATCTAATTTCTCTCTTGCAGCCAAACCAATTGCTCCTAAAGACTCTGGCTCATCCATTTCTCCGTCACCGAGAAATGCCCAAACCTTTCTACCTTCATCTTTAATTAATCCACGATTAATTAAATATTTCATGTACCTTGCTTGATAAATTGCAAGCATTGGCCCTAACCCCATTGATACAGTGGGGAATTGCCAAAACTTAGGCATTAACCAAGGATGTGGGTATGATGATAATCCACCTGGTTTTACTTCTTGTCTAAAACTATCTAATTGCTTCTCATTAAGTCTACCTTCCAAAAAAGCTCTAGCATACATTCCGGGTGCACTATGTCCTTGAAAGTAAACCAAATCTCCACCGAATTTATTATTTTTAGATCTCCAAAAATGATTCATTCCAACATCATAAAGGGTTGCTGCTGATGCGAATGTACCTATATGACCACCTAATTCTGGAAATTTTTTATTAGCTCTAACTACCATTGCTGCTGCATTCCATCTAATTAAAGATCTAATTCTTCTTTCAATATTTTGATCTCCAGGAGATTTTATTTCTGCTTCTGGCGGTATTGTATTTATGTATGGGGTATTTTGCGTGTAGGGAATATTTGCACCTTCCTTATAGGCTTTATTAATTAACTCTTTAATTAAAAAATGGGCTCTTTGGTTTCCATCTTTTTCAACAACAGCCGATAAGGATTCAAGCCAATCTTGAGTTTCTAGAGGGTCGATGTCATTTTCATTAACAACCTGGATTATAGGCTGTTGATCTTTTTGAGTTTGTTGTGATTTTATTATTTTTTCAACATTTCCTTCTTTATTTTTTAAAATAGATTCTGCCTCTTTGATAATATTTTCAGTATCTTTTGGAATAATTTTTTCTGATGAAGTTTTTTTTGAAGCTAAAATATTTAATAATAAATCACCCTTAGAAACTTTATCACCAATTTTAACGCTGACAGATTCGATTGTTCCAGTGATTGTTGAAGGTATTTCAACGCTAGATTTATCACTCTCTATAGTAATAACCGGATCATTTACTTTAATTTGATCTCCAGCTTTTACTAAAAGTTCAATAACTTCAACTTTTTCAAATTCTCCTATGTCAGGAACAAGTAATTTTTCACTCATTTAATTCAGTTTTATACACTTAAAATAAATTATATTTTAATTATTATTAACACATTTGAAGCGCTTTTTAGACAACCTTGTGTGTCAAATGTACTTAATGTTTACAATTATATTAAAAAAAATAATTTATTATAAAAAAAGACACGATTTAGATGCAAGATTTTGGATTCAGAGATGTTTACTTAATAAAAATTTTAAAAAATAATTACTTTTTTCTTAATAATTTTTTTAATCTACTTATATCCATAGATGGATTCAAAGGAAAATTTTTGCCTTTAGCTGATATTTTTTTTATATTTTTGTTATATTTTCTTGCAAAATTAAAAACCGACTGAATTTTTCCTCCAATATTAATAATTCCATTAAAATCTAAAATTTTAAATAAAGTTTTAGCAATATCTTCATGAAAAATAAAATTTGTTTTTACGTCCGTAAAAGCTTCTTTGTGTGTAAATGGTTTTTCTGTCATACAAATTCTCAACACTAGAGAGTTTTTATATAACTGTACGGCAGCTTCTCCTCCAAGTTTAGACCATGCGTAATTGTTTATTGGAAATAAGGGGCTCTTTTCATTATAGTTCCCTTTTGTAGACGGATAAACATAGTTTGTAGAAAAATATATTAACTTTATATTTTTTTCAAAGCATGCTTTTGTGACATTGGCTGTTCCCAAAATATTTACATCAATACTTTTGTTAATATTTTTTTCATGTATATCCATTGGTCTGGATAGTGCTGCAGCATGAATTAATATATCTGGTTTTTTTTTTAATAAATATTTTCTAATTGAAGTGAAACTGAGAATATTCAAATCTTTTTTAGCAGGAAATAATATTTTATGATCTGTTTTGATTTTTTTTAAAACTGATCCAAATCTGCCTGCACCACCAGTAAATACAATTTTATATTTTTTTTTCATTTTTAATAATTCATTATAAAATATTTTATCCAAACTTACTATCGACTAAAGGTTATCTATAAAATACTATTTACTTTATAATAAATTAATAATGCGCCTGTAGCTCAATTGGATAGAGCGCTTGGCTACGGACCAGGAGGTTCTGGGTTCAACTCCTAGCAGGCGCACCAAAAAAAGGAGTAAAATGTTAGATTGGCTATTAAAATCATCGCTACAAAAATCAGTTATATATTTTTTTATAATTGTCTTTATAATTTTATTAACTTTAACTTTTGTATTATAAAAAACTATGCACAATAAATTTGAACAAATAAGTATTAAATCTGGTTTTATGAAACACAATGGTGGTGTTTTATTTAGAACTATTTCTGAAACAGAATATGAATTTAAAACTACAATTAATGAAAACCACTTAAATGCAGCTGGTATAACTCACGGGGGTTATTTATCAGCTTTAATTGATGCAGGGGCAGGAACTGCTGCCCACAGAGCCGCTGGAAATGCACCATGTGTAACCATTTCATTAGATTTAAAATTTATTGGTACTTCTAAAGTGGGTGATGAAGTTACTGGTTTTACAAGAATTCTTAAAAAAACTAACACACTGGTATTTTTATTTTGTGAACTAAAATGTAATGATAAAATTATAACCGCTGCATCAGGTATATGGAAAATCTTGAAAATAAAACCTTCTGACCTAGGTCCTGGTGGATAATTATTTTTTTCTACTATAGTTTAAATAACCAAATATAATTAATAGTAAAATTGCTATTGGGTAAACTATTCCTTTATTTGGTCTATCTGCATTTTCTAATTTAAATTCACTTATATAATCACCAGTTTCAAACCCATTTTTTTTAGCTTCGCCATTCCACTGTAAGGTACCCACAATAACTCTGCCTTCTTCTCTAATTAAACTAATTCCATATTGCTCTAAACTATATTCTGCTTCAAAAGTATTTTTTTTAATTACAAATAACTTATACCTTTCACCATAATTACTTGGACGTGTTACTTTAAATCTAGCTTCCTTATTAGGATTTAGCTTCATTGAATAAATTTTATTAATATCCATATATTTATATTTTGGATAAAATTTATTTAGGACAAATTCTGGTGCTAATAATGAAATAGAAATTAATAAAAAGATTATTATCTCATACCATCTTAATCTATTAATAAACCAAGCTTGAGTTGCAGACGTAAAAACCAATATTCCTATTAAAGAGGTAATAATTACTAGCAGTCCATGCCAAACATTTTCAATTCCTATTAATAACAATTCGTGATTAAATAAAAATACTATAGGTAAAATACCTGTTCTTAAACTGTACCAAAAAGCTTGCAGACCAGTTTTTAGTGGATCACCTCCTGAAATAGCAGCTGCCGCATATGATGCAAGACCAACTGGAGGAGTGACATCAGCCATTAAACCAAAATAAAAAACAAATAAATGAACCGCTATAAGAGGAAATATAAATCCAGATGCATTTCCAACATCAACTAACACTGTTGCCATTAAAGATGCTACCACAACATAATTTGCAGTAGTTGGGAGACCCATACCAAGTATTAGACATAATATAATTGTTAAAAATATTAAAATAACAACATTATCTTTTGCAATAAATTCTATAACTATAATTAAGTTTGTACTTAACCCTGTTGAACCGACGGCTCCAACTATTATGCCAGCTGTTGCTATTGCTATTCCAACACCAACCATATTTAATGCACCCTTTTCAAAACCAACTATAGTTTGATTGAACCATGTTTTTATTGCTACTTTAAAATTAGAGTTTTTAAATAATATATAACCAAGGTTTACAATTATTAATGAAATCGTTGCAAAAAATATTGAGTATGAAGCGGTAAACCTTAAATAAACAAGCATATATACCAAAACAAAAATAGGTATTAAAAAATGTAATCCTGATAAAAATGTTTTCTTTAAATTGGGAATGTCTTCATCATTCATTCCTTTTAAATTTAATTTTAAAGCTTCAAGGTGAGAAATATAAAACAATGCAACATAAGAAATAATTGCAGGTAAAAATGCGTGCTTAACAACCTCAAAGTACGTAACTCCTAAAAAACTTGCCATCACAAATGCTGCAGCTCCCATTACTGGTGGCATTAATTGTCCATTAACTGATGATGATACCTCTATAGCACCAGCTTTTTCTTTAGAAAAACCAGTTTTTTTCATAATCGGAATTGTAAAAGTTCCAGTCGTAACTGTGTTTGCAATTGAGGATCCTGAAATTAAACCAGTCATTCCAGAGCCTAAAATTGCTGCTTTTGCAGGCCCACCCCTCATTTTACCAACCATAGCAAAAGCTAAATCTAAAAAATATTTACCTCCACCGGCTGTTTCAAGAAGTGCTCCAAATAAAACGAATAAAAAAATGAAATCTACGGAAACTCCTATGGGAATTCCAAATATAGCCTCTTGATCAAGCCACTGGAATCCAACCAATCTATTTAACGAAAGTCCACCATGAGAAATTATTTCTGGTGCATATCGTCCAAAATATGAAAAGAGTAAAAAACAAACTGCAATAATAACCAATGGTAAACCAAACACTCTTCTTGTTGCTTCAATCAGTATTAAGATTCCACAACTTCCAATAATTAATTCAACAGGTAAATGAAAATTTTTCCAAATTGTAACACTTAAAAGAATTCCCCCTCTATCAACTAATTGATCATAGAAAAAATAAATATACAAACAACAAAAAGCAGCAATAAAACTAATTAAAATATCAAATATAGTAATTTTTTTTCTTTTAGAAATTGGGTAAATTAAAAAAGTTAAGGTTAGAGCAAAACCTAAATGAATCGCTCTAGCAGGTAGTCCTTTAAACATTCCAATATCAAACATGAAAGGGAATGGGGAAGCATACCAAAGCTGAAATAAAGACCAGATGATTGCAATAAATCCAACAATTTTTAAATGTAAACCAGTAAGATTTCTAGTTGGAGATAAATCCTCACTAATCTTACTTCCTGCTTTATCGTTAATACTTTGATTCATGGTTAAAAAGATACTCTATAACAAAAAAAAAGGCCCGATAAAAATATCAGGCCTTTTAATTTAATTATGTAGTTGGATTACAATAATCCAGCTTCTTTATAATATTTAATTGCACCTGGGTGTAATGGAGCTGACAAACCAGCAGCTATCATATCTTCTTTTTTTAAAGAAGAAAAAGCAGGATGTTGTTTTTTGAAATCATCAAAATTTTCCATCACAGCTTTAACAACTAGGTATACAAGCTCATCAGAAACATCAGCTGAAGTTACTACAG
>Ga0209709_10001142_pt1 | contig 24772 bp, 32 predicted proteins | sample ArcticOcean_MG_C_2_FD_187435 | JGI IMG/M metagenome (GOLD analysis project Ga0209709, IMG submission 187435) | Marine microbial communities from western Arctic Ocean - ArcticOcean_MG_CB4_136 (SPAdes) (version 2) | ecosystem: Environmental > Aquatic > Marine > Oceanic | place: Arctic Ocean...
CATGATAATCAATAAGATGAGTACCAATACTTCTCTTTAGTTTAACCCCAGCACCATCTGATGCTGCAACTGGTTCTATTATTTTTTCTACTTCGATTTTATTCATGTTTATGTACGATTACCTTTAATCAAAAAATAAATTCCTCCAATTAAAAGAAATATTTGCTCACTAGTGAATAGTTTTGTTGTGATCAACCAGTCTTGGTGTGCAATAGCAAATATGCTAATCATCATAATAATAATCATAAATCCTGCTACTCTTGTCAGCAAGTTTCCAAAAGGATTTTTAATAAAGCCACTAATGATTAATATTACCCCTGCTAATAATTCTGATAAAGCAACAAAAGATGCTAGTACAGGTGACAAGTCAAAATATTCAATTAATCCTTGAGGAGGTAGAGGAAATTTACCTAGACCATGAATTAGAAAAGCTATTCCTATTCCAAATCTAAAAATTAAAGAGGCTAATGAATCTATATTTGAAAAAAAATTATTAACTTTAGTATTTAAATTCTGCATTTTACCCTTTATTATTTATTATGTGATCCATCACAAAATGGCTGATTGTTAGTTTGTTTACAAGCACAAAAAAACATTTTTTTTGTTTCTTCAGCCTTGTATGCAACTGGAGTAAATTCTGTACCTTTATGTGATCCATCACAAAAAGGTTGCTTTGAACTTTTTCCACACGAACACCAATAATAAGATTTATCTTTTTCAACTTCAACAGCGATTGCACTATCGCCTGCTCTTTGTCCTTTAGTCATATTTACCCTTCAATTTATTTGACTTGTACTTAATGCTTTGTTAACTATAATGCAATAACACATAATAATCATACTAGTATACAAAAACATACCATGAAAAACTTAATAGATTGTCCAGCAGAAAGAGCAGTTTACTTTCTTGGAGGTAAATGGAAAATTAGAATTTTGTTTAGTTTACTCCAGAGTAAAAAAATTAGGTTTGGTGAACTTAAAAAAGGATTAAAAACAATTACACAACAAATGCTATCTAAACAGCTTAAAGAATTAGAGGCAGATGGAATAGTTAATAGAAAAGTTATTCAAATAATGCCACCCAAAGTCGAGTATTCACTCACTGAATTTGGCCTTTCGGTTATGCCTATCTTAAGATCTTTTTCTGAATGGAATAAAAGAAACACACGAACTATCTCAGTGAAACTAAATAAGAATTTTGAAGAAAATAGAATTAGATAATATCAAGTAACTGTTTTAAGTTTTTTACTTCTTCTTTAGGTTTATAATCAAGATTATCAAAAATATTATTATTTCTATTTACCCAAATAGAACTGTAGCCATAATTACCACCACCAGATACATCCCAAGTATTTGCACTTAAAAATGCAACTTCATCTTTTTGTATTTTATATTTTTTAATTGGCATGTCGTAAACTTTTGTATCTGGTTTATAAATTCCAACTTCCTCAATTGAAAAAATATTATCGAAGATATTTTCTAAATTATTACTCTTAACTAATTCATTAAGAAGAGAAGGTGTGCCATTTGAAAGAATACCTAACTTATAATTTTTTACTTTTAATTTTTTTAAAACTTCTGGTACTTCTGAAAAAGGTGAAAGTATTTTGTAAAGGTCTAATAATTCATTTCTCATAGAAGGATCTATCTTAAATGTCTTCATTGATTTATCTAAACTATCTTCTGTAACTTGCCAAAAGTCCTTATGTCTATTCATTAAACTTCTAAGCCAAGTGTATTCTAATTGAGTGGTCCGCCAGTAATTTGTAAAAACTTCCCACTTATCACCAATTTTGTCTTTACATTTTTCTGCAGCTGAATTGACATCAAATAAAGTGCCATATGCATCAAAAATTATTGCTTTAATATTTTTCATAAATTAACTTATCAAATATGAGCAATATTAGGTTATTTTTTCCTGAAAGTTTATCAATTAATTTAACTGCCAAACTTGATAAATCACAATCTCATTATGTAAATAAAGTGATGAGAATTAAAGTGAATGAAGTTTTTTCTTTATTTAACAGTAGCGGTGAATGGGAAGCAAAGATTTTAGAAATATCAAAAAGTATAGTTGAATTTAATGTCACAAAACAATTAAGACAGAAAGAAAATACTAAAGAACTGTGGTTAGCTTTTTCACCTATTAAATCTAATTATTTGAATTTTATGATTCAAAAAGCAACGGAGTTGGGTGTAACTAAATTTTTACCTATTATTTTTGACAGAACAGTTGTTAGAAAAATAAATAAAGAACGAATTGAGAAAGTAATTATAGAAGCCGCAGAACAATCAAATCGAATTAACTTACCGTCGATCGAAGAACCACAAAATTTAAAATTCTTTTTGGGCAATAAAATTAATTTAATATTTACTGATTTAAATTCTCAAAATAAGAAATTAGATTTAGAAAAATTAACAGAGAATCCAACGTGTATAATCATTGGTCCAGAGGGTGATTTTTCAGAAGCTGAAAGGGAGCAAATTCTTTCTTTTAAAGGTGTTCAGCCAATTAGAATAAATGAAAACATATTAAGATCAGAAACCGCAGTTATTTCTGCAATTTCTATAATTAATTACTGTTTAGATTTATAAATATTTTTTTACTATTTTAAAAATATTATCTAAGTTTTCATGATGACTAATACGATCAATGTATTTTCCATTATCCAGCAAAAGTATTGACGAACTATGATTAATTAAGTAGCTACCATTTTCATTAAAAATTTTCTCACTTAAAACGCCCCAAGACCTTGAAAGTAAAAATACTTTTTCAGGATCTCCTGTTATTCCATAAATTTCATTTTTAAATGAATCCAGATAATTTTTAATTATTTCAGGGCTATCTCTTTCGGGATCAATACTTACAAAATAAACTTTAAATTTTTCTTTTTTTGTGACATCTAATTTTCCAATAACCTCATCTAGATTAGCCAAAGTCAGTGGGCATACATCGGGACAGTTTGTAAAACCAAAAAAAATTGCAGTTAGGGACCCTTGAAAAGATTTTTCTGTTACGGGGTTATTATTTACATCTTTTAATGTAAATGTAGAGCCAGTATATGATGCGACAATATCCTCTTTTTTTTCTTGTACCGATAATACAATAGGTAGCATAATAAATATAAAAATTCCTAAGCAACCTCCTAGTATCGTAATTGAAGTCTTTAATTTCATAATTTAATCATTATATATATTACACAAAATAATTATGTCTAAATTTTTTAAAAACCTTTTTGGCGCACTTTCCGATAAACCTTGGGATAAAGAGCAGATGGCAATTGATAATTACCATCAAGGTAAAACATTTGATATTTCAAACCAAACATCAGCAGTTATAGTAATTTTTGGAGTAAGCACTGTATTATTTTCTTTAGTAGTCACAGGTTATCTTTATAGCGTTCCTGCAGGTCAAGACACTAACTATTTGTTAAAACCAAATTTACTATGGTTAAATACTTTAGTTTTATTATCTGTCACTTATTTTTTTAATAAAATTACAAAAAGCTTAAAAAAAAATAATACAGATAATGTTAAAAATAACTTACTTATAGTTGGATTTCTAAGTTATGCATTTTTGTTTGGGCAATTATTTTTTTGGCTTCAGCTGATGAAAAGTGGAAATTACGTTTCTACGAATAATTATTTTTCATCTTTTTATATTTTCACAGCACTTCATGGGCTTCATTTACTAGGTGGATTATTTTTTTGGGGAATAGTTTTTTCTAAAGTTCGTAAACTTGAGCAAGCACAAAGCATAAGTCAGAAAAAAAGTATAGAAGCTTTATCTCTCTATTGGACTTTTTTATTAATTGTTTGGATTATGTTTTTTTTGATCATGTATGTTTTTAATGATAGTGTTGTTGCATGGTGTCGAGCTTTGCTCAGCTAAGTATTTTAAAGAAATAACATTAAAATAGCACCAACAACTATTATAAGAATTAATAAAATATTTACGGATTTTAAATATTTTTTTATTTCAGGATTTATTTTTTTTTTTGAAAATAATCCTGCGCCTAATGAAATTACAATAAAAAAGAGAAATACTAATACAAGTATAACTATAAAAATTCCAAATTTTCCTAGCATATTTGGTTGATTATAGAGGCTTATTTTCTCATTTATTAAGACATTTTGTCTCTAGATTATATGTATATTTATTCTATAACATCGAACTATGCATGCAGGATTTATTTTTTTAGCAGTAATTGTTGGTTCAGTATTATTTCATATTTTTACTCCGTGGTGGTGGACAGATATAGCCTCAAATTGGGGGGCAATGGATGATACAATCAACTTAACTTTTTGGATCGGTGGTGGGGTATTTATTTTAGTTTGTTTATTTATGGTGTATTGCGTTTTAAAGTTTTCTTACAAAGAGGGTCGCAAAGTTGAATACAAACCAGAGGATCATAAATTAGAAAAAATACTAACTATAGCAACTACCATAGGAGTTATTGCTCTTTTGGCACCAGGACTTATAGTTTATAACAATTATATCAATACTCCAAAAAATGCATTGCAAGTTGAAGTAAATGCTTGGCAATGGGGATGGCAATATAGACTACCAGGAGAAGATGGAATATTAGGTACTGCTCAAGTTGCAAAAATTAGCGATGAAAACCCTTTTGGAATAAATTTAGATGATCCAAATGGAAAAGATGATATTTTGATTCAAAGTGACGAGCTTCATTTAAAAATAGACAGACCCGTAAAAATTTTATTAAGATCACTTGATGTTTTGCATAATTTTTATGTTCCTCAATTTAGAGCAAAAATGGATGCTATTCCTGGAATAATTACTTATTACTGGTTTGAACCTAATAAAATAGGCGAGTATGAAGTCTTATGTGCTGAATATTGTGGAGTAGGACACTATGCTATGAGAGCGATAGTTATAGTTGATAGTGAAGAGAATTATGAAAACTGGATTAATGAACAGGAAACTTTTTCAAGTTTAATAGCTAAACAGAATGATAATAAATTAAAAACGACAAGAATTGCAAAAAATAATAATTAAAATAAGATAAGGATAATATGTCAGACGAATATAAGCAAAACAATACTCCTCTTGAAGCACAGTCTTCAGAAATAACGTCAGGCTCTTCTAGTTCGACAACAGATATTGACTATGTAAGACCTGCGGAACTTCCAGAACAAGATCTTTATCATAGTCATAGTTTTATTACTAAGTGGATTTTTTGTCAGGATGCAAAAGTTATTGGGGTACAATATTTTCTTACTGCAGTATTTACAGGTATTGTAGGTTTAGTGCTTTCATGGTTAATGCGTTTGCAATTAGGTTTTCCAGAACTAGTTCCATTTATTACAGCTGAACACTATTATCAGTTTGTAACTATGCATGGAATGATAATGGTAGTTTATTTTTTAACAGCTTTATTTTTGGGTGGTTTTGGAAATTATTTAATTCCTTTAATGGTTGGTGCAAGAGATATGGTTTTTCCTTATGTAAACATGGTTAGTTTCTGGATGTTTTTTATTGCAGTTTGTGTTCTTATGGCCAGCTTTTTTGTTCCAGGTGGACCAACTGGAGCAGGGTGGACGCTCTATCCACCACAGGCAATTTTACCAGGAAGCCCTGGCTCAGGATTGGGAATTATTTTGATGCTTGTTTCTTTATCTTTATTTGTAATCGGATTTACTATGGGTGGATTAAATTACTTAATTACAATTTTACAAGCTCGAACTAGAGGAATGACATTAATGAGAATGCCATTGACAATTTGGGGAATTTTTACAGCAACGGCTTTAGCCATGTTAGCTTTTCCAGCTTTATTGGTTAGCTGTATAATGATGACCTTAGATAAAGTTTTAGAAACCAGCTTCTTTATGCCAGTAATAATACAAGCAGGAGAAGTACTAGATTATGGTGGAGGAAGCCCAGTTCTTTTCCAACACTTATTCTGGTTTTTTGGTCATCCTGAGGTTTATATTGTAGCTCTTCCTGCTTTTGGAATAGTTTCAGATCTAATATCAGTCCATGCCAGAAAAAATATCTTTGGATACCGAATGATGGTTTGGGCCATTGTTGGTATTGGTGGTTTAAGTTTCTTTGTTTGGGCTCACCACATGTATGTTAGTGGAATGAATCCTTGGTTTGGATTTTTCTTTGCAACAACTACGCTTATTATTGCGGTACCAACTGCATTAAAGGTTTATAACTGGATAATAACTTTATTTAGAGCCAACATAAGAATGAATACTGTAATGCTTTTTTGTTTAGGTTTTATTGTCACCTTTGTAAATGGAGGGATTACTGGAATTTTTTTAGGGAACGTTGCTGTAGACATTCCATTATCTGATACTTATTTTGTAATTGCACACTTTCATATGGTGATGGGTATAGCACCGCTTATGGTAATTATGGGAGCTGTTTATCATTGGTTTCCTTTAGTTACAGGGAGAATGTTAAGTGAAAAATTAGGTAAGTGGCATTTTTGGTTTACTTTTTTAGGAGCTTATTCTATTTATTTCCCAATGCACTACCTTGGCTTCATTGGAGTACCAAGAAGATATTTTGAAATGTATAATAGCCCTTATGTAACTTCAGCTACAGGAATGAATGAATTTATAACTGTAGCAGCTTTAATTGTTGGTTTTTCACAATTTATTTTTATTTATAATATTGTAACAAGTTTAAGAATGGGAAAACCAGCAGGAAAAAACCCTTGGAAAGCAAATTCCTTAGAGTGGCTAACTTCAGAAGTGCCACCGGTTCATGGAAATTTTGGTGAAAAATTGCCAGTTGTCCATAGATGGCCTTATGACTTTAACGTGCCAGGAGCAAAAGAAGATTATATAACCCAAACAACTCCGCCAAGTGAAGTTGTGAATGCTGAAGTTGAGAAAACTTAATTAATTTAAATGTCAGATAATATATTAAATAATTTACCAGATGGTTTTAAGGGAATGTCTCATGACATGGGTTCAGATCAAACAGCATTTAAAGGCGTTCAATGGGGTAAAGTCATGATGTGGATTTTTTTACTAAGTGATACTTTTATATTTAGCTGTTTTTTAATTTCATATATGAAAGGAAGGGCTTCTACAGTAGTGGATTGGCCAAACACAAGTAAAGTTTTTTCATTACATGTAGGAGATGTACCTGTTCCATTATTATTAATTGCCATTATGACTTTCGTTTTGATCACAAGCAGTGGAACAATGGCTCTTGCTGTTAAATATGGTTATGAAAGAAACAGAAAAATGTGTGCATGGCTAATATTAGCTACAGCAATAGGAGGACTCACTTTTGTTGGAATGCAAGCATTTGAATGGTCAAAGTTAATACATGAGGGTGTTAGACCTTGGGAAAACCCATTTGGAGCTAAACAGTTTGGCTCTTTCTTTTTTATGATTACGGGATTTCATGGAACTCATGTTTCAATCGGTGTGATTTTTTTATTTATTTTTGCAAGAAAAACTTTTAGAGGTGATTTTGATACTGGTAAAAGAGGTTTTTTTACTACAATGAAGTCAGATTATGTAGCAATAGAGATTTTAGGTCTTTATTGGCACTTTGTTGATCTTGTTTGGGTATTTATATTTGCTTTCTTTTATTTATGGTAAACTAAGATTATGGACGAGATACAAAACAAAGAACAAGCTAATTCAACACATAAGATAGGAATCTATCTTTGGATTTGGGGGTTACTGTTTGTTTTAAGTTTTTTTTCTTACATGGTTGACTGGTTTGCATTTCAAGGGTTATTGAGATGGACTTTAATTTTAATATTTATGTTTCTTAAAGCTGGCTTAATAATGGCGTTCTTTATGCATTTATTTTGGGAGCGATATGCTTTAGTTAACGTACTGCTATGGCCAATGACGGCAATAGCATGTTTTGTTGCACTTATGGTAGCAGAAGCACAATACACTGTTTTTACTAGAGTGTTTTATTTTTTTGTAGGAGGATAATTTAATGGATGGATATACAGTACTTTATGGAGCTTTAATATTTTTTGGTTTTTTTATTTATGTGACTTGGTTTGGAACTACCATAAAAATTGAAAGTCAAAAAGAAGAAGGACCCAATATAAAAATTAATCCTTACGACAATCTGCCTATACATAGAAAATTTATTGATAAAAAAAATAAACAAGTAGGAATTTTTGATTTAGGCAATCATATTCTTATTATTGGAATGGTATTGTTAGTGATTTTCGTTTCAATAAATGCAGATTAGTTTTGCCTAACACACTAAGAAAAAAAAACGTCCAAATAGATTTGGGTAGCTATATCAAATCTTTATATTTACTTATGAAACCAAGAGTAATGTCTCTTGTTATATTTACATGTGCTGTTGGTTTTTTAACCTCAAATTCAAATATGAATATTACTGATGCAATGACTAGTATAGCTATAGTAGCTTTAGGGGCAGGAGCAGCAGGATGTTTGAATATGTGGTATGAGTCAGATTTAGACGCACTGATGACAAGAACATGCTTAAGACCAATTCCAACAGGAAAAATTAATAGAAAACAAGCTCTTATTTTTGGAGTATTGCTATCAGTTATTTCAGTTGGAGCTTTAAATTATTTTTCAAATTTTTTGTCCGCATCTTTATTACTGTTTACAATTTTTTTTTATCTATTTGTTTATACAATTTGGTTAAAAAGAAAAACACCACAAAACATTGTTATAGGTGGAGCTGCTGGCGCATTGCCACCAGTTATAGGATGGACCATAGCGACTAATACAATTAGTTTAGAACCATTAACTTTCTTTTTTATAATTTTTTTTTGGACACCATCTCATTTTTGGGCATTAAGCTTATATAAAGCTGACGATTATAAGAAAGCAAAGATACCAATGCTCCCTTTAACAGATGGTATTGAAAAAACGAAAGTATATATTCTTATATATTCCTTACTGATGTTGCCAGTTGTTATTTTTCCATATTTAATTAACTTTTCAGGTTTAACCTATCTGATACCAGCATTAATTCTTACAATTTATTATAATGCTATCTGTTATGATTTATATAAATATAAGAAAAATAAATTTGATTTAAATAAAGCAAAAAAAGTCTTTGGTTACTCAATTTTATATTTATTTTTAATTTTTGTATTATTTTTAATAGATAATGCAATTTAAAGATTGCGACTCGAAAAAATTGCGATAGAGTATTTATAAAATCACAGATGAAATATATAAGCACAAGAAATAACTCAAAAGAATATAATTTTGAGGAAGTTTTTATTAAAGGTCTGGCCGATGAAGGCGGTTTATTTGTTCCGAAAGTATTAAAAAAATTTTCAAACAATGAATTGAATTCACTGAGTAAATTGAGCTACCAAGATCTTGCAAAGAAAATTATATTTCCCTTTATTGGAAATTTTATGTCTGAAAATCAATTGTCAGATATAATTAAGGAGTCCTATTCAGTTTTTAGAAAAGATAATGTGGTTAATCTTATAAAAATTGGAAATACTAATGTTTTGGAGCTATTTCATGGCCCAACACTAGCTTTTAAAGATGTAGCAATGCAATTACTAGGTAATTTTTATGAGCACTATCTTGATAAAAATAACCAAAGTATAAATGTGATTGTTGCAACTTCAGGTGACACAGGTGCAGCAGCTATAGATGCTATTAAGGGAAAGAAAAATATGAATATATTTGTTCTGCACCCTCATAACAAAGTTTCAGTTGTACAAAGAAAACTAATGTCTACAGTTAAAGACAAAAATGTTTTTAATATAGCCATAGAAGGTAACTTTGATGATTGTCAAAATCTAGTTAAGTCCATGTTTTCAGATAAAAAATTTTCTAACACAATTAATATGTCAGGAGTTAATTCAATAAATTGGGCACGAATTATTGCTCAAACAGTTTATTATTTTTATGCCTATTTTTTATTAGAAAGTGGAAAATCAATAAATTTTTCTGTACCAACGGGTAATTTTGGAGATGTGTATGCTGGATATTTATCTAAAAAAATGGGTCTTCCAATAAATAAGCTTATTGTTGCAACAAATCAAAATGATATTCTTCATAGGGCCATCTCAAATGGAAAGTATGAAGCCGCAAGTGTATCTGAAACAATTTCACCAAGCATGGATATTCAAATTGCGAGCAATTTTGAAAGATTAATTTATGACATAAATAATTATGATGATGTTGAAACTAAAAATATAATGATAGGAATTAAAAAAGAAGGAAAATATATTATTTCAAAAGAAAATTTAGAAAAAATAAAAAAAGATTTTTTATCGGGTAGGATGGAGGAGACTGAAGTTTTGAATATTATTAAAGAAGTTTATGAAAAATATAAAGTTATATTGGACCCTCATAGCGCAATAGGATTTGGTGTTTTAAGAAAAATAGAACTAGATGGTAATAATGTTGTTTTAGCAACAGCACATCCATGTAAATTTCCAGACGCAATTACTAAATCAATTAACATTAAATCAAATCTTCCAAATGAACTTAGGTATGTTCTAGATGAAAAAGAAAATTATGATATAATTTCCAATAACTTAAACAAAGTAAAAGAATATATTAAAAATAAAATATAATGAAATTAAAAGAAAACAATATCATTCCTAATGCAGAAGTTTTTGTTGTGGAGAATGGTGAATTGTGCAAAAAAAATATCACAGATTTATTAAAAGATAAAAAAGTTGTTTTATTTGGTCTGCCAGGAGCCTACACTGCAGTTTGTTCTGCTAAACATTTACCAGGCTATATAGATAATCACGATAAATATAAAGCTAAAGGAATTGATTACATTATATGTATATCTGTGAATGACCCCTTCGTTATGGACGCTTGGGGGAAAAGTCATAAAGTAGGTGATAAAATTATAATGATGGGTGATCCTTTTTTAAACTTTACTAAATCTATTGGTGCAGATGTTGACAAAAGTGCTAGAGGATTAGGAATTAGATCAAATAGGTACACTATGCTAATCAATAATTTAAAAGTGGTTAAACTTCAGGAAGAACAAGATACGGGATCCTGTGAAGTATCAGCAGCTGAAAATTTTTTAAAATTAGTTTGATTCTGCTGCTTTTTTAGCAAGCAAATCAACTTCTTCGTTAAGAGTATTTCCCGCATGTGCTTTAATCCATATCCAGTTAATTTCAAAGGATTTATTTAATTCATAAAGCTCTACCCATAGTTCTTTATTTTTAACATCTTCTTTTTTTGACGTTTGCCAGTTATTTTTTATCCATTTATGGATCCATTCAGTAATACCTAATTTAACGTATTTAGAATCAGTGTAAATCTCAACTTTATTATCTTTATTAATTTTTTTAAGAGCACTGATGGGTGCCATTAATTCCATTTTATTATTAGTTGTTTTTGTTTCATTTCCACTTATTTTTAAAATTTTTCCATTATCATTTATAATAGCTGCCCATCCACCATTTCCTGGGTTGCTTAAGCATGAACCGTCTGTATAAATTTTAATCATTAATTATAATAATCTTTATAATTGTTTAGACGGTTGTGAATTGTAAGTTTTTGTAAGTATTCTTTAGGATCTTTAATTTTAATCAATGCTGTTTTTGGAGTATTAAAGTAGTCATAAACTCTAGTCAAAAGATATCTCAGCGCAGCGCCTTTACACAGTATGTTCAAAGCATCTTTTTCTTTTTGGGAGATTTTCTTAATAAATTGGTATCCTTTAATTAAACTTTTAACCTTTTGCTTATTTAATACAAACTTATTTTTTTTATTATCAAAGCATAATGCATTTATACATATTGCAATTTCATACATCGAGTAGTCATTGCATGAAAAATAAAAATCTATAAATCCAGCAAATTTATTTTTATTAAAAAAAATATTATCAATAAATAAATCACCATGAATAATGCCTTTGGGTAGATTTTTTGGCCAATCTTTTTTAATTTTTTTTAAGTTTGCTTTCAATAAAGTTTTAAGATTTGGAGTTATGTTCTCAGATCTGAATTTTATACTCTTTAACAAAGAATTTAAATTATTTATAGACATAGAATTTTTTCTATATAATTTTATTTTTCTGGATGCTTTATGTAGTCTTCCAATATTTTTACCAACTTCATAACAATTCTTATTATTTAGGCTTTGTTTATCTTTACCATTTAAAAAAGTAACAACACAAGCAGCTTTATTTTTAATTAGAGTTAAATATTTTTCATTTTTATGTTTTAATGGTTTGGGACAACTAATTTTTTGTTGATTGAGCTTGTCCATTAATTTCATAAAAAAAGGAAGATCTTTTTTTTGAACTCTTTTTTCAAAAATTGTTAATATATATTTTTTGTTATTTGTTTTTAATAAATAGTTAGTATTTTCTATACCTTGTTTAATTCCCTGGAATTTTATTATTTTTCCAAGATTAAATTTTTTAGTTAGTGATAATACATCTTTGTTGTTTATTTTTGTATATACAGCCATTTAATTTAATTTCCCTGGAACTTTAAAAATAATATTTTCTTTTACAATTTCAATTTCATTAATTTCAACATTAAATTTTTTTTTAATTTTGTTAATAAAGTCTTCAACTAAAATTTCTGGTGCTGAGGCGCCTGAAGAAACACCAATAGTAGAATAATTACTGATTTTATCCATAGGTATTTCACTTTCAGAATGTATGAGTTCTGCATGTTTACAGCCTGACTTTTGAGCAATTTCAACTAGCCTTACTGAATTTGATGAATTTCTACTTCCAATAACAAAAAACATACCACAATCTTTTGCAATTTTCTTAACAGCTGCTTGTCTGTTAGTGGTGGCATAACAAATATCATTTTTTAATGGTTCTTTTATTGCTGGAAATTTTTTTTTAAGAGCATTAACAATATTTTTTGTATCATCAACAGAAAGTGTAGTTTGTGTAATATAACCAATTTTTCTTTTATTTATTGTTGTATAATTATTTACATCTTCAACTGTTTGTATTAAATCGATAGAACCTTTAGGTAGTTGTCCCATAGTGCCAATGACTTCAGGGTGATCTAAATGACCAATTAAAAGAATATGGTAATCTTCTTTATATAAATTTTCAGCTTCTCTATGAACTTTAGATACTAGTGGACATGTGGCATCAATATATTCCATTTTAAATTTAGTAGCTTCAGCGGGAACTGCTTTTGGAACGCCATGAGCAGAAAAAATTACTGGTCTAGATTTATCTTTAATTTCTTTTAATTCCTCAACAAAAATTGCTCCAATTTTTTTTAAACTATCAACCACGTGCTGGTTGTGAACTATTTCGTGACGAACATAAACTGGAGAACCATATTTATTTATACTTTTTTTAACGATTTCTATCGCACGCTCAACTCCAGCACAGAAACCTCTAGGAGCAGCTAATAAAATTTTAATTTTTTTATTCTTCATTTTTTTTAAAGATTTTTTCTAATACACTGAAGTAAACATAATAGATTTCCTTTGGTTAATTTATAACTTTTTATGAAAAATGTAAGCGAATTATGAGTTGATTTTTTTTAAAGCAATTTTGGTTTCTTCTAAATTTTTATCAAAGAGACCATCAATTTTTGACTTATCAATTGATGTGGTAATAATTTTTTTAACAGAGTCTATTGCTATTTTAATTGAAGCATGTTTTATTTCCTTTAAAGCGACTTCTTTTATTTGAATAATTTTATTTTTAGCCAAGTTTTTTTTAATTTCTGAAGATTTATGAAATTTATCATTCATTTCAATGATTATTCGATCACCATCTTTTTTGGCTTGATCTAAAATATTTTTGCTTGCTGACTGTGCACTATCAAGTTTAGTTTGTGCGCTATCTAATAAAATTTTCGATTCTTTTCGTAATTTTTCGCTTTCTTTAATTTCATTTTTGATGTCAGATATAAGTTTATTTAATAGGTCATTTATTTTTTGAGGTATTTTAAGATAAACTAATCCTCCAAAAAATATTATAAAAGAAACGGCAACCCAAAATGTTGCATCAATGTCCATAGTATTTATCCTTATTTTTTATTGAAAGATCTTCAACAATTGCTGAAATGCTACTATTATTTACATTAATACCTAAAAGGTGATTAATTAAGTCACCAGAAGTTTCAATTGCAATTTTGTTAACTTTTTCTGGCGCTTTATCCATTAAGCTTTGTATTTCTGTTTCAGCTTTTTTAATTTCCTGATTAAGATCGTAATCTAAAATATCTTTTTTTTTATTTATATTTTTTAGTATTTTTTCTCTAGTTTGATTAAAATAATTTTGAGCTTCAATCTTTGTATTTTTAATAATTTCTTCGTACTCTTTTGTTTTTATTTCAACCTCTTCTCGATGTCTTTCTGCCGTATCAATATTCTCTAAAATTTGTGATTTTCTCATCTCAAGGTTAGCACTTATTTTTGGAAGTATAAGCTTAGAGAGCACTACATATAACAGTGTAAATGTCCCTGTTAACCAGAAAATTTGTGAAATCCAAAACTCAGGATTTAATTGAGGCATTCCTGTGCTTTCAGCGGCAAAAGCTTCCCTAAAAAAAAGGAAGCTTAAAAATATAGATTGAAAAGATATTTTTTTAACCATTAAATTTAAAATGCAAATAAAATAATTAATGCAACAACTAATCCAAATAGTCCCGTAGCCTCAGCTAATGCAAACCCTAATAGTAGATTTGGAAATTGCTTTTGAGCTGCTGATGGGTTTCTCATAGCGCCAGAAAGGTAATTACCAAAAATAATTCCAATCCCAACTCCAGCACCAGCTAAAGCTATTGCTGCTAATCCTGCCCCGATCATTTTTGCTGCTTCTAATTCCATTATATCCTCCTTATGTTAGTTAATGGTGTAAATTTAATGCATCATTTAAATAGATGCAGGTTAAAATTGCAAAAACATATGCCTGAAGAAAAGCAACTAAGATCTCCAAACCAGTTAAAGCAACTGAAAAACTCAGTGGAAGCCATCCACCAACTATTCCGAGACTTATAACAAAGCCACCGAAAACTTTCATCATAGTATGACCAGCCATCATGTTTGCAAATAAACGCACAGAAAGACTTATTGGTCGACTTAAGTATGATATAATTTCAATAACTACTATTAGTGGTAGCAATATAACTGGAACTCCACTAGGTACAAATAATTTTAAATAGCCAACACCATGTTTTATGAAGCCAATAATTGTTACACTAATAAAAATAAATGAAGCAAGCATAAAGGTTACAATGATATGGCTGGTGACTGTAAAAGCATAAGGAATCATTCCAAACATATTACAAAACAATACAAACATAAAAAGTGAAAATATAAATGCAAAATATGGTTTAGCTTTTGATCCCGCTGTATCACTTATCATTTTTGAAACAAAAGTGTAGCTAAGTTCAGCCAAAAGCTGAATCTTACTTGGCAAGAGAGAATTTTTTTTTGAGCCAAGGTTAAAAACTACTAAAATAGCCAATGAACTAATGACCATAAACAAACTTGCATTTGTAAATGAAAGATCTATTTCTCCTATTTTAATTTCTGGCCCAATTCTATATACTTCAAATTGGTGCATTGGATTTGTTGCCATAATTTTTTTTAATTTATTTTTGCATGTTTTTCGCAGATTTGAAGACATTTGCAATACCTGCAATCACACCTACAAAAAAAAATATTAATATTAACCATGGTTTAGTACCAAAGGTCTTATCTAAAATAAACCCAATAATTGTCCCAACCACTACATGAGCCACTAATTCTGTGCTCATTTTAAAAGCCGTCCCTATACTTGATGTTGGTTGCTGGTCTTTATATAAATTTCTCTTTGAAAGTTTATTTTTTGCAATCTCTAAGCGAGTTTTAAAGCTATTTTTTGGCATTTGATTTTTAAGCAACCATACTTTCAGCTTTTTGTAAATCAACAGCAACTAATTGACTAATTCCTTTCTCAGGCATGGTAACTCCATACAATCTATCCATTTTAGACATAGTTAAAGCGTGGTGGGTAACAATTATAAACCGAGTATTTGTGATTTTGGTTAATTCTTCTAAAAGACTACAAAATCTAGTTACATTTGCATCATCTAATGGAGCATCAACTTCATCAAGAACACAAATAGGTGATGGATTTGTTAAAAAAACTGCAAATATTAAAGAAAGCGCTGTTAAAGCTTGTTCGCCACCAGAAAGTAAAGTTATAGATTGTAATCTTTTTCCAGGAGGGCTTACAAGCATCTCAAGCCCAGCTTCAAGAGGATCGTCTGAGTCTACTAATTCTATTTTAGCATTTCCACCATTAAATAGTTTGGTATAAACTTCATTAAACTTTCTATTGACCTTTTCAAAAGCTTCTAAAAGTCTTTTTCTTCCTTTATGATTTAGCTCGTTAATACTTTCTTTTAATCTAATAATTGCTGTGACTAAATCTTGTCTATCATGTTCCATTTTTTTTATTTCTACTTCATACTTGGTAGTTTCTTCATCGGCACGGAGATTAACAGATCCTAATTTTTCTCTTTCGCGTTTCTTTGCATCTAGCTTTTCTTCTTGTGTTAAAGCATCTGGTAATTCTGAAATTTGATTTAGATTTGAATTTTCTAGTATATTATTTTCATTAAGATTAATTTCACTATTAACTCTTTCTAACAAATCATCTCTTCTTTTTTTTAAACCATCAATAGTTGCTCCAGCGCTAGCTTTTCTTTCCCTAATTTGAATTGATTTTTCTTGGATTTCATTTAATTCAGACCTTAAAGTGTTAATCTTTTCATCTATTTCTTCTATCACCTTTTCATTTTCAGTTTTTTCTTTTTCTGAAATTCTTAAACTTTCAGAAATTTGTCCTTTTTTTTCTGCCTGTATTTGGGGTTGTCTATCAAGTTCATTTAATTGAGATAATAATTTATTTTTTCTTTCTGTTAATTCTTTTACCATTTTTTCAGAGTTTGAAAGTAAGTTTTTCCAACTTTCAAATTCTATTTCAATAGTTTTAATTCGTTCATTTCTTTTAACAGATTCTTTTTTGATTGATTGATTTTTGCTAAAACTGTCTGTATATTTTTCTTGAAGTAATTTTATATTTTTATTTTTTTCATTAATATTTAGAAGTTTCTTTTTACTCTCTTCATCTCCTAAGTTTTGAAGGAAATCATTTAGTTCAATTTTACATCTATCTAATAACGTCAATGCTTGGTTTATTTCATTATTGTTTATTAATTCTTTTACCCTATCTATAGTATTTCTAGCATTTTTGATTGGCCCAACACCAATATTTATATTTCCTTCTGCAAAAACATTAATGATTTCATCTACAGATTTTTGTTCTTCTTTAAGTTTGTTTTTTGCTTTTTCTAGCTCTTCATTTGAAAGTTTTTCTGTCTCAAAATACTTAGAGTCTATTTCTATTAATTCATTTTTTTCTTCTTTCAGTCTTTTTTCATTAGAATTTGCATCTATTACAATACCTTTTTCTCTATCTATATCTTCTTCAATAGTTTTTAAGGATTTTTTAATATTTTCAATTTCGTCTTGGGTTCTCACATTTTCTTCATCCAAATTTTGTAGCTCTAAATTTAAGCGTTGTATTTTTGAAAGATTTTCTATATTTTTTTCTCTTAATGGAGAGACGTTGTCTATTTCTATTTTAATAGATTCTTCACTTTGATTAATCTTTATATTAAACTTAGCCACTTCATTCTCTGCCTCACTATTAATTTCGTTTTCTAATTTAATTTCGTGGTCAATATCTTTAAGTCTTAGATAGTATAAGCCAGCCTGAATTTTTTTGATTTCCTCGGAAATAAATTTATATTTTGTTGCTTCCTCAGCTTGTTTTTGAAGATTAGCTAATTGTTTTTCTTGTTGTTTTCTGAGTTCGTCTGCTCTTTTAAGATTGTTTTCAGCTGAACTTAGTCTTAGTTCAGCTTCGTGCCTTCTAACATGTAGTCCAGCAATACCCGCTGCTTCCTCTAATATAGTTCTTCGATCTGTGGGCTTTGCAGTTACTAATGCCCCTATTCTTCCTTGACTGATCATTGAAGGAGAGTGAGCGCCAGTCGATAAGTCTGCAAAAAACATTTGAGCATCCTTTGCTCTAACCTCTTTATTGTTTATATAGAATTTTGAACCTTTATCCTTTTCTATTTTTCTTCTAATTTCTATTTGATCTAAATTTTTAAATTGTATTGGTCCATCCTTACTTTCGTTAAAAATATTAATTGAGACCTCAGCAATATTTTTGGAGGGTTTATTTGATGTTCCTGAAAAAATAACATCTTCCATTCCTGAGCCACGCATACTTTTAGCGGAAGTTTCGCCCATCACCCATCTTAGGGATTCTACAATGTTAGATTTTCCACATCCGTTTGGACCCACTATACCCGTCAAACCCTCATCAATTAAAAAATTAGTCTTTTCAGCAAATGATTTAAATCCATTAAGTTGAATATTTTTAAATTCCATTCAGAATTTATATCAGTTTTTCTATTGCTTTTTTTAAATTTTTAAAATTTATAGGTTTATCAAACTTTTTGTTATTGATTATAATCGTAGGAGTAGCATTTATTTTGAACTTTTTAAGACCGCTGATTCTGTCATTTAATACAAAATCTTCAATATTTTTATCAGATATGCATTTATCAAAATCTATATTAATTTTTTTATCTTTTAAAAGTTTTTTTAAATAAGAATTTACTTCTTCTATAGTTTCTCCTTTTGCCCATTTTTGTTGGTTTGAAAATAAAATATGTATTAGATCTGACTTTCCATTGTTATTACATTGAGAAATTTTTGAAGCATTGAGAGCAGCCATATCTAAAGGAAAATGTCTAAATTCTATTTTAACCAAACCTGTATCTATAAATTCTTTTTTTATTTGTGGATAAACATCATTATGAAAATTTGCGCAGTGTCCACAAGTTAATGATTCGTAAGCAATAATGGTTATTTTAGAATTTTGGTTACCTTCAAAAATTCGCTTGATAGAGCTTGAGCTATCCGCAGATATTTTGCCACTGAAGGTTATAAGTAAAATAGTTAATGTTAAAAATATTTTTTTCATTTTTGTTTAAAAAGTTCACTTAATTCAATTAATGATTTTTTAATTTTATTATTTTTAATATTAACAAGCTTAACTATATATTTGTTATTTGTCGCACCTTTATTTTTAACTGTTGTTTTTTTAAAGCTAGTTTGTGTGTCCTCAAAGCTTAGTAATTTTAATTTTTCAACAACTCTGTATCCAAAATAGCTATTCATTTTGTCTATTATTTGATTCTTTGAGTATTCAATCTCTACCTCATGTCCTCTTTTAACCATTATAAGCAAAGTGCTTACAGCAAATTTATTAGAATTTTTAAATGATTTTGGGTAACATATTTTAAAAAAGTCACTGCCCACTATATATTTCCAATTATTAAGAGTTTCAGAAAAAATATGTCCCTTTTTTTTAATTATTCTTTTCACACTTGTTGGCAAAGTATCTTTAAAAGATCTTAATCCTTGAATGCTTTTATTTCTCTGCTTAGTATTATTTTTATAAGACATATTAACAAACAGATGATAGCAAAAAAAATTCTTTATTGGTACGATAATAATAAAAGATCTCTTCCTTGGAGAAACAAATGTTCAGCAAAGCAAAAAGAGTATTTTACACTTGTGAGTGAATTTATGCTTCAACAAACTCAAGTAAAAACAGTTATTCCTTATTTTAATAATTTTTTAAAAAAAATTCCCAACCTTCAATTTCTTGCACAAGTTAATGAAGCTAAACTTTTAACATACTGGCAAGGCCTTGGTTACTATTCTAGAGCTAAAAATTTAAAAAAAAGTGCAAAAATGATTATTGATAATTACAACGGGCGGCTTCCAAATAATTTTGAAGAACTAAAAAAACTTCCAGGAGTTGGAGATTATACGGCAAGTGCAATATCTGCTATTGCGTTTAATGAACCAATTATCCCATTAGATGGAAATATAGAAAGAGTATTAAAGCGTGTTTTAAATTTAAAAACAGAAGTAGAAATAAAAAAAGAAAACTTACATAAAAGAAAAAAAGTTTTTGGTCAAACATCTAGATCAAGCGATTATGCTCAGGCCTTAATGGAAATAGGAGCTCTATTATGTAAACCGAAAACCCCTTATTGTGAAAAGTGTCCAATAACTAAAAATTGCCTATCTTTTAAAAGAAAAGATTTTGAAATTAAGAAAAAAAATAAAAAAATTACAAATAAATTTTATCATGCCACTCTATATAAAAATAATGATAAAATTTTATTAGTAAAAAATGATAAATTTAAATTTTTAAAAAATTTGCTCATTTTTCCAATGGAAGAGATAACTCAATCTGACTCTTTATTAAGATCAAGTAATAAATTAAATGTAAAAATGTCAAATATGAATATGAATATATCTATAAATTTTTCAAATATTAAAAATAAACCTAAAAATGGTTTGTGGATTAAAAAAACAAAATTAGAAAATTATATGATTCCAGCATTCACAAAAAAAATATTTGCATCTGTTAAGTACGATTTATGAAAAAGGTAGCAATAATAGGTGGGGGAATTTCAGGTTTATATATTGCCAATTTATTTAGACAAAGCTCAAATTATGAAATTACAGTTTATGAAAAGAATAATTCTGTAAATTTAGAAAAAGGATATGGCATTCAGCTTTCTGTTAATAGTATTAAGTTATTAAATAAAATTGGTTTTCAAAATATCAATTTTATGGAAAAGTTTTTCCCAAACAGGGTAAATTTTTATTCCTTAAAAAATAAAAATAAAATATGTGATTTGAATATATCAGCTTTTAATGATTCTAATGACAAGTATACAACTTTACAAAGGTTTACTTTAATAGATTTTTTAAGAAACAAACTTCCAAGTAATTTAATAAATTATAATAAAAAAGTTACCAAAGTTCAATATGAGTCAGAAATTATTAAAGTAAATTTTGAAGATAATTCATCTATAGAATTTGATTATTTAATTATTTCTGATGGAATATTTTCTACAACTAGGTCATTAATTATTAATAAAAAAATCAAACCGAAGTATTTTAACTCAATTGCCATAAGAGGAAATATTGATCAAAGTGATCTTCAAGATATTGATCCCAAAAATATATCTTTATTTTTGGGATCTAATTTGCACTCGGTAGTTTATCCAGTTAATCAAAATGGTCAGTTTAATTTTGTTACTATTCTTAGGAAAGATCTAAATACTAAAGAATTGGCTGATTATAGTTTATTTAGCAGCAAAGAGTTTGTTTCATCTGTTTTATTGGAAATATCAAAACAAATAGATAGCAATATTATTGAAAATTTAAAAGATATTAAGTGCTTTCCTATATTCACAAGCACAGAAATATTGCAGTCTAAAAATAAAAATACTTATATCATTGGAGACGCTTTTTTTGCTTTTCCGCCAACCTTTGCTCAAGGTGCATCCCAATCAATAGAGGTTGCTCACGAACTATATAAAAATTTTGAAAATGAAAATGATCAATTCAGTAAAGAAAGAATTAAAAGAACAAAAATGATTGATAGAAAATCAAGGTTAAATTACTTTGCTTTTCATCTTTCTAATCCATTAATGATTTTTGTTAGAAATTTATTAATGAGATATCTAGTAAAAAATAAAAATTTTTTAAAAAATTACTTGGGTAGCATTTATAAATAAATATAAAAAATAATTTGTTCTTAATTTGTTCTTATGATATTTTCTAAGCACCTTTATTTAAAAATCTTTGTCTCAAGTTATCTATTGGAACTATTGAGCTACCTACCATGCAATGCCAGTATGTCCAGCCATTACAACTCTCAGCTCCAAGGATAGTTGCTGCCACTTTGTGAATAGATCCTTCAGCTTTATTATGCTTGATACTTCCATCAGCCATAATTTTTGCTATAATTTTTTTCTTATTATCAAAAATACTTGTTCCTGGTTTAATGATACCTAGCTCAACTAATGATCCAAAAGGTATTCTTGGTTTAGACCTATTATTTTTAAGAGTATCTAAAAAATCATCTTCAATAGGTTTGGTATTTTTTAGTCTTTGTTCAGCTGCTTTAAAATAATTTTTTTCTTTTTCTATACCATAATAATTTCTACCTAATTTTTTTGCAACTGTTGCAGTAGTACCTGATCCTAAAAATGGATCTAAAATCAGATCATCTTTGTTTGAAGATGCTAATAACACCCTATGAAGTAAAGACTCCGGTTTTTGAGTTGAGTGAACTTTTTTACCATTTTTCTTTAATCTTTCTGCTCCATTGCAAATAGGTAAATTCCAATCAGATCTCATTTGAAGATCGTCATTTAAACATTTTAAAGATTGATAGTTAAAAGTATATTTTGACTTCTCACTTTTAGATGCCCAAATTAAAGTTTCATGAGCATTAGTAAACCTAGTTCCTCTAAAATTTGGCATTGGATTATTTTTGTTCCAGATAACATCATTTAAAATCCAGAATCCCAAGTTTTGTATAGCTGTTCCTACTCTGAAAATATTATGGTAACTTCCTATTACCCAAATAGCACCATCTTTTTTTAAAATTCTTTTACACTCTGAAAGCCAAGCTACTGTAAACTCATCATATTTTTTAAAACTTACAAACTGATCCCACTTATCATTAACAGCACTTACTTTAGTTCTATCTGGTCTTGTTAGTGAATTCTTTAATTGTAGATTGTATGGTGGGTCTGCAAAAACAAGGTCAAAGGTTTCACTTGGAATTTTTTTCAATTCCTCAAGACTGTCACCATTTATAATCTTATTTTTAAAATTGTTTTCCATTTTCTATAAAACAATTAGACTCCAAATGAATTCTATGGTCAACTTCAGATTGAATTATATGGATTCAGATTGTGTTTAAATTTTTTAAAGCAACAAGATGTTGTGTTACTTTAATTAAGATTTATAGAAAATTACTAATAGGTGTGAAAGTTTTACGATGATACTTAGTAATACCGAACTTCTTTATTGCTCTTAAGTGCTCTTTTGTTCCGTAACCTGAATTCGTATCCCATCCATAGTTATTAAATTGTTTTGAAAGTTTTGTAATAAATTTATCTCTACTTACTTTTGCAATAATTGATGCTGCTGAAATACTGGGAATTTTTTGATCTCCTTTAATTACATATTCTAGTTTATAATTTTTAAGATCAGGTAGTTTATTGCCATCAATTAAAATAAGTGAAGGTTTTTTATTTAATTTTATTATAGCTCTTTTCATTGCAAGTAAGCTTGCATTTAATATGTTTAATTTTTCAATTTCTTTAGTTGATGCTTGCCCTATAGTCCATATAGAATTTTCTTTAATATACTTATCAAGTTTCTCTCTTTTATGTTTTGTTAAACTTTTAGAATCTTTTAATAGTTTTTTATTAATAGATTTATTTAATATTACAGCTGCAGCATAAACCGGGCCGATTAAGCTGCCTCTACCAACCTCATCAACACCAGCTAAAATTTTCATTAAATATTTAGATTTAAGTTAGTAATCTTTTGTTTGATTTTTTTTAAGTCTTCCCATGAATGTTTCTTATTTTCAGGAACTCTTAAAAGGTACGAAGGGTTAAAAGTAATAATAACATTGTAGGTAGTATTCTGGACAATTACTTCTTTCCACTTTCCTCTTTCTGCAGAAATTTTACTATTCAAACCAGTTAGTGATTCCATTGCAGTACTACCCATTAAAATTATAATCTTGGGTCCTATAATTGAGATATGTTTTTGAAGAAATTGAGAATATCTTTTAATCTCAATAGATGTAGGTTTCCTATCTTCTGGAGGTCTAAAATTCACAGCATACGAAGAATAAATATTCTCTTTTTTAATATTTATTGCAATCAGCATTTTCTTTAAAAGAGCACCAACATCACCCATAAATGTTAGTCCAGTTTTGTCTTCTTCGAGGCCTGGAGCCTCTCCGATTAACATTATAGGGCTATTAATGTTACCATCACCTACTACTATTTTCTTTGAATTATTTTTTAGATTGCAATCTTCAATTGAGTTAATTTGTAGTTTTAATTCAGCAAGTTTCTTTTGTTTATTTATCTCACTGACAATATTTTCAGCTTTTAGATCATCGGGAGGATTTTTTAATCTATTGATAGGGTTTTCATCAAAAACAAAATTGGATCCAATAGAATTTAATAATTCAAAATTATAATTCGTGTTTTGATTTATTGCTTTTTTAGACATACAATGACCTAATGTTAATAAAGTTTTTTAAATTTATTTTAATAATATTATTATTTCAGACTCCATTATACTCAAAAAGTAAGACTTTAAACGACTTTAATTCAAGCTATTTATCTAATTATTTTTCAGGAATAGTTGCTTATGATAATAAAGATAATTCTGAAGCTTTAAAGTTTTTTCAATCATCAAAACTCTTAATTGAAAAACACAATTCTTACCTTGAAAAATATGTTTATTCGCTGGTACTTGAGGGTAAAGTTCAACAAGCAACAAGTGAAGTTAAACAAAATTTAACAAAAAATAACTCCAATTTTTTTGAAGCGCATTTAATTTTAGCTCTAGATAGTCTAAAAAAAAAAAATTATAAAAAAAGTGGAGAACACCTTAAAGAATCTTATAGATTTATTAATAACAATAGACTTGCTTTAATAATTGCTGAAACGTTAAAACAATATTTATATGTTTTTGAGGAAAATAAAATTCCAATTACAAAAAGTAAATTTGGAAATTTTTCATTTATTAACGAAGTTTTCCAAAGATGTTATTTAGATGATAAAAATACAAAAACTTATTTTGAAAACTTAATTAACAATAAAGACAATGTTCAAACTGAAGGTGCTAACTACTCTAGATATATCTTT
>Ga0209709_10001143_pt1 | contig 24769 bp, 26 predicted proteins | sample ArcticOcean_MG_C_2_FD_187435 | JGI IMG/M metagenome (GOLD analysis project Ga0209709, IMG submission 187435) | Marine microbial communities from western Arctic Ocean - ArcticOcean_MG_CB4_136 (SPAdes) (version 2) | ecosystem: Environmental > Aquatic > Marine > Oceanic | place: Arctic Ocean...
TTTTAAATGCTTATTTTTTTAAATTTCCAGAAATAAAAGTTTACATGGATAGTACCATTAAATTTTGTAGAAAGAGTGGTTATGTAAATAATATTTTTGGAAGGCGTTCTCACTTTAATGGAATAAATGATAAAAATTTTAATGTTAGAAATTTTCAAGAACGAGCCGCTATAAACGCACCAATTCAAGGTTCTGCTTCAGAAATAATGAGGTTAGCCATGATTCGATTAGATAAAAAACTTAAAAGTTTAAAAGATAATAAATCAAAAATTTTACTTCAAATTCATGATGAATTGATTTTTGAAGTGCCCACAAAAGAAGTCAAAAACATGACTAAATTAATAAAGGATATAATGTCTAGTGTAACAGATAGTGATTTACATTCATTTTCGACTCCTTTAACTGTAGATGTTAATATGGGTGATAATTGGGGCATTCTTCATTAATTAATTGAATTGCCCAAATTAGAACAATTTAGTATTTTTAAAGTAATATATGCATAAACAAACAATTGCACTCATAGACGACGATAGAAATATTCTTACAAGTATAAGTATTGCATTAGAAAAAGAAGGTTTTAATATTCAAACTTATCTTGATGGTGAGAGTGCATTGATAGGACTCACGAGATCACCACCAGATTTAGCTGTTATTGATATTAAAATGCCAAAAATGGACGGCGAAGAACTTTTAAAGAAATTAAGAAAAAAAACAGCATTGCCAGTAATTTTTTTGACATCAAAAGAAGATGAAGTTGACGAATTATTAGGTTTAAAGTTAGGTGCAGATGACTTTGTAAAAAAATCAGGGGGATTTTCAATAAAAGTATTAATTGAAAGAATTAGGGTTCAATTAAGAAAAAAGGATATTAATAATAATATCGATGACACAAAAAATATTATATCACATGGAAAACTTAAACTTGATCCTTCCCAATTAGAATGTGAGTGGGATGGTAAACAATTGCCAGATAAACTGACCACAACAGAATTTTTGATTGTAAAAGAATTGGCTAAAAGACCAGGGATTATAAAAGAAAGATCTCAACTTATGGATATAGCATATAGAGAAGATACAGATATTGAAGATAGAACAATAGATAGTCATGTTAAAAGAATAAGAAAAAAGTTTAAAAAAATTGACACCAATTTTTCTGCGATAGAAACCAGATATGGCAGTGGGTATAGATGGAATGTTAGTTAATGTTCCATTCCATACTTAAAAATTTATCAATATTAAAAAAATTTTTATTTATAAATTTGATAATATTTATTGTCATTGGAAGTTTTACAGTTATTTATCTTTCTAGTGTTAAGCCCAATTTAATAAAAAAGAAAACATCTAATCATATAGAAATAATTGACAATACAATTAACCACATAGAAAGGTTAAACATTAAATTTAATGAAGAGGATATAAGAAAGTTTTTATTTTCTACAAGATTTTTATTTCAAAATTTAGATAGAGTTATATTATTTGACCGTCAATTTAATTTAGTGGGAGATACTGATACTTTAGATTTAGACCCAAGATCATTTTCCCAAAGATTAGATATTGTCGAGCTAGAAATTTTAGATGAAAATACTAGTAACAAAATAACAAAAAAAAAAAATATTAATAAAGATAAGACAATTTCTTTAAATGATATTTTATCTCACTATGTATGGTCTAAAGATTTTGGAAAACCATTTACATTTACCCAAGAAAGTTATGATAAATTTTTATTAATAACAATTAAAAATGTTAATGTGGATGGAACTAATGTTGGTTTTTTAGCCATTGCAGAAAACGCAAATGATGTAAGAGCTGCAATTAATGAAAGAAAAAGCTTTGTAATTAGAACAACATTTGTTGTTATAATTGTTATTTTAATTTTTTCTTTTGTTTTAAATAGATATTTTTTAAAACCAATTAAAAATTTAGTTAATTATACAAAAATAGTTAAGGAAAAAAGTAAAAAAAAAACTAACATTGAATTGCTTAAAAGTAGAAATGATGAAATAGGAACCTTATCCCTTTCTTTAGATGACATGACAAATGATCTGCAAAAAAGAATAAATAATGCAGAAAATTTTTCTTCAGATTTAGTTCATGAGATTAGAAATCCTCTAACTTCATTAAAAAGCGCTTCAGAAATTTTAAGTGATACACAAAATCAAGAACAAAGAAATAAATTAATCAATATTCTTAACCATGATGTGCAGAGAATCGAAAGATTAATAACTGATTATTCTCAAATGTTAAAAGATGAAGTTGCATTAAGTAAAGAAAAGATGAGAAAAATTAACTTAAAATTGATAATTAGATCTGTTGTTGATGACTATAATAATATTTATGAGTCCAAAAGAAGTATCAAAATAGAACTTATAAATGAAGAAAATTTAAATGAATATTTGATATATGGGATTGAAAATAGAATAGAACAAATAATTGCAAATTTATTAGATAATTCAATTTCCTTTAGTGATGATAATCAAAAAATATTTGTTCAGATTAAAAAAAATCTTCAAGATCAAATTATTTTAAAGATTGTTGACGAAGGTAAGGGTTTTAAGGAAAAAAATACAAACAAAATTTTTAATAGATTTTATAGTAACCGACCAGATAACTTTGGTGAACACTCTGGCTTAGGATTAAATATAGTTAAAAACCTAGTCGAACTACACGGGGGAACTGTAAAAGCATCAAACAATACAGATAAAAAGGGTGCAAATATTGAGATTATTTTTCCTAAAGCTTAAACTTAAGTTGATTGTTTAGATTATTATTGCTAAATAAAACTAAAAATTAAAACCTATTAAAAGGAATCATCATGGACGACTTTAAAGTTAAAAACATATCAGAAGCAGAATTTGGAAGAAAAGAAATATCTTTAGCAGAAACAGAAATGCCTGGATTGATGGCGTTAAGAGAAGAGTATAATAAAAAAAAACCTCTTAAAGGCGCTAGAATTTTAGGATGTCTTCATATGACAATTCAAACTGCAGTTTTAATTGAAACCCTTGTAGATTTAGGTGCAGAAGTAAGATGGTCTTCATGTAATATTTTTTCAACGCAAGATCATGCAGCTGCCGCAATAGCAAAAGTAGGCATACCTGTATTTGCATGGAAAGGTGAAACTGAGGAAGAATATTGGTGGTGTGTTAAACAAACTATTGAAGGTAAAAAAGACTGGAAACCAAATATGATACTTGATGATGGTGGGGATTTGACAGCACTAATGCATAAAGATTATAAAGATTTACTTAAAGATATTAAGGGACTTTCTGAAGAAACTACAACTGGTGTATTGGCCCTTAAGAAAATGGAAACTAAGGGAACACTGTTAGTTCCAGCTATCAATGTTAATGACTCAGTAACAAAATCAAAATTTGATAATTTATATGGATGTAGAGAAAGTTTAGTAGACGGAATTAAAAGAGCTACTGATGTTATGATGTCTGGTAAAGTTGCGATCGTAGCAGGGTTTGGAGATGTAGGTAAAGGAAGCGCAGCTTCATTAAGACAAAGTGGAGCAAGAGTTATGGTTACAGAAGCAGATCCAATTTGTGCTCTTCAAGCAGCAATGGAAGGTTATGAAGTTGTTCTTATGGATGATATGATTAAGGAAGCAGATATAGTTGTTACAGCAACAGGAAACAAAGATATCGTTACGGCAGACCATATGCGGGACATGAAAGACAGAGCTATCCTTTGTAATATTGGACATTTTGATAATGAAATTCAAGTAGAAGCATTAAAAAATTACAAATGGGATGAAGTTAAACCCCAAGTTCATGAAATAACACTACCAAGTAAAAAAAGAATTATTTTATTAGCAGAAGGCAGGTTAGTCAATTTAGGGTGTGCTACTGGACACCCAAGTTTTGTTATGAGTGCTTCATTTACAAATCAAGTTATTGCACAAATAGAACTGTGGAATAATTCAACTAAATATGAAAAAAAAGTATATGTATTGCCAAAACATCTTGATGAAAAAGTTGCAAGATTACATCTAGAGAAAGTTGGTGCAAAATTAACTAAGCTTTCAAAAGAACAAGCAGACTATATTAGTGTGACACCAGAAGGACCATACAAGCCAGATGCATATCGCTACTAAAGGTAGCAAATTAGAAGTTTCAGCAGAAAGTGATACTGCAAATTTGGCAAAAGAATTTTCAAAATTCTTAAAAAAAGGTGATGTTGTTTTTTTTTATGGTGAAATAGGTGTGGGAAAAACAACATTTATAAGACATCTAATAAATAATTTTCAGAATGATAATAATGTTCTTTTGTCAGAAGTTCCAAGTCCTACTTTTAATATATTAAATGAATATGAAATTAAAAATTTAACCATAGAGCACTATGATTTATTTAGGATTAAAAATATAAATGAAAGTAAAAATATTGGCCTGTTAGAAAGTAAAGCAGATGTAATCACCTTAATAGAATGGCCAGAAAAAATAGTAAATAAGCCAAAAAATACAATTGATTTAAGGTTTGAGTATGATGAAAATTTAGATAAAAGATTTATAATAATTAGTGGTCTGGAAGCGAAAAAATTAAATGAATTTAAATAAAAAAAAATTAAAAAAAATAAAAGGTGATGCTTCATTTAGATCTTTTTATAGAAAAAAATCTAAAAAAAAAAACTCAATTATAGTCTATGCAAGAAAAGAAAAAGAGAAAAATTTACTAATTTATGATGCTATAAATAATTTGCTAATTAAAAATAATGTTTTAGCTCCAAAATTATATAGTGAAAATTATAAAGAGAATTACATAGAGATAGAAGATTTTGGTGACTTAACAATATTTAAGTTATTAAAAAAAAAAATTAATAATCAGTTAAGTTTATTTAAAAGCTCAATCAATTTATTAAATAAGATTCAAAAAATAAAAGCAAATAAAGTTAAAAATTTTAAAGGGAAATATTATAAATTAGCAGTTTATGATAATAAAAAATTATTTGAAGAAGTAAAACTATTTAATATTTGGTATGTATCAAAATTTATATCAAAAAAAAGAGTATCAAGATTAAATAAATTAATCAAAAAACAAATAGAATTTTTATTATCAAAAATTAAATTAAAAAACAGTATTTTTGTTCATAGGGATTTTCATGTTTCTAATTTAGTGAAATATAAAAATAAAATTGCTACTATAGATACTCAAGATGCATTAATTGGCAATAGGGCTTATGACTTAGCATCTTTGATTGATGATGTACGCTTTAAGACAACAGCACAATTTAAAAATAAAATTTACAGCCATTATTTAAGCTTGAATAAAAAAGATATTAATAAAAATAATTTTCAAAATGATTTTGAAATATTATCTGTTCTTAGAAATTTAAAGATAATAGGAATTTTTACAAGATTAGCTATTAGAGATAAAAAAAAGAAGTATTTAAAATTAATACCTTATGCATGGGAATTAATTGAATTAAGAATGAAAAAAAATACAGTATTTAATGAACTTAATAGACTGTTAGATCTTAATTTTTCTATTAAAATAAGAACCATAAAATGAAAATTAATACAGCATTAATTTTATGTGCTGGTTTTGGAAAGAGACTAAATCCATTAACACTACAGGATCCAAAACCACTTCTTAAAATTAATAACAGTACATTACTTGAAGAATGTATAAAATTAGTTAAAGCCTTAGGAGTTCAGAAAATAATTATTAATACATTCCACTTAAGAGAAAAAATTACAAAATTCTTAAAAGAAAAAAATTTTGACTTGGATATTAAAATTATTGATGATGGTGATGCTATTTTAAATACAGGTGGCGGAATCCAAAACATGATTAATTCTTCAAATGATAATAATTTTTTAACTTTTAATCCTGATACTATTTGGGATTTGAAATATTTAAATCATATTATAGAAATGGAAAAATTTTATTTTTCTAAAAAAATTCAAAACATATTAATGGTTGTAAATAAAGATTTAAGTTTTGATAAAGATTTAAAAGGTGATTTCAGTTTAGCAGACCATCACCTAAAAAAAAATGATGTGAATAGTTTTATTTACATTGGATGTCAAATAATAAATAAAAGTCTATTTGAAAATTATCAAGTAAGAAATTTTTCTATTTATGAAATATGGAATAAATTATTAAAAGAAAATAAATTATATGGTTATGAAAGTAAGAAAAATTTCTATCACTTAACTAATTTAGAAATCTATAAAAAATTATTAAAAAATTAATAAATCTTTAGCTCTATCTCTATCTAAATATTTACAATCTATAATTTCTTGTTTTAAATTTAAATTAATTACAAGAGGATTTCCTGTTGGTATTTCAAGTAAAGATATTCTTTTATTATCTAGATTAAATAAGAATTTACACAATGCTCTAATTGAATTTCCATGGGCTGAAATTAAAATATTTTTACTTTTTAATAATTTATTTTTAATATCAGAATTATAATATTCTATTACTCTTTCATAAGTATCCTTAAGTGATTCCGTGTCTGGAATTTTTTCTTTGGGTATCTTTTTATATGCATCTATGTTTAATGGATGATATGGATTATTTCTGCTTAAAGGGTCGGGCTTAGCATCCCAAGACCTTCTAAATTCATGAATTTTATTTTCACCTAATTTCTCTTTCATTTCATCTTTATTTAAACCAGTTAATGCACCGTAATGTCTTTCATTTAACTGCCATGCTCTTATGGGTTCTTTATTATCTCTTAAAGTATCTTGAATAAGTTTTAGAGTATTAATTGCTCTTAATTGATAAGAAGAATAAAAATAATCTATATTTAACCTTAATTCTTTGATGTACTCTCCTGATTTGCATGCCTCTAATTTTCCTTGGCCAGTAAGATTAATATCGACCCAACCAGTAAATTTTTTTTTCAGGTTCCACTCGCTTTGTCCGTGTCTAACTAAAATTAAATGGGGCATATGATTATTTGCTTAACTGATAAAAATGATTAAATAAATATAATTATTATGAAAATTATAAATAAACTTTTAATTAATGTATTTTATATAGTCAATTTAGTATTGATAGTACTTTATCTATATCCAGGAAGTTTACTTGGATGTTTCCTATATAATGATTGTAATATCGATTCACAAATTACTGCAAATTTTGTGATTTCTTCTAATTACTCGATTTCTTCTAATCATTTTTATGCATTCGTTGTTCTTACAACATTAGGAATACTTGCTTATCGAAATACAAAAAAAATAAGATTTTTAGTGAAATATATATTTTTATTATCAATTATTTTAGAATTACTTCATATTCCGATACCAATAAGGACGTTTGAATGGGGGGATTTATTTGGAAACATTTTGGGTATTACATTGGTATTAATTATTTATAAGATTAAAGATAAGTATGCTTAAACTTAAAAATATTTGTTTATTTTCAATAATTATTTTAATTTCAGCTTGTTCTTCTATACCTCAAAATACATCTAATAGTTGCTCAATTTTTAACGAAAGATATCTTTGGTATAAACATGTTAAAAGTGTTGAAAAGAAATGGGGTACTCCGATTTATATTCAGTTAGCGATTATTAAGATGGAATCTGATTTTGATTGGTTGGCAAAGCCACCAAGACAAAAATTATTCAAAGTTATACCGTTTAAACGACCTTCGAGTTCTTTTGGTTATTCACAGGCAGTAAAGGGGACATGGGAACAATATAAAAATGAAACAGGAAATAAATTAGCAACAAGAGCAAGGTTTAAAGATAGTGTAGATTTTATTGGTTGGTACACGAATAAAACTGAATCTATTTTAAAGATTTCTAAGAAAGATGCTTTTAAACAATATATTGCTTATCACGAAGGATGGGGTGCCTATAAAAATTATAAGAACAATCAAAAGGTTATAGGGTTAGCTAAAAAAGTCAAAAATCAATCAGATAAATATAAATCGCAATTAAAAAAATGTCAGAAAAGATTAAATAAAAATAGATATATTATTTTTTAACGCAGTTGTTTTTTTAATTCAATATCTACAGCATCAATTCTTTTAGTATTTTTTGCTAACACCAAATACATTGTTGGAGTTACATACAGTGTAAAGAAAGTAGATATAATCATTCCACCTAGAATAGTGGCTCCAACTGCTAACCTTGAAGCCTCTCCAGCACCTGGACCTATATTGCCTATAACAAGAGGCATCATAGCGATCATAGTACTTATAGAGGTCATCATTATGGGTCTAAACCTTAACCGACAAGCTTCTTTAACAGATGTTTCAATATTTTTTCCAGCTGACCTTAGTTGGTTTGCATAATCAACTATCAGAATACTATTTTTGGTTGATATTCCGATTAGTATGACAAGCGCTATTTGTGAGAAAATATTAATGGAACTATTTAAGAATAAAATAAAAACTAAACCCCCAAACAAAGCAAGAGGGACGGTTAACATAATAATAAATGGATGAATAAATGAATTAAAAGTTGCTGCCATTACCAAGTATGCTGTTAAAAAAGCTAATCCAAAAATAACAAATAATTCATTACTAGTTTCTTTAAGTTCTTCTGACTTTCCTTTCCATGCAATTTGATTATCCACACCAATTTCAGAAACTGTTTTTTCTAAGTATGATATTGCTTCTGTAAGCGTGTATGATTCTGATATATTTGCAGATATGGTAACAGCACTTTGTCTGTTATATCTTGCTAGTTTTTTTGCTGAACCCTCCTCTTTAAATTCTACTAAATTTGCCAATGAAATTAATTTACCTGTAGTTTCTGATCTTACAAATATTTTAGCTAGCCCTTCTTTTGTTCTTCTATCTTTTAAGTATTGCTGAAGAATAATAGGATATTCTTTACCTAGTTTATTAAATTTAGTTACAGTTTTTCCCCCATAAAGAGTTTCTAAAGTTTTACCAATAGAATCTGTTGAAACACCCAGGTCTTTAGCTTTATTTTTATTAATAATTAATTTTATTTCAGGTTTATCTCTTGAATAATCAGATTCTATTCTAGACAAATTTTTATTTGTTCTAAGTTTAGATATCACCTCATTTTGCACTTTCTCCAATTCTTTATAAGTATTGCCTAATATAACCATTTGAACTGGCTTATTGTAGCTAGAAACTCTAATAGACTGTGGAGAAATTGGAAAAGCTACAGTTTCTGGTACAGTTACTATTTTACCAATGGCTTCCCTCATAACTGCTATTGAACTTTTTTTTCTATCCTCCCAATTATCTAATAATGCAATGATTATAAAACTGTTAAATGAATTTTTATTACTTCCAAATCCAGGAACTCTCATAATAAATCTGTCATAAGGACTATCCTCAGCTTGAAGAAGAGGTATTAACCTTGCCTCAACATCTTGTGCTCGTTTTTCAGTATATTCAAATGAACTACCTTCATCAGCAAAACCAAGAACAAGATATACTCCTCGATCTTCCATGGGCAGTAATTCTTTTTTTGTAAAAGCAAATAAAACACTAGACGCAACAATGGTAAAAATGATGAATAAAATTACAATTTTTTTTTTATTTAACCAATAACTGAGAGTTTCTTGATAGAGTTTTGATAGTGATTTAAAGAATTTATCAAACTTAACGACAACAAAATTTTGCTTTGTTGGTTTTATTAAAAACTTACTAGCTAACATTGGAGATAATGTAAGAGCTACAAATGAAGAGACTACAATTGAAACAGACAGTGCTATTGCAGTTTCTCTAAACAACGTTCCAGCAATACCATCAATAAAAATTAAAGGAAGGAAAACAGCCACAAGAATTAATGTAGTAGCTATGATTGCAAAACTAATTTGTTTTGAACCTTTGTATGCTGCAACTAAAGAATTTTCTCCATTTTCAATTCTGGTATAAATTGCATCTGTCATTATTACAGAGTCGTCAGTAATTATACCTATCGCTAAAATAAAACTTAATAAAACAAAAATATTTATTGATAAGCCAAATAAGTAAAGACCTAAAAAGGATGCTATTAAACTTACAGGCAAAGCAACAGCTGGAACAATTACAGCTTTTATATTTCCAAGAAATAAATAAATAATTGCTACGACTAATATGAAAGCAGTTATTAAAGTTTTATAAACCTCTTTGATTGCAGAACCCACATATGTTGCTCTGTTAAATGCAACTTCTATATTAACTCCTTCAGGTAAATTTTTTCTAACTTCAATAATTTTTTTTTTGATAGCACTTGATAGTTCCACAGTTGAAGCGCCACTTCTTGCATAAATACCAATTCCTACTGTCTTTAAATTTAGAGTTTTTTTTGTTTGTGTTTTGAATAATGTTTTTTCTGAAACAGGTCCAAATTCTATATTTGCAACATCAGAAAGTCTTACTATGCTACCCTTTAATTTTTTTATGGGTAATTCTTTTAACTTATCAATATTATTATATGATTTATCTAAATTTAAAGTTAAATCTATATTGTTAGCTTCAAGTGTACCAGCTGGAAGGCTTACATTTTCACTTCTTAGAGCTCCTTCTACTTCTTGAATAGTTAAATTATTTGCAGCTAATTTTATAGGGTCTATCCATACTCTTACACTTAATTCTCTTAATCCTCCTACCAAAATTCTTCCAACGTTCTTAACACTTGAAAATTGGTCAACTAAGTATCTTTCAGTGTAATCCCCAAGCTCTAAATCGCTCCAGTTAGAAGAAGAGACAGCCAACCACATCGTTGTTGTAAATCCAGCTGCTTGTTTTAATATTTGAGGAGCATCTGCTTCACTCGGTAAGTTATCAACTACTCTTGCAACTCTTTCTCTTATGTCGTTAGCAGCACTATCTAAATCAATATCTGTATTAAATTCAACATTAACTGAACTACTTCCATTTTCAGATGTTGAGGTAATATTTTTAATTCCTGCGGCTCCCCCAACAACATCTTCAATTACTTGTGTTACTTCCTGATCAATTATTGAAGCTGATGCAGACTTATAATTTACTTTAATTTGTACTACTGGTGGCTGTAAACCATCTGGCAATTCTCTTACTGGAAGCTTAGAAAAAACAAATAATCCAAACACAATTAATATAAGAGACATTACCCACGCAACAACCGGTCTTCTTATACTTACATCAGTTATAAACATTATTTTTTAATAGGTTTTATCTTGCCACGAGGTCTAACTTTTTTTAATCCCTCAGCAACAACGATTTCTCCTTCATTAAGGCCAGAGATGACCTCAATAAATCCACCACCCCTTATTCCAATTTCTATTTCAGTTTTAATGGCAATGTTGTCTTTAGAAACTTTATAAACGTAAGTTTTACTTCCCACAACCATCATACTTGTATCTGGTATTCCAAGTGAATTTCGTTCATTATAATTAATAACGACTTCTAGAAGAGAGCCAGGTATTAATTCAGAATTTTCATTCTTAATCATCACTCTTGTAAGTAAGCTTCTTGTTTCAGCATTAATTCTACTTGAAACAGCGTATATTTTTCCACTATAAGTCTTATTTTTACTCCCAGAAAATCTTGCTATAATACCCAAACCTTTTTTTATGAACGGAGCAAAAGTTTCAGGAATTTTTAAGTCTGAGTAAATAACTGAATTATCATCTAAAGTTATAATGATTGAATTATCTGACCCAAGAATATCTCCAGTTATACCCCTGTATCCAAGTACACCATCGAATGGTGCAATAATATTTTTATCTTTAAGTTTAACAATTAAATCTCCCTTTTTTACATAATCTTTGAGGGTCAATTGAGATATTAAATTATCTCTTTTAATTCTAAAGGATTCTGTTTTTTTCGAAACAGCTGTTCCAAAGCTTTCAATATTTTCAGAAAAGTTTCTGTAAACTACTTCTTTAACAATTATTCCAGGAGGAGGTCTTTTACTAAACTTTTTCTTAAAATGATTTCCAATCATTGTCCTTCCAATAATTACTATAGTAATTATTAAAAAAAAAATAATGATTGCCGTGCTGATTTTTTTTGATCTCTTCATGTTTTAATCTTTTCCATATTCACTCCATGAGCCATCATAGATTGTTGGCATATATTTAATGTCTATTAAGGAATAAGCAAGAGCCAAAACTGAAGCGGTAACCCCAGAACCACAAGTAAATACAATATTTTCATCAAGTTTACATTTGGTTAGCTTAAATTTTTCAAAAATTTTTTCTTTATTAATAAACGTATGATTGTCATTTATAAGTTCAGAAAAAGGAAGACAAAAAGAATTTTTTATACAACCACTTCTTAACCCTTTTCTTGGTTCAGAAACTTTGCCCTCAAATCTCTCTCTACTTCTTGCGTCAATAACCTTGAACTTATTTGCGACAATGTTTTCATCGATTTGTTTTTTGTCTTTTACTAATTTTTTTTTTATATTTGTTACATAGTTAGAGTTAATAGTTTTTGTTAAATTATTAACTGTTGGTTTTTTTTCATTAATCCATTTTTTTAAACCACCATCTAGCACATGAACCAAACTGGGATTATGCCCAAAATAAATAAAATTATACCAACATCTACAAGAACTAATTACATCAGAATTATCATAAATTACTATTTTGTCTTCATTTCTAACACCCATATTTGATACAATTTTTTCCCATGATTTAACATCAGTTAGCATATGAGGTAAGTCAGTGTCTGTTCTAGAATTTTTATCTAAGTCAAAAAAGATAGCATTCTCTATATGTAATTTTTGATATTCTTTAAAACCATTTCTCTTTGTTTGAGGCATGTGCCATGAACAATCAATAATTTTTACTTTATCTAAATTTTTTACTAGCCAACTTGATTCAACTAATGACATATTATCTTTTCTCTAAATATCTTTGGTGATACTCTTCTGCAGAGCAGTAATTTTTTAATAAAGAAGACTTTGTTACAACTTTTTCTGATAAATTTGAATTCACTTTTTTTATGATGTTTTCAGCAACTTTTTTTTGTTTGTCACTTAAATAAAATATTTCACTTCTATATTGTGTTCCAAAATCTGGTCCTTGTGAGTTTAGAGTTGTAGGGTCATGAATTTCAAAAAAAAACTCTAAAATTTTTTCGTAAGATATAATTTCAGGGTCAAAGTCCAATTTAACAACTTCTGCATGATTCGTGTTACCGGTACATACTTCTTTGTAAGTAACTTCTTTGCTATCACCACCACAATAACCAACTTCAGTTTTGATAACTCCCTTGAGTTTACTGAACTTAATTTCTGGTCCCCAAAAACATCCCAATCCTAAAATTGCTATTTCCATTGATTATCTTTTAATTTAATCTACAAATTATTCTTATGCTTACTAAAAATCAATCAGGCTTTTTGTACATGTTTATGTCTGTATGTGCGTTTTCTTTTATGGATTTAATCGTTAAATGGTCTGAAGGTTATCCTTTAGGACAAGTGTTATTTTTTAGAGGGTTTTTTGGGGTAATTATTTACTTTTTTATAATGCCGAGAGATAGGATAAAAAATTTTTATTATACAAAGAGAGCTGGTTTACATTTTTTAAGATGTATATTTGGATTGATAGCTTTAATTGCCATATTTATTGCATTAAGAAATTTACCACTAGCTACAGTAGTTAGTATTTCTTTTGCCGCACCTATTTTTACTACTATCTTTTCAATTTTTTTTTTAAGTGAGAAAGTTGGATTCTACAGATGGCTTGCCGTATCGATTGGCTTTATAGGAATTATTGTAATAACCGAACCTGGTTTTGGTGATTTAAACATATACTATATCTACCCAATTATTTTCTGTTTAGGTTTATCTTATGTTGCTATCGCAATTAGACAGCTATCCACAACAGAACCAGTTTGGCTTATTGCTCTCAATTTTTCAATACTTATTACCTTAGCAAGTTTATTTACAATTCCTTTTGGTTGGGTGATGCCCAACATTCAAGATTTAGTTTTATTATGCATGATTGGATTTTTAGGAGGTTTTGCAAATCTATGGCTTAGTCAATCTTTTAAGCTATCTGAGGTTTCTCTTGTATCACCATTAAAATATTTAGCATTAGTTTTTGGAATAATTTTTGGATATTTAATTTGGAATGAGATTCCTACAATAAAAACTCTATTGGGTGCATTGTTAGTTGTTGCCTCCTCTTTAATTATTCTTAGAAGAGAGATTTATTACAAGAAAGAAATACCATCAAATACTAGATATGAGTAAAATACCAAAATATTGGAATACTGCAAAAAAAAATTTATCTAAAAAAGATAAAGTTATGTCTTCTTTAATAAAAAGATATAGCTCTCCCTCAGAAACAATTCTTACTTCTAGAAAAGATATTTTTTTTTCGTTATGTAAAAGCATCATTGGGCAACAGATTAGTGTTGCTGCAGCTAATTCTGTTTTTTTAAAGTTTAAAAAAAAATGTAAAAATAAGATTAATGCAAAAATAGTTTCTAAACTTCCTTCTACTCAACTTAAAAGTTGTGGATTAAGTAGACAGAAGGTAAGAGGAATAAAAAGTTTAGCAAAGCAAACATTAGATAAATCATTTAACCCTGGATTAATCCCAAAAATGTCTGACGAAGAGGCCATTATTTATTTATCCCAACTAAAGCAAATTGGAAGATGGTCAGCTGAAATGATATTATTATTTACTTATAATCGTTCAAATATTTGGCCCATACAAGACATTGGTCTTTTAAGGGGAATTTCAAAAAATTATAAAAAAAAATATTTACCACCTGAGTCTTATGTGAAGTTATTGAACAAAAGATTTTCTCCTTATTGTTCGGTTGCAACTTGGTATTTGTGGAGAAGTATAGACCCAGAACCTATTCAGTATTAAAACCTTGAATAATTTGTAGGTTTCTATCAGTAGTACTCTTAGCTAGCGTCCATCCTTCTTGGTATTCCTTTGAGTTATGACATTTGATAGCACTTTCATAATTTGGAAATTCCCAAATCACTGTTCTTGGAAAATCCTCACCTTCGAGACATTCGTACTCGCCCCCTCTGACAAGTGGCTTTCCTCCAAAACTTTTTATAATAGGAGTTACTTTAGTAGCGTAATCTTTTAAATTATCTTTGCTGCCAATTTTTTTATATAAAGCTATCCAATATCCTTTCATTATTTTTCAATCCATTTAGAAAATTTATCTATATTGTCTAAAATATAATTTGGCAACAAATCGAGATCTATTTTTGTTAGTTCGTTGCTGCCCTTAAATTTATTTGAGCGCATGTCAGCTTTTAAATCATAAATTGTTTTTTTTTTATCAATCATTTTTCTAATATTTTCTACACCAACAGGGTTAACATCATATTCTCTATGATGAAGATAAGATTTTAATTTTTTTTCTATATCTTCAGGACTTTTGATATAAGAAAAATGCCATCCACCTTGTTCAATTATTTTAATATCAATATATTTAGTATCTGAAAAATAAGTATCAATTCTCCACCATGGATATGGTCTATCTTTAATATTTCTTAACCATTGAGGTGTTTTTAGATCTTTTTTCTTACAAGCTTTAGTTCCGAACCAAGGATAATTTTCAAGTATTAAATTAAATTTATAATACATCATGTGTTGTTTAAAAAATACTAATGGAGATTTAAATTTTTTTAAGTCATTTTTTTCTAAATTTGGTATTTCATCTAAATCTGAAATTAATACCCAATCATTATCATCCGCTTCTAAAATTCCTTTTGAAATAACGTTTCTTTGAAAATTTTCTCTTTTAATGGCATTTAAAATAAATTTCCTAGATTTTTCTTCATGTCCGTCATTATCATTAACTTCCTCTATGCCCTCCGGCTCTTTATCTATTAATATATAAATAATTTTTTCTTTGAACTTCTGAAATTTTTTAAGATCAAATTGAGGCTTTCTCTTTTCTCCTCTATGATTAAATTTAGATTCAATAATTACAAATTTATCTATATATTTTGATAAATAATTTAATCTTAAATCAAGCACCATATTTTCATCAAAGTACATAAAGCAATCAAAGATTTTCATAAATATATTTAAATTAAATTAATTTAATACCTATTAATTAATAATGTATTAATCAATTATTTTATTTAGTCGAGATTTTGCAATTTTTTTTACCTGTTTCTTGGCTTCTTCAAATTCTAGTTCTACTTTATTTTCAATTCTTTTTCTAAAATTATCTAAAATTTCTTTTTTATTTTTTTCTTTAACTGCAATGATAAAAGGAAAACTAAACTTTTTATTGTATCTATCGTTTAATCTCAAAAATTCATTAAATTCTTCCTCAGTACATTGATTTAGATTTGAATTATTTTGTTCCTTTTGTGAATCTTCTGTTAGAGTTTTTTCTATGGCTAATTCCGGATGTGAGTTAAAAATTTTTAAGTAATCTTCTTTTTTACTATTTTCATAAATTTCAATCATTTTAGATGATAGTTCATTAAAGCTTTTATATGGTTTTAAATTATAAGCTTTATCTGCGATCCAATTCGTTTTTTCAAAAACATTTCCAAAAAGGTCAATAAAATCATTCTTTGTGAGTTGATTTATTTCATTTATAGAGTTGATAGTTTTCATATTAAATTATTTTATTATTGTATAATATAATTATCTTATGACAAAATTAACAACTCATGTCCTAGACATTTATTCTGGAAAACCAGGTAAAGGAATTAAAGTTGATCTTTATTATTATAAAAATGATGAACAAAAAAGTAAAATCAATAGCATTATATTAAATAATGATGGAAGGTCGGATCAAGCTTTAGTTGAGGGAGCAAACTTTAAAGAAGGCAAATATGAACTTGTTTTTTTTGTTGGTAATTATTTTAAAAAAATTAATGGTATTTCGAAGATACCTTTTTTAGATGATGTTGTTATAAAGTTTGGAATATCTAATATTGAAGAACATTATCATGTTCCTTTATTGGTCTCACCTTGGAGCTATTCTACTTATAGGGGAAGCTAAATGACTTCCAATATTATTAAGTTTATTTTAAATGATAGAATCCAAGAAATACATAATCCTAACCCCAATGAAACTATCTTAAATTATATTCGATTAAAATTAAAAAAGACTGGAACAAAAGAAGGTTGTGCTGAAGGTGGTTGTGGAGCATGTACTATAGTAGTAGGTGAACTAAAAAAAAATAATATAATTTATAAAGCAATCAATTCATGCATAGCTTTTACCCCAAGCCTTGAAGGTAAACAGCTGTTGGTAATTGAGGACCTAATGTTAAAAAATGGTTCATTACACCCCGTACAAAATGCAATGGTTAATTATCACGGTTCTCAATGTGGTTTTTGTACACCTGGATTTGTTATGTCATTATTTTCAATGTACAAAAATAATAACTCTTATGATAAAAAAACAATAGAAGAGTCCATCTCAGGAAATTTATGTCGTTGCACGGGATATAGGCCAATCATTGATGCTGCAAAAAGTTTAAATAAAGATAAATCAGATCAATTTAAAAAAGATAAAAAAAAAACTATAGCTTTATTAAAAAAAATACGACCAAAAAGTATTTCTATCAATAATCAGAATAAAAAATATTTTGCCCCAAGAACTGTAAATGAGTTAAAAAAAATTATTAAAAAATATCCCAATTTAAACTTTTTTAGTGGTGGCACAGACATGTCTTTAATTGTTACCAAGCAAAAAAAAGATTTAGACAATATTATTTATTTGAATTCAATTGATGAACTTAATTATATCAAAGAAAATTATAAATATATTGAAGTAGGTGCAACAACCCCACTAAGACAATTTGAACTATTTATAAAGAAATATTATTCAGATTTTAATATAATTCTTAAACGATATGGCTCGGTTCAAATAAGAAATGTTGCTACAATGGCAGGTAATATAGCAACGGCTTCACCAATAGGAGATTCTTTACCCCTGTTATTGTCACTTGATGCAAGCATTGCAGTAGAAAGTTTTAATAAAAAAACCATTTTGCCGTTAAAGAATTTTTTTATTAGTTATCGTAAAACAAAGTTAAAAAAAGGACAATTTATTAGTTCAATAAGAATTCCAATATTTAAAAAAAATATTTTTAAAGCTTATAAAATATCTAAAAGAATAGATGATGATATTTCATCAGTTTGTGCTTCATTTAATTTAGAAATTGTGAATAAGAAAATTAAAAGTATTAAAATCGCTTATGGTGGAATGGCAGCTATTCCAAAAAGAGCAATTTATTGTGAGAAGGTGCTTTTAAATTCTAATTTTTCAGAAGATATAATTTTAAAAGCTCAAAAGTGTTTAGAAAAAGATTTTCAACCAATTAATGATATGAGAGCGAGTAAAGATTATCGTATGGAAATTGCAAAAAATTTATTAATAAAATGTTTTACAGAAATTAAACAGAATAAGTTAATTAGACTTAATTATTAAATGAAAAATTTTTCTTTTATTAATGAAAAAAGACCTCATGATAGTGCTATAAAGCATGTTAGTGGACTTGCAGATTATACAGATGATATCAACGAACCAAGTGAAACTCTACACGGAGCAGTTGGATGGAGTAAGGAAGCTCATGCTTTAATTAAAAAAATTGATCTGAGTGAAGTATGGAAAAGTGAAGGTGTAATTACAGTTATTTCAACTAGTGATATTCCAGGAAGAAATGACGTTGGACCAGTTTTCAATGGTGATCCAATATTTCCTTACAAAAAAGTTGATTTTTATGGACAGCCTTTATTTGCAGTTGCCGCAACATCCACTGATTTAGCAAGGAAAGCGGTTTTAAAAGCTAAAATTATCTATAAAATTTTAAAACCTATAATTACAATAAAAGAAGCTTTAAAGAAAAAAACTTTTGTTTTAAAAGGTAAAAAAATACAAAGAGGCAACCCTACAAAAGCCATTCTTAAATCTAAAAATTATTTAAAAGGTAATTTTACAACAGGTAGTCAGGAACATTTTTATTTAGAGGGACAAGTAGCATTTGTAATTCCTAAAGAAGATAAAGATTTGCTAGTATATAGTTCCACACAACATCCTTCAGAAACTCAGCAAATCATTTCTAAAATGCTTAAACAAAAAAGTAACAGCATAACAGTTTTAGTTAGAAGGATAGGAGGAGGATTTGGTGGAAAAGAAACAAATTTTTTAACTTCTAGTATTTGTGCATTGCTTGCAAGCAAGACAAGTAAACCAGTAAAACTTAGATTGGATAGAGATGATGATATTATAATGACTGGAAAACGACACGATTTTTATTCAGACTATAAAGTTGGTTTTAACGATTTAGGTGTTATAGAAGGTTTAAAAATTAAGCTAGCATCAAGGTGTGGAATGTCACCAGATTTATCAGGAGCTATTAACGAAAGAGCCCTACTTCATATAGATAATGCCTACTACCTTTCAAACGTTCAAGTACAAAACTATCTTTGTAAAACTAATACTGTTTCTTCAACAGCCTTTAGAGGTTTTGGAGGAAATCAAGGCATGATGGTCATTGAAAATATAATAGATAATATTGCGAGATACCTGGAAAAAGACCCTGCAGAAGTTAGAAAAAATAATTTTTATCAAAAAAATAATAAGAATATCACACATTATGGAATGAAGATTGAGGATAATGTAATTCAAGAAATTTTTAATCAATTAATAAAAAAATCAAATTATAAAAAAAGGTATTCAAAAATTAAAAAATTTAATTCAAATAATAAATATTTAAAAAAAGGAATTGCTATTACACCAGTTAAATTTGGTATATCATTTACTACAATCCACCTTAACCAAGCAGGCGCTCTAGTTCACATTTATACGGATGGCAGTGTTCATTTAAACCATGGTGGAATTGAAATGGGACAGGGGACTAATACAAAAATAGCTCAATTAGTGGCTAATGCATTTGGTTTGCCCTATGAAAAAATAAAAATTTCTTCAACAAATACTTCAAAGGTTCCAAATACGTCTGCAAGTGCAGCATCATCCACAACAGATTTAAATGGTGCAGCTGCACTTAATGCTATTTTAAAAATTAAAAAAAATTTAGAAAAATTTATTAAGAAAAAATATAATATTAAAAATATTCGAAATGTAATTTATAGAAAAGGATTAATTAGATTTAATAAAAGATCATTCAAATTTGATACTGTAATTAAAGAAGCTTATTTAAATAGAATTTCACTATCTTCTTCTGGTTTTTACTCAACACCAAAAATTAATTTTAATAAAAAAAAATTTTCAGGAAGACCTTTCTTATATTTTTGTTACGGTGCCTCAGTAACTGAAGTTACTGTAGATACATTAACTGGTGAAAATATAATAGATCAAGTTGATATTTTGCAGGATGCAGGAAAAGCTATTAATCCTGCATTAGAATTAGGACAAATTGAAGGAGGGTTTGTACAAGGACAAGGTTGGCTTACTATGGAAGAGGTAAATTGGAAACCTAATGGTCAAATTACTACCACTTCACCTTCTACCTATAAGATACCAGCAGTAAGTGATATTCCAAAAAAATTTAATGTAGAAATATTCAAACAAGGAAAAAACAAAGAAAATGTTGTTAATAAATCTAAAACAACAGGAGAACCTCCATTAATGCTAGCTATGAGTGTATTTTATGCAATTAAAGATGCGATAGCATCAGTGGGAAAATATAAAACAATACCAAATCTTGATGCTCCAGCAACGCCAGAAAAAATTTTAATGAGTTTAAATGAATTAAAAAATAGAATTAATCATGGTAGTTAGGAGTAAAAATGAAAACAAAAAATAATTTTATGTTGAGAGCCATAGAGCTTTCAATAAATAGCGCCAATAACGACGGTGGCCCATTTGGGTGTGTGGTTACAAAAGAAAATAAGATCATTGCTGAGGGCTCTAACAAGGTAACTTTATCTAATGATCCCACAGCACATGCTGAGGTAGTTGCAATTAGAGAGGCATGTAAGAAGCTAAATACATTCAATCTTTCTGGTTGTGATTTATATACAAGTTGTGAGCCGTGCCCCATGTGTTTATCTGCAATATATTGGTCACACATAGATAATATATTTTATGCAAATACAAGAGGGGATGCTAAAAATATAGATTTTGATGACTCTTTTATTTATTCAGAAATTTCTAAAAAACATGAAGATAGAAAAATACCAATTAAGCAAATGTTAAGAGAAGAAGCTTTAAAAGCTTTTGAACTTTGGAGTAAAAAAATAGACAAGATTAAATATTAAATATGGATTTTTTACCTTATACACTAAAATGGTTAGAACTTGTCCTAAGATGGGGACATGTTCTATTTGCAATTCTTTGGGTCGGTAATAGTTTTTTATTTAACTATTTAGACAATAAACTCAATAAAAGTATTTCAAGTAGCAATATAGATGGAGAAGGGTACTTAATGCACTCTGGATATTTCTATAAATTAACAAGATTAAAAAAATCTCCAGCTCCGAATTATCTTAAAAATTTAGTAATTTTTAAATGGCAGAGTTATCTAACATTTGCAACAGGAATCCTACTTTTATTTGTAATTTATTATTATAATTCTGGGGTTTTAATGGTTAATAAAAGAGTATTAGAAATATCTCCAATTAATGCAATTTTAATTTCGGTTCTATCTTTATTTTTGTCTTGGTTAGTTTATGATTTTTTATGCAAATCTTCAATTATTAAGAATAATATAATTTTTATATTTCTCTCTTTTTCATTGTTAGTATTAATTTCTTTTGGTTTGACTAAAATATTTAGTCCAAAATTTGCTTTTTTAAGTGTTGGGCTGATATTAGGAAGCAATATGTTTGGAAATGTTTTTACAGTAATTATTCCAAATCAAATAAATATAATTAAAAGTAGTTTAAAAAATAAAAAATTTGATAGTAGTTTGTCTTTAGCAGCCAAGCAAAGATCAATTCACAATAATTATTCTACTTTTTTAGTTTTATTCATTATGCTTTCGGGACACTATAGTTTTGTAGTTTATCATAAGTATAATTGGTTAATTCTTTGTTCAGTCGCAATAATATCAGCTACAGCTCGGCATTACTTTAATTTAAGGGGTAGAAAGATAATTAACAATTCTATATTAATTATTTCTATTTTAGCGTTTATATTTTTAGCGTTTTTAGTTTTTGTTTTTAAACCACAATAAAGGAATCATATTACTATGAGTGAAAAATTAATTATTAGTTGGAATGATTACAATAAAACAGTAGAGAAATTAGCAATTCAAATTTATGATAGTGGTTATAAACCAACTTTATTAGTTGGTATTATGCGCGGTGGTGCTCCAATGATAGACGTTCTAAGTAGAGTTTTTAAATTAAAATGTGCATATTTAGCGGTTGAATCCTATAGTGGAAAAGGTGTCGAGGATGAGCAAGGACAAATAGTTTTTTCTAGAGAAATGAGCTCTATAGCTAAAAATATGGGTGGTAATATTTTATTATGTGACGATCTCTCAGACACAGGAATTACATTAAACAAAAGTGTAGATTGGTTAAAAAAATATGAGCCTATAAAAGACAAGATCGATCAAATTAAAACGGCAACATTGTGGAAAAAACAAAAGTCAACTTTTGATCCTGATTATTGTGCTGTTAAATTAGAAAATAATCCTTGGATTGTTCAACCTTTCGAAGTGTATGAGGAGATAAGGATTGAAGATATCAAGAAAAAACACCAGAAATAAAAAGGGCGATCCGAAGACCGCCCTAAATAAAATATTTTAATCTCTTAAGCTACAGCGAAACTAATTAAACTTAATATTGCTATAACCCAAATAGCTGGATTAGTACTACCAAATTTCCCAGTGAAAATTTTAATAGCAGCATAAGAAATGAAAGCAAGCGCTATACCATTCGAAATCGAATAAGTAAAAGGCATTGCAATCATTGCAAGCACAGCAGGTCCTGCTTCAGCAGCATCATCCCATTCTATATCTGTTATATTACGAACAAATAAAGTTGCTATGTAAATTAATGCAGCTGCATCAATTTCTTTTGGCAGTGATGTTGCTAACGGACTAAAGAACAAGCATAATAAGAATAATATACCTATTACAAGTGAAGTCATTCCCGTTCTTCCACCAGCTTTTACTCCAGCAGCACTTTCAACATAAGTTGTAACCGTTGAAGTACCCATCATTGCGCCGGCAACAGTAGATACACTGTCTGACAACATAGCTTTATCAATGTCTTTAATCTTACCATCACTTCCAATTTTTCCAGATACATTTGCAACACTTGTAAGTGTTCCAGCAGTATCAAAAAAATCGATGAAGAAAAGTGTAAAAATTACAGTAACCATTGATGCGCTAAGTGCAGCACCTAGGTCGAAGGCAAAAAGGTGGGTCATAGGTGGTGGTGAAGAAACAACACCATTGAAATTAGCCCAACCGCCAAGCCATGCAATTATACTAAAAGCAACAATACCAATAATAATGTTACCTTTAATTTTCATTTTTTCCATTACAATCATTGAAATGAAAGCAGCAGCACCTAATAAAGTTAGAGGATTGCTTAAGTCACCAAGCTGCACAAGTACAACAGGATTGTCAGAAGTAAGTCCCATTAATTGAAATCCAATTATTGCCAAGAATAATCCGATACCCGCACCAATTCCAAGTTTTAAACTTTTTGGAATAGAGTTTATAAGCCACGCTCTAAGTGGTGTAAGTGAAATAATTAAGAACACTACACCCGCAACTAATACAGCACCAAGCGCTTCTGCTGGAGTGTATTTCATTCCTAAACAAACACCGTAGGCTATGAATGCATTTATGCCCATTCCTGGTGCTAAGCCTACTGGCCATGTTTTGGCGTAGAAGGCTGCTATAAAGCATGCTAGTGCAGCTGCTAAAGCGGTAGCGGTAAACACACCACCAAAATCAAAACCTCCGTCTGCAAGTATTACTGGATTTAAAAACATTATATAAGCCATAGTTAAAAACGTTGACACGCCGGCTATAACTTCTGTTTTAAAATCCGTCTTATGTTTTTTATAATCAAAGTATTTATCTAACATTTGATCTCCTTTTAGTTAAGTTAAGGTAAGCCTATTTGATTCGCGCCTTAAAATCTCTTTGATATTAATAAAATTAACAATTTGTGGTTTAATTTTTACAAATAATGCAACCTAAAAGTTAATATTAGTAGTCAAAATAAAATGATAGTTTATAAAAAGTGAAAAATATATTGTCTATTAAACTAATTTTTTTATTAATATTTTTGACAAGCTGCGAGACGATTAAAAAAAAAACAGATGAAATTGTTGAAAAAGAAAATAATAAATTAAGCCAATACATTGGAAATACTTCAAATAATTTACAAATGGACTTAGGCAAACCAGATGAAGATTTTAAAAATGAAAAAGGCAATTTGGAATTTATTTATAATACAAAAAAGTATGGAATTCCGTGTGAGAGAAAATTTGAAATAGACTCCAATTCTATTGTGGTTAGCTTTGTGTCTAATGGGTGCTTTTAAAGTCTATTATTCTTTTAAAAATTTTTAAAAAAAAAAATAAACCTAAAATTATCAAATTGGATATATAATAAAATTTTTCTTTATTTTTTAAATTTTTTCAGCAATTTTTAATGCAAATGAATAATCTAGAGCTATTTCTTCTATAGCACCATCTCTTCCAGATTTTCCACCATGGCCAGCATTCATCTCCGTTTTTAAAAGTAATAAATTATTATCCGTTTTGTATTCTCGTAGTTTTGCAGTAAATTTTGTTGGTTCATCAAACAAAACTCTATTATCACTTAAACTTGTTGTAATTAATATATGCGGATAATCCATCTTCTTAATATTATTGTAGGGTGCATAAGAGTAAATGTAGTCAAAATGCTCTTTATTATCCATTGCATTACCAAATTCATCAAATTCACCAACAGTTAATGGAAGTGAAT